>Ga0209653_1001645_pt1 | contig 17603 bp, 11 predicted proteins | sample SaaInl6LU_22_DNA_FD_184644 | JGI IMG/M metagenome (GOLD analysis project Ga0209653, IMG submission 184644) | Marine microbial communities from expanding oxygen minimum zones in the Saanich Inlet - ESP_116LU_22_DNA (SPAdes) (version 2) | ecosystem: Environmental > Aquatic > Marine > Intertidal...
CCACTCAGAGTCTCCAACTGAGTGCAGTGGAAGAAAAATGTCACCCCCCTGTCTTACCTTGAATCTTGCTGAGGGGCGCAAGCCCTAAAGCCAGCTCCAAGTGGTTGCTTGTTGTTGCCTCCTTTCTAGTTGAGCAGGAGGGCCGGGTTTCCCTTTCTCCCCGGCCCTTCCTGCGGAAGGAAACTAAATGCTTATCAGCACGAAGACCGGGATGGTGAACGTCTTCATAGAGCCGCAGTTTGCTGAAGTCTCCAGTCAAGAGCTATTGACTATCCAGGTGTCTGACTTTGAGACTTTCAACTTGCTTGGCCTTAGGAATGAGGACAGCTATCGCCTAGATCTAAAAGACGAATACTTTCCCTTCATTGGCTATGGCTATCGCTGGCAACTTGGCTACAAGCTGGGGGGCTTTAAACAGCTTTCAAACATTGAGGTTTTGGAGAAGGACTTTAGTCCCGAGGTAAAGGGGTATAAGTGGATGGGGTTGTACATACCTAACCCTGATTATGAGCCACAGGAGGGCGAAGACGACGAGAGCGAGATGCACGTCGGCTACTGCCTACCAAGTGAGGTTGACGATGCCAGGTTTGGCACTGACATCTCTTATGAGACTTTTCACGTCTATCCACTGTTCCGGTTGCCCACCAATGAGCAGCTAGACACGATTTGGTGTTCCTAGGTAGTTACTAAGACTGAAAAGAGGAGTACGTGAAAGCTAAAAAGAAGTCAAAGTTATGCCCAATCTGCGGCTGGGACACAATTCCAATCGTCTACGGGTTGCCCAGTGAAAGGGACTTTGAACGCGATGACATCATTTTGGGCGGCTGCATTGTCGATGACATGAATCCAGATTTGGCCTGCACGATGTGTGATTGGAGTGGGCAAGAGTGGCACCTCCGCGCTCCTCTGCCTCCAAGTGTTTGGGTGATTCTTGATAGAGCTGGCATTCTTGCCCCGATTGGCCTAGTCGCTGGGCGGTTTGACGAAATATTGGAGACCTTTCAGCTCGGCCACTGGCTCAATGTAACTTTCACCAAGCAATACGAGGAGTGGCTCGAGGCAGCCACAGAGAGACCACTTGCTCTAACAGCGCCATTTGCGGACCTAAGTCCAGGGCTTATAGCCGAGATGAGGCTCGGGGATCACGGGTTCGAGGCGTCTGAGTTGTATGAAGCAGGGTTCCAGGGGCTTACTAATCCGCCAAGGTTCGATTTCAATGGACGGATGCAACCGCTCGAGGGCTAAAAATGTCACTACTCGGCTCTCGCAAAGCCTCTAACTAATGGGCTTCACGTCAATATTCAGGTGAAACTCTGCCGCCAATTCACTGACCTCTTCTGCGCGCTCTATGTCTTGAAGCCAGCAGTCTGTTTCCCATACGAGGTTGCCTGAGAGGTCAAAGAACGGAGCCTTTAGTTGGATGTCCCAATCATCTGCGTCGATGCTGTCTCCAATTAGGTATTCAGTCGGACCGATTTCTGCTAAGCCTCTAAAGCCGAGATCATCTAGCACTTTGAAGAACACCTCTAGTCTTCGAAACTCTGAAGAGGGGTTTGGTGAAATTGCGCCTCCAAACAAGTAGTCCGGATTCGAGAAATGGCAGTAGAGCCGCGCCCCGTAGGAGGTCTGCCAGTTGTAGTTGCCTCCGTAGACATAATCATCCAGAGCACCGGCAACGGAGATCTCTTGCTCAAAATCAGGATCATCAACAATCAACGCCAGGCCAAAGGAGTCACTCACATACTTGAGGTCGTCTGACTCATCGGATGAGCTTCCTAGGTGGATGGAGGTTAGTGGGCCTAAGAATTGCTCTTGATATGAGAGGTCCCAGCTCTCGATGTTGGCCATGTGAATATGCCAAGCTGCGTCTTGGTCTCTCTCACAGGAATACGTTTTGTTGTTTATCAGCAATGCAAAACGCTCGGAGCCAGACAGCAAGAGCCACTTTTGCTGTCCGGTCTCAATGTCATTGGATGTGTCTTCGTTCCTGAAATTCTGGATAAAGAGCGCCAGCGGGTCGGACCTACGCTTCATTGAGGGGTTGTCACTAACTACCGGTAAGTCAATATCTCCCAGCCAACTTTTTGCCTCGTAGCTGGAGTGCCAAAGGTCAATCGTCGATTCGCTGCGATTGGTTAGATACATAAAAGATCCAAAGTCCCGCAGCTCCGCGTCCTCACTGTTGAGGTAGTTCCATGAGTTAGCGCCCAGTAAGAAAGCATCCCGACTAAACATTTATCCCCCCGTTGTCTCGATGCGCATAGATTACTGCCCTTGTGAGGCCCGTCAAGTGAGACTTTTTAGGTCTTGTTGGGTTGTTGGGTTTGACCTCGAAGTTAGGTCAAGACTTGAGCCCCGCCAACCTACTCACCGATTTCACATCCTCAAGTGATCTATAGCTTGCTGATAGCAGGTGCCTTGAGTGGATGAGGTAGCAAACACTCTTACCCCTACTTATCGCAACGTTCAATCTGTTTCGATCGAGCAAGAAGTCGAGCCCCCTTGGTGCGTCATCGGCTGAGGAGCAGGCAAGGCTAACAATGACGATCATTCCCTCTTGTCCTTGGAACTTGTCAACGGTGCCAACGCGAACCCCATCAAACCCTGCTTGGTCCAGAGCCTTGCGAATTGCATTCACCTGGTTGTTGTAGGGGGCGACGATGATTATCTCGTCCGGTCCAACATCGGCAATGTGATTGCCAACAAGTCTGACAACTTCCTCAACCTCTTCAGGGCTGTGGGTTGAGTTACCAGAGTGATCAAGCACAATCTTGTGTAGACCCGGTTCGATTCCAGGCACGATATTCAGCTTGGTCTTCTCTATCGACCGAAGTCGTCCCTCATAGGAAAGCCATGAAACTGCCTCGGTCAGGTTCGGGTGCATTCGCCTAGTGACCTCAACGAAATAGCCAAGACCGTCTGGCAAAATCGCATGATCTCCAATGAAGTGCCCAAGTGCTGAGTTCTCAACTCCGCCTGGGTGAACTGCTTGAACTACCTGAGCAAGTTGCTGCGGGTCACCAAAGAGAATGATGTTGTCCGCGATGCCTGAGGCAGCGATCAAATCGACCAGAGAGTACTGCGCTGCCTCATCGATGATTAGGTAGTCAAAGTGGTGCTCTCGAATCTGCTTATTGCAAAGTCCAAAAGAAGTTGCACCCATGACCAGACCACCCATGCTTTTCCTCAACGCAGTGGAGAGCTGTGAGGCTCCCTTGAGTGCAGTCCACTTGTAGTCCTCAGGTGTTCCTGAGTCCAAGACCTTTACAACTTGTAGTGGTTCCATCTCGGCAGCGATGCACTCGTCTAATAGATTCTCTACAGCGGCATGGGAATTGGTGCCCACAGCTACTCTCTTGTCGCTTTCCACGAGGTGTTTAATCAATCTCGAGGCGAGGTAGGTTTTGCCTGTTCCCGGAGGGCCTTGAACCGCAATCGCAGAACGCTGCATTCGATCTGCAGCATCAATAAGTGCAGGCAGGTAGTCCTCTTTGTCTGGTTGCATTAGAGGCTTGGAGTCAACAAACTGAGGTTCCTTGCGAAGCAGGAGATCCAGGATCGGATAACCGCGAGGTGGCTCTGAGAAGGGGCTTCCCCAAACAGAAGTTATCTCCTTTGCGGTTTCAAGCAGGAAGTGCTCTTTGCCGGTGGTGTTGTATTTGGTGACATCAAAGATTGCTGATGGGCTGTGCTTCAAAGACTCTGGATCTTTGGGGTTTCTTGAGAAGGTCAAGACTCCATTTTCCAAAGCATCAACTTTGCCAAAGTCAAAGCGAACTACTCCAGGTTCGCTCTCGTAGCGGATGGCAATCGGGGTACCCGCTTTCGGACGGAATAGTTCTTCCGGGTCTACCTCGATCTGAAATTGACCTGTGTGCCCTGCCGCCAACTCCAAACCGTCAAGGTCAATTTCCCTAGCTTCGGTGACAACCATCGCTTCGCGATCCTGAGTGAGGTCTTCGTCGTCGAGGGTCATGCGGATGTTCAGGTTGGTCCAGAACATCACGTCTTCACGCATGTAGAAAAGGATTGAGTGAGCAAGCGCTTCCCAGGCGGCCACCTGATTGTCCATCTCTGGATCTAGGCCCTTTTCATAGTCTCTTACGGGGTCGAGAAGGTATGCAGTATCTCGCTCTAGGTCCATGAGTTTGATTTGCTTGGCTGTCAGTTGACCAGCTGCTTCTTCTTCCGAAACGTAAAACAGTGATTCCCAAGGCTTGGTTGCGGCGCCTTCGAATTTCAACAACCAGTCATAGAGCTCCATCGTGGATTGGACATCCTCGATGTTGTAGTCGCGTATGCGGTTGTAGACCTTCTTTGCCTCCTGGGTTGTTTGAGCCCGATCCTCAAGTTCGACACCTGAGGTGAGCTTTTCCTCTAGGTCCCTCCACCTCACGAACTCTTCGATACTCTCGTCACCGGCTTCTACCCCAGCTCGCTCTTTGAACTCGTAGTGTCTCTCTAGGTTCTTTATTGAGTACTTTGGTTCACCTACTCGAACGCTCTTGGTGACTACGGGATACAGGTCAACAAACCTGTGCTCTGCCTCGAGTTGAGCAAGTTCTCGCTCCGCTACCGCATAGTGGTTTGCAAGCCTATTTAGGGCGGTTCTTTCATAGGACGCGTAGTGATAGATGTGAGCGTTTGGGTTCTCCATCATGCGGTTGTAAAGCCAAGTCATGAAGTTGATGAAGGCAATCTTCTCGGTTCTGCGATCTACGGCCCAGAACTCCTTGAACTCTTCCTCTCGTGTCCAGTTGCCGAAGAGGTACTCAAGCCCGCCTTCTTTGAAATATGGGAAGCCCTCCATGTCAAAGAAGACGTCGCCAGCATCTGATTTCGGTAAGTACTGAAGCATCGGGTTCGCAAGAGGCTCACTCTCAGGGCCTTCGCTTCTGATGCTCTTGAGCTGAAGGCTGGCCTGAAGCTTTAGTTTCTCAAAGGTCTGCTGAGACACATCCTTGACCGAGGTTAACTCACTCTTGGACAGCATTTTTAGATCTTTAATGCCAGCCTTGAGAAGCTTGTCCCTCATTCTCTTGCCAAGCCCTGCTACCAATAGAAGGTCTGATGTGGCTTCCCTGTCCTTCTTGCAGAGTTTCGGGTATTCGCAAATCTCACACTGCTTGTTGCCTGCGCAGTGCCAGGTGAAGTTCTCAAGAAGCCCAGATCTGCTGGTCGATTCAACTTCTTCAATGGCTCTTTCAAGCTCGGCTCTTGCCAGCTTTGCTGCAGGCACAATATCGTTTTCCCTGAGTGGCAGCAGCGTTCTGTTTCCAAGGATTAGACCGTGGGTTGCGTTGTCCGCAAGGTGACCAACTTGAGAGAGAGCTTCGATGTAGATGGCAACCTGAAGGGCATACTCGGGCTTTGGGTGGCTCGAGTACTTTGCGTCCCAGACCGTGTAGCCAGGACCAGCAGCGTCCGAGGTTTGCCTAACTGAAAGGCCTTGATCATCGAACAGCAACTCCCACCCGGCAAGCACAAGGAAATCTGGTTTTCCTCTAAAGACTGTGCCCTCACCGCGGTGCTCCAGGCCACCTTGGTAGATAACCGGAACCCTTGATCTCATCAGATCAAGGGTCTGACCAAAGTCCCCGTCTTTCTCAGGTCTAACAAACTGAGAAGGATCTAGCTTGGCCGCCAATTCTTTTGTGAGCTGCTCTTCGAACTCATCGCCATAGCGTTGGGGCAAGCTTTTATCTTTGCCCTCCGCTCTTGCCTTCTCCTGAGCTTCGATGTGCTCCTTCAGTTTTTCTTCAACAACAGGGTCTTGAAGAACGTGAAGAACGGAAAGCGTTGTGCAGTGCTGGCAAGTCGATGCTCGCATAAGGTCACGAGTGTTGAATGACCACAAATCCCCAATTTTGTGCATGCTTCAACTATCGCACAAGCGTCTGACATTCTTTTCTGTGATTCGTCACACCAAACCCCTTCTTTTCAGCAGTAAAAAAGTCGGTGGTCTGTGAGGAGGTAATGGGTAGTAAGTTTTTCTGAGGGGAATACAGGGGAATCAAATGGTGAAAATCGGTGGTGGCCAAGAGGCAGAAGCCCAAGGGGTGAGTCGAGAGGATTCGCCTTGGTATAAGCAGTGCTTGCGACTTGTAGATCCGAACGCTGATAGTTGGTTTGAATCCTTTGGCCCGATGCCTGCGTCGGAGCTGCACCAAGGTCCTCTTTCGGCCATGGGGAAGGTTGCCGGACTTCTGTCTTACGTGGCCAAGAGCGATCTCAAAATCGTTCCAGGCTTTGAAGTCTCCCAAGACGAACTTCGCTCTCCTTTAGAGATTCCGGACACCAAGCTGGGTCAGGAGTTTCTCAAGGCTCTTGAGCTAGAACAAATTGGGGTCAGCTACAAGTCTGCCTGGGCCGTGAATCACGAAAACTTTGAAGATCTAGAGGGCAATAAGCGTATCCATGGTCAGTGGGCCACTGACGCAGGCACACCTTTTGTGCAGTGCCTAGAGATACATAAAGATCAAGACGGTAATGAAGTCGCCTACTGGTTTATCGATCTACTAGTGACGCCGGTTCACATTGAGGGGGTAAATCATTTTGAGCTTGAGTCCGAGGAGGATGATGGTTCAGTAATGACCTATACCTTGGAGCCTGAAAGCGGAGGGTTCTCAATCGGGCAGCTTTCTACAAAGCTCGCGCTTCCGGTCTTTCTAAAGCAGCTGGCATTTATGAGCGAGACACCTTTTCCCAGCACTCAGATTATGACTATGAGTAGGGACCTTGCGTTTAGTGGTGTGCCAGAGGATACAAGGCCAGTCCCATTTTTCACAATCAAAGACAACGCCGAGGCAAATGGCTTTTCGAGACTTCAAACTTCTCGAAACGCTGGCGCGTCAAATGCTTATGAGGGCAGCATCTTTCCTCAGGTTGTTCAGTTTGGCTGGAGGCTTTCAACCAAGGCCATTCCATATCTGGAAAAGCTGCTGCCCGTGATTATCAACGGATGCTCATCAGCCATGACCACGACAGAGGATGGGTACGTAAATTTCAGATCACCTGACTTCAGTGCTCCTTGGGACGATGCACTCGGCAATCCCTGCGCAAGACTGATGGATGGCGCCTCGCGTGAGAGTCGTGCCGCCGCACCTCAATGGATCCCGGTGACCCAAGTAGGTGACCTTTTGGTCCAAACAAGAGACCTGTACCTCAGCTCAATTGAAGACGAAAAAGCAGGACGACGCGATGCTGCAAAGGAGAAGCTTGTAAGGGTGGTCGAGGATGGGGCTGGCCCCTCCCTAGTGCGTGGGATCAACAGCCTCATTTATTCGCACCTCATTCCTGAACTAGAGCAAAACCCAGACTTGATTTCAGAAATTGAGTACTTTGCTAATCAAGCGACTGATCAACTAATGGAGGGCCAGTCCACTAACGCAATTTCAAATCTCGGGATTGCTTACTTCAAGCTCGGGGATTTTGACGCGAGCTCGAGTGCTTTCTTAACAGCGCTAAGCAAACCGGACCGCTATGCAGAGGCGGAGGCTAGCTATTTCATGGCCTTGATAGAGAAAGAGCGCGGCAATCAAGACCTTTCAAAAAGTTATGAGGAGCGCTGCAGACTTGCTGGTGGCTATGAGCCAGAAGCAGGCCTTTTAGAGCCTTCGAAGAACGCCAAGGAGAGAACAGTTTCCACCGAACCTGACACGAACCATTTTCTTACTAGTTCTAGAGAAGCCGAAGGTTTGGTCGCAGAGCCTTCAGAGGTTAGCGAAAAGCTTCATCTGCACAAGACTTTTCCTGCCATCCCCGAAAACTCAATAATTCGGCAGCTGGTCTCAAACTTCGGGTCAAAGCTAAAGCTCTCTCAATCTCTTTCAACTACAAGTTTTGAGGGTGGCGAGCACAGCTCAGATTCCTACTACGTACTGCTAAAGCTCGCCTTGCTCTATTCGGCGGTTGAAGGCTGGGAGAGGCTGATCGGCAAAGGCCAGTTCAGTGTTCTGGATCAAGAGCTGGCGCGGTCACTTGCAAGTGATCCAGCATGGAAGCACTTTCGGGAAAAACTGTTAGCTTCTATCACTAGCCAAGGGCTGAAGAACTCACTCCAGGCCTTCTATGACCTGGAGAGCTTCGACTTAATGCCGATTCTGACAGCAATTAGACATGCGTTTTTTCACCCAGGACTAACCGCGACGAACAGCAACTTGGTTGCAAAGCCGAAGCTTCGCCAGCTCCTATTGCAGATCTATGCTCAAGTAGAGACGGCTCTGCTTGAAAGCTTTCAGAGTTGGTCGAAAAAGATGCAGAGCTGGCACGAGCTCGCCACGGTAGGAGACGACGAGCTTATTGAGACAGCACTCAAACTTGATCTAGCAGCCGGCTATCCAAGGGCTGCAGTTGAGACTGAGTTCCGCACCAAGCTCAACGATCAGCAATGGCGGATCCTGATCTCTGAGCTTTGGGCCGAGGACGAATTTGACATTGAAGAGACAATTACCGACGTGATTTCAAACATGGACTCTTACTTAGCTGAGCACGAGGGGTGGGAAGACAAGATAAACAGCATGAGAGAAGAGCCGAAAGAGTGATATGTGCTAAGTCGCTGCGAATCTATTGTGCTCAGTTTAGAGAGGGCAACCCTAATGTCTTGCCGAGCAGAAGAGGCCTGCAGGAGAATTACCTAATTACTCGAGACTACCAATTCAATCTTCCTCTTAGTCCACGGTTTGGCGGACGTGAGCGATTGATGAATCCTGGCTGAACCGAGCTACTATTTCTTAACTCATCTAATTGATGAAACGAGAGAACTATTTGGGAGGGTTCTGTGGCTACTGAGCAGGAAGTTTATGACTTTATATTCGCAAACTATGCAGTCAACGATGAAGGTGGCGGTACCTTCAGCATGCAAATCGACACCGTCAACGGTAGGCAACAAAAGGTTTACGCTGGCTTGAACTGGGGTGCACTGCAAGTCACCTCCCCAGTTGTTTGGGCTTCGAGGATTGATGCAGAAGGAGTTTTGGCTGCCAACACCTCCATGTTTGGAATTGTTGAAATCTCGGGCGCTTATGCACTGAAGCACAACGCCTTTGTTGACGACATTGATGAGAGTGAAATAGTGAACGCCTTTCTAGTGCTTGCGAGTGCGGCAGACGAGTTTGAGGCCCGGCTCGGATTCAATGACGAGTTCTAGCAAGCGCATCTCAAATCATTTGTAGGGGGCCAGCCATCAAAAAATTCACGGTGAGCAGATACGAGACTCTAGTCACCTCTGTAGTTGTAGAGGCGGAATCAGAGGATGAGGCAGCTCGCTTGGCTGAGGTCAAGTTTGACAATCAATGGCAAGAGGAACTCGATAGTGATGTCATCGATGTTTGGTATGAGTATTCGCAAGAAGATTAAGTAGAGAGACTCACCCAAGGATCTCTGGTCAAACCGAAACTCGATTGGCAAACCTTGCAAGGATAAGAATCGGGATCCTCTTGGGCTATAGCCCTTTGATCTGCTGACAACCGAGAGCTTTGAGATCTGTTTCCCAGGTGAAATTCACGGGACAAACAGTTGGATAGCGGCGGGCGTTGGTTGCCTGCGTTGCAACCTAAGAACAGTTTCAGCTCATCGAAAATAGAAGATCTCCAGACCTATGGCTGACAAAAAATTCTCGAACCCATCTACTCAGCTCTCATTGCAATGCCTCCCCACCCCCGTGGGAAACCAAACGACTTGTTAAAAAGACGGTACAGGGCTCCAGCACCCCGTTGAAGCAAACTTCCACCCATTGAAAGGTGCACTGGAAAGTGTCGGCCAGACGAACTGGCAAAGCCACATGGGCTGGCCGACGCCAGCTCCTATTTACAGGCGAAATTTTGATTGATACTTTCGTCGGGGCCAATGATCTCGAATCAAGGAATGAAGTTCTGAATGAGGCTGGGGACTCCAGCCGCATTGATCTGTCCAAGCTCAGACATGCCTTCCGCCTGCAGCGCTTGATGCCCGACGCTTACTTCAATTGGGATGTGTTGCTGCCCGTTGTGAAGGGGTAAGGCCCTGATGACCAGCTTGTCGATGAATTCTTGGGTTTTGTTTATCTCTTGAGCGAACAGAGCAGTTCTTTCGGTTCAGTCGAAGCGTGAGAGGCTTGCCAGTCCCTTCGAGACTCCTGCTCGGAAAAATGTGGCTAGAGCGGTTTCGCCGTTGGAATTAAATGTCTGACCTATCTAGGCTGAAAATGTCTGAGGGGGAGACTAACTTATTCGCACGAAGGGGGATTTTCATGCGAAGAATCTCAAAACTCATATCAGCGGCTACTGTCGCACTTATTTCAATGCTCGGATTTGGCAGCTTGGCCTTTGCCACGGGTGCCGAGTCCACCGGTGGTTCAAGAATCGTCCCATCTCAGGCACTGGTCCAATTGGAGCCTTATTCCGACGCAGAGGCAACACTCGCAGGGCTCAACCCTTTGCCTGTTGGTAGCCGTGCTTCAAACCTGTATCTGGTTCAGCTTGATCCCTTTGTTGAAACCACAAAACAGATTGCCTGGCTAGGTCAGCTTGAAGGCGTTGCATTCGCTGAGCCAAACTACGTTCTTGCCTTGCAGACAGAGGCAGATGATCCGAAGGTTGTCGACGGTTCCTCATGGGGCCTCTACGGCAGTGCCACATCTCCCTCTTCCAGTGCTGGAGCAAATGCAGTCGCCGCATGGTCTTCCGGTTACACCGGTAACAGCGCTGTTTATGTCGCTGTAATTGACAGCGGTATTGACGTCTCGCACCCAGACCTATCCGCAAACATTTGGACCAACGCAGGCGAGATTGCTGGCAACGGCATTGATGACGATGGAAACGGCTTCGTAGATGATGTCAACGGCTATGACTTCATCAACGGCGATGGCACCGTCTTTGATGCAGGGGAACACCCTCACGGCACGCATGTCGCGGGCATTATCGGTGCTGGGGGAAACAACAGCATCGGCGTCAGTGGAGTTAACTGGAACGTGAAGCTGATCTCGGCAAAGATGATGAATTCCGATGGCCAAGCGACCATTGCGAATGCCATTAGCGCCATCGACTACATCACTGACCTTCGCACCCAGAAGGGTCTTGACATCATCGCAAGCAACAACTCATGGGGAGGCGAGGCTTACTCAAGGGCACTCGAGGATGCAATCAAGCGTGGTGGCGATGCCGGCATTATCTTCGTGACGGCAGCGGGAAACTCGGCAGTTGATGTCAATTCAACCCCCACCTATCCAGCCGCTTATGACTGCACCACAACCCACAGGCTGTTTGACTGTGTTGTATCTGTTGCTGCACTGAATGAAGACGGCACTTTAGCTGCCTATTCGAACTTCGGAGCGACGAAGGTGGACATTGCAGCTCCTGGAACCAACATCATGTCCACCCTCCCGAATGGACAGTATGGTCTGCTTTCCGGAACCTCAATGGCCGCACCTTTTGTTTCAGGTTCTATTGCTCTCTGTGTAGGTGCATACCGGGGAACTAGCGCGGAAACTGCGATTTCAAAGCTCAAGGCAACCGTGGTTGCTGATGCCAACCTAAGCGGGAAAGTGGCTACGGGAGGAAGGCTGAACGTTGCGTCTCACGTCAGCTCTTGTGTAGGAGAAACGACAGGATTCTCAGGGAACCTCAGTGAAGCGCTAACCTCTGCCACCTATACAGATAGGGCAAGAGTCGATTGGGAAGACACTTCTGCTGGTGATTACGAGCAGGAGATTCAGGTCGCAGTGGGACCAAACGGTTGCCGAGGAACCTTCTCCCACTTTGCCTTTATTGGCCCGGGCCTTACCACCTACCCAGCTCTAGAGCTAGAGGAGGCGCAGTTCTACTGCTTCCGAGTAAGGGCAATCAAGGACGGTTCGGTGTCGAGCTGGGCCACCTCAAACGTTGCAATCACCTGGACCAGCAACTTGCCCTTTATCTACGGCAAAGTTCTCATGGCCGATGGAACACCGGTTCACAAGATGCCGGTTAAGTGGCTTGCTGAGGGTGCCTACGCAGGCATTAACAACGTAAATGCGAACACCGTCTACACAAATATTTCTGGTGAATACGTGATGCAGGCTTCAAACGGAACGTCTGGTTATCTAATGGTTAACACCACTCGGTCCGCTAACAGTGGACTAGATACCAGTCCTGCAACACCTTGGGGACTCGAGGTCGGCGGCACACTTACGATCACCCAAGATGCAAACTTGGACCTAACATTGCCTCCCATTGAGTATCTCAATTTGCGGGTCACCGACTCGGAGACAGGCGCCGCTCTCTCCGGAGCGAAGGTGCAGTTCGTTGGGTATACCAAAGACTGCAAGCAGGACGGCTACCTGCTGTTCCCAAATGCAACCTCCCCCACATGCTCCTTCTGGCCTGGTGGCTACGACCATTCGGGCCCCGTTGCAAATGCGAATGGCGAGGTGACCGTTCCCGTTGTGGCGGGATCTCAGACCTCAAACGATGACTATCAGTTCATTGTTAGTGACCCCAACGACGCAAACACCTCAACAACAATCAACTGGATCTCAGGTTCAACGCAGAATGTTGACGTAGTGATGAACCCTCCGAGTGCACTCTCGGGAACCGTCTTTCTCAGCGACGGAACAACGCCAGTGGCGGGCGTCAATGTGATGTGGCTCAACTCCGGTCAGAGTTCTGGGTACAACTTTCGCAATGCTTTGGCCACTACGACTGATTCAAACGGGGCGTACTCCCTTGAAGTCCCAGAGGGATCCACTGGAAGGCTGTTTGCTAACACCAGCCGCAGCCCCGCACAGGCTTCCCCAACAACTCCCCTGACACCTTGGGGTTTTGAAGCTGGAGGCGATATGACAGTTTCATCGAGTCAAACGGTAAACCTCACGTTGCCACAGCTAAACACCGTGACCTTTAGCGTCACGGACCACTCCTCGGGCAACCCTGTTGCTGGAGCGAAGGTGGAGTTCAACGGCTATACAAAGGGCTGCAAGCGCACTGTCACCTATGAGGCATTTCCAGGAGCCACGAACCCACATTGCGTTTTCTGGCCAACCGGATATTCTCCCTCAGGGCTCAGGACTAATGCATCTGGCCAGCTTTCACTTGCTGTTCTCGATGACGCGTTGGTAACAGATAACAACTACAGCTTCCTAGTGGTCACCCCAGGTGCGAACTCAACGACAACTGTGGTGCAGGTCAGTCCTACAGAGGACACAACCCTGAATGTGGTTACCAACCCTCCTGCGGTGCTTTCTGGAAAAATTTACCTATCTGATGGAACTACACCTGTCGAAGGCGCACCCGTTAAGTGGGTGAATGAAGGCGAGTACACAGGCATCAACTATGTATCAGCACAAACCTCGGTGACAGATAGCGAGGGAAGCTACTCCCTTGACGTGCCTCCAGGTTCGAGAGGGAAGCTCATGGTGGTCACTTCCAGGACACCGGTTAGATCTGCAGCAACTACCCCACAGATTCCCTGGGGACTGGAGGCGGGCGGCTTCCTTACCGTCACAGAGAGCAGGACAGTTGACTTGGCCCTCCCGGCCCTGAACATCCTGACTTTCAAGGTGACGGAATACGCTTCGACCGATGCAATTGTTGGCGCAACTGTCGAGTTCTCTGGGTATACAAAGAACTGCCGCAACGGAAGCTACACCCCATTCCCAGGAGCGGAGAGTCCAGTTTGCACTTTCTGGCCTGGTGGCTATGCCCACTCAGAGCCCGTAACTAACTCTCTCGGAGAGGCAAAGATCGCAGTCTTCGATGACTCGATCATGGCCGATAACAACTACACCTGGATTGTCTCTCACCCATTTGACTCTGCTCGTGTTGCGCGGGTTTCAATTACTCCTACCAGCTCTGGAGTGGTTCAAGTTGGCATGCCTGGTACCCCAAGTCAGCCAGAGCAGCCGGATGCAACAGCTCTAACGGAAGAGGTTGAGCTCACCTGGACTGAGCCCTGGAATGGCGGAGCCTATATTGACTACTACAAGGTGTGGGTCTCACTGAATGCCGACGGGCCATTCAACCTAGTTACCTCTGGTAGTTGTGCCGGAAACATCGATCCAGACCTCAGGTCTTGCGTAGTTTCAGACCTCACACCAGGAGTGACCTATTACTTCGCGATCATTGCCCACAACATTGTTGGCTATAGCGAGCTCTCCATCTCAATTGCATCTGTTCCAATGGCTGCAATCAATTACCAGGTGCTCACCCCCACTCCCTCCATCAGCGGCACGTTAGAAGTTGGTAGAACCGTCACTGCCGTTGCTGGGGCCTGGGACGAAGGGGCGGCCCTGAGTTACCAGTGGATGGTTGAAGGCGTAGCACTCAGCGGAGAAGTCAGCAGGAACTTAGTTGTCATGCCAGCTCACGCCGGTAAGAACCTAAGCGTCAAGGTCACAGGCAGAAAGACTGACTACGAGGCTGCATCCAAAGCTTCAGCAGCCTCCCTCGTCTCTTGGCCAGAGAGTGTTGACCTCGTCGCACTTGAAGGCACACCAGCCCCTGGCGAGCTGTTGACCGTTCAAACGAGCGAGCTGATCGAAGAGGAAGAGATTAGCTACCAGTGGCTCAGAAACGGCGAGGCAATAGCTGAGTCAAACCTTCCCTACTACGAAGTAACAGACTCTGATATCGGCAGCGAGCTCACTGTCAAAGTTGTAGGTTCGAACATCTCTTCCCTGGCGTTTTCCGCTGTGACAGACACACTGGAAATTCAGACCCCCGACGTGGCAGAAGAGGTGCAGGAGCCCAAGAAGACCCTCAGCTCCATATCTCCTGTGGTTGTTTCTGAACCAGAAGAGGAAGAGCCAGTGGAGGAAGTAACTGAGCCTGTCCCCACCCGTTGGTATGTGCAGCGAAGCCTGAAGGTGTTTAGCTCCGGCGCAACCAGCATTACACCTGCGATGAGGGCACTGATTAAGAACCAGGTCGAGTCAAACCCAACTGCAGACAAGTTCATCTGCACAGGAATCAGGCGCGAGGGCGGATCCATGGCTGAGAACATCATGGTTCGAAAGCGGGCTAAGGCAGCGTGTGAGTATGCCAAGAGCCTCAACCCTGATTTGTCCACCTGGTATCAATCGAAGGTCACCAAGGCACCGAGTTATGTAGGTCGAGTGCTGATTGTCATTAAGGGCCTTGACGGGTGACCCTTACTGAAAGAAACAAAGCCCGAGACTTTCATCCCGGGCTTTGCGCCTACGTCTCAGGCCGTGGTTATTGGCCCTCGTTTGGCCTAGAAGAAGTAGCATGAAAATGATGACTCTGCATATCCTGCATACGAAAGGGGACACATGACATCGCGAGCTGAGATGGATAAAGAGCGAGAAAGATTCAGCGCCTGGGTAAAGGAATATGGGGTCTACAAGAATGTGCCAGAGGACCTTTTTGAGTTTTCGAATGAGGATTCAAACTTTGTATGGACAGAATTCCAAAATGACGATGAGTCATTTGTAGACCGGGGGTTCACCCAGGCATCCCCAAGTTTGAGGATGCCTGTTGTTAGCTATTACCTTTCAAAACTCCCATATCCAAAGGAAGGCGGGGGATACGAATTCGTAATTAGTAGTGTTTTGCTTGATTGCCAAGACTGCGAGGCAATGGGGGAAGACGAGAACGGAGAGGAGTGCTCCACGTGCGAAGGTGATCGAGGAACCTACGTCGACTTCGATTTGCCGGAAGCATAACGATGCAAGGCGGACTCAGGACTTTCTGTTAGCTTGCAAAAATAGAAGATGGAAAATAAGAATCGCAACCAAGCAGCTTTCCAGAGCTAGAGGCGGGGGACATGGAACACACTTTTGAGGCATGGGGGGAAATGGACGAGATCGCTTTCCTGAATGAAGCGCCACCGTTCGAGAATTTTAGTCAAGCATTAGAAATGTCGGTCCAGCCAGCCGTAGATGAAGATAAGTGGTTTGAGAATCTGCATGCTTACCTTTGGGGGCTGAGGCGCCTCTTTTGGCTGGAGCTAATCCCAACAGGTCGCATTAGGGTGCGCTTTTCTCACGACGGCCAGAGAGGTGAGGGCATTGGGCCTGAGACGCTATTTCGCGCTAGGTCCAGCTCACCTCTGGTTCACGATCCTCAAGCCTGGCCACCGGAGGGTTCTCTCATTCTCCGGCCTAATTGGTTCTGGAGAAGCGATCAGCTTTACATGGAATGTTTCGGAGAGAGCCTATTTTCTTGGAAAGATGTGTCGCTAGTGAATCTGAATGAGATTGATTTGGAAAGTGACCTCTTTGAGCTCTCGTTTAGCTCTTTGGACGTCGTGATGGTTCCCGAATCGGCCTCCAGATCCGAGTGGGTCACGCAGAGTCCTGAATCACAGGCCCACATTGTGAATCAAGTCACCACCATCATTGACTCCCAGGTAGACGAATTTGGAGAAGTGATGGTCGATCCGAGGGACATACTTGCCTTGATTGCCGCACACCCTCAAACTTTACTGGAGTTAGCTGACTACTCAATTTTTGAGATCCAGCATGAAATATTGGCTTTAGCCGAGTAGTTTCTTGAGCACTCTGCCCTCAAAGTAAGCGAACCTCTTCATAATTTGTCACGCGAACGTACCTCGGCATCTGGTCCGCACAGTTTTATGGCCTATTTCGCGGGCTTCACTGCCGAACGCTCCAAGTTTCACGTTCCAGAAGAAGTGAACGGTGGCTAGTACAGCCCCGCCAAGACCCCACCCCAGGCAACCCTAATAGCCTCAAGCTCTAGCTTCGCTACACCCTGAATATCTACCGCCTGGTTCTCTTTGTCTGTGACACCAATTCTTAGAACTGGTACTCCTCTTGCCTCACAAAGTGCCTGGAACTTAACGTCATCTTCTCTGCCAACAGAGACAATGACTCTGGCTTGTGACTCAGAGAACATTGCTGCTGTTAGATCTAGGTTGTCTCTTTCCATGAGTTCTGTGAGCCAGAGCCTTGCTCCGACATTGAACCTCAGGCTTGCCTCCAAGATTGCAATGCCCAGGCCGCCCTCAGAGATATCGTGTGCTGCTTCGATGAGGCCTTGCATTGCAGCGCCATGGAGGAGGTCCGCAAGCTCTTTCTCTTTCTTGAGGTCTACCTTCGGAGGCCTTCCCCCTAGGTGATCGTGAAGGTCTTTTGCCCATGCCGAACCATCTAACTCGTCATAGGTGGTTCCAAGGAGATAGATGTTGTTGCCATCGTCTTGCCAACCCGAGGGGATTCTCCTGGCAACATCATCTATCACTCCCAGAACACCAACTACAGGGGTTGGGTAGATGGCAGTGTCGCCGGTTTGGTTATAGAAACTTACGTTGCCGCCAGTTACCGGAATACCTAGCTCTTGGCAGCCATCTGCCAAACCAGCCGTTGCTTGCTTGAACTGCCACATCACCTCTGGGTTCTCCGGGGAACCAAAGTTGAGGCAGTTGGTGACGGCTCTTGGGACTGCTCCTGTGACGGCTACGTTTCTATAGGCCTCGGCAAGTGCTTGCCTAGCTCCCTCGGAGGGGTCTAGGTAGCAGTATTTGCCATTGGCATCTGTTGCTAGGGCAACACCCAGACCTGTTTCCTCGCTGATGCGGATCATGCCGCCATCGTCTGGCATGGCAAGTGCTGTGTTGCCCATGACGTATTTGTCATATTGGGCCGTGATCCAGGACTTGTCTGCGTGGTT
>Ga0209653_1001647_pt1 | contig 17580 bp, 2 predicted proteins | sample SaaInl6LU_22_DNA_FD_184644 | JGI IMG/M metagenome (GOLD analysis project Ga0209653, IMG submission 184644) | Marine microbial communities from expanding oxygen minimum zones in the Saanich Inlet - ESP_116LU_22_DNA (SPAdes) (version 2) | ecosystem: Environmental > Aquatic > Marine > Intertidal...
GCATAGTCAGTAAAAGTATTAGATGGTGGACAAGCTGTATTACTTAACTCTAACACCTCTTTTGGTGATTATGGTATGTATGCTTCTGGTTCTCGTTTTATTACTGGTAGTGGTGGTAATACTGATGCATTTTTAAATGTACAAGATAACTATACAATTATTGTTGATACTATTTCAAAAGGATTATCTGCAATTCCTGATTTAGTTGTAAATACTACGGATGGTATTAAAGTAACGCAAGAATTACAATATCTTTCATCATCGGCATCAACACCAGAAGTTGCAGAGGCAGTTAAATCTGATTTTAGATTAATTTCATCTTTAATTGAAAGAGGGGTTTCTAATAAAAAACCTTTATTGGCTAAATCAACAACTGGATATGGTCCGGATAATGTTTACAACATTTCTGGTAATACTCAAATTACATCATCTATTTATGGTTCATCGTATGATATCGATTTAATTGATACCAACTTTGATATTATAATGAACATTGTTGAGAATGGTAACGCAGCTACTTCATCTTACATAGGTCAAAGTAATGTTAGTTCATCTATTCAAACAACAAATACAACACAATATAAATCATCAGCAATTTTAGATGATAATATTTCTCTTATAAACTCAAATTTTGATACAATTCTAACAATTGTTGAAAAGGGAAGTAATTTTGCACCAATTGTTATGAGTAATACTTCATCAAGTATTAAAGTAACAAACGAATCACAATATATTTCAGATATATCATCTTCATTTGAAGTTGTAAACAAAGTTAGTGAATCTTTATCTATTGTTTATAATATATTAGATAATGGTACTGGTTCATTACCTACATTGGCTGTAAGTAATTCATTTGAAAATCCATCAATTGATTATCAAAATGCTTACACATTATTAATTGAAAATATTCCATTTATTCAAGAAGAAACTATTGCATTTTTAAGTTCTTCTTGGAGTGAGTTTGAATACAATCAAACAACTTGTAAAAGGGATGTTTCATTTATTGTTTCTGGTGCTGCACATGATTTATTATATGGTGGTAATGAAGAATCACTTCGTAGTGGATTATTCTACTACCAATTCCCATCAGATGCTACAACTACACAAAAAGACCCTACATTAACTGCGGTTAAATATGCTAGTGGTATTGTATCAAATATACTTTCTAATATTTCATTTGTTGAAACAACTGCGGATGTTGATAATGGGTATGATTTGATATTTGAAAATAAAGAATTTATAAGAAATGAAACTATTGCATATATTTCATCTTCTTGGAGTGGATTTGATTACAATGAAGTAAAATGTAAAAGGGATATTGGATACATATTGGATGCCGTTGCAACGGATTTAAAATATGGTGGTAACGAACGAAGTGTAGTTGCTGGTAATTTCTATTACAAATACCCATCATTAGCAACAGTTGATGATAGAACAACTGGGCAATTACAACAAACATTAGATGCAATCAAATATGCAAAACGTATTACTGAAAAATTGGTTAAAAACGAAACATTTGCAGAACCAAATTCAGAAACAAAAGCAGCTTATGATTTAATATTAGCAAATAGAGAATTAATTCAAAATGAAACTATAACATATATTGGTACTCAATATCCAAACTTTACATATGACCAAGTCAAATGTAGAAGAGATGTTGGTTATATGTTAGATAATGTTGCAACAGATTTACTATATGGTGGAAATGAACGAAGTGAGTTGGCAGGATTGTACTACTTCTTATATCCATCAATTGCAAATACAACTCAATTAGAAGAAACTTTAGAAGCTATACGATATGTAAAGGGAATGGCTAAGGCAATTGCTGAATCAATTGTATTGGATACCCCAAGAGTAGTTACAAATGTTGAAGGTAAGATTAAAGTAACATCGTTTAATTCGGTTACATCATCATTATCAGCTACATCTACTGAAATCAGTAAAGTATCATCATCATTTGGAATAGTTGAGGATATTATTAAATTTGGTTCAGATTCAATCTTAGGAGCAATTGCTGAAAACTCAGATACATTGACTTGGTCTGAATCTAAACCTTTAAGTGTATCTACTTTATCACAAACAACATCATCTGCTTCAGAATCGGAATTGGTACAAATTATTAATACTAATTTTGGAGTTGTTACTGATATAATAAGTGGTGGAACTGATGCTACTCCATCTATTGTATCTTCTTGGTCTGGTAGTGTTAAGTTAACTGATACCAATCAATACATTTCATCATCATATAGTGGAAATGAATATGCTAGTAATTTTATTAGTTCTTCTATTTCAATAGTAGCAAATGTAGTACAAAATGGGACAGGTTCTTTTCCAACATTAATAGAAAACACATCAGCAAGTTTCAAATTAAGTGAAACTTCTCAAATTAGAGGAACGGCTGGTACATCTACTCAAACTGATTTAGTTAGTTCATCTTTTGCTATTGTATCTGATGTAATTGAGAATGGGTTATCAGTAGTGCCTGAAATCGTTTCTAACAACGCTGGTAACATTAAATCAACAAATACTACCATTGTATCATCTTCACTTTCTGCTTCCTTATATGAGGTTAATTTGGTAAGTGAATCATTTGGTAGAATTATAGATATTATAACAAATGGAGTATCATCGATACCAACCATAATTCTAAACACATCAGCGAGTATTAAAGTAAATGATGTTCAACAATATACATCATCTATATCAGCTGGGGCAAGTGATATATCATTCGTATCTCAATCTATTGAAATTGTAACTGATATAATTAAATTTGGTAGTGGTTCTTATCAAACTGCTGGTACTTACACCACTCCATCTACCAATGAATCTACAATTGCGGCATATCAAATTTTAAGAAATAACTTAGAATTTATTAAAGATGAAACTATTTCATATCTAAGTTCTTCTTGGAGTACTGCTTCATACGATGAATCAAAGTGTAGAAGAGATGTTGGATTAATTGTAAGTGGTGCTGCTGAAGATTTAATTTGGAACACCAACTCAGCATCTATTGTAAATGGTAAGTTCTATTTAGAATACCCATCTGCAGCTGAAGGTTCTCAGTTAAATCAAACATTAGATGGTATTGAGTATGCTAGTAGATTAGCACAATCATTAATACAAAATATAGAATTTACAACTGCATCTAATGAGGCAATTGTAACTAATCAATTATTAATTGATAATACTGAATTCATACAAAATGAGGTAATATCATTTATGAGTTCATCTTGGTCAACATTTGATTATAATGAAACTGTATGTAGAAGAGATGTTGCACATATTGTACATGCGGTAGCAACCGATGTTCTTTATGGTGGTAACGAACGAAGTGTAACAGCAGGTAACTACTATTTCAGATTTCCATCAGCGGCAACTGGTTCTCAATTACAACAAACAACTGATGCAATTAAATACGCTAGTGGATTATCTAATGTATTGATACAAAATCAATCATTTACTGAAGTAACAACAAACGTATCTGCATCATACTCTTTATTATTATCTAATAAAGAATTTATACAAAATGAAGTTATTACTTACTTATCATCTTCTTGGTCAACATTTGATTACAATGAAGTAACTTGTAAAAGAGATGTTGGTTTCATTATAGATGCAGCAGCAACTGACCTTTACTATGGTGGAAACGAAAGAAGTGTAATAGCTGGAAAATATTATTATTTATATCCTTCACAAGCAACAACTTCTCAGTTAGGACAAACTTTAGATGGTGTAAACTATGCTAGAAGAATTGCTGAAAAGGTAATATTAAATACTGAATTTGTATCACCATCTACTGAATTGTTGGATGTTAAAGATATTTTATTTAATAACAAAGAATTTATACAAAATGAAGTAATTGCATTTGTTTCATCTTCTTGGAGTCAGTTTGAGTACAACCAAACAACTTGTAAGAGAGATGTTGGATATATTTTAGATGCGGCAATTACTGATTTAGTATATGGTGGAAATGAAAGAAGTATAATCGCAGCCGATTATTATTTCAAATACCCATCAGCAGCAATTGTAGGTGGTATCCCATCAGTATCACAACAAAAAGACCCAACGGTTGATGCTATAAAATATTTAGGTGGTATATCTGAACAAATTACTTTGGGTGAAGAGTTCACATTAGCAGATGTATCCAAAGTAGCACTTAGGGATGAGATAATTACTAATAAAGCATATATTCAGCAAAATGTAATTGATTTTATTAATGATACTTACCCTAAATTAACTTATTTAAGAGATAAGTGTTATAGAGATGTTGGATTCATATTAGATGCGGTAGTTACTGATATGGTTTATGGTGGAAATGCTAGAAGTGTTCAAGCTGGTTCATTCTATTTCAGATTCCCATCTCAAGCAACTTACTCACAACTAAGTGAAACTGTTGATGGTATTAATTTTGCTAGAGATTTAGCAAAACTAATCGCTAAAGGAGCTAAAACAGTTGAAGATAGTTTTGATACAATTATAACAATCATTGAAAGTGGTAGTTCGATTGTAACTACTCAAGAATTATTTACCGATGATGGATTCCCAATAGCAACTGTTGGAACTCCAAAGAGCTCATATGGTGATAAGTTGGTAACAACTGTAGAATCTACTACATTACCAAATGGAATTGAATTAGTTGAAAATAGTTTAGCTGGTATTAAATTTGGAGAAGGTACACAAACAACCTCATCATTATCAGCATCATTGGATACTATTTCCAAAGTATCATCATCATTTTCAGATGTAATTGATATTATTAAGTATGGTACAAGTGGAAGCTTGGAATTATCTGGTTCATCAACTGCAACTACATATTTTGAAATAGTAACATTAGGAACTGGTGATAACTATTACTATGTTAATGTAAATCAAATTCAAAAATTTGATGATTCGGATGGTAAATTATTAGGTGAAAATAGTGGTTCATATGATGATGGTATAAAAGACCCAACAATCACATTAAAACGAGGAGAACTTTATTCATTCTCTGTTAACCCATTAACATATGGATTCAACCCACTTTACATTAAGACACGAAGAACTGCTGGAGCAACTGATTTATATGAAAAAGGTGTAACTAATAATGGTGTTAACTTTGGAACATTATTGTTTATAGTTCCATTAGATGCGCCTGATAGGTTATTTTATGTAAATGGTTCAAATCCTAATGCTGGTGGTGTAATCAATATTGTTGATAACTTACCATTATCAGGTGACCAAAGATATGTAATTGTACCATCGCAAGGTTCTATTGAGGTAACTACAAACAATGCTGATAATATTAAAGTTACTGATAATATTCAATTCTTTGGAAATAACTCATCATCTATTGATGATAGGTTAATTGTTAGTGGTGGATATTCCGATGTAATTGATGTTATTAAAAATGGTGTAGGTAACTTACCAACACTTATAACAAATACTGAAAATAGAATAGCTAGGAGTGGTTTAACACAATATACTTCAAGTTTATCTGCTAGTTTATCACTGGCAAATTCTATTAAAGATTCATTTAACATTGTAACAAATATTATTGAAAATGGTGTTGAGGTTATTCCATCAATTGATGAGAACACAAACGATACAATAAAAGTAACATCTACATCTCAATATGTGGGTTCATTAGTATCTGCTTCACAAAACCAAATAAATAATGTTAGTTCATCATTTGGCATTATTATAGATGTACTACAAAATGGAATTGGTTCATTACCTACGTTAGTTTCTAATAACGAATTTGGAGTTGTTGTTAATGGGTTGGATAGTAGATATACATTAGAAACATCTGCTGGTGATTATGAGTTTGGTATTGTAACTGAATCATTTGATACAATTATTGATATTATAACAAATGGAGTTGATTCAGCTCCAACAATAGTATCAAATCTATCAGCAAGTATAAAAGTTAGCAATGAAACTCAATACATTTCATCATCTGCTAGTGGTAGCTTAGAAAATGTTAATTTTGTATCTCAGTCTGTTAAGATTGTAACTGATATAATTCAAAATGGTAGTGGTTCATATCAAACTGCAAGTTTATATGTTACACCATCTACCGATGAATCTACAATCGCAGCTTACCAAATTATTAGAAACAATTTAGATTTTATAAAAGAGGAAACTATCTCTTACTTATCATCTTCTTGGACTACTGCTTCATACGATGAAGATAAATGTAGAAGAGATGTTGGTTTAATTATTTCTGGAGCAGCTGAAGATTTAATATGGAATACAAATTCCGCTTCAATTGTAAATGGTAAATTCTATTTAGAGTATCCATCTCAAGCGGAAACATCTCAATTGAATCAAACATTGGATGGTATTGAATATGCTAGTAGATTAACACAAAAACTTATTCAGAATATTGAATTTGTATATCCAACATTGGAAGCATCTGCTAGTTTTGATTTAATTATTAATAACAAAGAATTGATTAAGAATGAAACTATAACTTATATGAGTTCTTCTTGGTCAACATTTGATTATTCTGAAACTTTATGTAGAAGAGATTTAGAACACATATTAAACGCAGTAGCAACTGATTTAAAATATGGTGGTAATGAAAGAAGTGTAATTGCTGGTAATTACTACTTCAGATTCCCATCTGCGGCAACTGGTTCTCAACTACAACAAACAACCGATGCTGTAAGATACGCAAAAGGTTTAGTTCAAAAGTTAATTACAAACGATACACTTTACTCACAACCTCTAAGAGCCTCTGGTTCATACGATTTGTTAGTAAACAACAAAACCTTCATCCAAGAAGAAACAATCGCTTATTTAAGTTCTTCTTGGAGTACATTTGATTACAATGAAGTAACTTGTAAGAGAGATATTGGATATATTATAGATGCGGTAGCAACTGATTTACTTTATGGAGGAAACGAAAGAAGTAGAATTGCAGCAGAGTTCTATTACCTATATCCATCTGATGCAACTGGTTCTCAATTAAACCAAACTATTGATGGTGTAAACTATGCTAGAAGAATTGCTGAAAAAGTTATTCAAAATACTGAATTAGTTGAAGCATCTACTGAAAGAACAGCTGCATACGATTTATTGTTTAACAATAAGGAATTTATACAAAACGAAACAATTACATTCTTATCAGCTAGTTGGAGTGAATTTGAATATAACCAAGAAACTTGTAAAAGGGATGTTGGTTACATTATAGATGCGGTAGCAACTGATACTTTATATGGTGGAAACGAAAGAAGTTCAAAAGCTGGTGAGTTCTATTATCTATATCCATCAACTGCTACTACATCACAATTATCACCTACATTAACTGGTGTTGATTACGCTAAAGGATTGGTATTTGAATTGGTTCAAAATAACCAATTCTCATCTGCGTCTGTTGAAAAGGAAAATACTTATACTTTATTAGTAGAAAATAAACAATTAATTAAAGATGAAGTTATTTCTTATATTTCTTCTTCTTGGAGTGAGTTTGATTATAACGAAGCTAAATGTAGAAGAGATACTGGATACATTGTAGATGCGGTAGCAACTGATGTATTATATGGTGGTAATGAAAGAACTTACACCGCTGGAGAATTCTATTACTTATTTCCATCATCAGCAACTGTAAGTGGTAGTGAATCACCAACCGAAACTGCTCAATTATATCCAACATTAGATGGTTTAATTTACGCACAACGATTAAGTGATAGATTATTATCACATACAACTTTAGTAACTGCTTCTTTGGATAGACAGGCTACTCATAATTTAATATTTGAAAATAGAGATTTAATTCAAACTGAAGTAATCTCATTTATGAGTTCTTCTTGGAGTGATTTTGAATATATAGAATCTAAATGTAAGAGAGATGTTGGATTTATATTAGATGCAGTTGCAACTGATGTATTATATGGTGGTAATGAGAGAAGTGTAAATGCTGGTGAATTCTATTACTTATTCCCATCACAAGCCACTTCAGCACAATTAGACCAAACATTGACTGGTGTTAAACATGCAGCTGGTTTGACTAATAAGGTAATACAAAACTTGATATTGGTTAACGCTGATGAAGATATTAAATCATCATACACTTCTTTGGTAAATAATAGAGAATTTATCCAATCAGAGGTAATAGAATTTATTGATTCACTTTATCCTTACTTTACATACGATAGAGTTAAGTGTAGAAGAGATGTTGGGTATATTATAGATGCAGTAGCAACTGATTTATTATGGGGTGGTAACGAAAGAAGTATCATCGCTGGTGATTACTATTATAGATTCCCATCACAAGCAACAACAGACCAATTATCTCAAACTACATTAGCATTAAGATACGCTAAAGCAATAGCTAAACAAGTTATCTTAAATAATATAATTGAATCACCTGAATTAATTCAAAGTTGGGAAAATAACATAAAAGTAACCGATACAACTCAATATAGCGGTTCAATATCAGTTGGTACAACTGAATTATCAAAAGTTAGTTCATCTTTTGCTATTGTTACTGATATAATTGAAAATGGGTTGAGTTCATTACCAACGGAAGTTAAGAGTACATCCGATTTAATCAAAGTAACAAACTCAAATCAGATTACATCTTTATTAAGTGGTAGTGAAACTCAGATAGGTATTATATCAGCTAGTATTGATATGATTAATGATATTATTAGATTAGGTTCTGATAATATTCCATTTACAATTGCTAAAAACTTCCAAACTTCTGAATTGGATACTCCTCAAAACTTAACTACTGGTTCTGTTTCAATACCATCAACTGAAGTAGCATACACTGCTGCAAGAGTAGTTTTGGATGGTTTATTGATAGCTGATGATTATGGTTCGGAACTGCAACCACCATCAGATTTTACATATTATGATATTATCGTTAGCAAAAGAGCGGTGAATCCACTAATACCTCAAGAATTAGAAGATAGGGCTTTAGATGTATTGAACGCATATAACGAATGGCAATCTGATATTACTGCGGATGTAACAACTGAGCTTGGTATTATAAGTTCTTCATTTAATCAAATAAATGATATAATTGAAAATGGAACTGGTTCATTACCAACATTAGTAACCAATGTTGAAAATAATATTAAAGTAACTGATATTCAACAATACACATCTTTAGTTAGTGGTTCATCAGTTGAAGTTACTATTGTTAATGAACGAGCTGGTTTAATTGAGAACATTGTACAAAATGGAACATCAGTTATCCCAACTATTGTTCAAAACAATACTGATATTAGTACATTAATAAAAGTTGGAAATGTAGAACAATATGTATCGGCGAGTGGAGCAGATAAACTTCAATCTAAAATTGTATCCTCATCATTTGGAATTGTAATTGATATTATTTCAAATGGTAGTAGTTCAATTGATACGTTGGTAGATTATACTGATGTATCCGAATCTCCTAAAACTATATTAGCATACAACTTATTAAAACAAAACATTGAATTCATCAAAGAAGAAACTATATTGTTTATGAGTTCTTCTTGGAGTAACTTTGAATATGATGATGTTAAGTGTAGAAGAGATGTTGGTTTAATTGTAAGTGGAGCAGCTGAAGATTTATTATGGAACGCAAATTCTGCATCTATTGTAAATGGTAAATTCTATTTGGAATACCCATCAGCCGCAACTGGTTCACAATTAGACCAGACTGTAACTGCAATTAGATATGCTAGTAATTTAGCACAAAATATTGTAAGAAATTACGAATATGTAACTCCATCATCTGAAGTATCTGCTTCATACGATTTATTGGTTGCAAACAAAGAATTTATTCAAAACGAAACAATTGAGTTTGTGAGTTCTTCTTGGAGTAACTTCTCATATAATGAAACAACTTGTAAGAGAGATGTTGGATATATAGTAGATGCAGTTGCAACTGATTTATTATATGGTGGAAATGAGAGAAGTATTACCGCTGGTAGATATTATTATGATTATCCATCTGCAGCAATCGTAGGTGGTGTTCCATCAGCAACTCAACAAAAAGACCCAACTGTAACTGCAATCAATTATGTAAAAGGATTGTTGACTGAATTAGTTGATGGGGCAATATTCCAAACTGCATCAAATGAAGTTGAATATACTTACGATTCGCTTAGATTGAATAGAGAGTTTATTCAAAATGAAGTAATTGCATTTGTAAACGCTAAGTATCCAAACTTAGAATACGATTCAGCAAGATGTAAAAGAGATACCGGTTTCATCGTTGATGCAGTAGCAACTGATTTAAGATGGGGTGGTAACCAAAGAAGTTCTGAGGCAGGTAGATTCTACTATTTATTCCCATCACAAGCAACAAATGTTCAATTGGGTGAAACTACTGATGCGGTTACTTACGCATCTGATTTGGTGAAAGAAATTGTATTAAAGAATACATTATCTATTCCAACTCTAACTGAAAACACAGCAAATAACATCAAAGTTACATCGACTACTCAAACATTAGGAGTTGGTACAACTGATGAATATACATTAAACGCTGTAAGTTCTTCATTTGGTATCGTAATGGATATTGTACTTAATGGAACTGGTTCGTTACCAACTATTTCTGAATATACTCAATCTTTAAATGATACTGAAGTTTCTGAAGCATATTCATTATTAAAATCTAACATTCCATTCATACAATCCGAAGTAATTGCATATATTTCTTCTTCTTGGAGTGGATTTGAATACAACGAAGCGAGTTGTAGTAGAGATGTTGGCCTAATAGTAAGTGGAGCTGCTGAAGATTTATTATTCGGTTCAGTATCATCATCGGTAACTAATGGTGAATTTTACTACCTATATCCATCAGATGCAACTGGTTCTCAGTTGAATCAAACTTTGGATGGAATTAGATACGCTAGTAGATTGGCTAACAGCATTATACAAAGTGTAACATATGTAACTTCTTCAATAGAGAACGTTACATCTTATAACTTATTAAGAGATAACAAAGAGTTCATTCAATCAGAATCAATCGCTTACATATCTTCTTCTTGGAGTACATTTGGATACAATGAGGAAACTTGTAAGAGAGATGTTGGTTATATCATAGATGCTATTTCAACTGATATCCTTTATGGTGGTAATGAAAGAAGTGTAACTGCTGGTGATTTCTATTATAGATATCCATCAAACGCTACAACATCTGAATTAGAACCAACTACAACTGGTATAGAATATGCTGGTGATTTAGCAGAAAAGATAATTGTGAATGAAGTATTTGTAACCGCATCTGCTGAAAGATTGGCTGGTAACGAAACTCTTTTACAAAATAGAAGCTTTATTCAAAATGAAGTAATCGCTTACATCTCATCTTCTTGGAGTAATTTTGAATATAATGAAGCAAGTTGTAGTAGAGATACTGGATACATTGTAGATGCTGTTGCAACTGATTTACTTTATGGAGGAAACGAAAGAAGTAGAACTGCTGGAGAATTCTATTACTTATTCCCATCATCAGCAACTGTGAAAGGTAGTGTATCTCCAAATGTAAATGCACAATTATATCCAACATTAGATGGTGTAAAATACGCAAGTGGAATTGCACAAAAATTAGTTCAAAATGTTGAATTTGTAACCGCATCTGCTGAAGTACTATCTACTTGGAATTCATTAAGAGATAATAAAGAGTTTATTCAAAAAGAAACTATCGCTTATGTATCTTCTTCTTGGAGTGGTGTTTATTACAACGAAGCTAGTTGTAGTAGAGATGTTGGTTTTATAATTGACGCAGCTGCAACTGATTTATTATATGGTGGTAACATTAGAAGTGTAGTGGCGGGTGATTACTATTTCAGATTCCCATCAGCGGCAACTGAAAGAGGAGTACCATCTACAATATCACAATTAGACCCAACGGTAACTGGTATCCGATACGCAAGTGGAATGGCACAAAATGTAATTCAGAATGTTGAATTCTTTGAACCATCTGCATCGGTAATATTAGGCGCTCAGTTATTACAAAATAACAAAACATTTATTCAAAAAGAAACTATTGCATTTTTAAGTTCTTCTTGGAGTGAGTTTGATTACAATGAAGCAAGTTGTTCGCGTGATATTGGATATATTTTAGATGCAGTTACTACTGATTTAATTTATGGTGGAAATGAAAGAAGTGTTCAAGCCGCAACTTTCTACTACTACATTCCTTCGGTAGCAACAACTGAACAAAAACCACAAACAATTGATGGTATTGATTTCGCAAAAGGAATATCTGAAAAAGTAATCCTAAACGAACAATTACTATTTGCTAGTTTGAATAGAAGAAATGGATACGCGGATTTAAGAGCAGCTAAGAAATACTTACAAAGTTCAGCTATAACTTATACCGCTGGTGCATTCCCTAATTTGGTTTACAATGAGGAGAAATGTTATAGAGATACTGGATTTATATTAGATGCAATTTCAACCGATTTATTATATGGTGGAAATGAAAGAAGTATCGAAGCCGCATCATCTTACTATACTGGTGTATATGGTGATGCTAGTGTGGCTGTAAATGAACAAAAGAAAGAAACGGCAGAAACCAATAGATATTTAAGAACTTTATTCCAAAAAGTTGCAAGAAACGCTCCTTTAGAATTTTTCGGTTCTCTGATAATTACTACTGGGCACGATTTCTCTTACGCTGGAGCTGGTGTAACTTATAAAGCATTACCACCTAACCAAGGGGGTAATGGTGTTCCTAAACCTGAGAGAGAAATTACTGAATTAGCGGGTGGTAGAGTATTCTTTACTTCTGGTAACGAATTAGGTGACTTTAGAATTGGTACGGGACTTGTAATTAATCAGGCAACTGGTACACTGCAGGGTAGAACGTTCTCTCGTTCATTATTCTCATTAGTAACTCCATTCTCACTAGCATTAGAAGGTTAATATTTAAATATTAATATTTATATAGGAAAAAAGAAATAAAATGGCAGATGTTTTTGTACCACTTAACGCATTTAAATCGATAGTAACAACACTAACCGGTGAAGATGACCAAATATATACCACACCTGATGGGGTATCAACTATCTTATTATCGGCTCAAGTAACCAATAATAATCCAGGTAGTAGCGAATTAGTTACAATAAAATTGGCATCTAATAGAGAGATACCAGTACCACAGGTTCAAAATATATTAAATTCAGGTAGTTTTTTTAGTGCTTCTGCTCTTTTAGAACTTAATAAAGAATTTCTTAAAAAAGAAGTAGCAGCTTATACAAATTATAACAACAATTTAAGTGAAGTTAGGTTTGGATTTTCATCATCTCGATTTGAGGGATATGTTGATACCTCAGTTTCTGCGGTATCATATGATATGACTGTTAGTGGTAGTACAATTAGAACAAATAAAGCAGCATTATCGTTTTACGATAAAAATGGTACAACATTGATTCCAACTGGACAAGCAACTGCTTCTATAAACGCAATAGATTACGCAAATATACTATCCCAACAAATTATACTCAATCAATCAGTTACTGGTTCAGATGATGTAGTAAGATTATATCAATCTTCAATAACACAATCAATAAATACAAATTTAATTGCAGAATCTGGGTCATCAAATATTATAAATGAACTATTTACTGTTATATCAGATACTATTGAAACTCCGGTTAGAGAAATACAAACTCCTGTTGAATTTGTAAGCTCGTTTGAGATACCACCTGGTGATTCATTTTCACCGGTAGTAGCGGGTAAATTAGTGTTGGAGCAAAACTTTGGACTGGTTTTATCTGGTTCATCTAATTTAAAAATAGTTCTTTCATTGCTTGAAAGTGCGAATGAATAATATTTAGATTGAGAATATAAAATGAGTCAATTATTAAGTGGTAAGATAAGAGTAACGAAACCTACGGATGTATCCGCAGATAGGTATGAATTTCTTACATTAAGAGAAGCCGAACCAAATTTTGGAGTACCTGAAAGTGGCAGTATATCATCTGGCTCATTTGCATTACTTGCCTCTGATTTAGAAGGTAATAGATTATTCGTAACAAAAATACAATTAGAAGAATTTAGTGGTTCATTCTCTGGTTCATTTCAAGGTGATGGTTCTCAATTAACTAATTTACCATTAGTAGAAGATGCAGCTAGAATCATTTCTGGTTCAGCATCGGCATCAATTTCTCCACAAACTGGATTCTTAGTAAATGTATCATCATCTTTTGATGGTGATATGGATATTGATGGTGATGTAAGGATTACTGGTGATTTAATTGTAGATAATAATATTATTGCAAGGCAAATTACAGTTGAAATCATTTCATCATCTATATTTTTCTCATCTGGTTCAAATAGATTTGGTGATGAGTTAACAGATACTCAAGAAATAACTGGTTCTGTTAAAATTACTGGTAGTATTACATTAGGTGAAGGAACTTTTTATTCTGGTAGTGGTGTTGGTTTATTCGATATCCCACGTTCAGCATTAGCACCTGATGCATTAATATCTCCACTTATTTCAACTGGTTCATTAACGGCATCTTTGGATATTAATAACAATATTCTTAGAGTTGAGAATACTGATGGTGATATAAAAACTGAACTTAGTGGTTCTTTAGGTGTTAGTGGTAGTATTTTCTTAGGTAGTGGTTCATTTTTCTCAGGAAGTGGAGAAAAATTATTTAATATTCCATTATCTGCAATAAACATTGATTCTTTAGTATCAACTAGAATTTCAACTGGTTCAGTAACCGCATCAGTTGACCCTACCTATGGATTTAGATTAGAGGGTACTGATAGAGCTGAATTTACAGCATCGGTTTACACATCTGGTAGTGTATTAATCGATTCTTCATCATTTATATATGCTGAAGGTGATTATTTAAGAAATATTCCTCGTTCTGCTTTAACTGAAGATGCATTATTATCTTCATTTATAGTTTCTGGGTCTGTAACCGCATCGGTTGACCCCAATAGAGGATTTATAGTGACTGATACCGAAGGACCTGTACGAACTGAACTAAGTGGTTCATTATTCGTAAGTGGTGGTGTTAATCTTGGTAGTGGTAGTGTATTTAGTGGTAGTGGAGCTAAGTTATTTGATATTCCTCGTTCAGCACTCACTAAAGATGCATTATTATCATCATTTATAACATCTGGTTCAGTAACTGCATCAGTTGACCCTGCGTATGGATTCCGAGTTGAATCAATTGATGAGGGTTCTGAGTTTACTGGTTCTGTAAATGTTAGTGGTAGTATTACTCTTTCAAAGGGCGCAGCATATTCTGGGTCTGGTAGGGATTTATTTGAAATTCCAGCGGATGCAATTTTTGATTTAGATTTAAGTAGAATTTTAACTGGTTCATTTACCGCATCTTTAAATCCTAAAGGTGGATTTAACGTAAATACTTTCTCAACTATAAGTGGAAGTTTTATTGTTTCATCATCTAACTATGTTTATCCAACTGGTTCGATTGAAACTTACTTTTATGTTACATCATCTGGTATAACTGATTATAGTATTAATAATTTAATAGAACCTACTATACAATTAGTAAGAGGAGTAACTTATACCTTTGAAATTGATACACCTGGAAATCCATTTTACATAAAAACTGTAAGTTCTACTGGAACGGCAAATGCATATTACGATGGTGTAATTAATAATGGTGAAGATAGTGGTATAATTACATTTGCATTAACTGGTTCATCTATTCCAAATACACTATTCTACAACTCATCGATAAATGGTGAACAAACGGGTACTATTTTAGTTAAAAATGAATTAGTAAGACCTGCTGAAATTACATTTATAGGTGATACCAATATAACTGGTTCACTTTTTATAAGTGGTGGTATTGTTCAAATAAGTAAAGATACTTTTTATTCTGGTAGTGGTGCTGGATTATTTAATATTCCAAGAACAGCACTTTCTGGTGATTCACCTAGAATAGCAAGTGGTTCTGCAACTGCATCTGTATCACCAAACAATGGTTTATTAGTAAATACTGGAGCAACTATATACGATTTCTTGATTGTAAGTGGTACTACATTTTTAAACGATACCAATTTAGCAAATATAACAGCCAATAACATATCTGCGGATGAAGTTAGTGGCTCTTTTAGTGGTTCTTATGTTGGTGATGGTTTTGGATTAACAAATATCCCACGTTCTGCACTTTCTGAAGAAGTATTTAGGATAGTAAGTGGTTCAGTAACGGCATCGGTTGATGCACAACGAGGATTTATTGTACAATCATCGGCTAGTGGTTCTGAATTTACGGGAAGTGTTAATGTAAAGGGTGATATTCAGTTAGAAAAAGGATTTTCATACTCTGGAAGTGGTGAAAATCTATTCGATATACCATTATCAGCACTTACTGAGAATTCACCATTGATTGCAAGTGGTTCAGCCACAGCATCTGTATCTCCAAATAGAGGATTAGAGGTAAATACTGGTACAACTATTAAGGATTTCTTAATTGTTACTGGTTCAACTACCTTAACTAAGGTAATTGGTAGAGAATTTAGTGGTTCCTTCTCAGGTTCATTCCAAGGAGATGGTGAAAACCTTACAAATATTCCAATTTCAGCGTTATCTGAAGATGTAAAGAGGATTGCAAGTGGTTCTGCAACTGCATCCATCTCTCCAAATAGAGGATTAGAGGTAAATACCTTCACTACCATATTTGGTGGAGCAAAAATAACAGGTTCATTAGATGTAACTGATATAATTAGAGCATCTGAGGTAACTGCATCATTCTCTGGTTCATTTGCTGGAGATGGTTCTCAATTAAGAAACATTCCGAGAACTGCACTTACTGATGATTCATTCAGAATCGCTAGTGGTTCGGTAACCGCATCGGTTTCACCTAATTTAGGTTTTGTAGTTAACACTTCATCATCTATTGAAGGTGATTTAGATGTACAAAACGATTTAATTGTAGGTGGTACAATAACCGCAACTCAATTAAACGTAACATTTGTAGAATCTACTATTATAACCGCAACTGGTTCAAACACATTTGGTGATACACCGGATGATAGACAAGAATTTACTGGTTCTGTTTATATGAGTAGTAGTTTGAACGCTCGTTCTGTAACATCATCGTTTGCTGGTAGTGGTCGAGATTTATTCGATATACCATTCAGTAATTTAACTGGTGATGCATTTAGAATAGCTAGTGGTTCGGTAACTGCATCTATTGCACCTAACACTGGTTTAGTTGTAAACACATTCGCACAATTTGATTTCCCAGTATCAGCATCCGCATTTAGTGGTAGTGGTGAGGGATTATTTAATATACCTCGTTCAGCCTTTACTGGAGATGCATCTCGTATCGCTAGTGGTTCGGTAACCGCATCGGTTGACCCTAAAGCTGGTTTTGAAGTAAATTCTACTGCTAGAATTGAAAAAGGCTTAAATGTAACGGGAAGTTTAATATTATCATCTTCATCGGTTCCATTACAATTAGAACAAATTGAAACTGAATTTTTTGTAACAAATGAAGGTGCTTCCGCATATTTATTTAGTGGAGCTGTAACTGGAAGTAATTTAGATATTACAATTGTTAGAGGATTAACATATACATTTAATGTTAATGCAGAAGGACATCCGTTCTATATAAACTCAGCTAGTGCAGATAGTTCGGCTAACGCATATAATGAGGG
>Ga0209653_1001649_pt1 | contig 17575 bp, 18 predicted proteins | sample SaaInl6LU_22_DNA_FD_184644 | JGI IMG/M metagenome (GOLD analysis project Ga0209653, IMG submission 184644) | Marine microbial communities from expanding oxygen minimum zones in the Saanich Inlet - ESP_116LU_22_DNA (SPAdes) (version 2) | ecosystem: Environmental > Aquatic > Marine > Intertidal...
GTTGAATATAAAGGGGTAGTCCCTGCACGTTCGGTTGTGATTCCAGGAAGTTATGTAAAAGAATTTCCTTCTGGAAACTACCATGTTCCTTGTGCATTAATTATTGGGAAACGAAAAGAAAGCACCAACAAAAAGACGTCTTTAAACGATGCATTAAGAACGCATCACGTCGCGGTTTAGTTCGGCGTTTTAAAGGCCATTTTACGACCACTTCGTTTTAATTTTTTAGCATTAATTTTTTTCTGAAATTGACGGCTGTAACGAAGCATTTCGCTTTGAATTTTAGAAAACGGGGTTTTGCTTAAAGCTGCATATTCTTTAGACATAATGTGTATCATTGTCTTTGACATCCAGAGGCGTCTAAAATTATGCATTCGTTTTTTTAAATTCATCGTTTCAAAACGCATGCGATTCAAATCAATTAAATAAAAATCATAGTTATCTTCAGATGTTTTTACGATGAGTGTGTTTCCAGGTGAATGATCTAAAAAATTAACCTTTTGTTCGTGGAGTTTAAAGGTGAAAGCTGTAAACTGTTTAAGGATTTCAACTCTATTAGGGAACTTTAAATCGTGTATCAACACTCTAAAATCAAAATCATAAGCGAGATGCTGACTAACATAGTAACTTTGTTTGAGACCAAACCACGAAAAGGTTTCAAAATATGCAATTGGAGTGGGTGTTAAAATAGATTTTTGAGTTAATATAGTTCCATACTCATAGGATCTTCGCGCTTTGGATTTACGAATGTATTTATAAATGAACGCATTGAAAAAATTTGGAGTTTTGAATTGTTTAATATTCAAATGCAATCCCTCAATTTTTAGAGATTTTATGGTGTTTCGATTTCCTTTTAGCACGGTAACTCCCGAGGTTTCAAAATCACTTATTGCCTTAGATATCGCTGCTGAATAAGAGATGAATTTGGAATGTACAATAATATTATTCATGTAAATTTTTAGTAACTTTAAAAAAAGTAATATCTTGCTAAGATAGTCTTTAGTAGTTAATGAAAAAAATACTTGTAATTCAAAATAAGCGAATCGGCGATGTACTCATTGCCTCTTTAATCGCTGCTAATATTAAACAGTTATTCCCAAATTCTAGGGTTGACTATTTTGTTTATAATTATACAACAGGTGTCATTGAAAACAACCCCAATATTGACAGAATTATCCCAATTAATGAAAAGGAATTAAAGAAAATTCCAAACCTCGTCAAAAAAGCTGGGCATATAAGAAGAGAAAACTACGATATTATTTTTGATCCCTATTCAAAATTTCAAAGTAAATTCATTTCATTTTTTTCAAAAGCAAGTATTCGTGTTGGGTATCAAAAAAAAGGTAAAACTTCTCTATTTAATTCTTACACTCATAACATACATCCTTTAGAGAAAAAAACAATGCCTTGTGGAAAATCTATTGAGCAAAGAGTACACCTAGTGGATTCCGTATTCCCTTTAGAAACTCCTATTTACACACCTAAACTCTATTTAACAGATACTGAAAAAAAGTATTCTAAATTAGATAACTATTCTAAACCGGTGGTTATGGTTGGGGTTTTGGGAAGTACGCCTCAAAAATCTATGCCATATTCGTATATCGTTGCACTCATTGATTATGTAACTTCAAATTTTGAAGTGAATATACTGTTCAACTATGCTCCCAACCAAAAAGCAGAAGCTACTAAAATTTATGAGGCCTGTAAGCACCAAGAGGCGATCATTTTTGATCTTTATGAATCGAATATCAGAGGTTTTATTTCTTTAATGAATCAATGTAAACTTCTGATCGCAAACGAAGGCGGAAGTGTTCATATTGCAAAAGCACTTGATAAACCAACATTTACAATATTCTCACCTTATGTCTTAAAATCAGACTGGGCAAGTTTTGAAGATGGTGAGTTGCATACCTCAATACACTTATTAGATGAAAAACCCGATTTATTTTCCATTTCGAGAGAGGATCGCAAAAAAATCGAAAAAGATCCTACAGTTTTATACAATCAACTGACCCCTAAAATTATTCTTAAAAAACTTATACCTTTTCTAAAACATCATATCAAATGAGCAAACTAAGTCTAATAGATCAATTTCATATATGGAGACGAAAAAATCGTTGGAATCGTCAGTACAACAAAGGGCGATGGGAGTATCTTAAAAATGATGTTGAAGCACCTCGATATGCTAAAATAGTAGAGGCTATAAAACATCATTCCAAAGCAAATCCTAGCATTTTGGATTTAGGCGCAGGCGAAGGAGTTTTAAGATTACGGTTAGACGAAGAAGCTATTGGTTATTTTTTAGGGGTTGACTTTTCTAAAGTTTCAATTAAATCCGCCACTAAGTGTAATTTTAATAATGCAGATTTTCAGGTTGCAGATTTGCATTACTACACGCCTCCTCAAGAATTTGATGTCATCGTGTTTAATGAAGCTTTTTATTATATTAATGACGCTGTTAGAGCTAAAGTTCTAAAGAGAATTTTAGGAAAATTAAAACAAGGTGGAATCTTAATCAACTCCATCTATAAAGAAGGTGTTGGGTGTTGGGAATACTTTGATAATCCAGAATTAGAACAACTAGATTTTACAACGGTTAAAACAAAAAAAGAAGGTACTTATTGGAAAGTAGGCGTTTATCGTAAACTTTAAATTATTCTTCAGATTTAATAATCCCAAAATTAGTCCATGTCCTTTTTTCGGCTTTCACAATTCGACGGATCTCTAAGTTTCGTTCTAAAGATTCTTTAGTTTTATATCCTCTAGGATGATCGAGATGCAAACAGATTGCTTTATGTCTGATTTGTTTTGGACGGATTTTAAAATTCACTAAGCGCTCCCCTATTTCACGATCTGGACCACCATATTTCATACGTTCATCATAGCCATTAATCGCTATTAAATCGGATTTCCAAGCCGAGGAGTTACAGTTATTAAATGTAGCTGCTGTTGGAGTCAAAAAATCTAAAATTTTTGATAAGGTAGGGCCAGAAGAAATTTTCAAACCTTGCTTAAACCCTAAATCACCTTGTTTATTTAACCACTTTGTATCAAAACAATTGGCCGTAGCAATGTCATTTTGAGTGATTTTTTTACTCAAATCTATATTAAGTTTACAATATCCGCCAGAAAGGAAATATCCCTTTTGAGCATATTTTGCGTGTTCAGATACAAAGTCACATCTTGGAATACAATCTCCATCTGTAAATAAAATGTAATCATGAGCAGCTTTAGTGATAGCAATATTTAAAATTCGTTGTCTTCTATACCCTTCATCTTCGTGCCATAAATGACGCAATGGTACTGGATAATCTGCTCTGAAGCTATCAATTAATTCCCTTGTAGTATCTTTTGAGCCATCATCAACAACAATGACTTCAAAAAAATCATAGATTTGATGTTTATAGCCTTCTAGCACTTTACGAAGCCAATCCTCAGAGTTGTAAGTACTAACAATAACTGTTATGGGTAAATTTTTCATCTGCTAAAAATATGATACAAATTTAAACATATAAATTCATTTAAAATCAAAAAATGGACACAAACAAAACAAAATGAAAACAATTTTAGTAAATTTGATTTTTAAAATTCAATGAAAAAATTAACTGTTATCATACCGACATTTAACGAAGAGTGCTACTTAGAGAAAGCTTTGTATTCGGTTAAGTTTGCAGATGAAATCATTGTTGTAGATTCTTTTAGTACGGACAAAACTCAGCACATAGCTAAAGCCTATAACTGTAAGTTTATTCAACGAAAATTTGATAATTTTTCGAATCAAAAAAATTATGCTTTAGAATATGCTACTTCTGAATGGGTCTTATTTTTAGATGCTGACGAGCGTATCACGTTCCCACTTCAAAAAGAGATACTTGAGGCTATTGAAAATTCAAATTACCAGGGTTATAAGCTGAATTTTCCACATTTTTTTATGAATCGCTTTTTATTCAACCAAAGCAGCTCTGTGACACGATTGGTTGTTCGAGAACAATGTTATTTTGAAGGGAGTGTTCATGAGAAGTTAATTGTAAAAGGGGCAATAAGTAGTTTAAAAAATCCTGTATTACATTACACCTATAAAGGGCTAGAACATTATATTAAAAAGAAAGATACCTATGCTTGGTTTCAAGCTGAACAACTCTTACAAAAAGGTAAAAGTGTGACATTTTTTCAATTAATATTCAAACCTTTTTATCGTTTTTTTCACAGTTTCTTTATTAGGGGTGGTTTTAGAGACGGAATACCCGCATTGGCCATTGCTGGAGTAAATGCCTACGGAGTTTTTTCGAGATACGCCAAAATGATGCTTCTTAAAAAAGGATTAAAATAGGGATAGTTTTCCAAATTTTAATTTCATTCTGAATTTAAACAGACTGTCTTCCCCTTTAATATCCAATCGATTTAACTCATAATTATTTTTCAAAGGCAATTTATTCAAACGGTTGCCAATACGTAAACCATAAGCAATGTTTTGTTTTACTAATTCTTCAAAAAACTGTGTTTTTTGAGGCTCTTTTCGGGGAAAATTCCCGTAGGGATATGCCAAAACATTAGATATATTAAGTTTGTGTTTGGAAACAAAATCATGGCATTTTTTAAAATCTTCTTGTATTGATTCAAGTGACAATGAACTGTAGGGGCGGTGCGCAAAGGAGTGCAATCCAAGTTCGATGACAGATGGATCTAAATCCTTTAGCTGTGAGACTGACATGAGTTTTTCTGTTCCATTGTTCCATAAATCCGTGCCTCCCAAAAAAGAAAACGGGGCATAAAAACATGCTTTTAAATTGAACTTTTTAAGCAAAGGATAAGCAAATTCATATTGATTTACATAAACATCATCAAAGGTGATAATAATGGGTTTTTCAGGGAAATCATTTGTATGTTTAAACTTTTCAATGTCCCTAAAATGTAAACTTGTGTAGCCTTGAGCTACTAAATATTTAAACTGTGCTTCCAATTTATCATAGGATAAAGTCAACCCTTTGCTATTGGAGGAGTGGTTGCAAATAGTGTGATACATTAAAATTGGTAAACGCGCCATGGTTCAGTAGCTTATATTAGTTGTAAAATTATTACTTTTACAGCCGACTACACAATTATTTTTAATTTGTTTTATTTTCATGATTAGTGCCATTGTTATTTCATTTTATGACCACAACTACATTAAGGAGTGTATTTCCAGTCTCGCCTTTGTAGATGATATCATTATTGTCGGAAAAATTGATTCAGTGGTACTCTCAGAGATTGAACATAAAAATACCGTTCAATTTATTGAATCTGAAACCCTTGATTTTGATTTTTTGTTTGAGAAAACATACTCAAAAGCAAACCATGATTGGATTGTAGTATTAGAAGCGAACCATTATATTCCAGTTCAGTTGGCAGAAGAAATTACTGAAATTGTCCTGAACACTGATTCCACAGGAAATTATAAAGTTAAAACACGCTTTATGTTTATGGGGAAATTCTTAAAATTTTCTGGATATAGAAGCTCCTATACTCCATTAATACTTCATAAAAAATCCATTAAAAGTAAAATAACATCAAAAAAATTAAAACACTCTATTGAGGAACTTTATTTAGATTTTGATCGTTATAGTGAACGACAAACAATAAAAGCAAAGCAAAAAGCTCAACAATTATATATTAAAAATATACAACCCAATTTATTTCATTTCTTAGGAAAGCCTTTATGGAAGCTAAAAAAAATATTTTTACTAAAACTCGGGTTTTTAGATTGTAAAGAAGGATTTGCATTTGCTTATTTAAATGCTTTCAAAGAATTTAAAACGTATTTATTTCTTTGGTTAATGTATAGAAATATAGAATAAACATGATAAAACTATCAGGTGTCATCATAACGTACAACGAACAGGAGCATTTAAGAAAATGCTTATCTTCCTTAGTCGATATTGTGGACGAAATTATCGTTGTAGACTCCTACTCTACTGATAAAACAGAGGAAATTTGCAAGGAATTTAACGTAACATTTGTTCAACAAAAGTTTCTTGGATATTTTGAACAGAAAAACTTTGCGGTAACACAAGCCAACCACGATTACATTTTATCTTTAGATGGCGATGAAGCACTGTCTGACAGATTAAAAACTTCTATTTTAGAACTCAAAAAAGAATGGAAGCACCCTGGATATTATTGCAATAGAAGAAACAATTATTGTGGGAAATGGATTCGTTTTTCGGATTGGTACCCTGATAAAAAATTAAGACTTTTCAAAAAAGATTCCGGGGAATGGAAGGGCATCAATCCACACGATACGTATAAATTAAAACCTAAGCTGAAAAGTGGCAAATTAAAAGGCGATATTTTACATTGGATTTACAGAGATTATGACGAACATAAAGAAAAAGTTGAACACTTTTCGACTATTGGAGCTAAATCCTATTTTGAGTTAAACATTTCGGCCTCTCTTTTTAAGGTGTATTTTAGGCCTTCTTGGGCATTTTTTAAAGCTTATTTTTTAAGACTTGGAATTTTAGATGGTGTTTATGGATGGCGTATTTGCAAGCAAACATTCATAACTACCTACCTGAAATACAGTAAATTGAGACAACATTGGAAAAATTCAAAGTTATAAACGACTCTAATTAATTTGCACTAACTTCTAAAACACACAAAACATGAAACTTTTACAAATTACAGTCTCGAAAGTTTGGAGAGGTCATGAGCAAAAAATAATTTATTTATACGAAGCTTTTGAAGACAATCCAGGCATTGACAATCAATTTATTCTTTGTGCGAAAGACACACCCGTTCATGCCATTGCAGTTGAAAAAAAAATGCAAGTTACTGGCCTTGATGTTTCGTCGGAATATAACATCAAAGTTGCCAAACAAATATCAGAATTCATTAGAAAACATAAAATTGATGTTGTATTCATACACAGTAGCAAAGCACATACGTTGGCCGTAATTTCTCATTTATTATTTAAACATTCCGCAAAGCTTGTATTGTGTCGTACGCTGATAAAACGAGTTGACACCAACTTCTTTAGAAAATGGAAGTACAACTACAAGGGGATAAAAAAAATAATTTGCGTTTCAAATCCCGTTGTAGATGTTTTAAAATTTGCCGTCAAAGACCACTCCAGAATGTGTGTCGTTGGAAGTGTGACGGATGTCGATAAATTTACTAAAACTGAAAAAAACGGATTGCTACACAAAGAGTTTAACATTCCAACAGACCATAAAATCATAGGTAATATTGCTGAATTCACAGGTTTTAAGGATCATTATACTTGGATCGATACCGTTGAAGAATTAGTGAAGCGAAACCGCATCAAAGCGACATATATTTTGGTCGGAAAAGGAGGCCTCGAAAACGATATACGGAATTATGTTCGTGAACAAAACTTAGAAAAACACATCGTTTTTACTGGTTTCAGAAAAGATATTCCAGAACTCCTTCCAGAATTTGACTTGTTTATGTTTACCTCAAATAATGAACCCACAGGAGGCGTGTTGTTGGAAGCCTATGCATGTCGAGTTCCAATCGTAGCCGCAAATGCAGGGGGGATTCCAGAAGTAATTGTTCACAATAAAACTGGATTTTTAGCAGAAGTTGGGAACCCTTTTGATTTTGCAGATAAAGTGGAGTATTTAATATCTCAACCTCAATTACAAAAAGAATTCACAGAAAATGGGTATCAATACTTGATTGACAATTTCACAAAAAAGGTCATCGCTGAGAAAATGTACAAAGAATTAAATGCTGTTTCAACTTCATGAAAATTCTGTTATTCACAAACGAGTATTCTCATGAAAAACTGCCAGACTGTGGCGGTGTAGGAACGTTTTTAAAGGTTCTTGCTGAAGCCTTAGTGAAAAAAGGACATGACGTATATGTATTTGGATTTTCTAGGAAAAACATACAGTTTAGCGAACATAACATCCACTTTTACTTCATAAAAAAATATTCAAAAGCGCATTTTTTGACGGAACTCATCCGATCAATAGGTTCTAAATTGAAAAGTGATTCGTTGCAATTATTTTTCCTGAAAAAGGAACGAAAATATTTAGCCAAAAAATTAAAAACCTATGCATCCAAAAACAAAATCGATGTGATTGAATCATTTGTTTTTAGTGGATATACGGCTTATTTTGACAATAGCACTCCCCTAGTTCTGAGATTTCATGGATCGAGGGGGTTTTGGCATTATTATTTAGGTCAAAAAAAAGAATCCCTTAAAATTCTTATGGAGCAAAAAGCACTAGAAAATACATCTAAAATTGTAGCTGTTTCTGAATTTTCAGCAGAGGCAATTCAGAATATCTATTCTGTTGACACCCACAAAGTAATTTATAATGGCATCGATACAAAAGTGTTTTCTCCCGATTCCTCGATAGAAACAATTGACCAATCAATCTTTTATTTTGGCACGCTCTCTGACGCAAAAGGCGTTCATACACTCGCTAAAACTTTTAATGAAGTTGTGAAATTATATCCTAAAGCTTCCCTACATCTCATTGGAAAAGGAAAAGCCTATTGGGACTATTTATGTGAACATGTTCTTAGTGGTAATGCTAAAAAGCAATCCACTTACTATGGAGCCAAACAACTTTATGAATTACCCAAATTACTATGCAAGGCTAATTTAATTTGTTTACCCACAAATGGGGAAACTTTTGGATTGGCTTTTGTAGAATCAATGGCTTTAGAAAAGCTTGTGATTGTAAATAATATTCCGGTGGCCAAAGAAATTATAGAACACCAAAAAAATGGCTTTATAGCAAACAATCAAACTGAATTTATAAGCTATATTTCTTATGCCTTTGACAATCCAGAAAAAGCACATAAAATTGCAATAAATGCCAGAAAACATATTGTAAGTCATTTTTCTAAAGAAAAAATGGTTACAGAAACGCTTAATTTATATAACGAGCTTATTAAAATTAACAACTAATTATGCAAAACGAACTAAACAACACCCTAAAGACTTTAAAACAAGGCGGTCTTATCCTCTACCCTACGGATACTGTGTGGGGGTTGGGCTGTGATGCTACCAATTTTACTGCAGTTGAAAAACTATATAAACTCAAAAAACGAGAGGAACAAAAAACAATGATTTGTTTGGTCAGTGATTTTAATATGTTAAACTATTATGTTGAGGAAATCCCAGAAGCGGCTTATAGCATTTTAGAACATGCCACAACACCAACCACTATTATTTACGATAAGCCTTTGAGAGTTTCTGAAAATCTCATTGCAGCAGACAACACCTTGGCCATTCGCATGGTCAAAGAAGGGTTTTGTGCAGAATTACTAAAACGATTTAAAAAACCAATCGTTTCAACATCTGCAAATAGCTCTGGTAAACCAACTCCAAATTCCTTTCAAGAAATTGAAGACTATATTTTAAAAGGTGTAGACTATGTCGTAAATTTGGAGCGTACAAACAAAACGGCTAGACCTTCTTCTATTATTAAATTAAGCAATAATGGCGAAGTAAAAGTGATCAGAAAATAATTTTTAAAGACGTTTTGTAAACCTTACAAATAATGAACTACAAACACGCTTTAACATCGCCACTATTTCAGGTTGTCTCAGAATCTGCAGATCAACTTGGGGTTGACTGTTTTGTTGTTGGAGGATTTGTACGTGATTTTATATTGGAACGCGGTCGTGAAAAAGACATCGATATTGTTGCGGTTGGAAGCGGTATTGAACTCGCAAAACGCGTGGCTAAAAACCTTCCAAACACTCCTAAGGTTCAAATTTTTAAAACCTATGGCACTGCCATGATTCGATATGAAGGTGTAGAGCTTGAATTTGTAGGAGCACGAAAAGAATCTTACAACGAAAGCAGCAGAAACCCCATTGTGGAGGACGGCACTTTAGAAGAAGATCAAAACCGAAGAGATTTCACGATCAATGCGATGGCAATTAGCTTAAATTCTGCGAGCTACGGGCAGCTTTTAGATCCTTTTAATGGTCTCAAAGATTTGGCTCATAAATGTATCAAAACGCCTTTAAATCCCGTAATTACATACAGTGACGACCCTTTGCGTATGTTAAGAGCTATTCGGTTTGCAACCCAACTGGGATTTGACATTGAAACTGCTTCATTTAATGCCATTAAAGAGCAATCCCAACGGATTGAAATTATTACAAATGAGCGTATCAATGTAGAAATTCAAAAAATATTAGAAAGTGACAAACCTTCAGTAGGATTTCTATTACTTGAACAAACTGGTTTACTTCAACGCATCATTCCTGAATTGACAGACTTAAAAGGCGTTGATATTCAAGAAGGTCAAAAGCATAAAGATAATTTTTACCATACTCTCGAAGTGGTTGATAATATTTGTAAGCACACCGACAACGTTTGGCTTCGTTGGGCAGCACTTTTACACGATATTGGGAAAGCTCCCACCAAACGTTTTGATAAAAAAGTAGGTTGGACCTTTCATGGGCATGAGCTTAAGGGATCTCAAATGGCATATCATTTATTTAAGCGTTTAAAAATGCCACTTAACGAAAAAATGAAATATGTTCAAAAACTCGTGTTTATGAGTTCGCGACCTATTGTATTAGCACAAGAAAATATTACGGATTCTGCTGTACGCCGACTCGTTTTTGATGCCGGAGAATATGTCGAAGATTTGATGACCCTTTGTGAAGCAGATATCACGACTAAAAACCCTTACAAATTTAAAAAATATCATAACAATTTTAAACTTGTTAGAGAAAAGATTATTGAGGTTGAAGAACGCGACCAAATACGTGACTTTCAGCCACCCATTTCTGGTGAAACAATCATGGAAACCTTTGGTTTAAAGCCTTCCAAAGAAATAGGAATCATTAAAGAATTTATCAAAGAAGCTATTTTGGAAGGAATCATTCCTAACGACCCTGAAAAAGCCTTTGAATTAATGTTAAAAAAAGGAATCGATTTAGGATTAACTCTAGCCAATGAAAAATAAATTTAGAACATTCTCAAAAATTGCTTTAGTACTCATATATCTTGTGATTGTAGCAGGTGCTATTGTGCGAATGACTGGTTCTGGAATGGGTTGTCCAGATTGGCCAAAATGTTTCGGATATTACATCCCTCCTACAGAAAGTTCACAGTTATTATTTGAAGCAAATCATTCTTATGAAAAAGGAATGATGATTCTAATGGATCATGAAGCTTTTTTAGTTGCCAAAACTGATTTTATTTCTGGAAACAAATTTGACGCTTCTGATTGGGAAGTTTACAGCAAACACGATTATACGACTTACGATCCTGTTCATACTTGGGTAGAATACATCAATAGACTCATTGGTGCTTTTTCTGGAATCCCTATCTTAATTTTCACTGTGTTAGCATTTTGGTATTGGAAAAAAAACAAGTGGATACCCATTATTTCTGTGCTCACTTTGTTTGGGATGGGTTTTCAGGCATGGCTTGGAAAAACAGTAGTTGATTCTAACCTAGCACCTTACAAAATAACCATTCACATGGTGATGGCATTGCTAATTGTTGGGTTTATTCTGTATCTTATTTTTGCCTCTAAAACCAACTATAAACCACAAACATATCAAAAGCGTTTTTATAATATTCTTATTGTGGCGCTGGTTCTTTCGTTAATTCAAATTATTTTAGGTACTCAAGTTAGACAGTTTGTAGATGAACAAACAAAGCTATTGGGGTATCAAAAGTCCCTTTGGTTGGCATCCCCCGAATTAAATTTTTATATCCACCGTTCAACCTCTATTTTGGTTCTGCTATTGAATGGGTATCTTTGGCATCTCAACAGATCAAACTCACTTGGGTTCAATAAAATAAAACTAGTCCTTTATTGCGTAATTCTAGAAGCAACTTCTGGGGTGTTCATGTATTATTTTGATTTTCCATTTTTGAGTCAACCCTTACATTTAGTCATTGCTTCTATCCTATTTGGAATTCAATGTTACATACTTTTTGAATGCCTTCATAAAAAAAGAGAAAAGCAGCCAACATAATAAAATGCATCTTATATTTGTTTTATAATTTTAACCTATGATTTTTAGATTTAGAGTTGTTTTAGACAACGATACCAAAGAGGATATTTTTAGAGATATTGAGATTAGAAAGACCGATACTCTCGAGGATTTACATAATACAATCACACAATCCTTTGGATTTGATGGTAGTGAAATGGCTTCCTTTTATTTGAGTGATGATGAATGGAATCAAGGAGAAGAAATATCTTTATTTGATCTTAGCGAAGGTGGAAGTGATATCCAGCTCATGAGTCAGACTGTTATTAGTTCAGTCGTTTCTGAAGAACGTACAAAACTGATTTATATATACGATTTTATGAGTATGTGGACTTTTATGGTTGAGTTAGGAGAAATTGTTGAAGAAGCAGAAGGTACTGATTATCCTAATTTATTGTATGTTCATGGTCAAGTACCTAGCGACGCCCCCGAAAAAGTTTTTGAAGCGGAAGGAGACGAAGATCATTTTGATGAATTTGAAGACGACTATGGAACGGATGATTACGATCGTCTAGACTTTGACGAGAACTGGAATTAAAAGAAAATTCCTGTGTTTTCTGTTTGGTAATTTTGTTTTACAAATCTTAAAGAATTTTTTAAAATTTCACCCATATTTTTACTCTTTTTAAATCGGATATCGCGCGTATATTCAAATATTTTTGTTTTTAGTAAGGTTTCATGTTCTGGGGTAGAAATTGTATCAGAAACCATACACTGAATCAGTTGGTCAACTCGGTTTTTGAAACTCAATAAACGTTTGGCTACAATGGAGCGTTCTTCGAGTTTATATTGATTAATAGATTGCTTTTCAAATTTTTCTGTAACTAAATCAACCATTTTAAAATTCTCCTTAAAAAACTGAGGGCGGTACACATTAAATTTACCTTCAAAACACTGTTGATCAAAATCAATAGCTCGAATACTATAAACTACATGATCAAAATCATGGGTGGGTACAATCACATAATTGTAAGAACGCATATCACCCAACAAACGAATCATACACCGTTCATTGAATTTCACAAATTCTTTTGCAATTTGTGACTTCTCTGATTCGGAACAGTTTGGGAGCATCGTTTCAATAAATTCATCGCCTGGGATACCACTAATATGCTCTTCGATTAAGGTGTCTTCATAGACTAAAAAATTCAAGTTATGAGGAGATAACATATGCTCAAGTTCCAATCCATAAATTCGAGAAGCATCCGCTTTTTTGACATAAAAATAGGCGTAGTTATCATTGAGTATGTTTCTAATTTTTATACGAAATGGCTTGGAATTTCCAAACGTACAATAATCAATTGCATCAACATTGAGTAAAGGAATAGTCTTTTCATTTCCATCCGAATGTAGCTTGGTATATATTTTTTTCAAATTCAAATCGATCTCTTTACGATCAAACTCATTATAATAGGTACGCACCCATAAGGTGTCTTTATCATTTTTATCAAACACTTCTACAGACCCTTGAAAACGAAGTAAATCATCATAAAATATAGGCAACCGAATGGTACGATTAAATTTTTGCAAATACCCCTTTAAAGCTGTATTTACAGGGTATGAAGGTTTTTTGAGGGATATTTTTAAATCGTCTTTCATGTGTTTGCTTGAATTTCAAATTTAACTTATATTTTTTTAATTTGTAACAATCATCAGAAAACATCGTCTTATATTTATGATCCATTAAAAAACCACATGTGAATTCTATCCTAAAAATTTCAAAACTTACAAAAAAATATGGATTTCTAACTGCCGTTAGCGATCTTTCATTTGACATTGAAAAAGGAAGTATTTACGGGATTTTAGGACCAAATGGTAGTGGAAAATCCACCACATTAGGAATTATTTTAAATGTTGTTAATAAAACGGCTGGAAATTTTTCTTGGTTTGGAGGGACACTGACAACACATCAAGCACTAAAAAAAGTAGGTGCCATTATCGAACGTCCAAACTTCTACCCTTATATGACTGCCTATCAAAATCTGAAATTGGTTTGCAAAATAAAAGGTGTGCCCTATGATTCTATAGAAAAGACTTTAGAAATCGTAGGACTTAACAATCGAAAACACAGCAAATTTAGTAGCTTTTCTTTAGGAATGAAGCAGCGATTGGCCATAGCCTCAGCGCTCTTAAATGACCCTGAAATATTAATTTTAGATGAACCTACCAACGGATTAGACCCACAAGGAATACATCAAATTAGAGAGATTATCAAAACTATCTCCCAAAGAGGTACAACCATTTTGTTGGCCTCTCATCTTCTAGATGAAGTCGAAAAAGTCTGTACTCATGTGGTTGTTTTAAGAAAAGGAAAAAACCTCTATTCAGGGCGTGTTGATGAACTGATTTCAAGTCATGGATTTTTTGAATTAAAAACACATCAAAAAGACGACTTGCTAAAACTTCTTGAATCGCATCCCAATTTTTCTCACACCAAAGTAGAAAACGATGTAATTACAGCTTTTCTTGAAAATCCAATGGAAGCTGAAGAATTTAACCGTTTACTTTTTAACAAAGGAATTGTATTGAGCCATTTGGTCAAAAGAAAAGAAAGTTTGGAAGAACAATTTTTACAATTAACTGACAACTAATGAGACGATTAATAGAACTAGAACTTCAAAAATTATTACTCAATAAAACGAGTAAAATTCTGATCTTTATATCCTTTATTTTGCCACTTTGTGTTATTCTTTTATCCGCTGTGAAAATTAACTTTTTTGGTTTTTTCACACTAGAACTTGGCGAATTAGGAATTTTTAACTTTCCTGTAATATGGCATATCACCACCTATTTTTCTGCCTTATTTAAATTCTTTTTTGCTATTGTTGTGGTTTCAATGATTGGGAACGAATACAGCAATAAAACACTAAAACAAAACCTCATTGATGGTTTGAGTAAAAAAGAATTTATCTTGTCTAAATTCTATGTTATTGTATTTTTCTCTCTCATATCAACTGTGATTATTTTTATCATATCCTTAGCACTTGGATTGATTTATTCAAGTTACAATGAGTTGAGCATTATTATTCAACAAATGGAGTTTTTAGTGGCCTATTTTGTAAAACTTGTAGGATTCTTTTCTTTCTGTTTATTTTTGGCGGTCTTGGCAAAACGTTCTGCATTTGCATTGGCATTTTTGTTTGTCGACTTAATTATAGAATGGATTATTTTAGGACTCATCACATGGAAAAGCAGTTATGAAATTGCTCAAAAAGTGCAAGACTTTTTTCCACTAACTTCAATGTCAAACCTCATAAAACAACCCTTTCAGCGTGTTGCGATGACAAAATTTCCATCGAATACGGATATAAGTTATGATTATGCCGTTTACTTTGACAACATTATGATCGTTATTTTATGGACGTTTATTTTTATATTTTTATCTTATAAATTATTAAAAAAGCGAGATCTATAAGTCCTTTTATCTCATCCATATGGTTTTGATAAAAATGAAAAACCAACATTCCAACATAAAAAATTAATCTTGCTCCCATAATTAAAAAGAAACCTTAAAAAATCAATATGTATCTTTGTATTGTTTTTTATGAAAAATTTTAACCCCTTTATTTTTTTATTCGTTTCATTTGCTGCTTTGAGTCAAAATGTTCAAGTTAGTAGCTCTGCCTACACCCCTCAGGAATTGATTGAAGATGTACTCATAAACAGTAGTTGTATTGAAAATTTAGTGGTCACAAATGTCGTTGGAGGTGATTTTAACTCTACAGAAAAAAGTTACGGTTATTTTGATGCCAATGGAAGTAGTTTTCCTTTACAAAGAGGAATCGTTTTAAGTACTGGAAAACTAGCTAATGTTGGAGGTCCAAATAACTCTTTAAGCGACGATGATGCTTCGAATTGGGAGGGGGATTCTGATCTGGAAATGATTCTAAATGAAAGTAATACCCACAATGCAACAATTATAGAGTTTAATTTTTCAGCACAAGCAAATCAAATTAGTTTCAACTATATATTTGCCTCTGAAGAATACCAAGAAAATAATTCGAGTACTTGTCAATATTCAGATTTATTTGGATTTTTAATTCGGAAAGAAAGTGGTGGAAATTACACAAATATTGCTCTAGTCCCAACAACACAAACACCCGTAAAAGTAACTACTGTACATTCTGGGATTCCGGGAGAATGCGCCCCTATTAATGAAGCGTATTTTGGAGGTTGGAATTCCAATTCTGCTCCTATCAATTTTAATGGTCAAACCACAGTTCTCACAGCAACTGCCAATATCATCCCTAATGAAATTTACCATGTTAAACTGGTTATCTCAGATGAACAAAACTATCGTTACGATTCTGCTGTGTTTTTAGAAGCAAGTAGTTTTAAATTGGGTACAGACCTAGGAGTTGACCGTTTAAGAGCAACAAACACTTCTTTGTGTGGCGATGAAACCCTAACCTTGAGCGCCCTTCAAAACAATGTTTTGTCTTATAAATGGTTTAAAAATGGCAACCTCCTTTCTGGAAATACAGGTTTTGAGTTGGAGGTTGAGAACGAAGGAATCTACAGTGTTGAAGTGCTTTTAGATAACGGCTGTACTAGCTATGGATCCATTCAAATTGAATACAGTCCACGCCCGATTGCTGTAAACAGCACTTTAGTGCAATGTGATGAAGATGGTGTATTTGACGGATTAACAACTTTTAATCTTACAGAAATAAACGATTCCCTTATCAATAATGTTCCAAACCGAGCAGTGAAATTTTATACCTCCTTAACCTCCGCTCAAAATTCGATTGATGATATTGATGGAACAGCTTTTAACAACACTTCAAATCCACAGGTTGTATATGCACAACTCATAGATACTATAACCAATTGCTATGATATAGCTGAACTCACATTAAGTGTGAGTACTTCTACTGCCAATGATGCCGTATTAGAATCTTGCGATTCAGACGGAACTGAAGATGGGTTTTTTAATTTTACTTTAAGTGATGCTGATGCAACAGTACTTTTGGGACTGCCTTCTTCCTTCACTCTAAACTATTATGAAACTTACCAAGAGGCGCTTTTGGAAGTCAATCCTTTAGCAGCTAATTATACCAACACAACCCCCTATAACCAAACCATTTTTGCACGTGTTGAAAATGGAAATGACTGCCATGGTATTAACCGAGTTGAATTGGTGGTTTTTAAACTTCCAGAACTCGTTATTCAAGAGGAGCGTGTTATTTGCTTAAATACGTTTCCTAGTCCCATTACACTAGATGCTGGTATCATCAATGGATTTACTCCTACATTATTTTACGATTGGTCAACAGGCGAAACAACTCCTGAAATTCAAGTGAATACTCCTGAAGTTTATACGGTAACTGTAAGCAACACCAATGGATGTTCTACGTTAAGAACCATTAGGGTACTTCCTTCTAACATTGCTACTTTTGACTCAATTGACATTGTGGATGGGGTCGAAAATAATACGGTCACTGTTTTTGTTTCTGGAGAAGGTGAATACGAATATGCTTTAGATTCTGAATTCACGGGATATCAGGACTCAAATGTATTCTCTGAGGTTACTCCAGGCTATCATACAGTCTATGTAAGAGACAAAAATGAGTGTGGGACGGTTAAAGAA
>Ga0209653_1001654_pt1 | contig 17560 bp, 15 predicted proteins | sample SaaInl6LU_22_DNA_FD_184644 | JGI IMG/M metagenome (GOLD analysis project Ga0209653, IMG submission 184644) | Marine microbial communities from expanding oxygen minimum zones in the Saanich Inlet - ESP_116LU_22_DNA (SPAdes) (version 2) | ecosystem: Environmental > Aquatic > Marine > Intertidal...
TACGGCAGGAATTTTAATTTCCAAACTCATGATACTTGTCTTTTATGCGAAAGCTTTTTCTAAAATCTGTTCTTGTTCTTGTGCGTGTACTTTGGCGTATCCGGTAGCCGGAGACGCACTCGCTTTACGGGCGATAAGCTTGAAACTTCTTTCAGGATATATTCTCTGAATGTAATTCCAATAGCCCATATTCTCAGGTTCTTCTTGAAGCCAAATAAAGTCTTCGGCTTTTTTATACTTATCAAGTAGTTCTGAAATTTGCTTTTTTGGGAAAGGATGAAGCTGCTCTAGTCTGATGATCGCAACATCCTTGTTCTTGTCTTTTTCTTTTTTCTCCAATAAGTCGTAATAGACTTTACCTGAACATAAGACCACTTTTCTGGCTGATGCAGGTTTCACCGTTTCATCACCAACAACCTCTTGGAATCTTCCTTTGGTAAATTCTTCAAGATCTGAAATGGCTTTCGGGTGTCTCAACAAAGACTTAGGAGACATCACAATCAGTGGCTTTCTGAACTCCCATGTTAACTGCCTTCTTAAAGCATGGAAGAAGTTGGCAGGAGTCGTAATATTGGCCACCGTCATGTTGTATTCTGCGCAGAGCTGCAAATACCTTTCAGGTCTCGCATTTGAATGTTCAGGACCTTGACCTTCATAGCCATGAGGTAATAATAGCACTAGACCATTCATTCTTTGCCACTTAGACTCAGAGCATGAAATGAACTGATCTATCATCACTTGGGCGCCATTGGCAAAGTCACCGAATTGTGCTTCCCAAATGGTAAGGGCATTTGGATTAGCCATAGCATAACCAAACTCAAATCCCATAACACCAAACTCAGACAAAAGAGAGTTATAGACCTCGAATTTTCTGTCTGCTCCTTCTATGTGATTTAAACTATTGTACGCTTCATTGGTATTTGCATCATGAAGGACAGCATGTCTGTGAGAGAAAGTACCTCTTTCTACATCTTGACCAGTGAGCCTGACCGGGTTGTCTTCTAAAAGAAGAGTGCCATAGGCTAAAAGTTCTCCACCAGCCCAATTGAGCTTTTTATCTTTGAAGAACATATCCTTTCTCTGCTTCAACTGTTTTTCGATCTGCTTGATCGGTTTGAAGCCATCAGGAACCTTAGCAAGGGCTTCTGCTACTTTTTTGATCTCCTTTTCATCAACTCCTGTTTCAGGAGAAAGCTCAAAATCTTCAGGCTTAGACCTTCTTAAGTTTCTCCAAAGTTCTTCCAATGGTTGGTAGACATAATCTAGAGGCTTCTGCTTGATCATATTCAAGCGGTCTTGAAGCATGGCTCTAAATTCTTTGTCCATGTTTTTCGCCAATGCTGCTTCAACTTCACCTTGTTCGATCAGCTTTTTGTTATATACTTCCCTTGGGTTAGGGTGCTTACTGATCAAGTTATAGAGAGAAGGCTGTGTGAATTTAGGTTCGTCACTTTCATTATGTCCGTGTCTTCTGTAACACACCATGTCTACAAAAATATCTCCTCCAAACTTTTGTCGGTACTCGGTTGCAAACTGAACACAAAAAACAACTGCTTCTGGATCGTCTCCATTGACATGAAGTACCGGAGCATCAATGATTTTGGCCACATCGGTGCAGTATACACTCGATCTGGCATCATCGAAATCAGTCGTAAATCCAACTTGATTGTTGATCACAAAATGGATAGTTCCTCCTGTATTATATCCCGCAAGTTGGCTCATTTGTACCACCTCATACATAATACCTTGGCCTGCTACAGCTGCATCGCCATGAATTAGGATAGGTAAGATTTTGGTGCGTTCTGAGTTATATTCCGCATCTCCCTTGGCGCGCACAAAGCCCTCTACTACAGGGTTGACTGCCTCTAGGTGAGAAGGGTTAGGGGCAAGCTTGATCTCAACTTTTTCTCCTGATTCTGTTACAACCTGGCTAGAAAAGCCCATGTGGTATTTAACATCACCATCGCCCATAGTAAGGTCTGGCTTGGCATTACCTTCAAATTCATTGAAGATCTGCTCGTAGGTTTTACCCATGATGTTTGCCAAAACATTCAGGCGGCCACGGTGCGCCATGCCTATCATGACTTCTTCCACACCAAGTTCTGCTCCTTTAGATATAATGGCATCTAAAGCAGGAATTGTGGTTTCTCCACCTTCTAGTGAAAACCTCTTCTGGCCTAAATACTTAGTATGAAGAAAGTTTTCAAAAACGACAGCCTCATTGAGCTTAGTTAGTATTCTTTTTCTTTGTTTTTGAGAAGGGTTGAAGGATAAAGCATCCTTTTCGATTTTTTCTCGAAGCCATTTTAGTTTCTCAGGATCTCGGACCGACATATATTCGAAACCTACTGTTCCTTCATATATGTACTTAAGCGATTCAATGATCTTCTTGAGGGTTGCTCTTCCTATACCGATTTCTTCACCACTATTGAATTCAGTGCTCAGATCAGATTCGCTGAGGCCGAAATCTTTTAGGTCTAGAATAGGTTTTCTATCTCTTCTTTCACGAACAGGGTTCGTTTTAGACCTGAGATGGGCACGTGTTCTATATGCATGGATGAGGTTCCTGACCCTTACTTCTTTATCAGACACTAGGTCTGTGGAACTACTTGAAGAAGAGGAAGTGGCGTTAGGAAGAGTTGGAAACTCTTCTTGCGCAAACTCAAATCCTTCAAAGAATTTCTTCCAACCTTCATCAACCGATTCCGGGTCGGCTTTATATTGTTGGTATATAGATTCAATGGCTTTTGGATCGCCATTACTTAAGTATGAATAGTTACTCATAATTGAGTGTTTCAATTTGACAACAAATGTAAATGTAATGATTCAGCTAATAAAATCGTTAAAACGGTTATACAAATATATTGATTATACAATTGTTCTAACTCCCTAAGGTTCAAAACAGTTTCTATTCGTTGCACTTTTTTTGCCGTATATGTGAATTTCAACAAAAAGCAGTTATCTTTGCATTCCTTTTTCGAGACGTGTTCTCAGAAAGAGCGAGGACGTGATCCTCATAAACCATATAAATAGAAAATGGCAGTAAAAATTAGATTGGCCAGAAGAGGCCGTAAAAAAAGGGCAATGTATGATGTAGTCATTGCTGACGCTAGAGCACCACGTGATGGTCGCTTTATTGAAAAAATTGGAACTTATAATCCAAACACAGATCCTGCAGACATTAAGATAGACAATGACAGGGCTTTCAAATGGTTAATGGATGGTGCACAACCGACTGATACCGTTAAAGCAATGCTTTCATATAGAGGTCTAATGTTAAAGAAGCACTTACAGATTGGTGTAATCAAAGGTGCGATGACACAAGAGGATGCTGACAAGAAATTCGAAGCTTGGTTGAATGAGAAAGAAACCAAGATTCAGGGTAAAGCTGAGAAAATTGCGGCTGACAAGGACGCAGCCAAAAAGGCTAAGCTAGAAGCAGAGGCTAAAGTGAATGCGGCTAGGGCAGAAGCATTGGCAGCTAGAAAGGCAGAGGCAGAAGCGGCAGCTCAACCAGCCAAGGAAGAAGCTCCTGCAGAGGCTGAAGAAGAAGTAGCTGAAGCTACAGAAGAAGCTCCTGCTGCAGAAGAGTCTAAGGAAGAAGTAGCTGAAGCACCTGTAGCCGAAGAGGCAAAAGAAGAATCTACTGAGGAGAAAGCTGAAGAGCCTGCTGATGAAGAAAAAGCAGAAGAGCCAAAAGCTGAAGCCAAGGAAGAAGCTCCTTCGGAAGAAGAAGACAAAAAATAATAAGTCTATCCATGACAATTGATGATTGTTATCAACTTGGTTACATCATCAAGCCGCATGGGTTGAATGGTGAGGTTCAGGTCTATTTAGACGTGGATGATCCTGCGAAATATCAAGATTTGGAATCAGTTTTTGTTCAACAAGGGCAACAGCTGGTTCCTTTTTTTATTGAATATATAAAGACCAATCCTTCAAAGTCTTTGCTGGCCTTTGAGGAGATCAATTCTATTGAGGAAGCCGCACCTTTAAAAGGGAAGGCGTTGTTTCTCCCATTGAATGTACTAGAAGAAGCTGAAGAGGATGAATTTTACATTCACGAAATTCAAGACTTCAAACTTTCAGATCAGGAAGGTAATGTAGTAGGTACCATCATTAATGCTATTGAGGCAGGTCCTCAGCTTATTCTAGCTGTTAAGGCAGAAAAGCATAATGAATTACTTGTTCCATATTCGCCTGAATTGTTGATCGATATTGATAGAAAGAATAAACAGCTGCAAATTCATATTGCAGACGGTCTTTTAGAAGTATATACAAAAGATCAGGATGAGGATTGATATCATCACGTGCTTGCCTAAACTTTTAGAGAGTCCTTTTTCTCACTCAATTTTACAACGAGCTCAAGATAAAGGACTAGTGGATGTTATTGTGCATGACCTTCGGCAATTTGCAGCCAATAAGCAGAAGCAATTGGATGATTATGCTTATGGTGGAGGTGCAGGAATGGTGATGATGATAGAGCCAATAGATCGATGTATTTCTGAGCTGAAGAGCGAGAGGGATTACGATGAAGTGATCTACATGACGCCAGACGGTGAAAGGTTGGATCAAGGCATAGCTAATCATCTTTCACTGACTAAGAATTTGATCATTCTTTGTGGTCACTATAAGGGTGTTGATGAAAGGGTTAGAGAAGCTTTTATTACTAAAGAGATCAGTATAGGTGACTACGTACTTTCAGGGGGCGAACTTGGAGCTGCAGTTCTATCTGATGCGATCATTAGATTATTGCCTGGTGTATTGTCTGACGAAACTTCAGCATTAACTGATTCTTTTCAAGATAATTTACTGGCGCCACCTGTATACACAAGGCCAGCCGAGTACAAAGGAATGGAGGTCCCTGATGTACTTTTATCGGGTCATCAGCAAAAAATTGAAGACTGGAGAAACGAAAAATCCTTAGAGAGAACGAAGGCGAGAAGGCCTGACCTTCTTGATGAATAAATTTTTCAATCAAAGGCAGATAATAAAAAACAAATACCTATATTTGCAGTCCGTTTTGCGGAAAGTGCTTTTAGACTAAGAAATCATGAGCGAGCTTATTAAACTTATAGAGGAAGAAAACAACGAAAGAAGAGCGCAATTGCCATCTTTCAAGGCTGGTGATACAGTTAACGTTCACGTAAGAATTACAGAGGGAAACAAGGAAAGAATCCAGCAGTTTCAAGGCTCTGTGATCCAGAGAAAGAATTCAAACTCAAACGGTGAAACCTTCACTGTTAGAAAAGTGTCTGGAGGTATCGGTGTTGAGAGAATCTTCCCATTACTTTCACCAAGTATCGATAAAATCGAAGTTGTAAGAAAAGGTAAAGTGAGAAGAGCTAAACTTTACTACTTAAGAGGTAGACAGGGTAAAGCAGCTAGAATTAAAGAAAAGCTGTCAAGATAATTTCACTTGAAAAAGATATTGAAAGCCCCGATTGGGGCTTTTTTTGTTTTAAGTCAGGCCATTTTGTCACATTTCTAAAAAAGGCTCGTTAATTGCAACATTGAGTCAAAATCATTGAAAATGATGCCTATTTCATTTCATAAGTATCAAGGAACTGGAAACGATTTTGTTATGATCGACAATCGTGATCTGGTATTTGATAAAACAAATCTAGAGCTAATAGGTAAGCTCTGTGATAGACGTTTTGGAGTAGGCGCGGATGGAGTCATCCTTATTGAGAATTCAGAAGATTCTGATTTTGAGATGGTTTACTTCAATCCGGATGGATCTCAATCACTTTGTGGTAATGGAAGCCGTTGTGCTGTAATGTTTGCACGGTTCTTAGGTATCATTAAATTAGAAACGACCTTCACAGCCATTGATGGGTTACATTATGCCAAGATCGAAAATGAATTGGTACACCTTAAAATGCACGATGTAGCCGAGTTCGAAAAAATTGGTGAGGACTTCTTGATCGATACAGGTTCTCCTCATTATATCAAGTTTGTAGATTCTTCGGATCAAATTGACCCTGTAGAAATAGGTAGGTCTGTTCGCTATTCTGAAAGATTTAAAGAGAATGGCGTCAATGTGAATTTCATTGAGAAGTTTGGTAACAATTCAATCAAGATCAGGACATACGAACGCGGTGTGGAGAATGAAACACTAAGTTGCGGTACCGGTTGTACTGCTGCAGCGCTGTCGTTAGGCATTCAATCTGATATTAATTCTGTCCGTTTGGAAACTATGGGTGGTGAGCTGGAAGTAAAATTCAAAAAGGACAAGGGTGCCTTTTCTGACATTTATTTAATAGGTCCAGCCAAAATAGTATTTGAAGGGTCGATCAATCTTTAAAGAAATTGAATTGACCTTCATTAATTAGTAGCAAGAAATTAACTTTAGCACATAAATTATAAATATGAGCATTTTAACAAAAGGGTTGGCAAAGCTCTTTGGGAGCAAATCTGATAGGGATGTAAAAGAGGTAACCCCTTATGTTGAAGAGATCAACAAGGTATATGATTCATTGAGCAGCTTGACTGATGATGAACTCAGAAATAAGACACAAGAATTAAAAGACATGATCGCTGAAGATCTTAAGGATATTGACGGTCAAATCGAGGAGCTTCACCGAAGAATAGAGGAAGAGACTGGTCTGAGTATTCAAGAGAAAGAAGCCTCTTTTGACGCAATTGATAAATTAGAAGAAGATAGGAATGTAGAACTCGAGAAGGTTCTATTAGAGATCCTCCCTGAAGCGTTTGCGGTAGTTAAAGAGACTGCGAGAAGATTCAAAGAAAATGGGGAGCTTACTGTACAAGCCACTATGATGGATAGGCAGTTGGCTGCAAAAGGCGATCATATTCAGATCAATGGAGATACTTCTACTTGGAAGAACGAGTGGATGGCCGCTGGAAGCTTGGTCAAATGGGAAATGCTTCATTACGATGTTCAGTTGATCGGTGGTATCGTTCTTCACCAAGGTAAGATCGCAGAGATGGCTACGGGTGAGGGTAAAACCTTGGTAGCTACACTGCCTGCTTATTTGAATGCTTTGGCAGATAGAGGAGTTCACGTAGTAACAGTAAATGACTACCTGGCAAGACGTGATTCTGAATGGATGGCGCCACTCTTCCAATTCCATGGAATTAGTATTGACTGTATCGATAAGCATCAGCCAAACTCTGAAGAAAGAAGGCAAGCCTATTCATGCGATATCATTTATGGAACCAATAACGAATTTGGTTTCGATTATTTGAGAGACAATATGGCTCGCAACTCGAAAGAGTTAGTACAGAAAAAGCACCATTATGCCATGGTCGATGAGGTCGATTCTGTCTTGATCGATGAAGCAAGAACGCCTTTGATCATTTCAGGGCCTGTTCCAAAAGGAGATGAGCATGAATTCCATGATTTAAAGCCCAGAATTCAAAAGCTGGTAGATGCACAAAAGAAATTATGTAGTCAATACTTGAATGAAGCCAAAAAGCTCATTAAAGATGGCAACGAACAGGATGGTGGATTGTCTCTATTTAGAGCTTACAGAGGGTTGCCGAAATATAAGCCCTTGATCAAGTTCTTAAGTGAGACTGGTATGAAAATGGTTTTGCAAAAGACGGAGAACTTCTATTTGCAAGACAATCAAAAGAATATGCCTAAGGCTGATGAGCCACTTTATTTCACTATTGATGAAAAGAGTAATGCTGTAAATCTTACCGAGAAGGGTACAGAATTGATCACTGGAGAGGGTGAAGATCCCAACTTCTTTATCCTAACCGATATTGGTGACGTTGTAGCTCAGTTAGAGAAAGACGAAAGTACTTCTGATGAAGACAAGCTCAAAAAGAAAGACGAAGCGATAAAGGATTACAGTGTTAAAGCACAAAGGATCCACACAGTAAATCAGCTTCTGAAAGCTTATACAATGTTCGAGAAAGACACTGAATACATTGTCGCTGAGAACAAGGTAAAGATCGTTGATGAGCAGACTGGTCGGGTAATGGATGGAAGGAGATATTCTGATGGTCTTCACCAAGCTATTGAGGCAAAAGAGAATGTGAAGGTTGAAGATGCGACTCAAACCTACGCTACCATTACGCTTCAGAATTATTTCAGAATGTACCACAAACTAGCTGGTATGACAGGTACAGCTGAAACAGAAGCAGGTGAGTTCTGGGAGATCTATGAGTTGGATACAGTGGTAATACCTACCAATAGACCAATCCAAAGAGACGATAGACAAGATAAAGTTTTCAAAACTGTACGTGAGAAATTCAATGCGGTAGTCGATGAAATACTTGAGTTGACTGAAGCTGGTAGACCAGTTTTGGTAGGAACCACCTCAGTAGAAATCTCAGAGGTTTTGAGTAGAATGCTCAATCTGAAAAACATCAAACACCAGGTGCTTAACGCCAAGCAACACGCAAAAGAAGCAGATGTTGTTGCTGAGGCAGGGAAACCAGGGACTGTTACTATTGCAACCAATATGGCTGGTAGAGGTACAGATATCAAGCTGCATCCTGATTCTAAAGCTTCAGGTGGTTTGGCAATTATAGGTACCGAGCGCCATGAATCTAGAAGAGTGGACAGGCAGCTGCGAGGTAGAGCAGGTAGACAAGGAGACCCTGGTTCATCTCAGTTCTTCGTTTCATTAGAAGATAATTTGATGAGGCTTTTCGGTTCAGACCGAGTGGCTAAACTGATGGATAGAATGGGACTTCAAGATGGCGAAATGATCCAGCATTCTATGATCACCAAGTCTATTGAAAGAGCTCAAAGAAAAGTTGAAGAGAATAACTTCGGTATCAGAAAGAGATTATTGGAGTATGATGATGTAATGAATCAGCAACGTACTGTTATCTATGATAGAAGACGCAATGCTCTATTGGGAGAAAGGTTGCAGCTAGATATCATGAATATGCTTTACGATACCTGTGAAGATATTGTAGGAAATTCCAAAGGCGGATCAGATTTCGATGCGTTCAAGCTGAGCAGTATAAGTACGTTGGGAATTGATACTAAGATCAGCGAAGATCATTTCAATACCACTGATGAGAATACTTTGGTAAATGATCTGTATGACGAAGCTTATGAATCTTATCAGCAGAAGAATAAGACGATTGCAGAGCGGACTTTAGGCTTCATGAAGCATATCAAGAAAGAGAGAGGGGCTACCATTAACAATGTGCTTCTGCCTTTTACAGATGGCAAAAGACAATTGGGTGTAGCTGTTAATCTCGAAAAGACCATTGAGACTGAGAATGCTGAAATGATCAAGTCAATGGAAAAGGCGATTACCCTTGGTGTGATCGACTTAACTTGGAAAGAGCATCTAAGAGATATGGACGACCTGAAGCAGTCTGTGCAGAATGCTGTATATGAACAAAAAGACCCGCTTTTGATCTATAAATTCGAGGCATTTGAGATGTTCAAGATCTTTTTGGCTAGGGTAAATGAAGAAACTGCTTCTTTCTTAACCAAGGCCTTTATACCTTCTGAAGATCCAAATCGAGTTCAAGAAGCTAGAAGTTCGAAGAAAGAAAGTTATAGTGAATCTAAGGAAGAAAGCCGTAGTGCTTTGGCTGGAAGACAAGACACTAGGAACAGGCCTCCTGCAGAAAAGGTGGCACCGGTTAAATCGGAGAAGATATACGGAAGAAATGATAGAATATCTGTTCAGTATACAGACGGTACGGTTAAGAAAGACGTTAAGTTCAAGTCGGTTGAAGAAGATATTAATAGTAACAAATGTGTGGTGCTAGATGAGTAATAAATCTGCAAATATTGCTTTGTCAATTACCCTGCTACTAGTAGCGGTTTTGAGCTGTGCCCCTGAAGTCGTAACTCAACAGAAGCAGATCATTGATTATTCATATGAAGATGATCTAACTCAATATCTTCCTAAAATTGAAATGGATACTCAGATGAATGCTGCAAGTACCAAGATTATTCAGAACGAGGCATTAAAAGTATCTTTTGACGCTTCAGAAAAGCTCCAGATGGTTATTGATTCCATGATGGTCAAGAATGACAGTATTCGGATGATGGATGGGTACACCATTCTAGTTTACTCAGGGAATAATGAAATTGAGGCTGGTAGGGTAAGGAATAGACTATTCGACCTTGCTCCTGAATGGGATGCTAAGTTCAGCTATAAACTGCCAACTTACTTTGTTAAGATCGGCCAGTTTTTTCAACAAATAGAAGCACAACCCTTATATAGGGAGATTCGAAATTACTACCCAACAGCTTCTATTGTTCCTGATAAATTCCCAATAGAGAATGATTGATCAGCAAAGAGTAAAAGCATTAGCCAAGGAATTTGCTTCTGAGATCATTGGTATCAGAAGACATATTCATGCTAATCCTGAACTGTCATATCAGGAATATGAAACGGCTAAGTATGTTGCTGCCAAATTGAGAGAATTCGGTTTGGAGCCTCAAGAGGGCATTGCAGAAACGGGCGTAGTAGCCCTGATAAAAGGACAAAACCCTGAAAAAAGGACAGTTGCTTTGAGAGGCGATATGGATGCCTTACCGATCACTGAGAAAAATGATATCGATTATAAATCGAAAAATGTAGGAGTAATGCATGCTTGTGGCCACGATGTGCATACTTCATGTTTACTCGGAGCAGCCAAGATATTGAATGAGTTAAAAGACTCGTTCGAAGGGACTATAAAATTGGTCTTTCAACCAGGGGAAGAAAAGAACCCAGGTGGCGCCTCATTGATGATCAGGGATGGTGTATTAAAAAACCCAAGACCAGATGCCATGCTTGGCCAGCATGTAATGCCTTTTATACCCACAGGTAAAGTGGGCTTTAGAGAAGGTAAGTATATGGCCAGTGCTGACGAGATTTTCCTGACGGTTAAGGGAAAAGGAGGCCATGCTGCTCTTCCTGATCGCACTGTGGACCCTATAGTCATAGCTGCCCAGATCGTTACATCATTACAACAAGTAATAAGCCGAAATGCTGATCCAAAATCGCCTACCGTTCTAACATTTGGAACAATTCACGGAGGTCACGCTCAGAATATTATACCAGATGAAGTTGAATTGACAGGTACATTCAGAGCACTAGATGAAGATTGGCGTTTCAAGGCACATGAGCTAATTACAAGGGCTGCAAAGGGTATTGCAGAAGGTTTGGGGGGAGAATGTGATGTCAATATAGATGTTGGCTACCCTTACCTTGAGAATGACATTGAGACTACTCAAGTTGCCAGAAAAGCCGCTGAAGATTATTTGGGTGAAGAAAATGTCGTAGATCTAGACCTTTGGTTGGGGGCGGAAGACTTTGCCTATTATAGCCATGAAGTACCTTGCAGCTTCTATAGACTAGGTACTGGAAATGTGGAGAAGGGAACAACCAATGGCGTTCATACTCCGAATTTTAATATCGATGAAGATGCTATAGAATTAAGTATTGGATTGATGGCTTGGATCGCTTGTCAACAATTAAAAACCAACAGTCAGAAATCTTAGCAAGAATACGAGTCCAATACTCACTGCTAGGCCAAAGAACACCTTGCCTAAATCTCTACCTAGATCTTTAAGCGTATTCATTGGGACATTTCCATAACCGAAATATTTAATACCGATTTCTCTACCCGCTAACAAACCTAAGAATACCCATGTTGTGCTCATCGGTATGTTATTTAATTCCTTAAAGAATAATAAGATAATGGCAAAAGCAAAATCAATAATCGTTGCAGAGCGAATGTCCATGGTATTCGTTTTGGCTTTCACTATCTTCTGAATAGCTCCACCCTTAGAATAGAATATATAGGCCAATAAGATTAAAAAGACAATAAGTGAGAATATCAGGTTATTAACAGATACCTCTCTAGGTAAATAAACATAGATATTGGCGAAGTCTTGAATCAACCACTGCGACCATAAAAAACCTGTAGATAACCATTGCAGGACAGTCCATATTTTTCTCTCCTTGCTTGTTAGAGGGTTATCAATGAATCTTTTCTCAAACTTTTTTGTGATGGCCATGTACACTAATATAGCTGCCCCGAAGGCCACCAAATAGCCTGACATAGACTTCATGACCATGCTCTCTAAATTCTTCGGATTGAAAAACGTTAAGATTAAGAAAGAAGTGCTAACAGGGATTCCAAATCGGGTGATGATCAAGAGGACTACTGGAGGAAGGAGGTATGCCCAGCCGAACCCTTCTTTATCGGCAGGGTTGAGGTATTTGGGGTTAGCCATGTCATTTATGGGCGGATCGCCTATCAGTCTTCCATAGGTAACATCTCCACCATTGACATACCACCCATAGACTAAAACTGCTGTTAAAATAACAGCTGCAAAGATCCACAGTACCCACCACTTGCGGTTTTCATTTGACGATAAGAAAGTACCCAGCGTTTGGATAACATCATTACCTATTACAGAGTATGCTGATAGGACGAAACCAACATACATGACAATTTCTAGCTGAGTCATATTAAGGAGCAGATACTTTTCAAATAAGCTGTTTTCTCATTGGGGACTACAAAACTATAACAACTTTTAAGAATTGCATGACAATTAATTAATACTACTCATTGATTGTCAAATGTTTACGACATTTAAAACCTGTAACTCTCACAAAATCAATAAAATAGAACTTTAAGATTTTTTTTTGCATTATGAGTAAATGATAACATATGCTTTACATGTAGAACCTAATTTGTGAAGCCCGAAAATCTATTTTTGCATGATATCTTAGGAAGAATACATCTGATACTGCCAATATGAATATGCCAACAGTAAAAAATCTTGAAAATCCGCTTTCCTGGTTAAGGACCACCATCCTTTTCCTGATCGCTGTATTTTTGTTTTTGTTGGCCATCGACCTGGTAGGTGCCTCAGTTACAATGTTGGGTCAGAATACTGCGCGTTCTATACTTTTGGCTACTTCTAATCCTTTTATAGGGTTGTTTATCGGCCTTTTGGCTACTGCACTTATACAAAGTAGTTCTACCGTAACATCTATGACTGTGGCTGTAGTAGCTTCAGGATATCTTACTCTGGAAAATGCGATTCCTGTAGTAATGGGTGCAAACATTGGGACAACCCTCACTAGTTCGTTGGTTTCTCTTGGTTTTATCACAAATAAGAATCAATTCAGAAAGGCTATTTCGGCCGGAACGATCCATGATTTTTTCAATATTCTGACGGTTTTGATCTTATTTCCACTTGAATACTATTATGGATATTTAAGCAGAGCCGCCCAAAGTTTAACGGCTTTGGTGGATAATACGGTTTCCAGCGAGACATTAGGTAGTAACATTTCCTTTAGAGGGATATCATATATCGGTGATTGGCTTGTAAGTGTATTGCCTCAAAACTTTGTATCCCTGCTGATTGCATTGGCATTACTGTTCTTCACAATTAAATTCCTTTCTAGAATTATTTATAAAAGACTGATTGGTAGTTCAAAGGAAAGAGTGACTCGTTATGTTTTTGACAATCCTTTCAAATCTTTTGGTTGGGGTGTTTTAGTAACGGGAGGCGTTCAATCAAGCTCCATTACAACGTCTTTGGTTGTACCAATGGTAGCATCAGGGAAAGTAAAATTAGAGAGTTGTTTTCCTTTTGTTTTAGGTGCAAATATAGGAACTACAATAACTGCACTAATTGCGGCTATTAACAAGTCTGACGCTGCCGTTAGTCTTGCTTTTGTTCATTTGATCTTTAATCTGGTAGGGGTGATTATCTTTTTGCCATTTCCTATTATGAGAAGGATTCCGGTTTTACTTGCGAGTAAGTTTGGTGCCTTGGCCAGAGATTCGAGAATAGTTGGTTTTTCATATATCATTTTTACTTTCTTCTTGATGCCATTTGTACTCATTTCCGTGAACAAGAGTTATGAAAGTGAAAGATCATACCTCTATGAGAATACAAATCTAAGTGAACAGATAATGTATTCTACTATCAAAGTAAATAGAGAAGGTAGACAAGACCTTATAAGTTATCATGTTTTTGATGGTAAGGAAGTAGAGATCAATGATGTTCCGGATACAATCTTCGTACTGAGTGAAAATGAGACAAAGTTTATTACTCAGAACCAAGTTCAATCATATGATATCTCTAGTATCAATGCTATTGGGCTTGAAGTATTAGAATTTAATAACCAAGCGTCTTTTTTTAATACAACTTTAAGTTTAGAGAAATTGAATTACTTGAAAGTTCGTTTAGAGGATAATCAAATTGGTCATTTCTGGTATGATGCAGATCAGAAGATTTTTATTCAGTCTTTGCTGTACGACAGCCTTGGCCAATTAATAGAAAGCTCTAAGCTAATTTCAATTCGATAGTTGTCCTCTTCTTCCTATCTTGCAACAAACAGATTGCATTGAAGATCTTCGATTTTAAAAAATTATCCGATACCCTGGTAGCTTTTATAGAGACCAAGATTGAATTGATCAAACTCGATGTTCGAGATCATTCTAGTCGTTTTATTGGCAAGGCGTTTGTATGGATGGGTATTGGAGCTTTTTTAGGAACAGGCCTAATATTCCTTTCTCTTGGTATTGCGCTGTTTTTAAATGGTATACTTGATAGTGACTTCTTGGGTTATTTAATTATCGCGGCTTTTTATTTCTTAGTGACAACCGTTTTGATTCTCACCCGAGAAAAAATAGAGAAGAGATTAGAAGAGAAAATAATTGAAGCTAATTCTTCAACAAACGTAAATTTAGAAGATGAAGCATAGAGAAGACCTTTTAAAAGATAGTGACCGTCTTAAGTCAGCTTTAAGATCTCAAGTTGAGGAGATGAAGTCGAAATCTGCTAAATATGGTAAGTCTGCCTTGTGGATAGGGGGTGGTGTTTTAACGGTATTCGCTTTGTCTAAAATTATAAATGGGAACGAAGAAGATGAGGAAATCGAGCAAGGAAAAATAAAAAAGTCCAAGTCTTCGAAAAAAGCCTCTAAAACTAGGGCATCCAATCAATCCAACTTTCTATTGACTTCGCTTCAAGAACAAGCAATTCTATTTTCTTTAGGGCTTTTAGCAGAAAGATTAAGATCTTTTTTAAAAGAAACGAATCAAAAAGATGACCAAGATAGTACTGAATAGTATTGAGAAGCTATCTGGGGAGAAATCTAAAGCACTTGTCGTTTTGATCGACCCCGATGATTTAGATGAAACTGGATTGATTCACTGCCTAAATCGCTGCATAGAATGTGCTGTGGACTTTATTTTTGTAGGAGGAAGTTTAGTGGCGTCAAATAATATTCATGACACGGTGAATTTTATTAAGTCTTATACAAATATTCCCTGTATTCTTTTTCCTGGTAATGCTATACAGATCACTGCTGAGGCTGACGCTATTCTCTTTCTTTCCTTGATCTCTGGTAGAAATCCTGAGCTACTTATCGGTCAGCATGTAGTTGCGGCACCTGTCCTCAAGAAAAGTAACTTAGAAATTATACCAACAGGATATATGCTAGTTAATTCGGGTCCTCCTACCAGTGCATCTTACATGAGTAATTCGCAACCCATACCCAATGATAAGCCTAATTTAGCAGCGAGTACTGCTTTAGCAGGTGAGATGTTGGGCATGCGACTGATGTATCTTGATGCAGGGAGCGGAGCACAAGACCCAATTTCTCAAAAGATCATACGTTCAGTCAAATCAAATCTATCTATTCCTCTTATTGTTGGCGGAGGTCTGAATTCGAAAGAAAAGATCAAAAGTGCTATTGAAGCCGGAGCTGATGTAATTGTTATTGGCAACGGAGTACAAAAAATCCTCGATCTTATGAGCGAGGCTTCTGATATCATTAATGCTTTTAATCAAACGTTAAACGTTAATTAAGCTTTCTCTTCTTCGCATTTTACCAGCAGGAATTCCAAACATCATTTTAAATCTACGGCAGAAATAGGCGGTATCCTTATAGCCAACTTCTCTACCAATATCTCTAATGCTCTTTTTAGTAGTTCTTAATAAGTCAACTGCCGCCTCCATTCTTTGGTATTCAATATAGTCTTGAGGATTGATACCAGTTAGCATTTTGAAATATTGTCCCACGTAATCTTCTGAAACGTTGGCTACCCTTGCTAATACTTTGTTTGAGAGATCTCCACCAATATTGTTTTTAATGTAATTGAAGATGTCGATCAGTCTAGGATCTTTGAAGTAGTTACTATTGGTTACCAATTGCTCAACAAATAGTCGATTATCAAGAATATGTCTGATGATCTCAACGACCAAGTATTCTGTATTCAGCTTGATGATTCGGTTCTTACCCGGTTTGTCTGATGTATCCTCTTCAATGATCACCCGCATCAAGTCCGACAATATCTTAGAATCTTTTATGGCAAAAGGAGTGATGTTTAATGAGGAAAAGAAGTTTACTGAATCAAAAACTTTCGCCTCAAACATCACCTGACTGAAGCCATCAACGTCATAGTCATTGATGTCCTGCTCAGTAGCATTCTGCAAATACTTCTTCTTATTAGCAATGAACTCTTCATTATTAATTGCGTTCGCGGTAGAAGAGCTGAATGAAATATTGAGAGCCTTACCACCGGGAATGAATAAAAGTTCTCCTTCTGAAACCTTCTCATGATCTGGCCCGAAGAATATATCGCCATTGTTAACCACAATGATTGTATTCTCTACGTCATAGAAATTTTGAATCGTAACCGGGCTCGCTATCTTGATATTTCGGCTTTTGATAAATCTAACACCTAGTGATTCGATTATTTTATTGTAGTCTTCCATAATCAGTTTTCAAAAAATATAGTCATTCACAGTCTCTTGTTGTACAATTTAAGTATTGGTTGTACAATTCACAAAATAAAATAGCCATCAACATAATTTTTAATGTCAATGGCTATATGCTTTGAAGAACTGTAATCTACTTTAGTAATTCTCTGGAAATTACAATTTTTTGTATCTCAGAAGTTCCTTCATAGATCTGAGTGATCTTGGCATCTCTCATTAATCTTTCTACATGATATTCTTTTACATATCCGTATCCACCGTGTACCTGGACAGCCTCTATCGTAACATCCATGGCTACTTTTGAAGCATAGAGCTTGGCCATTGCGCTAGCTTTAGCAAAGTCCTTCTTTTGATCTTTTAAAGCCGCTGCTTTTAAGCAAAGTAATCTTGCTGCATCAATTTCAGTAGCCATATCGGCTAATTTAAATTGAATGGCTTGGTGTTGGCTAATTGTTTTTCCAAAGGCCTTTCTCTCTTTAGAATAAGCTAGTGCTAGTTCAAATGCTCCTGACGCAATACCTAATGCCTGCGCGGCAATTCCAATTCTACCACCATTCAACGTTGACATCGCAAATTTGAAACCGAATCCGTCTTCACCTATTCTATTTTGTTTTGGAACTTTTACATCTGTAAACATCAATGAGTGAGTATCAGATCCACGTATACCTAGTTTATCTTCTTTCTTTCCCACAACGAAGCCATCCATGTCTTTTTCGACAATGAGACAGTTGATTCCTTTGTGAGCTTTTTCTCTGTCTGTTTGTGCAATTACTAAATAGATTGAAGCTGAATTACCATTGGTGATCCAGTTCTTAGTTCCATTCAACAAATAGTGATCTCCTTTGTCTTCTGCAGTTGTTTTTTGAGAAG
>Ga0209653_1001655_pt1 | contig 17559 bp, 41 predicted proteins | sample SaaInl6LU_22_DNA_FD_184644 | JGI IMG/M metagenome (GOLD analysis project Ga0209653, IMG submission 184644) | Marine microbial communities from expanding oxygen minimum zones in the Saanich Inlet - ESP_116LU_22_DNA (SPAdes) (version 2) | ecosystem: Environmental > Aquatic > Marine > Intertidal...
ATTGTTTACTAATTGGTTAGAATCTTTAGTATCTAATAATTCTTTTAATTTTTCTGCTACTTCTTTGTTTCCATTTTTAACGGAAACGAATGTGTCCATACTTGTTGCCATAACTTTAACTTATTTCGTTTATTTCATCCCACAATTTTGCAATTGCTTTTCTAATGTTTTCTACTGGTTCACCATTATTTTCTAACTCATCAACGTAATCTTCAATAGAATCTAATTTCATTTCGATTAGTTGAAATAGGTTTTCAATGTTGCCCATATTTTATTTTTTATTTTTAAACTTTACTATTGCAACTGCCGATGATGTAATCACAGCAATTGCTAAAAAATCCCATAGTCCTAACATAACTTAATTATTTTTTGCCCATTCATCTTCAAACTCTGGATACTTCTCTTGGAATGCTTTTAACAAATCCATTCTCCAATCTCCCTTTTGTTCACCTCTTGATTGTCTACCATTTAACTCTCTTGAGAAGAATGCAAGAATGGGAGTTAATCTTGTTAAGGTTGTTAACATAAGAGAATCATTCATATAACCATCTTCGGTAGCAAATGTTTTATAAGTATCTTGTATATACTTTAAATCACTTAAAACCTCAGCCTTCTTACTTTTAAAAAGACTTTCATTGTATGTGTTGAAATCTGTTGCACTCATAACTTACGCTTCATCTACATTAGTTGCCTTCACTTCAAATCCACCCATCTTACGATACTCATCGTTTGGTACTCCAACATCTAACCAAGACTGTTCGTACTTATCACGAGAATCTGAATAAACTTCTTTATCATAAGCTTCCATAAAGGTTAAATCGAATGCTGCATCATTACCATAGATTTCACCATTTTCATCAGCCCAATCTTCATTATTCCAAACATTATCTTTTAGGTATTCTAAAAGGTCTTGTTCCGTTTCACCCTCGAAAGGTGGTTCACATTGACGAAGTTTTTCTACATTAACTTCGATTGGTTGGGTTGCTTCCCATACGGTATATCTTTCTACCGCTCTTACATAAACGTTTTTCATTGTTTTATAATTTAATTGTTTTACAAATATACAAAAAATATTTTAAATATACAAATTATTTAATAATTTTTTGTACTTTTCAGTTTCTGATTTTTCTTTATTGTAGTTTTTAATCATCCAAGTATTATAATCGGATTGTTTTTTTGCGAACTCATCTGAGTAGAATTGTAATGCTAAATTTCTATTGTGTTCTAAAATTTCCTTATTATCAAAAAATAATGAAGGAAGTTGCTCTTTTTTATCTGTCCATTCTTTTAAAATAGATGATAGATTATCGATATTTTGATAAGTATCATTAATTTTATTAAGAAAACTTAAATCAATTCCTTTAAATTTTAAATTAAATCCAATACTCTGAAGAAATTTATAAGAATTTGGTGTCATTAATATAAGAGGAATTTGCTGATATAAGAATGGTTTTAGTGTCTTTTCAGTTATGAATATGTTTGTATTGTCCATTGTAGATTCAGAACTAACCCAAAAATAAGAATCATTATTTTTTGGGATAAGTTTACATTGTTCTACATCTACTATTCCTCCCTCATTTTGCATATCATACCCAACCATGGTTTGATTAAATAGTGATTTAATATCAAAAGATAAATTACAAGAATCATTATAGTTAGACAACGTTTCAAATAATTCATCTCTATTAGAAAAATCACCATTTGGTGCAAATATATTTATAATATTATCATTGTGATTAAGTAACTTTTTTTTATACAAATTATATGTAAATACAAATCTTTCTACACTTGCTCGTCTAAATAATATAGTAGAAATGTATTTTCTATTTACAGAATTATTTGTTTTTTGATAATCAGTTCCTACATGCTCGTGTAGACTATAATCAGATATGTATCTTACATTTGAATAAGGGTCTAGTTTATTTAGAGTATTTTGAGCATTAAAATCATTTCCGCGTAATACTACTTGTTTTATATTATAAAGTTGGGATAAATATTTAATATCTTTGTGATATTCTCTTATGTTTGGTGATTCTTCTGAAAAATCTATTATGTATGAGTATTTATTCTTAAAATATTTAAAACATTCTTCTATAAAGAAATAGTGACCATTTTCTAATCTTGGATAAATAGCTTGGGTATCTATACCACCATTTAATGTTATTATAAAAAATTTATTTACAGAATCAATGGTTGCGTAAACTTCATACGGCAGTTGAATGAATTTTTTATTGATAATATTATTAGGTCTATCTAATAATTGAAAAATATAGTGAAACTTTTGTGGTGTAAAATTCATAATCCCAGTATGTACAATAAAATAATTAGAGTATTTACTTAAAAAATTTTCTATTATTTTATATTGTTATATGTGGTCCTAATTTAGTTTTCAGATTTAACATATGTTTACATGGTGAATACTTTCTGAATCCTCTTGCTGGACAATCACAATCTGATATTTTATTATCTTGAACGATAACTTTATACTTTGGTAGTTTGCCAGTTTTCTTGTTTCTACTACCCATTTCTAAATAAACGTACTTACTCATCTTTTATCTTTTTATATCTTACTATACAAATATACAAAATTAAATTGAGACTACCAAATTTATTTTAAATTAATTATTAAAAATATACAATCCATATCCAATAAGTAGATTAAAGTTTATAGCAACTAAGTTCCATTGTTTTGCTATCCATACTTGGGGTAGGGAACATATTGCTCCAGCCAAGTAAGTGTACCCACCAATACCATATGGTAAGAGATACGGAGACATCATAATGAATGCCGAACCCATGTACCCTAAACGATTACCAATTCGTTCCATTGGAGATAACCTACGTTCTTGAACCATCAGTCTAAGAACTCGCATCCACCAACGTGTTTCACAACTCAAACAAGTTTTCTTTTTATCGTGTTTAAACTTCTTTGATTTTAGAAGTTTACCACAAGTATTACATTTTCTTTTTTTACACATAACTTTTTATTTCATAAATGCTTGTACCGATAATATTACGAAACATAATATTAGCTGAATTGCAATTTTAGGAGTAAATGGTTCTTTTAAATATATTTGTATTAATCCAGCATAGATAGCAATACCAATTGCAAATCCCACAAATCTACCAGCCCAAACACTACCACCATAACCAAGTACATTATACTTGGTAGCGGTTACAAATACGTAAGTCAGGGGTAATGCTAATACATACCATCCCCACCACGTTTCATCATACTTTGGGTATTTGAATTGAAAGTTGTGCTGAAACCATGCACCCATTTGTGCAAATATAGTTAATACTGCACCAAGTAGTACATACTTCCAGTTTATATCTCCCATTACTTAGTTGCATTGTTTACAAACTCCTGATAAAGTTCATATGATTGTTGGTGCATATTACATGCCTTTTGTTGTGACTCATCAATGTGAACTGAATACACATTTACTTCCTGTGCGTTTAATTCATTATCAGTAATATCGGTGTACTCTCTGTGAGTGATTTCGAAATTATCAAATTCTTCTGGTAAAGAGTTTAGGAATGTTTTGTAATCTTTTATCGTCATATTAAAACCATTTGGCAAATGGAGAGTTCTCCAATTCTATTTGTTGTTTTCGTTCTTGTATTAATCTTTGTCTTTCTGCAGCTTCTTCGGGCGTATCATGTTTTAACCATAATCCATCCCATTCAATTGAAGCTAAATAAGTTTTATAATTTCTATTATGAACTTCATAGAATAAATGTTCCATTACTTGGTGTGGAGTTTTATGATCCTTAGCAAAGGTATCAGTATATAACTCATACTCATCTTCGTAGTCAAAATCCATTATTATTATTTTATTTTTATACAGCTAATATACAAATAATAAGCATACCAAACAAATAAAAAATGTTAAAATTTTAAATTACTGATGGTTTTGTTGATATAAAAGAATTTTCAATACCAATATGATTCATAAGTAATTTAACTATTTTATCTGATGTGTTAGGGAAAACATCATATGAGCTAAGATGTAAATAATCATATTTTTGTAAAGATTCGATTGTAATTAAATCATCTGAAATTATTTCATTACCTAAGCGAATGTATTTATCTAAAAAATCAAAGGATCCAAATTTAGAATAGACTGTACTTTTGATTCCATCTTCTTTTAATAAGTGGTTGAATGTATATTGTTCAAGTAATTGAGATACTCCTGCCTCTAATACATCACCAAGTTGTCTGCTGATTAAAACTTCATTTGTGGTAATGATATTCAATAGTTTACTCCAGTAGTGATATCCAAGTGTTGTATTTTTTAGATACATTAAACAAAAATTTGGTACAAATGAAAAATCATATTCTCCTATTTGTTTTGACAATTCTAACATCTCATATGGTTTGATATATGAACGCTGTAAGAACTCTATTACACTTGGAGTAACTCTTTTTTTAAGATTTATTTCCGGATGTGAGAATGTGAATAAACTCGAAGGTTCGGTAAGTTTGTTTATAATAATAGTATCTAAATCTATATGATAAAATGGTACATTTGGATAATACTTGCACTGATGGAGTATTCCATATATTTTAGCCATTGGATATATTACACCAGTGTAATTTGCTATATCATCTAATACAATGTATTCTTTAATTGGAATATTTTTGGATTCAAACATTTCTTTTGTTTTTGAATCACAATATAATTTAGTATTATAATACCTATTCGCATAACTAACAGATAACATTGCCATATTCCAAAAATATGGAGTGAGTTCTTTTTTATTATATAAAATTCTTTTATATGAGTAAATTACATCCATTATGAAACTTTTAATTCTTCTTCGTAAATATCCAAATGTTCTTTAATGATTGCACATAACTCGTATTCTTCTACTCGTTCATTGTACTTTAATAAGTATTCAACCCAACCTTTTCCATACGCATCCACTACGAAAGGAATATAACAATCTTCACCTTGTTTCATATAAAGTTTTATATATGCTTGAGTAATATCGTGTAAATCTAAATCAGAGGGTTCACCAAAGATTTCTACATACTCTTGTAAATCTAATGGCATTGCACCACCACGAGATAAATCTATCTTCATCATTTCCTTTTCCATATCACGTAGGTGTTTCATATAATCACCACCATCGTTTATTGGAAATTCTCTGAATCCATCATCTTCATCCATAATTATTTTAAATTTTTAAATTTATTATAATACCAATATTCATCACTTATATAATCCTCTACCTCCGTCGCTCTATCACTTAACATAAATGGGTTTAAACTAACACGAGGTAATTCTGAATCAACATCATATATTAATGTTTTTTTTAAAAAACTAACCCATTTTTTATTATTATAAGTTTCATTAGGTAAATTAGTATTTGTTATTTTTTTGAAAAACTCATTATCTTTCATCTCATAATCATCAATAATAGATACATTATATTTATCCTTTATCACTTTATAGCAATTCTGATATACATACATGTGGTATCTACTCAGATGACTATCTCCCATTTTCATATTAAAATGAATTATATCTAACCAAGTTTTCCATATATCATGAGATTCATCGATATCTTTAAACTCCGTCGTATCAAAGTATGCGGAATATAATTGTTTAGGATTACTCAAACCACCGTTCACAAACTCTGGCCAAAATTTTGTGAAAAAATAAGATTCACTTCCCCATTTAGCTAAAGAGTATGCTGCCGTATATTTGGTAGCTCCTTCAAATGTGAGTTGAGTAGCTGCACTTAAAAATCTATTTAGTGGATTCTTTATTAGAATATAGATTTTTTTATTTTTATCCGATAGTTTACTGAACAGTAGTTCTACCTCATCTGATATTAAATTATAATCATGTATCTGATTCGTAGTTTCAGCAAGAACGCGTGTTCCTATTTTAAAAGTAGTGAGTATATATGAATCATGGTATTCGTATATTTTTAAATCACAGTGTCTATCCAAGAAAGTCAAGCCTGCATATCTCATATTGTTAATAACTTTTTAAAATTTTATTTCTAATTTTATTTTTGCTTAGTATATAAGCTTAGTAGTGGGGGTAGGGGGAAAGAAAAAATAAACTTTACAACCCTTAACTAAATAGCTTATTAACTAAGTCGTTTTCTAATTTGATAAATCTTAATAGTTTGAATTCCAATCAGAGTTCCATTCAGAAACATTATCGAACTACTACCCATTTCATATCCATAGTATAACCATACTACTGCTCCGATAGTATTGATAACTCTCAACTTCATTCCTTCAAACATAAAAGAAATCAGAATCAATGTGGTTGCTATCCAACCAATGATTTCTATAAATTCCATAAACCAAGTATTATAGATACGAATGCTACTATCTCAATCCAAAAGATATGTGTTCCTTTTTCTTTGAATACTAAATAAGTTAATGGAGTTCCAAGTACCATTATAATTGAGGGAAGGTATATCTGATTATGTACTAATCCAATTAAGGATGATAGGATAGCGATAACTGCTCCACTAAAGTGTATCCATTCATGTTCGGTAGACCTTCGGTAGAACTCAGTATAGGTACCAACCCACATCATTCCCATACCACCTATGAAGAAAGCAAATGAGTATGTGTAGTACGATAGTAATAATAATCCAACTATGTAACACCATACAGTAAAGAGGTGTCTAAGAATTGGTTTATTGGTTTGGAGAACATACCAACTATCTGAGATAGAATGTAATATTCTGTTGTTGTTTTCTTTTATAATGTATAAAACATATAAAGGAAATATTATTGTTAGTAAGGTTGTTATCATTGTGTTTTATATGTATTACATGTAAAGATACGAATAATATTTATCATATACAACTATTTTTTAATATTTTTAATATTATTGTATGCTATTACATCAGGCATTAAGTGGTTGGATATTAATTCACGTGCATGATTATTAGATTTTAAATGCTTATCAAATGTTAGTTTCCACTTATCTTTTAAAGAATCCGGAGTTTTATTTGGTTTATTATCCTTATCCGATTTATTCAATATAATATCATTTATATCTTCGGTATCGATATCTAAAAAATGAATATAACTTGGTTGACCCATACTATTATAATAATTTAACATTTGAGATAAGTATGGTGTATAATGCTGTGTTATGTAATTTCTAAATGTAATTGGAGTATGGTCATCGGTATTTTCTACGGGTACCACCTCCCCGAATGGATCTTCGGTAGATTTGCTACTTGGTCCTCTTCCATTAAAAAACCAGTGTAAAATTCCATTGAGTATAATGGAGTAAAAGGATTCTACATGAGGGTAAGTGACGGGATTTATATGGTGTACATATGTAGTTAAATTAAAAATCCCCCCCAAGTAATTATTACCATGGTAATTTTCCATATCATATATGAGTTTTTCGTATATAACATAACTCTCTGGTGGTAGGTCTTTAATAAAGCTTAAGTAAAATTTTATTATTGCTCTGGGATTGGTGTTGTTAATATTATGTAGATATGTATTAATATCTTCCTTTACAGCGGTAATATATCTGTATTCTGGATTTCTATATAATATATAGATATTACCTGTATGATTACCTTGTAATATGTTTGTTAGTAACGTAGATTTTCTATTTTGTATTATAGTTAATTCTTCTCTTTCCTTTTCATTAAAGCTTTCAATTGGTGGTGGTGAAAATTCAATCGCACCATTAATAATATTTAACCTGCTTTGAAAAATTCCACGATATTTATTATTCAATATACTAGCAAACTCATCAGATATTTCCGATATATCTGTGTTAAGTTTAGCATAATTGTGTATCAACCAAGATGATGCTATTTTTTGAGTAGTAATAACTATATTATTATTAATATCTGTAAGTTGAATACTTACTTCATTACTTATATAACTCGTTTTAAATTCTTGATTTTGTATCTGATTATTGTTTTTTAAATTTTTAATTGAATTATATGCTATTAAATCTGAATTAAGTGCTTGATTTATGCTTTGATTAATTTCAGAATTATCCGTTAGATATTTAACCAACCCCACTTTCCACATCTTTTTAAAATCAACGGGTGTGATATTAGCTTCATCTTCGCTTATATTTGAAGTATCTTTATCTAAAATAGTATTAATAATATTTTCACTATCTACATCAACAAATTTAATTTTTAATTTATTACGTGAATTGTTATATAAATCTAATACATTCGTTAAATAGGGAGTATAGTGTGGTGTTAAAACATTAAATCTAGATGTGTTACTATATATATTTGATATAGGTATATCGTTTTCTGAATCTCTTTCAAGAAAACCTTGAGTAAAAAAATATTTAATCAGACCATCTATGATATTTTTTATTATATCATCTATTTTATCGATGTGTGGAAAATCTTTAGCTAAGTTACTTGGGATCGGGATATAGGTATTATCTATTTCTTTAAAAAGTTGTTTTAGATTTTTCATTAAAATTTCATCATTTGGTGAGTTTTCAATGAAAGTACTATATAGATTCAATACACCGTCATTTCCATTGGTAGAATGTATCTCTCTGATATATTCTGATAAATCTTGATAGAGAGACTGTATATATCTATCAAATGGAGTTCTATATAATATGTATATAACCCCATCATCAGAATTTGATATAATATCATTATATTTTTGTAATATATTATGCTGTCCTAAATCTTCTGAGGTAGTGGTTAATTTCGAAGTATGTCCTAAATTAAATGAAAATAATGATCTATCAAAATCTGCTAGGGGTTGGTGATTATCATCATTAGAGTTCCTATAATTTTTTATTAAAAAACTTGAGGCTATCTTAGTTGTGGTAATTACTAAATTACCATTGGTAGGAATTATAAAGATTGGGCACCAGGGTTTCACATTTACAGATACGCTGTCATCATCTACAATCTGTTTATATAATTTTAAATCACGTTGATAATCATTTGTCTTATATACAACATTGAGAGATTTACTAATATATTTTTGTAATCTCATATCTACATTATATTCATTTAAAATATTATTTAATGATATAAAATCATCCTTAGTAATATTTAGATGATCCGGTGAGCTTAAAAAATCTGCAAGTGTAAGTAATTTAATATTATTTCCACTTGATTTAAGTTTACTATATAATGAATATAGTGGGTATATGAATTTGGTATATGAAGTTTCTCCATACACCAGATCTATCCATTTAGTTGATTTGTAATTTATATATTTATGTATTAATTGTGATGTCTTATTATCAAAATTAGAAAGTATGGAATATCCATTATTCGGAGTCCATGATACTATCATTTTAAAATAAGAAATAACATCATGTAGATATTGACCTGATATGTTGGGATAATATTCTTTTAGATATATCTCAAATTCAGTCAGTATCCTATTATTATGTTCAATTGTATTTATATTTAAATTATTTGGAGATGGTATAGCGAGAGTATCTTTTAATAACTTTTCATAAAAAAGTTTTTTAACAATAATATCATCAATCGATTCTATTACTAATAGAATAGTCTTGTTAGTATTATAATTATCAAGTAAAAGTAATTTTTCAATAAGTATAGTAGCAGGCTCTTCTGATATATTATTATATTCTTTGGTTAGTACTTTTATGTTTTCAAAATTTAAATCAGAGAACTCAACTCGTATCTCGCCCCAATCAAATTTGGTATTTGATTTTATATATTCAAATAATACATTACCTAAAGAATATGGGGTTGTTACAACAACTACATCATTAAAATCAATTACTACTAATGTACTGGTAGAACTTTGTTTAGTTGTCATAAGTTTTGATGTCGATTGATATATATATATATTATTATACTATAAGTATAATATAAGTTTAATTGTTAAGTTTACCAATCAACTCCCATTGAGTATAAATATCTGTTCTTGAAGTTCCTCGATAAACTTCTCCAGTTTCTGTATCTTGTAATATCCATTTAGAGGGTACCTTAGTTTTGATACGAAGTTCGTGTCCTTCTTCTAATTCATATAGAACCTGGCCATCTAAAGTTTTTCTAATAGGTTTACTTATCACACCATCATCGATTACCAAATAGTTACCCACATCGTTTTGAACTACCTCACCCAAGTTAGTTAGATGTTGCATCTGTTCTTCATTGGTTTTTGCTATTTGTTGGACGGTATCTTCCATGTAGATAACTTTACTCATACCTTTCTTTCCAATATATTAATTCAGTTACCAAAGAATCATCATCTTTAGAAATTTTATTCACCCATTCAGATGCAAGATGACCTACATGAGAATACTCATCGAAGTTAGGTTTACCTTCTTTGGATTTATAAACAGTCAACTCTTCGTTGATAAAGCAACCTACACTTGGTAGGGGATATAATATTTCTTCCATTGTGTTTAATCTTTATAATCAATACCTAATTTTTCCTTAACAAAAAGGATTGCTGCATTCCGTGATATGAAAGGAGTGGTAGTGATTACTTCCTCACTACCATCTTCCTTATACGATACCGTTTTATCTTTCCAAATAATTGCTTCCATACTATAATATATAAGATGATTTTTCCATTTGACCATTGGAGTTCTTACCTTGAACTATTGCTGTCATGATTGGTTCTAAGTTTATTTCTTCTCTCAATACCAAATCAAGATTGTTATCTTCTAATAATGTCCAAAACTTTTCAGACCAGTATTGTAATCTCTTACCGAAGATTTTGTATTCTTGTTTGTAATCCCATTGTTTCTTCATATCCCAATTAGGATTGATACTCTCGTTTAGTTCTCTATGATACATCTTACATATATCAATACCTTTACCAACTTCTACTGAAGCCATTTTGAAGTTTCCTTCGTTTAAATAATTCTTTGAGTTCTCTAATACTTGATTTAAATTCTTCATGGGTTATCTTGTTTATTATTACTTTGTAAATATACGAATATTATTTGGTTTATACAATAGGTAAATGTTAAAGTTTTGTTAAAACTTCGGTAAGTTAATTCTTGGGATAACGGTATTGATAAATGTATATCCATTAGATTTATTACCACAAATGACAATGTTTAATTTGGTATTCTCAACCATAAAAGTGGTATCACCTCTGCCAACTAACTTTCGTTTAATCATCATGTTAGAACATTTATCCAAGTTCTTCTTTGTCCACACAAACACACTTTCTCTATCTACACTCATTACATCTGAAACGGTATAGCCGAATCTTTCTGCCAATCTATCTCTAAAGTGTTTTTTTAATATTACCTTGTTCATAACTTATTTGTTTTTATAGTTTAACTTTCTTTTCTTTCTCTATCTCTTTAAGAGCCTTGTATATTCTCTTATCTCCACTCTTACCACTATCGATGATAACACCATTGAAATCCTCATACATCAACAAATCCATGATTCCTTCATCATATCTCTCATCAAGTAAATTCAGGTCTAATTCTAATTCGTAGTTCATAATTTTAGGTTTTAAAGGTTTAACTCTCAATCTCATTACATAGTAAATATACGAAATAAATTCTGTTTTACCAAACCCTAAATGTTAAAGTTTTGTTAAAGAAATGTTAAAGTTTTTACAAATAAAAAAACCCACTAAGTAGAGACCAAGCTTCTTAGTGGGTGGTTCGGATGAACACTTTAGGATAGGAGAGAGAGGTGGTCTCATTTTAAATGAGTTGAAGAAAACCCCTTAACTTCAACTTAAATTTTACAATATAGTACGTAGTATCATTTCATCACCTGTGATACTATATTGTATGGAACTTGCCTGGCAGGTTCTTAAATATGAATGGTTATAATACTCGTAGTATTATCTATACCACCTCAACGATTAAGTGCACCTCGTTTTCGGTATGTGGAGTTCGTATTGCTAAATACCACTCAACCAGTTTTGTTATGTTAATGCTAATACTATGGAACCAATCATGATAAACCATAGGATGATTAACGTTAATACTTTTAATTTCATCTTTATCTCTTTTACTATGTAAAGATACGAAAATTAATTTATATATCCAAATCTTTTTTAAATTATTTTTAACTTAACCAAAGGTCCCATATGTAATTGTATGGTTTATTGGTATCAATTGCAAGTTTCTCAAATAATCTTTCTCTAATTAAACTATCACCCTCACCAATGTATTCGTAAACATCATTACCTTCATACAGGCAATTAAGTAATCCTACGAAAGTTGCATTCTCATTTAGTTCTATTCCCAACTCATCTTGTGGGTACTTGTTCATGTAATATTCTTTAATGTTCATCATAACTTATATCTATTAAGGTTTATATCTCTCTCAATCTTACAAGGTAAATATACAACTATTTTTTAGATATACAAAATAAAAAGTGTTAAAGTTATGTTAAAATTTTAAAAGTTAGTTTTACTTAATTTATATGTGGTGTGATAACTTACAATCTTATCTACTGCTTCCTCTGCAGTGTCTACCACTCTGAATAAATCTAAATCTTTCTCACTCATCATACCATTCTCCAAGACTGTATTCTTTAACCAATCTAATAACCCACCCCAATATTCTTTACCAACTAATACGATTGGATATTCTATATTGTGTCCACATTGGGCAAGGGTAAGTGTTTCGAATAATTCATCCAAGGTTCCTAATCCACCAGGAAAGATAACAAACCCTTTAGAGTATTTTAGAAACATTACCTTTCGTGTAAAGAAGTATCTATTCTCAATGCCCTTATCCACGAACTTATTCATTCCACTTTCAAATGGAAGTTCTATTCCAACTCCTACCGAAGTTCCATTGACTAACTTAGCACCACTATTGGCACCTTCCATAATACCAGGACCTCCACCAGTGATTACACCGAATCCATTTTCTGATATGAGTGAACCGAACTTCTCAGCTTCTACATACCACTTTGTTCCTTGTTTTAATCTAGCGGAACCAAAGACAGAGATACATGGTCCTAAATCGGAAAAGGTATCAAACCCCTTTGTAAACTCTGCTTGTATTCTTAGTATCTGCCACGTATCTTTTTCTTTACTCATATCATTCTTTTTTATATTTTACCAATTCTTCTGCTTGTTCTCCCCAAAACTTTCCTGCTTTAGGTCCACCATTACACTTACCATCTGATTCACCTGGTATCTTAATCCAAAGATAGGCATCACATTTTTTATATTCGGTATCAGTAGTGGGTGGTTCTCCCAATCCTCGTTGAGGTGGGTTACACCATTCTTCATCTAAAGGACCCTGTCCATTACGAGAAGTATCAATAATAAAAGTATCATCGGGTCTTAACCTACATATCTTCTTTCCCCAACTCAAAGATTCTTTGGTAGTTCTGTAATTACAAACGTTTACCGAAAATCCTTTTACATTAGGATTACTTACCCTATCTAATAAATCAGCAACATCATTGTAGTGTAACCAAGAACTATGACCTACATCCACATACACCAACCCTTTACAATTATCAGTTAACAATTGTAAACTTTCTTTCATCAAATCTAATCTCCATTTTTGTTCGTCTTTATCTAATAGGGTAGAGTGTGCAAGAGCATCTGGTTCGTAAATGATTATTGCTTCTGTATCTCCAATACCTTTGGCAAATCTTTCTACGAAATCAATGTATCGTTCTCTTGTCTTTGCACCACCTTTAGAATATTGCCCCACATCTCGGTTAGGTATATTGTACATAACAAAGATGGGTAGTTGAGGTTCTGCTCGTTTCAATAATCTTTGAATAGATTTCTCCATCCACTTCTTGGGTTTCTTAGGATTATCTCCATACCAAAATGCTTGTGGGTATTCAAAGATTTTCGATGCAAGAGGATACTTCTCTTTATAATTCTTTATTCTATCGAAATCATTTATCCAAAAAAGATAGTTCATAACTATTATTTATATTACCAAAATGTTTTATCGTTCTTGGGTGCCTCGATTCGTTCCATCTCCCCTATATGTTTTAACCACCCTTCCCAAAGGCCATTGGTGATTCGTAGTTTAATCAATCCCCAATCAGATATCGATTCGAGGTATTTAAAATCTCTTAGGATTTGTTCTTCTCTTTGTTCGTTCCTATCCCATTCATCAGTAATGATTATCTCATATGACTTACCTTCAAAATTATATTTTACCATAACTAAAATTCGTGTCGTTTTTTAAAGATTTTTTTGATGTCGAAAAACGAACTTTTCATCTTCCATCTATTGATAGTTCTTACATCATACCAAGTACAAACTTAGCTTCCTCACTCATCATATCAGGAGTAAACGGCGGGTCAAAGGTTAATTCCAATAAACAATCCACTACACCGTCTACCGATTTAACTTTATCTTCTACTTCCAAAGGAAGTGATTCCGCCACAGGACAATTCGGTGAAGTCAAAGTCATTAAAACATTAACCGTATTATCTTCATGTATCCGAATATCGTAAATCAATCCAAGTTCCCAGATATCAACCGGTATCTCAGGATCGTAAACAGTTTTCAAAGCCTCAATTATTTTATCTTTCATAGTTTTTATTTAAAAGGGTAAATCATCTACCTCTCGTTGTTTCTTCTCAGCTCGTACCAAGTTGGTTAACAGTTGTAGTGCCATCTTACCATTAACATCATACCAACCTTGAAACCCATACGACTTCAAACAGTTAACCGCCGTAGTCCGTACTTCATTCGAATACTCAATGGGGGAGTTGATAACATCAACCAACCAATCGAATTGTTTTTGGGTTAGTTTATATTCCTTACTCATCTTTATCTTTATATGCGTGATAAACCAAATACATTGCAAGAGGCCATAGGGTTATATTCCATAGGGAGTGTTTAAGACCAAACCCCTCCTTCCTTTCGGAATAGTTCTTGAGTAGCCAATCCAAAAGGATAGTATAGATAAGTCCTACAAGGAGGTACATTGAAATAATTTGTAACATAGTTTATAGTTTGATTATACAAAGATACAACAAATAATCGGAATATCCAAATAAAATGGAAAACCTCGATTAACGTTGTTGGTACGTGTGATACTTTAAAGATTGGCTCACTTAGTGTTAGTAAGGGAGATATACATAGAACGAATAAGATTCAGTTTATCTTTATCCCTTTTAGTATAGTAGTTAGTATATAAGATATTATCTATAAGAGACATACAATCCCTCATACCTATATCAAACCCCATAAGAGTAGTATAAGAGTTATTACCCTTAACATAGTATCCATTTACCATATCAAAGAGTTTAGTTAGAAACTTCCTCTGAGTATCGGATAGGGTGTATTTGATTTCTTTCATGTGTATATAGTTGTGTTAGGTGTATTAGTAGTCGTCTGAAGGGATATCTGTCCGAAATCTCTTAGTTCGAGGTTGGACTCTTTATTTAACATATTGGTATAATCCACGTAAGGAGTTCAATCTATCGGCATCATTGTGTATAGAGTATTCCCTATCGGCGAGTACTCTATTGATAAACTCCATCTCTTTAGTTAAATCCCATAAGAGTACATGGGTAGAACCACTCATGAACTCCTTGGATATCTTCTTATAGATATGAAGTAAGAACTTCTCTTGATTAAAGGATAATATTCTTGTACCTACCATTACTTACAACAATCTTTCTTATCTTGTGCTATATAGAACACCCAACCGAACAATAACCCCAATAGTACATCTTTAAACACTACACTAAAGGCTATGAGTATAGTAAGGGGTAAAACAAATCTTTTATATTTTTTCATAATACATCTTCTTTATTAACGTTATATCTATATTTCCCATCCCATACCATATAGGAGGTTATCTTATTTCCTTCTTTTATTATTTCTTGTATGGTTCCCTCATCGGTAGAACCTGCAAAGGAAAACCTAATAGTATCACCTATCTTCATCTTTTTTCTTTCTTTTTTTGTATTTACGTTTACCTACTTCTTTAATTAACCAATCAATAATAGGGTAGAGAGATTGAATCGATGCTCTGTATAAAGTATCCAACTCTCCTATCTCTTTAATGATAGGGTCTTTCTCCCCATTCTCTTTATCCTCAATTATCACATACCCTTCACATACTGTAACGATATGGGTTGAGGTTTCTATTTTAACATCCATCTTATCCAAACTTGGCTAACAAGGCTATCCCATATAGAATACCAAAGAAGATTAACATGTTGATTGCCCATCTTTGTAATTGTTTCTCTTGTTCGTTTAATTTCTTCATTCCTTATTCTCTTTATCTTTATACTCATACCATAGAGGATTGGGTAGTTCACTATAATGGTCCCATAGTTCTTCCTCTACTATATCTTTATCTTCTTTCCCTTTCTTGCCTCGAACTGAAGGGATGCCCAATATGAGTAATTGTGTTTCTAATTCACTTTGTTCTTTATTCATAATTCTAAAATAAGATTTACAACCTCGTACTACCCATGGTATTTGGAACAAGGTTTGCCGAACTGCTTCTCCAACTTCAATCTTCGTTCGGTTGTTTGTTGGTTTATGGTTCTCATCATCTGATAGAATTCGTTACTACCATCATCATGAGGTCTACGTCTATCATCCTCACTACGTGTTTCACGTGTACTAATTAGAAGTTCTTTAAATAATTCTCTATATAATTCATCTTTCTTCATACGTGTATTCTTTTATGTTTTACTTCACTTTGTTTATTTGTATTGTGATACACCCTTGGGGGTGTATATAGGGGTATCAAGGGCTAGGAGAAAAAAATTGACCTCGGCAAAAAAACGTATCCGAGCCCCTCTACAGGCAAATACTTTTTCCTCAGTTACAAGAAACCTCGGTAGGGTCCCCCCTTCCACCGCTCACCTATCGGTTCACGGGTTACTTCGTAACCAGCCAACTAAACCCTTCACCTTGTAGTACTACTACCTCAGCAAGTTGCTTCTTCACATAGTTCTCCTTAGACTTTATCAGACGTTCACTCTCAAACTTCTCTATCTGTTTGTGTGCGTGTTCTAATGTCAGGTATCTTCTTCCTTCGAAGTCTTTCCTTACTGCAGGTGTTTTAGTAATGGTTACCATTTCTGGATGTTTCTCTGTTGGTGTGTTCTCTATTATACAGTTTCTGTGTTTATACATATGTGAGCTATTTATTATTTTTATTCATACCGATGATGTAGAAGGTAAGAAAGGTGGTGAGGATGATTGTTGCCTCTAATGGTGATTTCATTCCTTGAAGAAGAACCCAGAATAAACCCTTTATCATATAGGGTACCAATAGACCTATCATCAGTAGAACTCCTACCACCGCTAAACTTATCTTAACTACTTTCATATCTTACTTGTTAAAATGTTCAGTTATTTCTTTACTTACTCCACTTGGGGATAATAACGTAGCGTGTACTACTCCTCCCTTTACCGAGTTGATGATACCTCTTAGTTGGGCCACATCATTGATTGTTCTTTCCATTACTTGGTTGTCCATCCATCTTACTAATAACTTGTACATAATTTAAAATTTTAAAGGTTAATAATGCTAGAGTCACATCTCAATCACATTACATAGTAAATATACGAAGAATTTCTCAGTTCTCCAAATCTTAAATGTTAAAGTTTTGTTAAAGTTTTGAATCCTCGTACTCTTGTA
>Ga0209653_1001659_pt1 | contig 17552 bp, 16 predicted proteins | sample SaaInl6LU_22_DNA_FD_184644 | JGI IMG/M metagenome (GOLD analysis project Ga0209653, IMG submission 184644) | Marine microbial communities from expanding oxygen minimum zones in the Saanich Inlet - ESP_116LU_22_DNA (SPAdes) (version 2) | ecosystem: Environmental > Aquatic > Marine > Intertidal...
CGAATGTGTTACCACTAACTCCAACCACTTTACAAAGTGCGTTTTCGATAGGTGTAATATTCTCCTTTAATCTCTCATCCGAAGTTGAGTAAGCAACAATATCATTGGTTGCATCAATTCTACCAGTTGTTGAACTTAGTGTCGTTGTTCCACCTACTTGTAAATGACATGCAATTGTTGCATTATTCATATACGTTGTATAATGTGTGGTTGCAGTTAAGTATCTACCTATTACAAACGATTCAGTTTTACCATTAGTACTACTGTTTCTTCCGATGACAGCAGAACAAGGACCGCTTGCAGTGTTATTTCGACCACCCATAACAGCAGAACGAGTTCCACTTGCAGTGTTACTAGAACCACCAAGGACTACGGCTGAATACGCACTTGCAGTGTTACCTGTTTGATATCCACCACCGCCGACAACAGCTGAGTGATAATCAGTTGCAGTGTTAAAACAACCTCCTCCTATAAATGCAGTATATGAATATTGACCTAGAGTATTATTTGTGCCGCCGACAAGTGCACCATATCCATATCCGGCAACTGAGTGATCACCTACTACAAGATTACTACCATCCCATGTAAAGTAAGTTTCACCAACTACAGAACTTCCTCCAGTTGCAGTAATAACTCTATTATTAGCATTATTAGAAACTGATAGTGTTGGTCCTGTTGTACCTTGAGCTCCTTTAGCTCCCTGGTCTCCTTTAGCTCCTTGAGCTCCTTTAGCACCTTGATCTCCTTTAAAACCTTGAAAACCTCGATCTCCTTTAGCACCTTGATCTCCTTTATCTCCTTTGTCTCCTTTAGCACCATCAACATAATCTACATTTTTTACTGGTGTATATCCCGGGTCTCCTTGGTCTCCTTTAGCACCTTGATTACCTTTGTCTCCTTTAAAACCTTGAAAACCTCGATCTCCTTTAGCGCCTTGATCACCTTGATCTCCTTTAGCTCCTTGATCACCTTGATCTCCTTTAGCACCTTGATCACCTTGATCTCCTTTAGCACCTTGATCTCCTTTAAAACCTTGAAAACCTCGATCTCCTTTAGCTCCTTGATCACCTTGATCTCCTTTAGCACCTTGATCACCTTGATCTCCTTGATCTCCTTTAGCACCTTGATCTCCTTTAAAACCTTGAAAACCTCGATCTCCTTTAGCTCCTTGATCACCTTGATCTCCTTTAGCACCTTGATCACCTTGATCTCCTTGATCTCCTTTAGCACCTTGATCTCCTTTAAAACCTTGAAAACCTCGATCTCCTTTAGCGCCTTGATCACCTTGATCTCCTTGATCTCCTTTAGCACCTTGATCTCCTTTAAAACCTTGAAAACCTCGATCTCCTTTAGCGCCTTGATCACCTTGATCTCCTTTAGCTCCTTGATCACCTTGATCTCCTTTAATTCCTTGGAATCCTTGATCTCCTTTAGGACCTGTACCTCCGCCTGGACCTGTACTACCTTGGTGTCCTTGAGCACCTTGGACGCCATCAACATAATCTACATTTTTTACTGGTGTATATCCCTGTTCTCCTTTAGCTCCTTGATCTCCTTTTAAACCTTGAGCTCCAGTATCTCCTTGATCTCCTTTTAAACCTTGAGCTCCAGTGTCTCCTTGGTCTCCTTTAGCTCCTTGGAATCCTTGAGCTCCAGTATCTCCTTGATCTCCTTTTAAACCTTGAGCTCCAGTATCTCCTTGATCTCCTTTTAAACCTTGAGCTCCAGTGTCTCCTTGATCTCCTTTAGCTCCAGTGTCTCCTTGATCTCCTTGATCTCCTTTTAAACCTTGAGCTCCAGTATCTCCTTGATCTCCTTTTAAACCTTGAGCTCCAGTGTCTCCTTGATCTCCTTTAGCTCCAGTGTCTCCTTGATCTCCTTGATCTCCTTTTAAACCTTGAGCTCCAGTGTCTCCTTGGTCTCCTTTATCTCCTTGATCTCCTTTTAAACCTTGAGCTCCAGTGTCTCCTTGGTCTCCTTTATCTCCTTTTAAACCTTGAGCTCCAGTATCTCCTTGATCTCCTTTAGCTCCAGTGTCTCCTTGGAATCCTTGAGCTCCAGTGTCTCCTTGGTCTCCTTTATCTCCTTGATCTCCTTTAGCTCCAGTATCTCCTTGATCTCCTTTAGCTCCAGTGTCTCCTTGGAATCCTTGAGCTCCAGTGTCTCCTTGGTCTCCTTTATCTCCTTTTAAACCTTGAGCTCCAGTATCTCCTTGATCTCCTTTAGCTCCAGTATCTCCTTGATCTCCTTTAGCTCCAGTGTCTCCTTGGAATCCTTGAGCTCCAGTGTCTCCTTGGTCTCCTTTATCTCCTTTTAAACCTTGAGCTCCAGTAGCTCCTTGATCTCCTTTTAAACCTTGAGCTCCAGTGTCTCCTTGAGCTCCGGTATCTCCTTGATCTCCTTTAGCTCCTTGGAATCCTTGAGCTCCAGTGTCTCCTTGGTCTCCTTTAGCTCCAGTGTCTCCTTGATCTCCTTTAGCTCCAGTGTCTCCTTGATCTCCTTTATCTCCTTTTAAACCTTGAGATCCAGTGTCTCCTTGGTCTCCTTTAGCTCCTTGATCTCCTTTTAAACCTTGAGCTCCTGTATCTCCTTGATCTCCTTTATCTCCTTTTAAACCTTGAGATCCAGTGTCTCCTTGGTCTCCTTTAGCTCCTTGATCTCCTTGATCTCCTTTAGCTCCTTGATCTCCTTGATCTCCTTTAGCTCCAGTGTCTCCTTGATCTCCTTTAGCTCCAGTGTCTCCTTGGAATCCTTGAGCTCCTTGATCTCCTTGATCTCCTTTAGCTCCTTGATCTCCTTTAGCTCCAGTGTCTCCTTGATCTCCTTTAGCTCCAGTGTCTCCTTGGAATCCTTGAGCTCCTTGATCTCCTTGATCTCCTTTAGCTCCAGTGTCTCCTTGATCTCCTTTATCTCCTTTTAAACCTTGAGCTCCAGTGTCTCCTTGATCTCCTTTAGCTCCAGTGTCTCCTTGATCTCCTTTAGCTCCAGTGTCTCCTTGGTCACCTTTAAGACCTTGAGCTCCTGTATCTCCTTGATCTCCTTTAGCTCCAGTGTCTCCTTGGAATCCTTGATCTCCTTTTAAACCTTGAGCTCCGGTTTCTCCTTGGTCTCCTTTAGCTCCAGTGTCTCCTTGATCTCCTTTAGCTCCAGTGTCTCCTTGATCTCCTTTAGCTCCAGTGTCTCCTTGGAATCCTTGAGCTCCTTGATCTCCTTGATCTCCTTTAGCTCCAGTGTCTCCTTGATCTCCTTTATCTCCTTTTAAACCTTGAGCTCCAGTGTCTCCTTGATCTCCTTTAGCTCCAGTGTCTCCTTGATCTCCTTTAGCTCCAGTGTCTCCTTGGTCACCTTTAAGACCTTGAGCTCCTGTATCTCCTTGATCTCCTTTATCTCCTTTTAAACCTTGAGCTCCAGTGTCTCCTTGGTCTCCTTTAAGACCTTGAGCCCCAACTTCTCCTTGGTCTCCTTTATCTCCTTGGAATCCTTGGTCTCCTTTAAGACCTTGTTCACCAGTGTCTCCTTGGAATCCTTGTAACCCAGTATCTCCTTGAAATCCCTGGTCTCCCTTTTCTCCTTGAAGACCTATGTCTCCTTGAAAACCTTGAGTACCTTGAATACCCTGAGGACCAGCTTCACCTTGATAACCTTGACTACCAGTACCTCCTTGTGGACCTGATGTTGAAATATACGGTGTAATTGCCATAATTTTTTATATTTTTATTTTTTTAGTTTTTAAGTTTAATCTAATGAATTCTTTTCGTATACTAAATCTATTGCATCTCCAGGACCTAAATTAAATCCAACAATATTAGCATTCCAATATAGTTCATCGCCAGCATCTAAATCAATTATTGATTTAGCGGTAGTTCCACCATCTGCTGAAAAATATGCTTCTCCGGTTTTATCTCCATAAGATTCAGTTACTGCAATACCATTAACGTATACTTGTACCGCTGAATCTGAGAATGGATTATAATCCAATGTTAATCCTGTTGGTGATTCGTCACCATCTGTTGAGGTTGGTGTTAATCCTGATTGGATGTATTCAATACCTTGTGCAAGTGGAGTAGCTCCTAAACTTGGTCTCCACGGTAGAACTTGAGCAGTTGTTTCAGTTAATGCTTGTAATACTGGGTTGCTGTACGTGTAATTTGGATTACTTGCAGATACGTATTCTACTAATGTTCCGTTGCCTGTTTCATCAACAACATAGAATTTTCCAGGAGTTAGACCCCATCCAGAAATTTCAACATTACCAATTTGAACTGCAACAAAGGTATCAGTAGTCACGCTCTCTACAATAAGTCTACCCAACTTATCAGCAGCAGTAGCATCAGCTAAAACCCAAGATCCATTAAGAAATGCAATTGCAACTCCAGTAGAAAAGCCATGACCCACTTGTGTATATGTTGACTTTAAAGACCCTGATTCTAACCTAGCATCAATCTGATCCAATATAGCCTGTAGGCCATTGATCTGTTTGATTTTAATTTGTGACATAGATTTTTTTGTTTTTTTTGTCCGAAAGGTTATTTATTTAACCCTATTCATTACTATATATTAAATTTTATTTTAAATAAGTAACCTGGTAGGATTAATATTGTAATATATTGTAGATAAATAATTATATGGATGTACTAGCTAAAAAAATTATAAGAGACTATATTTATCATTTAGAAACATTTAAAGATGTTAAAGAAATTTCTAGTGTTGCTGAGGGTGAATTTAGAAGTGCAATGACAGGTTCAGATTCTGAAGCAATTGAAGCTCTTTCAAACCCAGATGGTAAAATTAAAAAAGAGGAGGAGCCTCAAGAAATGAATCATGGCGATACTAAATTTAAAAAATTATTTAGAAAGGCAGCTGTGAAATGCCACCCTGATAAATTATTAAATAACCTTTCAGAAAAAGAGGCCCAATTTATGAAGTCATCATATGAATCTTTAACAATTGCAAATGATACCTATGATTGGGGTTTATTACTTAAAGTTTGTTTAGATCTAGATATTGAAGTCGATGAACTTGGCGAGGTTGAAAAGAATAATATTATTGAAAACACAGAAATTCTTAAAACTTCTATTGCTAAATATGAAAATTCAATGGCATATTCCTGGTATAAAATAAACGACGAGACACAAAAAAATGAGTATCTCGCCGAGTGTGCTAAAATATTTAAAAAGTCTTTAAAGTTTTAGAAATCCCATCCGCCAGTGTAATGGCATCTAGCATATATTGGTCTAGCAAATGCATATCCTTCTGGATATTCTGATCTCAATCTTTTATTAAAATCTGAATCTTCACTCATTCCAATAGTATCTCTCCATTTTGTAGTACAGTCTGATTTATGCATAAATAACCAAGGTGCTAGAACTGCTTGATTTGGTTTCATTGAAGTAGGTGTCCATTTTCCATCTAATCCTTGTATTTTAACTGCCAGCGAATGATCAGTCTCAAACATTACATCGTTTTCTGGCCAAGTATATACATCACTATCATACCATGAAGTGTTGATCCACCAGTTTTTATCTGGAGCAGCATTATACATTAACATTAAGGTCATTGTGAATTCAGGTAATAAATAGTCATCAGAATCCATATATGTAATTAATGGCCCGGTCGCAGCACCAACCCCAACTCTTCTTGGAAAACCTCTATAATAAATTCCATTTTCAGTTTCTTCATATGTATTGTTGGCTCCATTTTTATCCACAAATATAAATTTAATTGAAAGATCATTTTTAAACTCTCTGGCGTATACCTGATGCGTTCTACTACAACCATCAGCAACTATAATAAGTTCACAGTTTTTGTATATTTGACCTTGAAAACTTTTTACAGCTCTTCTAAATTTATTTACAGAATCTACTCTTGATCCTGGATAATCTCCAAGATTTACCTGCATTACTACAGAAATCTTTACTTTTTTAACTTCATTTAAAATATCATTAATGTTATTTTCCATTATTTGTATTGGTTTGTTTTCCAGTCATATTTATACGACAATTTATGTTTATTAGGTTCCCATAGATTTTCTATGAGTTTTCTATATGTATCTACTAATTCTGGGTTTGTTGAAATATATCTATTAAGTACCTTTTGATTTTTGATTTTATACTCTTCGATATTTTCATCATGTTTGTTGATTGCGATATCTAATTGCTTGATACCATCTGAAATATCAAAATGTTTATAGTAATATCCTGCGTCTTTAATCATCTCAGCATTATGAACTACAGGATATCCAAAGTGAATTGCATCTAAGTATGAATAATTTAAAGGATTTGTCCATTGATGCGAAAGTACAACATCGGTCTCTTCAGCTAGCATTGTAGTAACTGGATATCTTGGTACAAATTTAATTAGCGGATTTTTAGCCCTAACCATATCTAGATTTTTTAATATTCCTTTAAAATATTTATTTTTAAGAAGTTTTTGACCACTTGAAATCCATATTTGTTTAAATGATCCTTCACCAAATTTTCTAAAGAATCCCTCAGCAATCATAATCGGCATTAGGGCATATTTAACAACATTTAAATTTGGTTCCATCACTGATATTTTCTTTTCACCTACTGGTTTTGGAGTGTACTCTGGAACCTTCCTACCTAAACCCTTTAGTAACTTATTATTTCTATCAATAAACATAGGATCCCATATAAATGGAACTACTTTTACCTGACTATCATCCTGTCGATATATGAATTTAAAGTATTCTTTGTTTTGATATTCTTGTTGAGGTATTATCCAGGTTTCATCATGTCCAAGATCCCATGAAGGAACTCCTTCCATCTCAGGATCGCCAAAAAGAACACGCTCCATATCAACTACATAATTATTGCCACATTGATATTTTATGACTTTAGCATTTGGATTTTTTAACTTGATTGCTTTAACATATGATTCTGGTAAACTGGTTCCCAATGTGATTATCAGGTCAGTATCTCCCCATTTATCTTTAAATTTATAGATTGGAAATTCTTTAACATCCCATGTAACTTTCGAAAGATCTTCTACTTTACTACTAGTGTCTAAAAGAAATACCTCAGTTTCAGGTATTTGTTTTAATGTGTTTGCTAGATATAATGCATTTAATTTGATACCATTTATCCATAATGATTCATATTCTTTGGTTAAACCCAGTGTTATCCCTATTTTCATAAATTAATTGATTTGTTTTTTATATATTCACATAAAAAAGGGTCTCCGAAGAGACCCTTAATTACTTGTTAATTACTAAATCTAATTATTAGAATTGGTATACAATTACAACTGTATCATCACTATCAATTAAGTAGTTAGGATCAGCTAAAATAACCTTGTTGCTAGCAACAGATGCAACTTCAACTTTGTGTCCGTTAACGAAAGCATTAACTAAGAATTTGTTAGCATCTTGTACAGTGTTAACTAAGTCATACTCAAATGCATTACCAACGAAAGTTTCAACAGCCATCTCAGTATCTTTGATGATAGTTTCTTCTAATGCAGATAATCTACTGTCTTGATAAGCATCTTTTGCATCGATTCTAGTAACATCAGAGTTAGTAGCAGCGATTTCAGCAGAAAGAGCAGCTTCTAAAGTAGAAACTTCACCGTCAACGTAATCAGTCATGTCAGAAATCTCAGTAGCTAAATCACCCTCAACTCTTACAAAGTCAGAGTTAGTAGAAGAAATTTCAGCAGAAAGAGCAGCTTCTAAAGTAGAAACTTCACCGTCAACGTAATCAGTCATGTCAGAAATCTCAGTAGCTAAATCACCCTCAATTCTAGTAACGTCAGCGTTAGTAGCAGAGATTTCAGCAGATAAAGCAGTTTCTAATGAATCAACAGAATCAACTAAGTCTCCAGATACAGCTCCTAATCTTACGTCGATAGAAGTTACATCAGAGTTAGTAGCAGAGATTTCAGCAGATAAACCAGCCTCGATTCCAGTAGCTCTAGTGTTAATAGAAGTAACATCATCGTTAGTAGCAGAGATTTCAGCGTTTAAGTTACCGATAACTACAGCTAACGCATCATCATTAGTAGTATCAACTGAGTTGATTAAATCAACGATTTCTTTGAATGAATCTTTGTCAGCGTCAGCAGATAATAAGATTGCATCAATTCTACCTTTTTCAGTAGCTAATGCAGCGTCATTTGAAGTTTCGTATGCAGCTAAGTCACCAGCAACACCATCAATGTTACCTTGTAACGTAGTGTCAGCAGCAGATCTTGCAGATGATTCAGCAGCTAATGCAGCGTCATTTGAAGTTTCATAAGAAGCTAAGTCACCAGCAACACCATCGATGTTACCTTGTAACGTAGTGTCAGCAGCATCAACGTAATCAGTCATGTCAGAAATCTCAGCAGCTAATGCAGCGTCATTTGAAGTTTCATAAGCAGCTAAGTCACCAGCAACACCATCGATGTTACCTTGTAACGTAGTGTCAGCAGCATCAACGTAATCAGTCATGTCAGAAATCTCAGTAGATAATTCACCTTCAACTCTTACAAAGTCAGAGTTAGTTGCAGAGATTTCAGCAGAAAGAGCAGATTCTAAAGAATCAACAGAATCAACTAAGTCTCCAGATACAGCGCCTAATCTAGTGTTGATAGAAGCAACTTCAGCGTCAGTCTCAGAGATTTCAGCAGATAATTCACCATCTAATCTAGATACTTCACCATCAAATTTAGTTTCTAATGAACCTTCAGCGGCGATTGCTCTTGAAACTTCAGTAGATAAAGCTGCATCATTTGCAGTTTCGTAATCAGCTAAATCACCAGCAACACCATCGATGTTACCTTGTAATGTAGTGTCAGCATTTTCTCTGTTAACTGTCTCAGTAGATAAATCACCTTCAACTCTTGTAAAGTCAGAGTTAGTAGCAGAGATTTCAGCATTTAAGTCAGAAATAACGTTTGCTAATGCATCATCATTTACAGTATCAACAGCGTTGATTAAAGAAACGATTTCTTTGAATGAATCTTTGTCAGCAGAAGAAGCATCTAAGATCGCGTCGATTCTACCTTTCTCAGTGTTAATTTCACCTGAAAGAACAGCCTCAACAGACTCAGCTCTAGACTCTTCATCAGAAATTTGTCCTGATAAATCAGTGTAGTTGTTAGCAGCCTCTGTAGATACAGCATCATAGTTATCAGACATTTGAGTGTCGATAGATGAAACATCACCATTTGTAGCAGCGATTTCAGCAGCTAATGCAACTTCTAATGAATCGATAGAAGCGTTAGCATCAGAACCTAAAGCAGTAATCTCAGAATCAACATAACCTTTTATATCAGCTGCATTAGCGATGTCAGTTGATTCAACTTGAGCCCAATCTACTGTAGATAAGAAATCTTTAATTTGTTTTGAACGAATTTGTGCCATATTATTTTATAATATTTATTTTTGGCCTGCTAGCATTATTGCTAACAGCGTTAAGGACTTTATGTCTTTAACTGTATATATATATACTTGCCTTTCTTTTGAAAGTTATATTTTTTAATGTAATATATTAATAATTTATAGAAAAAAATGAATTTTTTAAAAAATTAAAAAATTAAAAAATTAGTAAATTTCATCAATTTCGGCTTCATATATTAAATTGATATCGTCTCCGGGCTCTAATTCAAATCCAGCAACATCACCGTTCCAAATTAATTGATCTCCGGCTCTAATTTCATCTATTTTTACCGCAGTTATTCCGTTATTTGAAGAAAAGTAAACTGATGATGATGTTTTATCTTCCCCAACTTCAACACTAACGCCATTAACTTCAACCATAACATATGAGTCATAATATGGAGAATAGGTTATATAGACTCCAGTTGGAGATCCATTACCATTAGAAGGGGCTGTAACTTGAAGATTTTTATCAACATATGTTAGTATACCATCGGTTTTTTGGTCGGTGTAATTACTTATTTGAGTTATTAATTGACTTTCGGATATACCGTATGTATCTATTGAGTATGTTACGTTATCACCAATATTCCAATTTGTTTTAGAAACGCCTGGCCCTGTAGAAATTGATTCAAGAGATAAATATAATTTTATTCCATCATAAATATCATCTGTTCCATTTCCTTGTGTAATATCAACTCTTTCCCAATTTACTATTTTAAATATATTATAAAACGATGGGTTATCTATATCATATAGTGTAATTACCCCTTGTACTTTTTCAAAATCAATCCTATTAGTAACAAAATTTTCAAGAGTTGATATTCTTACTAGATTTGCATCTAAATTTCTAAAAATTATTTCAGTAATTTCTGTAGGATTACTTGCATTAACGGACATTTTACCAGAAGAACTTGGCATATCTAAATCAATATGTTCTATTTGAAATTTAGGGCTTCCTAGTGATAATGTTGGATTTGTTATCTCTCCTCCAGTTCCACCACCAGTTCCTGTTCCAGCGTTTGGATCAATTAATTCAATTGTTTGTCCAATTTTAAAAACAGGTAAATTGTATGTTTTAGAATTTGGAAAAAAGTTTGTATAAATTATAGTTATTGCAACATTTAAATCACCAGGTGTTAGTGCTCTAGATTGAGCTCCGTTAATTTCAAAAGAAATTCTACCAGGATCTCCATTTGAGGTCGAACCTATATTTAATACATCGGATACTCCAGGTATTACTGGATTATTGTACATTAGGACTTTTTGACCGTTGTTATTAAGAACAGCAACTGAAATGCTTGAAGCACCTGATGTATTTAAATCGTTTCCAATATTGTCTCTATAAAGTAATATATTATAAGTACCTGAAGAACCTTGTACAATATTTGTGGTTTCCTCAATGTATGCTATTATGTCTTCTCTTGATACGTACGGCATTTTATATGAAATATTTTTATAGTCTATATATTCTTATATCCCGTGCTTAATTCTATTAAATAGCATATATTTCATTAACGGTATCATAGACTCTTCTTTAGAATATTCTTTTACCTTTGAATCAAACCTAAAGAATCTATGCACATCTGAATGATTTTCGCATAATGCAATAAATTCAGCAATTGCTCTTAAATTGTTTTTAATATTTTTAACATACGTTAATTTAAAATCAACCCAATTCATTTTAAAATCAACAGGTTCTACATAGTAATATATTTCAATTTCATCAGAACTTGGTTCGATATACATAACAAATCCCTTGGTATTTGTCACCTTAGCATCTGGTATTTCACTGATGGTACATTTTGACTCTATTTTTCTCCAAAAATCTCTAATAGATCTATAAATTTTTTCCAGATTATCAATTGCTAAGTCACAAATTTTATACATTTTGTCCTCAGCATCTGTAGATTCAGGATATTCATATTCTAGGTCCATAATATCAATATTTATTCCGGTAACAACCATACCTTCAATTTCTATTAAATCCCTATCGTATTTTATATTATATAAATAATGGAGTTCAGTCTCTACAATAGACATAGCTGTGAATAATTTCCCATTCGAAATTAAACCCTCTATCTTTTGTATTGAATCCTTGAGCATATAGTATTTAAGCTCATAATCCATTGGCGGCGAAGTTAGCCAATTTTTTTTAAATATATCCATATTCTATGTATCTCAACCACTTCCATAAGCGTTGAATATTTACATAGAATATATTAATATTTTTTAATTAGTAGAATCTTGGTCTTTTTGTTTAGATAAATCCTTTATTTCAGTTTGATCGGCATACTCTGCGGTTAAACCCCACTGTAGTATAAACCAATTCGCTTCAAGTTCAGCCTGTGATTTATTTAATTTAAGAACTTTTGAAATTCGTTGAACACAATATTTTAAGAATTCTTTTTCTTTTTCTGGAGTTGTTTTATATGACATGTACCATGTTGGGTTTTCTTTAACATCATTATAAGTAACCCCATGGTCTTCTAGTTGATAATTAATTAACTCAATAAAAAGTTCTCTTTGTTTTTCTCTTCGTGTCATATTATTTTAGTATTGTATTATAGTGATATTAGAGTATCTAATTGATTATTATCTTTTAATCTAACAAAATCATCATATGTAATATCAACCAGATAAGAATCTACAAAATACATTGGTGAAATTGAAACACGATATTCATCTGCTTCCATTTTACCATGTATTATCTTATTAAGATATTCTAATTCCTCAACATGAACATAAAAATGTATTCTCATATTAATATATTATTTTTTCTTTCCGATTATCTCGTCGATGATTCCATATTTTAATGCCTCTTCAGCGTTTAACCATAAATCTCTTGTCGCATCTTTCATAACTTGATCTGGTTTTTTACCACAATATTGTCCTAAAAGATTAAATAATTCTTTGTTAACTTTTTGCCATTCAGCCCAGTCGATTTCAGCATCTTGAATATTTCCACTAAAACCTCCTGAAGATTGGTGTAACATTGTTGTAGAATGTTTTAGAGAACTTCTCTTACCCTTTGTTCCAGCGCCTAATAATACTGAACCCATTGAAGCTGCCATCCCTGTATTTACGGTTCTAATATCTGCCTTTATGTATTCCATAACATCTACCATTGAAAGACCGCTTTTAACACTTCCACCAGGACTGTCAATATGCATTGTAATATCCCTGTCATCTACAGAATCTAAGAACATTAATTGAGCCTGCACCACAGTTGACATATTATCATTTACTGGGCCAGCGACCCATAATAATCTATCCATAAGTAATCTTGAAAATATATCCATTTGAGTAGCTCTCATTTCGCGCTCCTCTAAAATATATGGTGTCATTGATGATTCAACTTGTTTTTTTGCATAGTGTATATTCATTGAGCTCATCCCATGATTACTCATTGCATATTTTTCAAATTCCTTCCCGTAGTTCATATTATAATTTTTCAGTTAATTCTTTAATTGTTTTACATTTTTCATAATTTTCTACTTCTGTAAAAAATTCTAAACTTTTTAAAAGAGCCTGCTTATATGCTTTTTTTGGAAGTTTAGCCTCAACCTCTGTTCCATCAATTGATACAAAATAGCACAATATTTTTGTTTCAATTTCGCCACTTATATTTTTTGATATAAATTCAACTATTCTATTTTGAAATTCTTCAGTATCTGCAGTTGCTCCAGGAGAACTAATATCTAGTTCAAATTTTGGTATATTATCTTCCATCATATTCCAGTAATATTAAGATATGATACTAACATATTATTGTAATATGTTTGGGTAAATTCTTCAGTGTTTATAACTTTATTAACATCATTGATAAAACTGGATCCATACATTGTTAATTGCATTTTAGAATCTTGGTCAATATAGAATAATGGTTTTTTAATATTCATAGAATATTGAGGTTCTATAGATTTTTCAGAAGTTATTGAATTTGCTAATTCAAAATGTCTTTCATAAAAATGAATATTGTCGGCGCAATGATAATAAGTTCCTAATTCTAATTCAGGATATTCATCTAATAACCATAATCTAACATGTTGTTGCACGAATCCAAAGAAAGGAGCATCAAATGTTAAACCATAAAATACGTCATTAGATCGCATTTGAACTTTCATATTCAATTTATTATCTCTAATAAAGAAATTAAGATACATTGTACATACAAAATCTTTGTTTCCTTCAAATTGAAATTTAGGTTGATTTAAGAAAGCAATGGCCTGTCTGGTGTTTTTATCAGCCTTTAAAGAATCAACAACCCATTTAAGTTGTTCACCAAAAAGAAGTGAACCATAGTTCGAGTTAATTTCAGTTGAGTTTGGGTTTGTTATATTGTCCCAGAATTTAGAAAACTGTGAAATATATTTAACATCTCTATCCCTATTTAAATACCATGCTAATTCTCCAGCAAAATATTTCCAATTGAATTTTCTATCTGTGAAATTTGCAATTGTTTGAGTTGGATCAAAACACCTAGAATCAATGGTAAGCTCTTTAACCTTCATATCTCTAGGTTGAGAGAGCGTGCCATTGATTTCGATATCGGATATTATTTTTTTAAAATTATCGCTGGCTGTCATTTATTATATTATTAATGTATTATGTTATTACTTTAATATTATATCATTATTTAATGAAAAGTTTCTCTTCTCCTTTTTTATGAGTAACTGTGTATGTTCCACCTTCTACCATTAATCCTTCAATAATATTATCAGCTAAAAGGTCTTCAACATATGTTTGAATTGCTCTTTTTAAAGGACGTGCTCCATATTCTGGGTCGTATCCTTTTTTAGCCAAGAATATTTTAGCATTTTTAAGAACTTTAACAATATATCCCTGCTCTAACATTCTATTGTACAAATTATTAATTTCAATGTCTACTATTTTAACAACATCATCTTGTTTTAAGCCATCAAATAAAACAATATCATCAAGTCTATTTAAGAATTCTGGAGCAAATTTGTTTTTAAGTTCTTTTCTAATAATAGTTTCAACCTGCATTTTTTGAGTAGCTATTGAACTTCCACTTGAGAATCCAATACCACTTCCAAATTCCGCAACTCGCTTTGCACCAACATTACTTGTCATAATGATAATTGTATTTGTGAAATCGATAGTTCTACCAAGTGAATCAGTTAAACGACCTTCATCTAAAACTTGCAAAAGAGTATTAAATGTATCTGGATGTGCTTTTTCTACCTCATCAAATAAAACAACTGAATATGGTTTTCTACGAACAGCCTCAGTTAACTGGCCTCCACTTTCATATCCAACATAACCAGGAGGAGCTCCAATTAATTTACTTACATTAAATTTTTCTTGATATTCTGACATGTCAATTCTAATTATAGAATCCTCTGATCCAAAATAATAATTTGCTAAACTTTTTACTGTTTCAGTTTTACCTACTCCGGTCGGACCAATAAACATAAATGAACCAATTGGCTTTTTAGAACTACTTACTCCAGTTCTGCTTCTTCTAATAACTTTACATAATGCATCAACCGCATCATCTTGTCCGATTATCATTTGTTTTAATGAGTTTGACATCTCTAATACAATTGCATTTTCAGAGTCTGTCATTCTAGTAATTGGAATTCCAGTTGATTGTGAAATTGTAGCTGCAATATCTTCATAAGTTACCTTCTTTTTGTTTTCTCTTAAGGTTAACTCCCACTCCATTGTTTTTTCTTCTACTTCATCTCTTTTCTTGATTTCTAAATCTCTATTAAAGGCTGCTTTTTCATAATCCTGTTCCTCAACCGCCAACAACTTTAATCTTTTAAATTCATTTGCCTCATCTTCGAGTGCTGAAATATCTTCTGGTAATTTTACCTCTTTTAGGTGAACCTTTGCGCCTGCCTCATCTAATAGGTCAATTGCTTTATCAGGTAATTCTCTAGAAGTAATGTATCTATCAGAAAGTTTTACACAAGCCTCGATTGCTTCATCGGTATATGATACTGCATGATACTCTTCATAATTGCCTTTAATTCTCTTGATAATTTCAATAGTATCTTCAATTGAAGGTGGATCAATAAATACTTCTTGGAATCTTCTGGTAAGAGCACCATCTTTTTCAATATTCTCTCGGTACTCATCTAATGTAGTCGCACCAATACATTGAACCTGACCTCTTGCAAGAGCCGGTTTTAATATATTACTAGCATCAATAGAACCACTAACACCTCCAGCCCCAACAATCATATGGATCTCATCAATAAAAACTATTGCATCTCTATTTTCTTTTAGTTCCTCTACTATATTTTTCATTCTCTCTTCAAATTCACCGCGATACTTTGTACCAGCAACTATATTTGAGATATTTAATGAAATAACTCTTTTATTAGTTAGGGTCATTGCAACCTCTTTGTCAATTATTCGTTGTGCAATTGCCTCAACAAGTGCAGTTTTACCAACACCAGGATCTCCCAATATAATTGGATTATTCTTCTTTCTTCTTGAAAGAATTTGGCATATTCTATTAACTTCTTCTTCTCTACCGATAATTGGATCAAGTTTACCGTCCAATGCCATTTGAGTTAGATCTTCGCCAAACTGGTCAATAAAAGGTGTTTTAGTTTTTTTAGACATATTTTTCTATTGTAAGTTTATACTAATTCTATAAGAAAAAATGGATTTGTTTCCTTATTCTATATTAATATTTATCTGGTTAATTTAAATGAGAAGGCCGACAATTTCTTATCGGCCTTAATTTTATATTTCGTTCAAAAAAAATAATGTTATGTTCGCTGTTAATAATGAACACCAATCTGGTTAGTGGGTAGCTACCAGTTTCTGCAATCTATTTACTCTTGATTGTAATCTAGCGATTTGTAAATCATTTGTATTTAATCTTCTTCTACTTCTTTTATTATATATCACTAATTCCTGTAAATTATTTCTAAAATATACTCCTTTATTAACTAATCTACCATCTATATATAATTTCCAGGTACCATGTCTTAAAAACCGTCCATTCTCGACAATATAATTTCCAACCTGTTTAACATTTCCAGATCTAGTATTGCATCTATATGTTTCTGGGCTTATTTGAACAATTCGGTTTAAGTCTTGCGAATATGTTAGAGTTGATAAAACCAGCATAAACATCAAAATCAAATTTTTCATAATATTAAGGTTTTTTTAAGGGTTTATTAGTTTATATATTAATCCAATGTTAACAAAATTTCTAATTTGTTAACATTAAGTTAACACTGTGACATTATTTACAAAAAAAGGGCCGTAGCCCTGTATTATCTTAATAATATATTATGTGCCTAAAAATTAACAGATCTTGAAGTACATTTATAACATAATGTTGCAGTCGTGTCATGACCTACTTCAACCCATTCATCGCAAGGCCCATCTTCGGGGGCATAATCACCCCACTTAGAAATTTCAGGATTAGAATTTTGACAAATCATTAGACGATTAATTCTTCCGTTTTCTCTTTTAGATTCTCGAGTTTGCCAAATTGATTCTACTTTTTTACTCATAATTTTTAGTTTATTGTAGTTATATTAGTTATTTTGATTTTGTTTCAGCACAATCTTTAAGAAATTTTGGGTAATTTGAAAATTTTATTTTTTTAAAATTCTAATTAATTCCAACCACCCTATTTACATACTTAAAGTCTTAAATTGGCGTGGGAATTTTTGGAATCCACTTTTAAAAAACTAAAAAAATCATTTTTTCACATTTTCACCACTATAACTAATTAATAAGGGCCCCCACCCAAATACTATTAATAACCCAGTATCCCAGTACCGATAATGGGGCAATTGCCCACAGTCCCTAGAGCCGACCCCTAACCGACTACACATTGCACTGAACCCCTTTTTCGAGTTCTCAGATCCAATGTGAGTTCTATTAGTCTTTATAGTAATATCTAATGCCAATATCACAGTTCTTATACTGTATTAGTTCTATTATTTACTATTAGATCTTAAAGATCCATTGAGACGGCCCCACACCCACGAACTGGGACCCCTCTCCCCTTTTCGGGTTGGAGATTTTCTACTAGTGAGTGCTTAGAATCCCTCGATTGGGTCCCCTAACCGGGTAGTTGAGTGAAATCCCACATTTCCCGGTCTCTCTACTTTACCCGTGGAACCAAGAACTTTAGTTATATTACAAGGGGACCCTTTTGTTTCACATTCTC
>Ga0209653_1001665_pt1 | contig 17512 bp, 20 predicted proteins | sample SaaInl6LU_22_DNA_FD_184644 | JGI IMG/M metagenome (GOLD analysis project Ga0209653, IMG submission 184644) | Marine microbial communities from expanding oxygen minimum zones in the Saanich Inlet - ESP_116LU_22_DNA (SPAdes) (version 2) | ecosystem: Environmental > Aquatic > Marine > Intertidal...
AAACCATACAGCAGCTAACGGCTGCTCTAGCAGAAGAGAACATCTTTATTTTAGACGAGACAGCTCTCGATGAAGAGCAAGTTGAATTTGTGCATGCTTTTTTTACTCAAAAAGTAAGTCCTTCTTTGCTCACCATACTTATAAATGACAATAGCTTGTTGCCTAGCAATAGGGGAAACAACGCTTTTTTAGCCGTTCGTATCGAACAAGAAGATGGCAGTTCACAGTTTGCACTGATTCAAATGCCAACAGACCTTGAACGCATTGTTGTATTGCCTCCTCGTGATGGAAAACAGTTTGTGATGTTGCTAGATGACCTCATTCGTCATCAAATGCATCACATTTTTCAAATATTTTCACCTATTAAAATCAAGGCGCATATGGTGAAATTTACACGGGATGCAGAGCTTGATTTTGATGACGATATCAACATGAGTTATGTAGAAAAAGTAGCTTCAAGTGTCCGAGACAGGATAGAGGGCGATCCTGTTCGTTTTGTGTATGATAAAGATATTGATGATGAAACCTTAGAGATTTTATTGGAAAAATTCCAAATTGGTTCTCGAGATAGTATAATTCCCGGGGGTCGCTACCATAATAGAAGGGACTACATCAAATTCCCTAGCTTGGGACGCCATGATTTGCTTTACGATAAATGGCCTCCATTGCCTATTGCAGGCTTTTCTCTAAAAGAAAGTATTTTATCGCAAATTAGTCAGCGCGACTTTTTACAGTTCGCTCCCTACCACAGCTTTGCTTATGTTATTGGATTTTTAAGAGAGGCTTCACTAGACCCAAAAGTTAAGAGTATTTCCATTACGATTTATCGCTTGTCAAGCGAATCTCATGTAGCAAATGCGCTTATTCAGGCAGCGCGGAATGGCAAACAGGTGACTGTGCAAATTGAGTTGCAGGCTCGATTTGATGAGGCGGCCAATATTCGCTATGCTGAAATACTTAAAAATGAAGGCGTGCGACTAATTTTTGGGGTGCCAAGTCTAAAGGTGCATTCCAAGACCTGTTTGGTACAACGTCAAGAAGGCGATAAACTTATCCGCTATGGTTTTATAAGCACTGGTAATTTTAACGAGTCAACGGCTCGTGTATATACCGATTACACGCTTTTCACTGCCAATCAGCAAATTTTAAAAGAAGTCAATAAAGTGTTTACGTTTTTAGAAAAAAGCTATAAAACGCCCGTCCACAAACACCTGCTGATTTCTCCATTCTCTACTTCAACCGGTCTCAAAGAACGAATTACCCGTGAAATGGCATTGGCACAAGCTGGTAAGAACGCACTCATACGCATTAAAATAAATAACATCACCAACTACGACATGGTTGCCGCACTCTACGAAGCCAGTCAGGCGGGTGTTCAAATACGTATGATTGTTCGTGGTATCTGTTGCTTGGTGCCTGGCGTACCTGGTATCAGCGATAATATTGAAGTCATCAGTGTGGTTGATCGTTATTTAGAGCACCCACGAATGGTTATTTTTGAAAACAGTGGTGACAGAGAAATACTTATTTCTTCTGCCGATTGGATGACCCGTAACTTGGACAACCGCGTTGAAGTGACCTGTCCTATTTACGACAAAGACGTACAGCAAGAACTTGTAGATACTTTTGAGTTGAGTTGGAATGACAATGTAAAGGCACGTTGGGTAAATGATGGCTCTAAACCCGTATACCGCAACAATGGTGCTGCCCCGCTGCGCTCACAAGAGGCGACCTATTCATATTATCAAAATAAACTAAACACCCCTTGAGAATATCTAAATACGCTGCAATTGATATAGGCTCAAACGCGGTGCGTTTGCTGGTCAGCAACGTTATTGAGCGTAAGAACAAACCAACACTTTTCACCAAAAACACCATGGTTCGTGTGCCCATTCGCTTGGGTCAGGACACCTTTACGCATGGTTCCATAGGAATGCCCAATCAACAACGTATGATTGACGCCATGCTTTCTTTTAAGAAGCTAATGGGTGTTCACGGCGTTTCACATTATATGGCTTGTGCAACTTCAGCACTTCGAGAAGCTAAAAATGGTTCGGAACTGGTGGAGCGTATTTTAAAAGAAACCGAAGTAGCAGTTGAGATCATTGATGGAAAGCGCGAAGCAGAAATCATTGCGATGACGGATTTATACGATGTTATGAAACCGCATAAATCTTACCTGCTTGTCGATGTTGGAGGAGGAAGTACCGAGCTGACGGTAATTGATCGCGGTAAAACCATTGCATCAAAGTCTTTTAAAATTGGCACGGTTCGTTTGCTTAATAAAATGGTAACGGATAAAGAAATGGCATCCTACCAAAAGTGGATTGAAAAACACACCCATAAACTCGAACGTCTTTCTGTAGTGGGTTCGGGCGGTACCATCAACAAGGTTTTTAAGCTGTCGGGTGTACGTATAGGAAAACCACTTTCCTACATACTGCTTTCAGAGTATTATGAGTATTTAAAACAACTTACGCACAAGGAGTTAATTGTCGATCTGAGGTTAAACCAAGATCGCGCAGACGTTATCGTACCTGCAGTTCATATCTATCTTTTGGCTATGAAGCAGTCGGGTGCCAATAAGATTTATGTTCCCAAAGTTGGTTTGGCAGATGGGATGATTAAGCTTTTGTACAAAGAGCTACACTAGCAGATGCTTTTCATTCAATATTCTAAGTTGAATTTTTTCTTGAACAGAGCTAAAGTTGGATTTTTTTCAGAAAGCGCTTTATACTTGTCTTCGTTGGTGTAGACAAATTTCTTTTCTTCTTTCACTTCCAAATGTAATTTTAGCGTAAGCGCATCATTTGAAAGCTGATCGCGCAAATACGCCATTAATTCGTTGCTGTTTTTTTCAAGCTCAACCCGGTTGGTGTCGTTTGGAACGGCATAATGAATCTCAACTTTATTTTTCAATCTGGGTATGTCAAGTTGTAACAGGGCAACCATATTCTTTTCGCCATTAACGGCAATAATGTCACTGAATTTTTTCCAGTGCTCCTCAATACTTTCTTGGTTTACTTCGTTGTCTCTTACTTCTTTGTCATCAGTTGAAGAAACGACCTTGTTCTTGTGTTCTTTTTGCACTTTTAGACTGGACAAGGACAGGCCTGAAACCCCTTGTGAGGACAGGTCTAACTGGATGGTTTCCTCTTTTTCTGGTACTTCAACAGGTTTTTCTGCCAGTTGGTTTTGATCATTAACCGTTTCGGTAGGAGTGTCTGCCCCTTGTTTAGGTTCAATGACGGTTTTGGTCGAGGGTGCCAAAACGGGTTCGGCTATATTTTCAGAAGTTGTCGAAGTGTCTACTGTCTCTTTTATGGGTGCTGCTTTTGGCGCAACAACACCATCAAAGGGTTTTATGTAGGGTTTACTGTTTTTTTTTTCGGCTTCGTTAAGCGAAGCCACTTGCATCAAGCATAACTCTACTTGCAAATGAGGATGTAGGCTGTTTTTGTATTGAAGGGCGTATTTATTGGTCAAATCAAGTGCATCTAGTAAAAAGGTCTTGGGAACGCTTTTCCCTTGTGCCATAAACGCAGCTTCTGTTTCTGCATCTACTTCTAACAATTGTATTGTGCCTTCGTTTTGACACATCATCAAATCCCTGAAGTGCTTGGATAAGCCGTTGATAAAATGATAACCGTCAAAGCCTAGTTCTAACAACTGATTGAATCTTAAGATGCTGTTGTGTAAATCACCCTTATGCAGCAGTTCGGTAATGTCCAAATAGCTATCATAGTCCAATATATTTAAGTTCAGCGAAACGTGCTTGGCGGTCAGCTTTTCGCCAGCATAACTTATCATCCTGTCAAATATGGATAGCGCATCTCGCATGGCACCGTCTGCTTTCTGAGCAATGAGGTGTAAGGCTTTGTCTTCAGCATCTACGCCTTCACGGTCTGCGATGACTTTTAAATAATCTTGCGCATCTTTTGGACTGATACGTTTAAAATCAAAAATTTGGCATCTCGACAATATCGTAGGGATGATTTTTTGTTTTTCGGTAGTCGCAAGTATAAAAATGGCGTGTTGAGGTGGCTCCTCTAGTGTCTTTAGAAAGGCATTAAAAGCGGCAGTACTTAGCATATGCACCTCATCAATGATATAAACTTTGTAACTCCCTTTTTGGGGTGGAATTCGCACTTGTTCAATAAGGCTCCTTATGTCGTCAACAGAGTTGTTTGAGGCAGCATCAAGTTCAAATACATTGAATGCAAAATCCTCGTTTGGGTCAATATCAGCACCAAGACTGTTTATTTTTTTAGCAAATATGCGTGCGCAGGTAGTCTTGCCGACGCCTCTTGGTCCACAGAAAAGCATCGCTTTGGCAATCTTGCCTAAATCAATGGCATTTTGCAAGGTCTGTGTGATGGCTTGTTGACCAACTACGTCCGTAAAAGTCTGCGGTCTGTATTTTAAAGCCGATACTATAAATTCACCCATGAGGTAAAGATAAACAAACTCACCTTTTTGTCCTATGATAAATTAGAGACAAATGGGGGAATAGTGTATTTTTGCATCGCAGGCCTCCTTATCGCTCCGCCTTGGCGGAGAGGAAAGTCCGGACACCATAGCGCAGCATAGCGGGTAACGCCCGTCGCTCCGATTTATCGGAGTAGGACCAGTGCAACAGAAAGCAAGTACAGTTCGGCTGTAGTGAAACCAGGTAAACTCTATGCGGTGAAACGCCATGTAAACCAACGTTTAGGATAGCGCGTCCAAGTTGGAGGGTAGGCGGATTGAGCGTTGCAGCAATGCATCGCCTAGATTAATGATAAGGCACGACAGAATCCGGCTTATGGCCTGCTTTTTATTTATTTGTTGGTACTTTTAAGGTGTCGATAAAATCCTCTTTGGGTTCCCATAGCTCTATTACATTTCCTTCTGGATCGAGGATGTGCACGAACTTTCCATAGGGATACGTACTTATTTCATCAATGATGGTAACACCAATGTTCTTTAGTTTTTTTACCAGGGCTTCAATTTCTTGAACTCGGTAATTAATCATAAAGTCTTTTTCGGAAGGCTCAAAGTATTCCGTGTCGTTGGGAAAAATATTCCAGTGTATGTATTTTGCCTTTTCAGGATTCTTGGAATGACGCATTTCAAAGGTTGCACCGTAAGGATTTAGCACCAGTCCAAGTTGGTTTTTATACCAATTTTGAAGATTTTCTGCCGATTTTGCTTTGAAAAAAACACCACCAATACCTATTATTTTAGGTTCTTTCATTGTTTGGGGTTTAAGTATTAAATGTAGCTTTTTTTAACTAAACCCCCGCTTTTAATAATGTTAAGGCATTTGGCCCTTCATTAAATAGCAAATCTATTATGGACAAATTAGGGATAAATCCATTCTTGTCTTCAAAGACTTGGGTGTAGCTGAGTGCTAAATCGGGCGTACTATTTTTTTGCTCTATTTGCGCTCTAATATCTGTAGCAGTAGGTGTGGTTTCATAGCTTTCGGTGTACTGAACGGAAGGTTCCCAGCCCAATAACTTTAGCAATAACTCAAAATAGGCTTTGTTAAAAGTGTACAGCGATGAGAATTTGGTTTTGTAAAGAACAGCCAAATCATCTTCGTAAAACTCGAAATAGGGTGAGGATCTATAGGCTGATTGTATGGACTTCCAATGCTGCTTTTGCCAAGCAAAACTATTTTCTATTTCAACCGCGCGGTAGTATTGATGACCTATTTCCCCAAGGTGTTTCACAGGGATGGAAAGCATTAATTTTCCGTTTGCCCCGTGTATGTGCGTTCTGTTCCTAAGGGTTTGCTTTTGATAATAATCGTGTTGCTCTATGATAAGTGTTTGTGCAGTTGTCAAAAACGCCCACAAACCAATTGAACCCGTATATGCCAAAGGCGCAACAACGGTACTCATTTATGCTTTTTTAGAACGTCTTCTGTACCATGCAATACCTTGCCAGATAGCTATAAAGGCCGCAAAATACCAGCGATAAGACACAGGTTTTCCTGAGCCGCCAACCGTCGTAAAGACCCTGTCCCAACGTATGTTCCAGTTTCGTAATCCGTCCATGAATCCGTCAATGCTCATCCATATAAAAACAGGTTTGCCAACAATGTGATCCTCGGGAACAAACCCCCAAAAGCGACTGTCTTCTGAACGGTGACGGTTGTCACCCATCATCCAATAATAGTCTTGCTTAAAGGTATATGTGTCTGCCGTGAATCCATTAATTTTAATGTCATCACCACTAACTTCAAGATCATTTAATTCATAATCGGAAATAATTTTTTTATAAAGCGCCACATTCTTTGGGTTTAATTGGACTGTAACCCCTTTTTCAGGCATAACCAAAGGTCCAAATTGATCTTCATTCCAGTTGTAACGCACGTTGTTAGGAAAATAGGCATCGTTATAGGTTCTCGTGGTATTGATGTTTCTTTTCAGACTATCTAATGTCAACGCATTTGGTAATTCCTCAGCTTCTTTTAGAGTTAGAAATAAGCTTTTTTGGGTTTCCAACAACTCCTTGGCTTGAATGCGGTATTGTTGGACAATGTTCAGCGGCAATCCTTTAGACCCGGTAAGCACTTGATAATTATTCGGATCTGGATTGGCAATCATCAATAAATGCGGTCTCAATGCATCAAGTATGGGTTGAGAGATGTTTGTGATTAAGAACTTTCGCGTAAGGTCGTCATAGCCTGCATTGATGAGCCTTCTAGCAGAGATGCCCTTTGCATTGTAGGCCTTATAGCCAAAAATGGGCTTTGCTCGGTCCGGCAATATGGACTTTTCACCATTTATGTGTATGATGCCATTTTCTATGGTGAGTGTATCGCCTGGAATGGCAACACAACGTTTCACATAATTAGATTTTTTGTCAATGGGCTTTACAACGCCTGCCTCTTTTTTAAAGAATTGCCTTACGGTATCTGCGGGCCAACTGAAAACGACAATATCGTTACGTTTTATTTGCTGTAGTCCCGGAAGTCTCATGTAGGGGAGTTGTGGCTTTTTTAAATACGATCGTGTTTTTATCAAAGGGATGGTGTCATGAACCATGGGAAATGAAACCACTGTTTGTGGTGCTCGTGCGCCATAATGGAATTTACTTACTAGCAGAAAATCGCCCACCAATAATGATTTTTCCAAAGACCCCGTTGGGATGATATACGGCTGCATAAAGTAAGTATGGATGATAGTTGCGAAAACTACGGCATATATTATTGACCCAATAAATTGACCAAATTTTGTTTTTGGAACAGTAGATTGCTCTGGATTGTATGTCACATCACTGGCGTAGTTTATGTAAAAGCCATAGAGCCCCAAAGTGGCCCATGCCAAAAAGGAGTCTGTCAAAGAATCTTTACCAAACTTTCGTGCCGTTTCCACCCACACTACTGGGAGCATTAACAGGTTTACAATGGGGAAATACAACAGGACAACCCACCAAGCGGGTCTTCCAATAATGCGGAGTAAAATAACAGAGTTGTAGATGGGTACGGCTGCTAAAAAAGGGGCATACCCCGCTTTTTTATACAACTTCCACAGTTTAACAAACATGAGGAGTTGACAAAGCAAAACAAACAAAGCCCATTGAGATAAAGTCATAATTTGGAGTATTAGGTTATGTTTAAAACGTCTTTCATTGTAAAAATACCGCTTTTGCCGTTAACCCACTCTGCGGCAATAACTGCTCCCAAGGCAAAACCATCGCGATTGTGTGCAATATGCTCAATACTGATTTTGTCTGTTTCTGAGTTATAATCAACGGTATGTGTGCCTGGAACATCCGGCAAGCGTGCTGCCCTAATAGGCAAATCCATTCCTTTTGCATCTTCTTCCAATGCCCAAGTGTTTTTGTCTATATGTGGTAAAATGCCTTCTGCAAGTGTGATGGCTGTGCCACTAGGTGCATCTAGCTTTTGGGTGTGATGTATCTCTGTAAGGCTGGCATCGTATTGTTTGTGTTGCCCCATCATTTGCGCTAGTTTTTCATTGAGTGCAAAAAATATATTTACCCCTAAACTAAAATTTGAAGCATATAAAAAGGCGCCCTTTTTAGCAGCACACAATGATTCGATATCCGCGCGACTTTCAAGCCAGCCTGTTGTGCCGCAAACAACAGCTACACCTTCGATTAAGGCATGTGTGATGTTTGCTACTGCAGCGGATGGGACACTAAAGTTTATGGCTACTTCAGCACCATTTAAGGAGTCTTTGGGGTTATCCTTGTCTATGATGGCAACGATTTCATGACCTCTTGATTTTGCGATGCTTTCAATGGTCTTACCCATTCTTCCGTATCCTAAAAGGGCTATTTTCATATTAAAAAGTTAGTGCGAACTGCATTCCTGCTATTGGTTGTGCGCCAACTGGTGCAACATCAAAGTAGGGTTTTACAGTCAAATCGCTGTTTACATTGTATTGTTTTAAGTGAGCATCTATATTGGCGTCCAAGATATTAAGAAAATAGAATCCCAAGATAAAAATCATGGAACGATCTCTGTTTCGTTTATAAAAGTCTTGACCATCTATTAGACGGTCTGTACTTGTGATGAGGTTTTGAAATTCATCATCATTATATCCAGCGATTCTTCTTTTATATGCATTTCGATATCGCAAATAGTTTTTATGATTTTGATCGTAGCTATATATCGAAGCACCAATGGCTCCATAAACAAGTGGAATTTTCCAATAACGTTTGTTGTATACTTGTCCTAAGCCGGGAAGTACGGCGGAATAAAAAGCTGCCTTTGCAGGTCTCAGAGGGTCTTCATTTTCTATTTTTTGTATATCGTCTACAATAATTTGCTGTCCAAAGACTATGCAATTGCAGCACAACATAAAAATGAATAGGACGAAGCGCTTCACTAGTTTAATTTTTTACGAATGTTTTTGAACTCTTTTTCAGAAGCGAAAGAAATGATGATTTTACCTGCACCGTTCTTGTCAACTGTGGTTTGCACGGGTGCATCGAAAAAGTTTTTAATTGAATCTACGTGTTTTGATGTATAATCTTCGGCTGGAGCGGTTTTGGCTTTTTTAGGTTTTACAGCTTGTTCCGTAGCCCTTACCGACATACCTGTTGCAACAATTTTTTTATACAGTTTTAATTGCTCTTGTTTATCTGCTACACTGAGTAATGCACGTCCGTGTCCCATGCTGATAAATCCGTCTCTAATGCCCGATTGTATGATAGGGTCTAGGTTTAATAGGCGCAAGTAATTGGTAACAGTCGATCTCTTTTTTCCTACGCGTTTGCTCATTTGCTCTTGGGTTAGTTCAATTTCGTTGATAAGTCTGTCGTAGCTCAATGCAATTTCAATGGGGTCTAAATCATCTCTTTGGATGTTTTCAACCAATGCCATTTCCAACGACTCTTGATCGTTTGCAACGCGAACAAAAGCAGGAATGGATTTTAGGTTGATGGATTGTGAAGCTCTAAAACGGCGCTCACCCGAAACCAATTGATAGCTGTTGTCTTTGAGTTTACGTACCGTTATGGGCTGGATAACGCCCAACTCAGCAATGGAGGAAGCCAGTTCTGCTAAAGTATCTGGATTAAACTGCGTTCGTGGCTGAAAAGGATTGGTTTCGATTTGATCTAGCGGAAGTTCAATAACCTTTCCTTCTACGCTGCCTTGAACAAGATTTTCATCTGTTGGGAGTAGTGCTGATAGCCCACGTCCCATGGCTTGCCGTTTTTTTGCTTTTGCCATATTACTTTTTTTTGTTGATTAGTTCTTGTGCCAACTTCAAATAGCTGGAGGCTCCTTTGCTGGTGGCGTCGTAATCAATAATTGTTTCTCCAAAACTGGGTGCTTCACCAAGCTTTACATTTCTTTGGATAATGGTACTAAAGACCATGTTTCCAAAGTGTTTTTTTACTTCATCCACCACTTGGTTCGACAAACGCAGTCTGGAGTCGTACATGGTAAGCAACATGCCCTCAATACCAAGACTTGCATTGTGGATTTTCTGAATACTTTTTATGGTGTTTAGTAGTTTTCCCAAGCCTTCGAGTGCGAAGTATTCGCATTGAATGGGAATGATAACCGAATGAGCAGCCGTAAGCGCATTTAATGTAATAAGTCCAAGCGAAGGCGCACAGTCAATAAAAATATAATCGTAATCGTCTTTAATGGGGTCCAGTGCCTTGCGAAGCATCATCTCCCGATTGGTCTTATCAACCAATTCAATTTCGATGGCCACCAAGTCAATATGCGCTGGTATTAAATCGAGATTAGGTGAATTTGTTGCTACAATGGCTTCTTTGGCAGTGATGGTGTGCTCTAAAACTTGGTAGGATCCTTTTTCAACAGCATCAACTTCAATGCCTAGCCCAGACGTAGCGTTGGCTTGTGGATCGGCATCAACAAGGAGTACTTTTTTTTCAAGTACGCCAAGAGAAGCCGCAAGATTTACAGAAGTGGTTGTTTTTCCAACCCCTCCTTTCTGATTCGCTATGGCAATAATTTTTCCCATCTAAACTAATGAAATGTAAAAATACTATTAAAATGCAGTAGTATCTACCAAATTTATGTTAACTATTTTTTCTTCCTAATGGCAAGCTCTAATAAGTCCCACATGGTTTTTTTAACCTGCTCTAGATTGTTAAACTGACCAGCGCCTTTGAGCCATTCGCCTCCATCCAGTGTGATTACTTCTCCATTGAGGTAGGCACCAAAATCTGAAACCATGTAGGCAACTAGATTGGCCAACTCTTGGTGTTCGCCTACTCTTCCAATAGGAATGCGTTTTTTAGGATCAAATTTCTTTTTTATTGGTGCAGGCAGCAAGCGATCCCAGGCGCCTTTGGTAGGGAAGGGGCCAGGCGCAACAGCGTTAAAACGCATGCCGTATTTTGCCCACTCAACAGCCAGTGAGCGTGTCATGGCCAAAACCCCAGCTTTGGCACAAGCAGAGGGCACTACATAGCCCGAGCCTGTGAATGCATAGGTAGTTACGATATTGAGCACGTTGGTATTTTGTTGTTTGGTTTTAATCCAATGTTTTCCAAATGTCAGCGTACAGTTTTTTGTTCCCTTGAGAACAATATCCAAAATGGTGTCAAACGCATTTGACGACAGTCGTTCGGTAGGTGCTATAAAATTACCAGCCGCATTATTGACCAATACGTCTACAGGTCCATACTTTTCCAGTACTTGACTGTGCATGGATTCAACCTCATCAATATTGCGAACATCACAAGCAACTGCATAACAATCGCCCCCTGTTTCTTGCATTAGTTCCTGTGCGGTAGTTTCTAGCTTTTCGAGGTTACGTGAAGTTATGGCAACCTTAGCTCCTAGTTTTAGAAAATAACTTGTCATCGATTTACCTAGTCCACTTCCGCCGCCAGTAACGACGATAACTTTTCCTGCTAAGGCATCGTCTCGCAACATTTGTTCTGCGTGTTTCATGTTGTTTTATTTAGTTAATTAATTGTGTCAGCATACTCAATAAGGTATACATCTTCGTTCTTTCTTTTCATCAGATAGCGCTCTCTTGCATAACGTTCCATTTCTATGGAGTCGCTTAATTGTAAGAGTGTTTTTCTGTCCAAAGCGATGCTTTCTTCCAAAGTGCTTTTTTGTCTTTCTAGTTCCGATAACTTGCGCTCAAGGCTAAAGTATATGAGCAGCGAATTGGAATCTAGAAAAACCATCCATACAACAAAAAATATCCCAATTAAGGCATATAGGTTGGTGGCTAACTTAAACCATGGATTTTTAAAAAGCTTTTTCATCTAATTGTTGTTGCTATCCACTCTTGCATTTGATTTTTTGCAAATTTCAAATCGTTATTTATGATAACCACGTCTGCCGTATGCATGTGTGGTGCTATAAACTGACTGTGCATGGCGTGGAGTGTATTTTCAAAACGCGCCATCACTTCTGCTTTTGTTCTGCCTCTAGTGTTTATATCACGTTCCATACGTCGTTCAACGCGTTTGTTTATATCAGCTTCAATATACACTTTAAAGTCAAATAAATCACGAAGTGGCGCATGAGCAAACACCAAAATACCCTCAATTAAAATATATTTTTTTGGATGAATAACCTCAATTTCATCCATTCGTAAATGCTGTTCGAATGAATATAGTGGGCTTTTTATTGATTTGCCTTTTTGAAGTTGAACAACATGATTTGCAAGTAAATCCAAATCAAGTGCATCGGGGTGATCGAAGTTGATGAGACAACGTTCTTCAAAAGATAGCGCTGGCAAGTGCTTGTAATAACGGTCTTGTGAGAGTATAAGCGTTTCATCTTTACCCAATATTTCTGCAACATAATTGACAAGGGTGGTTTTGCCCGCACCCGTACCGCCACTAATTCCAATTATCACCTATCACTGATTTTTGTAAAGATAAGCTTCCAACATTGACAGTCTGCTTCTTTGGATTGATAAATGTTAACAGAAAAATAAACGATTCAATACCAAGTGACTTCAAACAGTATCGGTATGCGCTCCCATCTGTTGTGCTGCTATAAAAGCACCTGTCCAAGCATTTTGAAAATTAAAGCCACCTGTAACGGCGTCAATATTAAGTACTTCGCCTGCGAAAAATAAATTTTTATGAATCTTACTCTCAAAGGTTTTGAAATTTATTTCTTTGAGTGCTACTCCTCCAGCTGTAACGAACTCTTCTTTAAAGGTGCTTTTTCCTGTTACTTTAAATACTGCCGCTGTTAGCTGTGTGGCGAGATTTTGAAGTTGTTTTTGATTCGTTTCTGCCCATTTGATGTCGTCTGGAAAATCGGCCCCGATGACCAATTGCTCCCATAAACGCTTTGGCAAGTCATACTTTGCTGATTTGCGAACAAGCTTTTTTGGGTTATCAGACTTATAATCTCCCAACTCTTGAACACAAACTGTAAAATCTTGCGCAATAAAATTAATGATTACATCAAAATTATAGTTGCGTTTCGCCAGTTCAATAGCTCCATAGGCTGATAATTTAAGCACTGAAGGCGCACTTATTCCTGTATGAGTAATTAACAACGGGCCTGAGGAGGTTAATGAACTGTTGTTAACGGATAGTTCCACGTGTTTGGCAACAACGCCTGGTATTGATTTTAAACGTGTATCTGAAATCGTGAACGTAAACAATGAGGGTACTGCTTCAACAATCCGATGTCCCAATCGCTCAAGTAATGTCCATATTTTTGAACTGCTACCTGTTGCAATGAGTATTTTTTCGGCACAAAAGGTTCCCTTGGGTGTTGATAGTTCCCATTTTCCCCTAAAAGTGTTTATGTCTTGAACAGAATGATTAAGCAGTACATCAATATTGTATTTGTTAGCTTCGAATGTAAAGCAATCAATAATAGTCTGTGAGGAATTAGATTCTGGAAAGACTCGCCCATCTTCTTCAATTTTTAAGCTAACGCCACGCTCCTCAAACCACTGCATGGTATCACCTGTCATAAATGTATGGAAGGGCCCTAATAATTCTTTTTGACCTCTTGGGTAATGTTTGGATAGTGGTTTGGGTTCAAATTCCGCATGGGTCACGTTGCAGCGCCCACCACCAGATATTTTTACTTTAGACAATACGTTACTTCCGCGTTCCAAAATGCCAACCCTTAACGCTGGATTCTTTTGGGCGGTATTGATTGCAGAAAAAAAACCAGCAGCTCCTCCGCCTACAATAAGCACATCGTAATTTTTATAGCTCATACAGTATTTTACGAATCCACTGCGATAGAACACTCAAAACAAGGTGTCGCATGTCTCATGGCATAAAAGTATCGAAAATAACACGGGAATCAATTTATATACAGTTAGAATTTGAGGGTTACTCCTTTCAGTCGTGAGACCGCTTCGCTAAGTTTAAACCTTTGACGCTCCCGATTTATCGGGATGCGCTTGTGGCAAAACGTTGTTTTTTAAGGAAAAAAGTTGGGATGACAGGGTTACTCCCTTTGGTCGTGAGATCGCTACGCTAAGTTACTCCCTTTGGTCGTAATACTGTAGGACAGGGTTACTCCCTTTGGTCGTGAGATCGCTACGCTAAGTTTAAACCTGCGACCCTCCCGATTTTATCGGGATGCGCTTGTGGCAAAACGTTAATTTTTAAGGAAAAAAGTCGGGATGACAGGGTTACTCCCTTTGGTCGTGAGATCGCTTTGCTAAGTTTAAACCTGCGACCCTCCCGATTATATCGGGATGCGCTTGTGGCAAAACGTTAATTTTTAAGGAAAAAAGTCGGGATGACAGGATTTGAACCTGCGACCCCACGCACCCCATGCGTGTGCGCTACCAGGCTGCGCCACATCCCGAATAAAGGTCGGTATCAAAAAGTCGGGGTGGCAGGATTCGATCTCCCTACCTAAAACCTTGATAATCAATGGTTTCCCGATTTAATATCTATAAAATAATGAAAATTTGGGGAGTAATACTCCCCACGAATCAGATCGTGGTTTTCCTAAATTTCCAATACTTTCAATGAACTTTTTTGGTTTGTTAAAACCTTCGGTAAAGGTACGATTTTCGAACCTTTTAATAAAAAATATTACCACTTTTTATCGTTTTCACCAACTTCTATATAGTTATATATGGAGAAGAGGTGTATTTATCGATAGTAGGTTCGATGAATTTTAGATTTCAGATTTACTGGTTCTACCACTTTTCTGAGTTGTTATAATGTTTGAGAGGAGTTTTTGTACCTCACCCTTGTAATCTCTTAACCTCTTATAACTATAAAATCCTAAGGTTTCATAATCACCAGGTGTTGAGATACACCAAACGAGTGGGGTGGTACAAACTACAAGTGGGAGTTTGTTCTATGGTGTTTCTCCAACTTCAGGAAGAAAACTTTACCATCCTCACCTTAGGGTGAGGTGTATCCACTTAGGAAGTGAAACACTACTTCTAAACTTAAAAACTATTACTAATGAATAAATTAAATACTAAGGTTATGAATGAAACAATTATTGAACTAATGAGATATTATCTCAAGGATGAAATCAAAAACTACTCTGAGAATTTTGAACATCACAAAATGAAATTTAACAATCACATTCTGGGTAAATGGTTTGAGTTAATCAAACAACTTCCATTAGGTGAAGATTATGTAGAACAGATAATTCACAATATCAGATTAGAGATGGAAAATGAAACTCTGGTAAATGATGATAAACTCCCAACTTTCTAAGATTATGAGAACAGAACAACAGATAGTAATTGAAGAACTTCTCAAAAGATACTTTGATGATGAGGTTGATAATTTCATTGAGGATCAGAGAAAACAAGGATATAGAACTAAGGATGGAATGTTTGATACCATTCACTATTGGTTTCGATTATATGAGTTGATCCCAAATGGGAAATTTCATGTAGAACAAACAAAAGAATATATCGATAGGTGTTTAGTAGATCTACCAAAAGAAAGAAAAGATCTAAATCATGTTGAGGTTTTTAAAGAGTTGTTTGATGAGTGATAATTACTACGATAGAAGTTCCAGGTGGAGGTTTGATTCAGATGGGAATTTTCTCTACTCGAAAAGAAGAAATATCGATTCTAACATCGAAAGAGATGGTTATTGGTACACCAACCTCAACGAGTGGGAAATCCACTCTCAGATACACTTAAAAGAGGAATCTGATAGGGAATTTGAGTTAATGTGGAGTGAATTAGAAAAGGATATAGAAGAAATTAAAAAAAAATAAGTTATGAGTGAATTATTTCAGAAGGAATGGTTAGAAATTGAGAAACAAGTTGAAGAAATCAATAACAAACCAAAGTTCAAAAAATGGATCGATAGAAATAACCAGGAGATAGATGAATACATGAAATCTCTTGAAGATTCTGATCACAAAGAGTAGAAATTGGAATATTTATACTCAAGGAAATCAACTATGAAAAGAATAAGTGTATTAGATAAAAACATATCACCTAACCAGAGGAGGTTGAGGTTGATGGAGTTGAGTGGAATTCCAATTTCAGATAAACAAAAAGAAAGATTACAACCTCGTAAGGAATTACTTAATGAGATTGGAATAATGTTACCAGTAAGAGAGATTGATGTTATCGGATCACATGATCCAATGGATGAACTCCACGATGTGAAAATCTCAAAGGGTTACAAGGAAGGTAGAAAACTAGTAGATAAACTAAGAAGAGATTTATTCAGAAAACTAAATGATGATGAATTGGAGGATTTTATGGGAGTACTCAAAACATCATTTGGATTCAAATAGAAAGGAAAATTATGATTAAAACACACCAGTTAAAGGGAAACAATTTGATTGATCGGTTAAAAAAATTATCTAATCCGATTAACGAATCAGTTTCAATGGTAGAGATACCAAAGAACCGAGTATCACCAACAGGAAAGTTGATGAAAACATGGAATAAACCAGAAAGTATCGAAGATAAGTATATGGATGATGAGGTTGATCTTGATGAGATCCTTAGAGAAATGGGTTATTACGATGAAGAGGATGAGGAGATTGAATTGGGTGATTCAACTGAAGATGATATCAGAGAATACATTCGAAATGTTGTTAGAAAAAAGTTTGTTGATGAGGTTAGTGATGATTAATTCGAAGATGAACTACAAGAGTTGATCAACGAACTTGAAGATGAAATGATGATCGATGAGGTTCTGGAAGAGTTGGGTTTAAATTAGAAAATTTCAGAGGTATATATGTATATACGAATGGGATCGGAAAAGAAGAATTACTATATCAAAAAGGAAAGAGTAACCTCACCCAAATGGAAGGTGGTTAGTGGAACTACCTGTGATGATACGATTCTCTCAAATGGTGAAAAGGATATCACTTGGGATGAATGGTTTCAACTTTATTACAACTAAAACATTACAGATCATGGATACAACTATGGAAAAAAGATTAAGTAAACAAGAAGTACAAGAATTATACGGAGTAAACCGAAAAACAATAGAACATTGGGTAAAGAATTATGAATTTCCAATGATTCAGATCTCACCATACAAAAGGTTCGTTAGGGAAAAGGATCTTTTAGAATGGGAGATGAAACATAAAGTTCATAATTGATTTTTTCATTAATAATTTGTAACCATTACATAACCTGGTAACCATGAAGAGGGTTTTGTAGAACCGAGTTCTACTTAACCCTTTTTTTATTCATAGTATGAATTTATTACCTTTACTGGGTGAGTACAAACCATGGAAATAAACACAATATTGAAAAGTTAATTGATAGTAAAAAACTTACTAATGATTCCCTGTTTGAGTAGAGGTTAGTAAATCAAAAAACCTATCATTTATCCCTGATACATTAGTTGTAAATGAGTAACAGAGATCAAATAGAAAAAGAGATCAAGGAACTTGAACTCCAACTTAAACAGAAGAGAAAAGAACTTCGAAGTTTAGGTAGAAAACCTGGAAAGAGAGGTGGATCTTGGTTTTTACAAAACCCCCAAGATTGGGATAAGATTTTCAAAGATTTTGAAAAACTAAGTATTGAAGTTGAGAGAAAATCAACAATAAACAATCTCAAACCAGATTCACTTTCTGTTTATGGTTTCAAAGAATCATGTGAA
>Ga0209653_1001668_pt1 | contig 17501 bp, 21 predicted proteins | sample SaaInl6LU_22_DNA_FD_184644 | JGI IMG/M metagenome (GOLD analysis project Ga0209653, IMG submission 184644) | Marine microbial communities from expanding oxygen minimum zones in the Saanich Inlet - ESP_116LU_22_DNA (SPAdes) (version 2) | ecosystem: Environmental > Aquatic > Marine > Intertidal...
AGAACTAGGCCCAGACGATCTACTAGGCGAAGAAGAAAAAGGTGCTATCAAAGACACGTATCTTAATAAGAAAACAAAGGAAGAAATTGAACTAGAATCAGCTTTTGAGTCCGCACTAGGTCAGTTTTCAGATGAAATATGCGAAGACTGCGGCAACCAAAGCTGGACTACATTAGGCATGACTGAAGAAGAAATTGAAGAAAGCGAAAGACACGGAAACAGCGCAATTTATAAGAAGTGTTGGCAAGGCTATTCAAGAGTTCCAGGCACAACAGCAGGTGAACCAGGTAGTTGTGAAAAGAACGAAGGCGATGAGATTGACGGACCAGACGGCGAAAAGATTAAATTAGAAAAAGATGAACAAAAGACTCCATTAAGCGAGTTTATACTAAGTTACTACGATAGAGAAAACGGAACTTTTCCTAAAGGCGAAACAGCAATCTTAACAATGATTGAAAAAGATTACGGTGAAGAGTATATTGATCCTGCTAAGTCGTTTATCGAAGCAATAAACACTAAGTTTGAACAAATTAACGGATATAAAGATCCTGAACTAGTCGAAGACGATGATGATCTTTATACTGTACAAAAAGGTGACACAGTATATAGTTTATCAAAACAATCAGGAACACCAGTTGGTGATATCATTGAAATTAATGGTCTAGACGATAGTGCAGCAATCCAAGTAGGACAGCAACTAAGAGTTCCAGGTATTAACCAAATTGGTGCAAGTCCGGCAACTCCAGGAGCAACAAGAGGCATCGATCCAAAAGATAACTATAGCAAAGACGACTTCGAAAGACTTGTAAACCAAGGAACGACTGAAGAGTTTAATGATATTAAGAAATTAGCAGGGCTATAATAGTCCTGTTATAAGTTTTTTAAGTTTTTCTTTAAAAAAGACTTGACTTAGTTTGTAAAGTACAGTATACTTATAACTGTGCTACAAACAATTAGGCACAGTGTAGAAATACACATAAGCACATAGGCATAACATTTTAGGAGGCATTAACTATGGCATCATTAGCAGAAATCCGAGCAAAGCTCAAAGAACAAGAAGCAGGCGCTTCGAACAACCGTCAATCAAACGGCGGCGACAACAGCATTTACCCATTTTGGAATATCAAAGAAGGCGAAAGCGCAACACTGCGTTTCCTACCTGACGGCGATGTAGACAATACTTTCTTTTGGAAAGAGCGTCTAGTTATTAAACTTCCATTTGCAGGTGTTAAAGGCGAAACAGATTCACGTCCAGTACAAGTACAAGTACCGTGTATGGAAATGTACGGCGACAGCTGTCAGATCCTACAAGAAGTACGTGGATGGTTTAAAGACCCGAGCCTCGAAGACATGGGTCGTAAATACTGGAAAAAGCGTAGTTATATCTTCCAAGGGTTTGTAACAGACAACCCGCTAGCCGATGATACTACTCCTGAGAATCCAATTCGACGCTTTATTATTGGTCCACAAATCTTCCAGATCATTAAACAAGCACTTATGGATCCAGACATGGAAGAATTGCCAACAGATTATACTGCTGGTGTAGACTTCCGTCTTAACAAAACATCCAAAGGCGGTTACGCAGACTATTCAACATCTAACTGGGCACGTAGAGATCGTCCACTTGGTGATACTGAAATGGCTGCGGTTAATGCACATGGATTGTTTAATCTTAGTGACTTCCTACCTAAAAAGCCAGGCGAAGTTGAACTTAACGTCATGAAAGAAATGTTCGAAGCGTCAGTGGACGGTGAAGCATTTGACATGGATCGTTGGGGTCAATATTTCCGTCCAGCAGGTATGGCACAGCGTACAGGTGATCCAAACACACCAAAAGCAGCTACACCAGCACCGGCACCAGCAGCAGCACCAGTAGCCGAAACTGCTTCAGCAGAAGCACCAGCAGAAGCACCAGCAGCAGGCGGCGGCGCAAATGACATTCTTGCAATGATCCGCGCACGTCAAGGTTAATAAAAGCATGCTAAAAGGGTTGCTTTTCTAAAGAGCAACCCTTTTTAGTTGCCCAACTTTTTAGATAGGAGAAAATATGGCTAAATCATTCGATCCAACGAAGTTCCGTAATTCGTTGACAAAATCTATTACGGGTATGAGCGCAGGTTTTAACGATCCTACTGACTGGATCTCAACAGGAAACTTTGCACTCAATTACTTGCTAAGTGGAGACTTTCAAAAAGGTATTCCCCTAGGTAAGGTGTCAGTGTTTGCTGGCGAATCTGGTGCAGGTAAATCTTATATTGTATCAGGCAACATTGTACGTTATGCACAAGAACAAGGTATTTTTGTTGTTCTTATTGACAGTGAAAACGCACTTGATGAAACTTGGCTACAAGCATTGCAAGTAGACACAGACGAAAGTAAACTTCTTAAACTAAACATGGCAATGATTGATGACGTTGCTAAAACTGTTAGTACGTTTATGGAAGACTACAAACAAATGGCCGAAGAAGATCGTCCAAAAGTATTGTTTGTAGTTGACTCGCTTGGTATGCTTATGTCACCAACTGAAATGGACCAGTTCCAAAAGGGTGATATGAAAGGTGACTTTGGTCGTAAGGCAAAAGCACTTAAAGCACTTGTAACTAACTGTGTGAATATGTTTGGTAGTTACAATGTAGGTATGTGTGTAACTAATCACACATATGCATCGCAAGATATGTTTGATCCAGATGACAAGATCTCAGGAGGTTCAGGCTTTGTGTATGCAAGTTCAATGGTTGTTGCTATGAAGAAACTTAAACTTAAAGTAGATGCAGACGGCAACAAAACATCTCAAGTACATGGTATTAGAGCAGCGTGTAAGGTTATGAAAACACGCTACAATAAACCTTTCGAAAGTGTGCAAGTTGAGATTCCATACGAAACAGGCATGGATCCGTATTCGGGTATGTTTGATTTAATGGATGCAAAAGGCTTGCTAGAAAAGAAAGGCAATCGTTACGAGTATGTTATGAGTACTGGCGAACCTATCTTAGAATTCCGCAAACGTTGGACTGGCGAACTACTCGATAAAGTTATGGCAGATTTGCCAGCTAAGGAAGCACAAGTTGCAGCCGATGAAGCAGAAGCTGATCGTCTAGCAAGAGAAGCAGAATTAGCTGAATTAGATGCTAGTTTGGTAAATACCGAAGAAAATACTATTGAGGATTAACAAACAATGAATGAAGAACAGGTTGCCGATATTTGGATGATGTTTAAAGAGTATTGCGATAAAAAGCAAATTGAGCTTGTAGCAGAAAAATATATAGATTTACTTGCCGACTACGGAATCGGTGACGATACTTTAAAAGAAGTCATCGGAACTGATAATGACCTAGATAATGCTGTATCGTATTATCTAGATATTGATGCAGATGGCGATCTTGATGAAGAAGAAGAATGGGATGAATAATGGGTTGGTATAGTAATGTAAGTCGAGATATTAATCAAATTCCGGCTGCTATACAATACTTTGAAACTGAACTAGCTGTTGCTCGCAATGAGTGTAAGCTAGTTGGTAATGTCGAAAAGGCAGCAGCAGAAATGCCCGGCATTGTCGAATACCGTTTCAATCAGCTACAAGAAATTGAAGCAATCCTAAACTACTTAAATATCGAACTGCGTAGATTGCGCAGTTCGTTCTTTAAGAAATATCTTGAAAATTATCAACGAGCTCTGTCTAGTCGCGATGTAGAAAAATATGTCGATGGTGAAGCAGACGTTGTTGATTACGAAAAAATCATTAACGAGTTTGCTCTTATGCGTAATAAATGGTTAGGAGTCTTAAAAGCACTTGATCAAAAACAATGGCAGATAACTAATGTAGTAAAGTTAAGAGTTGCAGGAATGGAAGATGCAACATTATAAAGGATTAAGATGCCACGGTTTAACGTATTAAGAGAACAATTATTAGAACTTATGCCTGCAAATAGTACATGTGCTGAATTAGGTGTAGGTAGAGGTAAATTTAGCAAACTTATATTAGATACTGCTAAACCTACATTGCATTATTGTGTAGATCTTTGGGGACCTATTGCAACGAATGTACAAGGAACATATTTTACAGATCAAGAAACTTGGGATGAAAGATATAGAGATATTCAAGCTGAGTTTAAAGATTACAATGTTCAGTTTGTTAGAGATATGACATATAATTTTCCCAATCATTGCGAAGAAAAAACCTTAGACTGGGCATACATCGACGGTGACCATACATACAACGGATGTATGAAAGATTTACAAGCAATTAAAAATTTAATTAAAGACGACGGCATGATTTTGGGACACGACTATCGACCAGCATGGCGTAAGCGTCCAGACTGGGGTGTGGTAGAAAGTGTAAATGATTTTGTTAAAGAAAACAATTACTATCTTACAGTAGTAACTCAAGAACGTTTTCCTTCTTACCTAATTACAAAAACAGCAGAAAAAAACGAAGAAATTTTAACAAGAGTAAAAGGCCTATGCTAGATAACACTTTTGAAACATTACTTGCAGAAAAAATGGAAAAATCTAATCACGGTCAAATGACTGCTGAAGAATATAGATATATTGCAAATTTTTTAGGTGATAAAAACTTTCTAGTTTTTGGTACAGGGCATGATACGCCGTTATGGAAATATGCTAATCGAAACGGAAAAACTTTATTTTTAGAAAACAATAAAAGATGGATAGATCCGGCTGATACTGATGTTATTAAAGTAACTTATACTACAAAGCGAGCATATCATAAAGATTTATTAGAAGAGTGGCATAACGGAAACTTTAGTAATTTAACAATGGACTTACCGGACGAAGTAACTCAGACTAAATGGGATTGCATTTTTGTAGATGCACCGCTAGGTACTACTGATAAAAAACCTGGTAGAATGCAGAGTATTTTTACTGCTTGGTCTTTTTCTACAGATACTACAAATGTTTTTGTACATGATGTCGATCGTGTTGTCGAAGATGTTTATAGTAAAACAATGTTTTCAAATGTTGTTAAAGATCTTACTAAACTAAGACATGTGCGTAAATGATATTATTGTGTTCAGCATCAGACGATTATATTGAAAAATATAAACCGTGTATTAATAGTCAAAAAGTATATTGTAATAAACACAGTTACACATACAAATTGATTAGCGGTACAAAAGAATCAAGAAACTGGAAGCGAGCAAAGATAGATGAATTAGAATATTTTCTAAATCATACAACTGATGATGTTTGTTTAATTGACGGTGACTGTTATATAAAAGATAACTGTCCTGAATTTAATGTTTTTTTAAATAATAAAAGTATCTATTATGCTAACGGCAAGTCAGGAAGACTTAACAGCGGATTTATATACTTTAAAAACAACGACGAAAGTCGAACATTTGTTAAAGATCTAAAAGAAAAATTAAAGTTAAGAATACCTAAAGGTAAAGGTTACTTTGTAACTACTGAAGGTGAAAACGGACATATAATTTGGCTTAAAGACGAATACGAAAAATCAAATCAAGATATTTTTTACGAGATACCAAAACTGTGGAACTGTACTTCTCCTTTATTAAAGGGCGATGCATATATACTTCATTTCACAAATGACTTAAAGAAAGAAATATACAAATACAAATGATATACGAAGTACATCGCAAAGTAGAAAATAATGTAGGAGATTACTTTTGCAATCCTAGTAGATATTTTAATTTTGAAAATCTTACTAGCGGCGAGCTAATGCATAATCAATTTCCGATAAAAGACCAAACTATTATTGTCGGCGGCGGCGGATTAATACATAAAAAGTTTCAATTACATATACAACGTTTATTGGATAAAGACCCAAAAAATAGTGTATTATGGGCAGTGGGTCATAACTTTGGAAGGAAGCATGTTACAAAGCAAGGCGGAGATGTATATTATCCTAGTTGGTTAAACAGAGTAACATTAACAGGTATAAGAGATTATATTCCAGGTCATCTTAATACCTATTTGCCTTGTGTAAGCTGTATGCATACTGCATTTGACAAAACACATGATATAAAACATGATTACGTATATTTTACACATGCTTACAAAAGCAAGTATGAATATAGTGATGGTGATATTCATATGAAGAATAATGAAAAAGATTTTGAAAAAGTTATAGATTTTTTAGGTACTGGAAAAACTATTATTACAGATAGTTATCATGGTGCTTACTGGGGACAACTTTTAGGAAGAGATGTACGAGTTATTAGCTGGAGTGTAAAGTTTGATCATATGAAATACAAGCCTAGCTTTGCAGAACATATTTCGTCGTGGAATAATACTAGCAGTCCTAGTTATATTGCTGATGGGTTTTTAGATGAATGTAGAGAGTTAAACAATAATTTCTACAGTAGATTCTTAAACATGCTAGACTAGTTATGTGCGTAGATAAATATCTGCATGAACAAAGTAGTATTAGTTACCGGAGGCTTTGATCCCTTACACTCAGGGCACATAGCATATTTTAAAGCAGCACGAGAACTTGGCGATCGCTTAGTTGTTGGAGTCAATAGTGACGAATGGCTTACACGCAAGAAGGGCAGACCATTTATGTCTTTTGAAGAACGTTGTGCTATTATTAAAGAACTTGCGTGTGTTGATCAAGTTATCGGATTTGATGATAATGACAATAGTGCTTGCGGTGCAATATTCCAAACTATGTCGATTAACTCAAGCAAAGTTATTTTTGCAAACGGCGGCGACAGAACTAATACTACAACACCTGAATATACAACATATGGAGATCATCCGCAAGTTGAATTTGCGTTTGGTGTAGGTGGCGAAGATAAAAAGAATTCAAGTAGCTGGATACTCAAAGAGTGGAGTCAGCCTACTACTGAACGTGCTTGGGGCAAATACACTGTGTTAGATAAAGGCGAAGGTTGGCAAGCAAAACAACTTGAGTTTTATGAAGGACATGCACTAAGCGATCAAAGACACTTTAAACGCAGCGAACATTGGCATGTAGTCGATGGTGTGATTAATATGTTCTTAGAAGACAAGTCCGGTCATCAAACTACTACATTATTAACTCCTGGAGACAGTATAGACATTCCAACAGGCTATTGGCATAAGGCTGTGAATTTAGATACTAAGAGTGCAAAAGTAATAGAAGTGTGGCTAGGTAATGAGCTCACCGAAGACGATATTGAAAGAAGAGACTAATGAAAGTATTTGTAGGTTACGATCCAAGAGAAGATATTGCTTATCAAGTTTGTAAGCATAGCATTTTAAATAAACAACCAAACGCTAATGTTCGAGCATTAAAGCAACAGGAATTGCGTGACGCAGGATGGTACAATCGTCCTATTGATAAACTAGCAAGTACTGAATTTACCTTTACACGCTTCCTTGTACCAGAGCTTGCCAACTACAAAGGCTGGGCAGTGTTTATGGATTGCGATATGATCCTTACCACAGACATTAAAGAACTGTTTGATCAAGCAGACGACAAGTATGCTGTTATGTGTGTGCAACATGATTACACACCTAAGGAAGGCATGAAGATGGACGGACAAAAACAAACAATCTATCCACGAAAGAACTGGTCAAGTGTTGTATTGTTTAACTGTGCGCATCCTAGTAATGCAAAACTTACACAAGATATGGTAAATGATACAGAGCTTAACGGCGCTTACTTTCATAGATTTAGTTGGTTAAAAGATGAAGAAATTGGAGAATTGGATCATACTTGGAATTATCTTGTTGGTGTATATGATGACATTGATACTCCCAAGTTAATACATTATACCGAAGGCGGACCGTGGTTTGAAAACTATAGAGACTGCGAGTTTAACGAACTTTGGAAAAAAGAATTATATGATATGTTTAAGTAAAAATCTTACTGACGAATATGTCAATATGTTTGCACACGGTGCAAACTTACCTATTAAAGATTATGATTATGAATTTAAAGATAATTCTATAATGATACGCAGTATGGGTAAGCGTAAATTAATTAATTGGTGTAAAGAAAATAATCATACATTTTATTACATGGACAGTGGATATATAGGTAACTATAAATCAAAAGCCAATCCACACGGATGGAAATTTTACCATCGTATTGTAAAAAATGATGTACAGCATAACGAAATAATTGATAGACCTAGTGATAGATGGAATAAACTTAACTATCCTATTATGGATCGAAAGCAAGGTACCCATATACTATTAGTAACGCCGTCAGAAAAGCCTTGCAAGTTTTATGGCATATCGCGAGATGAATGGGTAGATCAAACTGTAGCAGAAATAAAAAAACATACTGATCGACCTATACGTATTAGAGATAAAACACCGAGGCAACAGCGTATAACGAAAACAATCTTCCAAGACTTAGACAACTGTCATGCACTAGTAACTTATCAAAGTATAGCAGCAATTGAAAGTGTATTATATGGAGTTCCTGCCTTTACATTTGCTCCGACGGCAGCAGATCCAGTTTGCGATAAAGATATAAGTCTGATTGAAAACCCAACAGTACAAGACTTAGATAAAATATATAAGTGGGCTCATCATTTAGCATATGGTCAGTTTCATATAGAAGAATTTAAGAATGGCAATGCATATAGGATTTTAATAAATGAAAACAGTTAGAGTATATTACGCAGGTATTCCTGTAAAGAATAACAAAGCAGAAAAGCGAGATGTTCTTACAAACTTTCATTTAGGAGTACCTTCAGGGCAAAGTAAAGAAATTGACCAAGCTGTTTGGGAACCGAGCGACCTTGCAGTTATTCAAGGATGGGTGCATCCTGGTAGTATTGGTGCCGGACATTTAATGTTTAGAAAACATATAATTGAAAAACAAAAGAGTATCGGAAAGCATACTATTGCTATAGATAGTAATTTATTTCTTTATATGACAAAGGAAAATAAGCCTCATCATTATTTAAGATTTAGTTTGGACGATGTATTTCCAACTACAGGAAATTACTTTAAAGACAATGTAGATCCGAAAAGATTAATACAACTTAAAAGAGATCTAGGATTTGATACTAAAGATTGGAGAACAAACGGCGACCATATACTAATATGTTTGCAAAGAAACAAAGGCTGGAGTATGGGCGGCACTGATGTAATGAAATGGTGCAACAAAACTATTAAAAAAATAAAAGAGCATACTGATAGACCAATTGTAGTACGTGCGCATCCCGGTGATGGAAAAGTTAGAGAATATTTAAAAATTAATTGGGAAAATGTTATTATAAGTCGCAACCCAACAATACAGCAAGATTTAAATAATGCTTGGGCAACAGTAACATATAATAGTAGTCCGGGTGTAGCAAGTGCTATAGAAGGTGTTCCGGTATTTGTTACAGACCCAGAACCTAAAAAAAGTCAAGCATTTGAAATTGCAAACTTTACATTAAAGGATATTGAAAACCCGAGGATGCCAGGGAGACAAAGTTGGTTAGAAGCCATAGCAATGAGTCATTTTAGTTTTACAGATTTGCGCTCAGGTACAGCATGGAATATTATTAAGGATTACATATGAGAGCAATAGCAGTAGTAACTACGTTTAACAAAGATGGCTTAAAAAAATACGGACAGCGTATGATTGATAGTTTTACAAAAAACTGGCCTAAAGAAATAAAATTATATGTTTATGCAGAAGAGTGTTCTCCTGTAGTTACAGCAGATAACATAATCGTAATAGATCAAAATAAAGAATGTAATGAACTAATTGCATTTAAGGAAAAATGGAAAGACGTTCCAAAAGCCAATGGCGATGTTTCAAAGGATCCGATACGTAGTAGAAGAAAAGATTCTGGAAAAGGTTTTAAATGGGATGCTGTAAGATTTAGCCATAAAGTTTATAGTATATTTCATTGCGCTAAAAATTGCAATGAAGATGTATTAATGTGGATGGATGCAGATACCTATTGCCATTCTCCAATTACACTAGAACAAATATACCAGTTAATTCCTGAAACCAAAGACATATGTTATATAGGTAGAGAACGTAAATGGCCAGAGTGCGGATTGTATAGTTTAAATTTAAGAACTAAAGGAACTTTAGATTTTTTAGAAGAATTTCAAAATGTATATGACAATGCAGAAGATGGTATTTTCAAAATGGAAGAATGGCATGATAGTTTTGTTTTTGAAATGGTAAGAAGAAAAATATTACCCAAAGAAACTAATTGGAGTGCCGGCATAATTAAAGGCGAAGGACATCCTTTAATTAATTCACCCTGGGGAGCATATCTAGATCATCTCAAAGGTGGCAGAAAAGCTTTAGGAAAAAGTAAAAAAACAGATTTAGTAAATCCTAGATCAGAGTCATATTGGAGGACAATCTAATGACAGAGTATGCAGCTATTACAAGTATGGATAGAAAATATTGGGAAAAAGCCGGTAAAGCAATGCTTCAAAGTTATAAAAAACAATGCAGTGATTCTTTTCCGTTATATTGTTATAATGAAGACGGTTTTAATATAAAGATTAAAACGGTAACTCCGATGGGGTGGAATTTAGGACCGGCGTATGCACATTTTCAATCAACTATAAGTAATCCAAAAGTAAGAAATTTCGGCAAGAAAGCATTTAGTATTATTGATGCTATGAATAACGTGGATGCAGATAGATTAATATGGTTTGACGCTGATACTGTTATTACAGGAAGAATTCCACATCATTTACTTGAACTCATATCACCAAATAATGTATTAAGCACACATTTCGGTGTGAAGCACATAAAGGACGATGTTAGATACTTTAGTTGTGAAACAGGGTTCTTTATTCTTAATATGAAACATCCTAAGTTTAAAGACTTTAGAGATTTATATACAAAAATATATATTGAGAAACAAACCGAAGGATTAAGAAGATTTTACGACGGCGAAGTATATGGTAAAGTTGTTCAAACTTTAGAAGAACAAGGGTCAGATATGATGGAACTTAATCCGGGCCAAAGACATAAGACTCCTATTCCCCGAAGTGTAATTGCACCTTACTTAACTCATTATAAGGCAGGGTTAAAGAATCGTGTTGATTATGATTCCTTAATGGATGATGACGAAGACGATGAAGTTTAAGCTCTGGCGAGAATTTGGTGCGCTTAATTCAACACCTGTGTTTGATGCTTTTGAGCATAGTCTTGTTAGTAATGGGCATACTATTACTAACAGCAGTGATATTCGCAATGCCGATGTTCATGTTCTTTGGAGTGTTCTTTTTAATGGCAGAATGGCTCCTAATCAACGTATTTGGACCGATGCTAGAACATTCGATAAGCCAGTCATCGTACTCGAAGTCGGTGGCATTAAACGTGGAACAACTTGGAAGGTAGGATTAAATGGAATTAATCGTGACGCTTACTTTGGTGATACTGGGATGGATAGCAATAGATCAAGCCTTCAAAGATTAAAACTTACACCGTGGAGAACAAGCGGCGAATACATTCTCATATGCGGGCAGCACGATAAGAGCTTGCAGTGGAGTAAAATGCCACGTATGAGCAATTGGTTCTTAAACACCTATGACGAAATACGCAAACACACAGACCGCCCTATAATATTTAGACCACATCCACGCTGTAGATTAGAGCACATTGAGCGCGGCCTAAAGAATGTAATCAGACAGGAACCTCGACATGTTACTAACACTTATGATGATTTTGATATGGGTTTTAATAATATATGGGCTACTGTTAGTTACTCGAGCAATCCTGGAATTCATTCTATCATTTCCGGCGTTCCTAGTTTTGTTAGTAATAGCAGTCTTGCTTATCCTGTAGCCAACGACATAGACTTTTTACACAATATAGAAGATCCTGTGATGCCAGATAGAACACAATGGCTGAACGACTATGCATGGACAGAATATACTATAAGTGAGATTAAAGCAGGAATACCTTTAAAACGATTGACAAATCGTATATAGTTTGTTATATTAAATGTATGAGTCACGTATCAAACATTGAAGATTGTCTTGAAATCCTAATAGGATTAAAACTAGACTATAAATTTGAAATAAATTCAACTGATAGAAACATACTGTCTAGTATAGGCAGACAAGTTTTTAGAAAAATACCTCTCACGGATAGACAATTTAATCTTGTTACTACGAAGCTACTTTCGTATAAAGATCAATTTGATAAGGCTGGAATTATTAATTTTGATTCGGCACTCAAAGATCTTAGAATGCCTTTAAGAGAAATTGACCGCAGTAAGTATATAACAATTGTTGATAGTGTAAAATTATATGCGCAAGCAGAAGGGCGTGATACTTATAAAGCAGACTGGAAATGGATTAAGATTAGATTTCCTTTTTCAAAAAAAGACATTGTCAAGATAGAAGAAATTGTAAATGATCACAGAAAAGAATATGAACATCAACGTGGCTCGCATGAACATTATTTTAGACTTACAGAAAATACTGCATTTCGTATAGTAGAAAAATTTAAAGATAAATCATTTGTTATAGATAAAGAAATCGTAGAAATATACGATAACGTTTTCGAAATAAAACAAAATGTAGAAAAACATATTCCTTGTATCAAGGAAGGCGTTTTATATAATTTAAATGAAAATCTTATAAAAATAATTAACGAACAAACAGATAATCTAACACAAGTAGTTGATAGACACCGTCGATTTGGTATAGAAAATTTTAATCAATCACCTGATGGAAGTTTAAAAAACTCAATAGCGTACAGAACTGACAAGTCAATACAGATTCAACCTAGTTTAAATACCATGGATGAATTATTTTTGTCTATGTATGAACTTAACAGATTTCCAATAATTGTTCTCCTAGAAGAATCAAAAGCAGAAGAACAATTATACGAGTTTTATAACTCAGTAAAAAATCTAATTAGCAACGAAGAACAAAGTGTTCTGTTTAGACAAGAAGGCCAAACAGAATTTAATGAATTTGTTAAAACCAAACGTCTTAACAATTGGGTTGACAAATCTACAAAAATCGTGTATGCTAGTACAAACAAGCTTCCGAAAGTTTTGCTAACAGCTGACTGGACTCCTATTGCATCAATAACTTACAATAGCAGCATGAACAGACAGTTATCAACATTCGTTTCGGATCGTTGTGATTTAGTAATATATTATGACGAACATATGTCACCATTTAGAAGGTTTTCAAATTTATATGAGATGTAAATTAATTATCGAAGATGAAGTTAATATCAAGCTAGAAGGACTTGATGTTGATGTGCGGAGAAAACTCTCTAACGCCCTCAAGTTTGAAGTGCCATATGCAAAGTATATGCCGCAGTACAAGCTAGGACGATGGGACGGCAAGGTTGCTTTCTTTGGCATCGGTGGCACAGGGTATGTTAATCACCTTGATGTTATTACTACTGTGTTAGAAAAAAATAAAGTACAAATTGTAGATATCGAAGATCGCAGGCATCCTATTGATTTAAATTTTGAACAAGTTACGGAACGCTATTGGGCCGACCAAGGAGTATGCTGGCCCGAAGGACATCCTGCAGAAGGTGAAGAAATTATTCTACGTGACTATCAGGTAGAAGCAATTAATAACTTTGCAAGTCATCCACAAAGCTTACAGCAGATTGCAACAGGTGCAGGTAAAACTATTACTACTGCTACACTATCACACATGAGTGAAAAGTATGGGCGTAGTTTGGTTATTGTTCCTAACAAAAGTCTAGTAGAGCAAACTGAAGAAGACTATATCAATTGCGGTTTAGATGTTGGTGTGTATTTTGGCGACAGAAAAATGCTAGGCAACACTCACACTATTTGCACTTGGCAGAGTTTGAATATTCTTGACAAGAAGCACAAGGATGGAACAGCAGTGTTATCACTAGCAGAGTTCTTAGAAGGTGTAAGCACAGTTATTGTTGATGAGGTGCATCAAGCTAAGGCAGAAGTTCTTAAAAACTTGCTTACACGCAATCTGCGCAACGCTCCTATTCGTTGGGGACTAACAGGTACAGTACCGAGAGAGAAGTTTGAATTTGAAAGTATTCATGCTAGCTTGGGTCCTGTTATTGGCCAGATTAGTGCTAAAGAACTACAAGACAAAGGTGTGCTATCACAGTGTCATGTTAATGTAGTACAGTTAATAGATACAGTTGCGCATAGTAATTATCAAGAAGAATTAAAATATTTAACAACAAATACAGCAAGATTAGAATACATAGGCAAATTATTAAACACAGTAAAAGACTCAGGCAACACACTTATACTAGTAGATAGAATTAGTGCCGGACAGGCGCTTGCAGAACTTATACCAGGCAGCACGTTTGTAAGCGGCGCTGTTAAGAACAAAGACAGAAAAGAAACATACGATACTATCCGAGAAGGTACTAACGAAGTTATTATTGCAACATATGGTGTTGCAGCCGTTGGACTTAACATTCCTCGTATCTTTAATCTTGTTTTATTTGAACCTGGAAAAAGTTTTGTAAGAGTAATTCAAAGTATTGGTAGAGGCGTAAGAATAGCAAAGGACAAAGACTTCGTGCAAATATGGGACTTGACATCTACATGCAAGTTTGCGAAGCGGCACTTGACTCAACGTAAAAAGTTTTACAAAGAGGCGCAGTATCCATTTACAATAGAAAAAGTTGATTGGAATTAACATGCGAATATTAACACTAGAAGATAGATGTTTTGAATTAGATAATTTACCAGAACAGATTGACGAAGACATACGTTTTAACGTATTAGATAATTCAGACCCAAAAGAACCTGATTTCTTTTTTATACCTTTAATTTTCCTAGAATCGTTTAGTGCGCCAGCAATGGTACTAAATATCGGAGGACATGAAATTACAATGCCAGTTGATTGGAGTGTAGCTGTTGGATGTTCTGAAAGCGGAAATGATCTAGAAGTATTACCTCTAACTAGTTTAAATGATAGAGGGTTCGAAGCATTTTTGTTTAATCCAATGTCTAGCTACAAAGCTGAATTTAAGCCATTAGAAATTGTAAATTTTTATACAGACGTAAAGTGGTACTTTCCTAAAATGAAAAACGGACAGCTATTAACTGTACCTATTACAAAAGGTGAAAACCCACTATGTGCATACTTTGTAAAAGACATAAGTCGGCAATGCGAAGTTATTGAATATTCAAAATTACTGTAAGGAGAACAATATGGGAATTAAAGCAGGAAAGATTTGGGGTAACACAGAGTTAATTCATGCAAACGGAGCATTAGAGTTTCATCGCATCGAATTTAACAAAGGTTACAAATGCTCAGAACACGAGCATCAATTTAAATGGAATGGCTTCTATGTAGAGTCAGGACAAATGCTAGTGCGTGTGTGGCAAGATGACCAAGGACTAGTTGATGAAACTATTCTAAACGCAGGCGACTTTACACAAGTCAAGCCCGGCAAGATTCACCAGTTCGAAGGACTCGAAGACGGTGTAGCATTTGAACTATACTGGGCTGAATTTAATCACGACGATATTGTAAGACGCACAAGCGGAACATCAGTTGGATAAATTACTGCCAGGCGAAGCATTGATATACGAGCGGGCCGAAGGTGTCGTGTTTGCTCGTTATCGAGATAAGCCTGAGATCGAACGTTGGATCATAGGCGGAGACCCAGGTGCTGTTGCAAGAGCACAAGGCGAAATACTTGACTACGGTGAGTGGAAAGAATTATGTGAATTAGCACAAAAAAATTCTACACTCAAAACATTAATGGATAAGTTAGTAACAACTTATTACATGATAAAGGAAAACAAATGAACAATTATATTTTTACAAGCGAAAGTGTAAGTGACGGGCACCCTGATAAGGTTGCTGATCAAATCTCAGACGCACTTGTTGATGCTGGACTTCGAGCCGGCGATGAAACAACTCGTGTTGCTGTTGAAACACTTGTAACTACCAATCACGTTACGTTGGCAGGCGAAGTAAAAAACTTCAATGTAAGCAAAGAAGAAGTTCGAGAAATTGTGCGCAATAAAGTTCGTGAGATTGGCTATGAACAAGAAGGGTTTCATTGGGACAAGCTAAACATCTATAATGAGATACATGCACAAAGTGCAGACATTGCATTAGGCACAGATGACTTTGGTGCAGGTGATCAAGGCATTATGTTTGGTTATGCTTGCAATGACAATGATGCTTATATGCCAGCACCTATTTACTATAGTCATGAAATACTCAAAGAACTCAAACAACAGCGTCAGCATGTATTAGGACCAGATGCTAAATCGCAGGTTAGTGTTGAGTACGAAGGCGGCCGTGCTAAACGAATTGACCAAGTTGTAATATCAACACAGCACGAAGCAGGTCTAATAGGTCAAGCAAAAAATATATGTAAATTAGCAGGTATGAAAGTATTGGGAGATTTAATTGATGGAGATACTGTATGGCATCTTAATCCTACTGGTAATTTTGTTATTGGTGGTCCAGACGGTGACGCCGGGGTTACTGGGCGAAAAATCATCGTGGATACTTACGGTGGTTTTGCTCCTCATGGTGGCGGCGCCTTTAGTGGAAAAGATCCTACTAAAGTAGATCGTTCAGCAGCATATATGGCACGGTGGCTCGCCAAGAATGTGGTAGCAGACAACATGGCAGACTGGTGTCAAATACAACTTAGTTATGCTATCGGTGTTAAAGAACCTACAAGCATCTATGTAGATTCAAATGGACACAATCGCAGTATTCAACAGTTTATCAAAAACAATATTGATATGACTCCAAAAGGAATCATTGACAGATTTGATCTTTTCAACTATACTAACTATAGTGAAAATTGTGTATATGGTCACTTTGGCAACAAGGATGTGCCTTGGGAAAAGATCGGATGGTAATGAGAATTATAGCAGGACCTTGTCAACACGAAACATTAGCACAGTCTAGTGAGATTGCACGTGAGTGCAAGCGTGTGTGCGACAAGTATGGCATTGAATATTACTTCAAAGCAAGTTATGACAAAGCCAATCGCACAAGTGTAAACGGTGTGCGTGGTATGGGCATAGATGCTACACTTACAGACTTTTTAGCACTAAAGGTAACACTAGGTGTAAGGACACTTACTGATGTGCACGACTATGTGCAAGTAAATCGCATTGAAAGAGAATTTAAAGATGCAGTTGATGTCTATCAGATTCCTGCATTTCTTTGTAGACAAACAGATCTAATTCAAGCAGCGTGTGCCACAGATAAAATTGTAAATATCAAAAAAGGACAGTTCCTTGCACCTTGGGACGTCAAAGGCATACTCAGTAAAACAGAAGGTGCTAAAGAAGTTTGGATAACAGAGAGAGGAACAAGTTTTGGTTATAATAATCTTGTGGTCGACTTTAATGGTATGCAGCACATGCTTGATAACTTTAGCGTTCCGATCGTATTTGATGCAACGCACTCAGTACAAAAACCTGGAGGGGCCGGTGACTCGTCTGGCGGTAATCGTAATTACGTCCCAAGTCTTGCTCGTGCTGCCGCTGCTTTGGGTGTTAACAACTTCTTCTTAGAAGTACATGCTGATCCAGACAACGCTCCTAGTGACGGACCTAACATGCTTAAACTAGAAGACTTTGAAGGAGTTGTTA
>Ga0209653_1001670_pt1 | contig 17494 bp, 8 predicted proteins | sample SaaInl6LU_22_DNA_FD_184644 | JGI IMG/M metagenome (GOLD analysis project Ga0209653, IMG submission 184644) | Marine microbial communities from expanding oxygen minimum zones in the Saanich Inlet - ESP_116LU_22_DNA (SPAdes) (version 2) | ecosystem: Environmental > Aquatic > Marine > Intertidal...
TTGAACCATCCCATGTGAAGAACCCCTTGGTTCCTACCACTGTATTTTGGGTGATCTGCTTAATGATTCTGCCTTCTACATCAACAATTCTAATGCTAATCGTATTTCCTGGTTGATCGAATGAATAGTTAAGAGTGGTAAAGTTATTGGCTCCGGGAATATCAGGAGCAAAAGTAGAAGGCTCTATTCTCATTTCTCCGATTTGATTTTGAGGCGTAAAAGATTGCGAATTTTCATAACCAGGTGTAGCACCACCTTCCGTTTCTGAAGCAGTAAACCAATTATTTTGATCATTTGATTCACCAGAAAATGAAAGACGCTCTAGTGATATTCCGTTAGGGTCATTCAATAAATTTGAGTGAAAAGCTTCACTATATTCAAGTCTGTCCAACTCAATATTGCTCGAGTTAAGGATGAGAACAGTTCCGTTATCTGAGGGCAGTCTCGGCATGGAGCTTACTTCAATGAAAGTAGACTCAATTGCATTTGGATATGTACTTTTAATGTTGTCCCCATTTGAAGTAACGACAAAATAGGAGTGAGGTAAAATAAAAAGATTTTCTTCTGTGATGACTCTTGAATTGGTCTCTCCGGCAATTTTCCAACCTTTCAAATTGATGTATTTGGATGAGTTATTATAAAACTCTACAAATCGATCGTCTCCTGTATCAGGATTAAATAGAATTTCATTAACAATGATATCTAATGGTTCTGCTGTAGCTGCAATGATCAATTCCACTTGTTGATTTGAAGTTGGAATTAGATTTCCGGTACAATCGGTTATGTTATCTATGCTTAGCGTATAAAGGGTATTTGGGGCCAGATCAGTGGAGGTGACTAGTGTCACTATTCTATTTGTTTCATCAATTTCAAGGTATAAAAAACTCAGTCCATGATCTGGTATAAAGTTATTTGCAGATACCGTTGATGGATCTAATTTTTCATTAAATGTTAATTCCACAATAGAATTCGTGACTGCGATGGCTTGAATAACCTCTGGGCCTATGAGATCTGGATTATCTCCATCAACTGTATTGATATGTCCTGGGGAACCTCCATTGGCACTGTTTGAACCAATCCAATTGTTTCCTTCCACGCAGTAATAGTCTGTATCAATCATTTCTAAAGAGTAGCCACCTTGGGATTTTGATTGAGCGTTATACCAGTCCTCAGAATAATTGACTTCATAGATTTCTTGGCTATTCGAATCGAATAATGTTATACGATCTGCTGTATTGTTCAAACTTGGCCAATTTGAAACCGGTAAAACTTTACCAAAGGTGTTTAATTCGTTTGCTGTTGACGATGGTGCTAATAATGCGTATTCACCTGGTTCTAAGATCAAGCTCCCAAGCACAGTTGAATTAGTAAGATCTGCTAAGAAAATACCATACAGGTCTAAGATCTGATCCGATATATTTAATATTTCAATATATTCTACCTCAGGTAATCCTTGTGAAGGTGTTGGATTAGCCATGATCTCAGTGATGATCAGCTGACCAGCAATTGGAGTAGCCCCTTTCACAAACTCTAGTGGATCTGCGGTCAATGCATTTCCAGCACAATCGGTAATGTTATTAAAGGCAATTGTATAAAGTGCTCCACTGTCAAAGGCTTGATTGAGTGAGATGCTGATTTTTCGTCCAAAATCTTCGACTTGTGAAATTTCAGCGATTGATAATGAACCTGAAAGAATGAAATTGGAATCAACTAGTGTCGTGACATTCATTGACTCGCTGAATTCAATTTCTAAATCAGTACTAGAGAGAACAGTAAATGAATTGATTATTGGGGAAGTCGAGTCGGCAGAATTGTCTAATACTGAATTTTGAGTACCTGGTGTTCCACCTAGAGCCGATGTACTAGCGGTCCAATTTGCATCATCATAGCATGCGGGATTAAGTTTGATCATCTCCATGCTGTAACCACCATCATCCTTATTAGTGTCGTTGTAATAAGAGTTGTCGTAGTCTACAGAGAATACTTCAATATCATCTGAATTAGTAAGTGTGATAATATCTTCAGCTGTTAGTGTTGGGAAAGAAGTTACACCAAGTACATTTCCAAAAGCTAACAATTCCGAAGTTCCTGCCGTAGTAGTTAAGATCAGGTATTCTCCAGGATTCAGGTCATATGTACCCAGAGGTGTTTCAGAATTATTGTCCTTGATGGTCAGCCCAGACATAGAAAGGATTTGAGATGAATTATTATACACCTCTACGTATTCCCTTTCAGGCAAACCCTGGCTAGGGCTAGGAGACGCCATTATTTCGGTAATGATCACGTCATTGATTCCTGGTTCAGCTCCCGCTACAAAAGTTGTTGATGTATTCAGAGTATTGCCTGAGCAGTCAGAAACATTGCTGATGTTAAGTGTTTGTTCAGCTCCTAACGGGAATTCAGCAGATAGGCTAATACTTACCGAAGTACCAAAAGCATCATTTGTTGTAATTGTAACGATAGCTTCAGGCCCTGAAGTTGAAAAATTTGCTATGTCTAAAGTGCTTATGTCCATAGCTTCTGAAAAAGTAAGAAGTAGCTGTGTTTCCGAAATCACTTCTAAATTCGATATGCTAGGTGAGGTTATGTCTTCCGAGATATCATATACCGAATTTTGAGCTCCGGGTGTTCCTCCACCGGGGTTAGTAGAAGCTGCATAATTAGTGATATCGAAGCATGGCATGTTAGGATTGATCAATTCAACGGTAAATCCACCATCTTCTTTGGTCTCGTCATTGTAGAAGGCAGTAGTGTATTGTATAGAATCTATGACATTAAGGTCTCTGTCTAGCAAAAAAATAGTTTCACCACTATTGGCTAATGAAGGGAAATTGGTTATCCCCAATGTATTCCCGTATTCATCGAATTCAATCTCTCCACTTCCAGTAGAAAGTGTCAGATGATCACCTGTAGACATTAAAAAACGAGGGAGATAGGCAGTATCGCTTTTATCTGTGACTGCAAAATTTCTGACTTCTATATCAGCATCACTACGGTTGAATAGCTCAATGAATTCATAATTGGGGATTTGGGCTGAAAGCTCATTATCAAAATACACTTCATTGATGACGATATCTCGGAATGCCGGTTTAACGAGCGATTCGAAGGTAAAGTTAATGCTATCAAGGCTAATTGCATTTCCGTGAAGGTCTTCAATTCTATCCAGAGTAAGTGAATAGAGCTGGGCATCTATTAAGGTGTTTGTAAATGTTAAAGTGACAGTTCTTGCGTCAGTTGACAAGGTAATACTAGTGGGTTGACCTACTCCATTGTTCAAAGAGTAATGATTTAAGCTAGTAGCAGTTGCTCTATCAACTCGCTCATTGAATTTAACTTGGATCTCATTCTCGAAAGTTGAATTTATAGAAATAACGATCGGGGCACTTACGTCAAAATCTATTATGTTTCTGCTTGCTGGAATTAAGTTGCCAAAAAAGTCGGTTAAGTTTTGAACTAAAAGCTCATAGGATTTAGCTTCTGTTAAGGCATTTTTAAAGAACAAGGTCAGGACAGAGGCGTCCTCGCTATTAACTACAGAGGTTAAAGGATTCCCTATTCCACCTTCAAGTATAAAGTTTGAAGTATTTTCGGCAGTTAGTTCTGCAAGGTTCTTCTCAAATTGTAATTCTAAAGTGTTGGCGTTTACAATGCTTATCTGAGTAATGAAATCTGAGTAGACAAAGTCGAAAGTGGTTGATTCCAGAATATTGCCATCAAGGTCTTCTAAATGATTTACGTTCAAGATATAATCCTCTCCTTCAACCAGTCGTGTTGTTAGAAAGACAGTAACCAAAGAAGGGTCCGAGTTATCCTGATCAAGGCTAAACGTACCGATTTCGCTATCGAACCTATAATTTTCAACCTCTTCAGCTGAGGCTTGAGTGAGTTTTTTCGTGAATTGGAGAAGAATACTTGTGTCGGATAAAATGGAAAAAGTTCCTAATTCTGGTGTTTGGGTCGAAAAGGTGCTTTGCAAGCTGGTTACCAAATTATTTGAAAAGAGGTCAACTATATTTCTAATGGTAAGTGTATTTACTGGATTGTTTCCTAGATCTGCAAAAGTCAATCTTACGATGCTTCTATTTTCTTCAGATCTCACTGCTGACACCGGATTTCCGATACCATTGTCAACAGAATAGTTAAATACATCTTCAGCAAAAGATTCAATCAGTTCTTCTGAAAACGCTAGTAAAAGATCGGTTGGGTTAATCAAGTCGATTCCTAGAAGTCTAGGTGGAAGGCTATCAAAGGTAAAATCATAATTTCTATTGTTTGAAATGGCATTTCCTGACAAGTCTTCGATAGCCGTTAATGTGAGACTATTTTCAATTTCTTGCTTAAAGTCTATTGCAAAGTCTAGGATGACGGAAGTAGCATTGGATTGGAGCGTTGCTGAAGCAGGTGTACCATGACCATTATCAACCGAATAGTTATTAATGGTCTCAGCACTAGTTTCATCCAGTCTTTCGTCAAAATAAATTCTAATTGAATTTTCATCTACCACTATCACGGAATCAACATCAGGATCGTCAGTATCATATGTAAAATCAGTGTTCAGGGCTTGGAGATAATTAAGAGAGGCATCTTTAATATTTTCAAATTGAATCTCAGTAGTTGAGTTTTCTGGGAAAGATCCGTCAAATACTAAATGAACTAGTCTTGGGTTTGTACCGTCAAGTGAAGCACTAATTGGATTCCCTAGTCCGTCATCAACAATATAATTAGCGATTGTTTCAACACTTGTTTCATCAAGATCCTCATCAAAAGAAATGTCTAACAATTGGCTAGAAATGACAATAATTGTGTCCAATTGATTCTTGAAAACAAAACTCTCATTACTTAAAGCTACTGTATTGCCGAGGGTATCGGTGAGGTTTTGATAACTTAAAGTGAAATTCCGAGCCTCTGAAAGACTCGAATCTAATTCAAGTGAAATTCGTTTTCTGTTATCAGAATTTAGAGTGGCTCTTTTCGGGCTTCCAATATGCTGATCGATGTTAAAGTATGATTCAGTTTCAGCGACCGTTTCTTCAACTTCTTCATCAAATATAATGTCCAATTGGGCTTCTGTTTTAAAAATGAATCTTTCAAAAACTGGAGATTCATTATCGAATAAATAGGACTCCCTATTTCCATTAATAGCATTACCAACACAGTCTTTTAAGTTCGAGATGGTTAGATTATAGATCGTGCCAGAAGTCATAGCAGAACTCAGAGTTAGGGTAATACTTTTACCGTAAGGAAGGTTAAGACTAGCGTTACTGACCGTCAGCCCGTTTTCTAAACTAAAGTTTACGCTGGCTACAGAACTGTTATCAATGATCTCATCAAAAATTACTGTGATCTGAGTGGGAGAATTGACATTGATCGCTGAAATATTTGGCCCTGTGATATCTGGGGAATTGTTGTAAACTGAGTTTTTAGTACCTGGTGTGCCTCCTGAACTGCTGACGGACGCTCGCCAGTTATTTTCATCGCTGCAGATCTGCTCAGGGTTGATCTGCTCAAGTGTCCAGCCACCGTCTTCTTTTTTTACGTCTTGATACCAAGTGAGATCATAGGATAAACTATCTACTTGATTTCCTAGATTGTCTCGAAGAATGAGTTGTTCGCCTCCGTTAGTTAATATGTTCCAAGATGATACACCTATCACATCGCCAAACGACTGATAATTAGCAACATCAGAAGTACTGGTTAATATGACAAAGCTGTTTGGGTCAAGTACAAAATTGCCAATTACGCCTTCAGAGAGTTTAAAGTCTGTAAGATCTATCGCCTCTGAAGTTGTATTGTAAAGCTCTACAAATTCATCAGTAGGGAGTACTAATGGATCAGGATCGTTGGTGCCACTTGGGTCGGCAAAGATCTCATTGATCACAATTTGTCTTCTTGAAGTAGCTACTTCGAATTGAGCATTTGTCGTTAGACCCGAAGTTGTAGCATTTCCATTTGTATTAGTGACATTATTGATAGTTATCTCATAAGTATTGTTCACTAAAGGATTTGATATAGTGAGTGTAATAATGGAAGCATTATTACCACTTTGTACAGCACTTGTGGGAATACCTCGACCAAAATTGATAATGTAATTGCTTTCTGTTTCAGCAGAGGTAGTTTCTAGATCTTGATTAAAGTCTAGGTCTATCGTGGTAGCCGAAGTAACTGTGATATTGTCAATTTCTAATGGTATGTAATCATAGTTATCCGTTAAGTTCGCTGCAACAGATAGCGTAGATTCATCAGTTACATTATTGACAGTTACTTCATAGGTGTTTGCAACAAAAGGACTAGCGAATGTTAGCGCAACCTGATCTGAATTTACAGCTCCCAAAGAGGCAGAAGTTGGGTTCCCGATAGAATTGTTTACAGAATAATTGCCAAGTGTTTCGGCTGAGGTTTCTTCCAGATCGAGGTTAAAATCTACCAAAATGGAATTCTCATTTTGAACAGTGATACTTTCAATGGCTAGCGCTTCTATGTAGCTAAAATTGTCTTGTAAATTATTCGCAGGGGTATTGGAAGCCTCATCTTCAACGCCATTAACTGTCAATTGATAGTTATTATTAGGCATGGCTGAAGTCGTCAGAGTTACCACATTGTTAGCGCTTCTTGTAGCACTGTTTATAGAAATGCCATTATCAATTGTATAGTTTGCTGCGTTTTCAGCAGTTGTTTGGTCAACACTTTGATTGAAAGTGATCTGTACCGTATTGGCGTCTGGGGCAGAAACACTACTGATAGCTAATGGTAAAACTTGTTCAACGATACTAAAATCATCCATGACCAGTTCTGCCGAAGAACCTGAACCATTGCCTCTAGCAGCGGTGAATTTTACAATGACATTCGTTTTTCCCGCTGCTGTATTAGGTAGCTCGTATTCATATTCTGTAAAACTCGTGTTGTTGTCGTTCGGGAAGGTTGTCTCATCTCCAATACTCACATTGTCTAGAAAATTATCTCCACCATCTATTGAGGTTGAAAAACTTAGCAAAACAGGTCTATCCGAACTAGCAGAACCATTTTGTTTAGAGTAAGCGTAGAATTTGATTGTCGGCTTATTAATTCCTGTCAGGTCTAAAGAGATCAAAACCTCACCCGAAAAGGATGAGATAGGAATTATATTTAATGAGGCTGAGCCATTTCTGGCATCTGAACCTTGATAAATTCGCCTGTTTGTAGACACTTCATTGCCTTTCCAGTGGCTGATGAATTCTACATTATCGCCAACTGTAAAGTCATTTTCGAAGCCTTCGTTATTGGGGAATGTTTGGATTTGCCCAAAGACAAATTGCGCACTTAGAAGTGCCAATAATAGTAAACAGTATTTCATTTTATTGTGTGTGTGGTTCTACTAAAATACTAAATTTGCTGAGTTTTTGGCAATAGCTAAGAGTTAACTAATTGATGTTATGAAGATTGCAGTAGTTGGAGCTACCGGATTGGTGGGTGGAGAAATACTTGAAGTGTTAGAAGAACGTAATGTTCAATTCGATGATCTTTTACTTGTTGCTTCGGTAAGGTCAGCTGGAAAAAAGAAGGAGTTTAAGGGTAAAGAGTATACCATTATTACGCTAGAAGAAGCTGTAGCCCAAGCTCCCGACTTCGCAATTTTTTCAGCAGGTGGAGCTACTTCACTGGAATGGGCGCCTAAGTTTGCAGAAGTAGGGACGACAGTGGTTGATAACTCCTCTGCTTGGCGAATGAGTCCGGATCATAAATTGATCGTTCCTGAGATCAATGCTAGTATTCTTACTGATAAAGATAAGATCATTGCCAATCCGAATTGCTCAACTATTCAGATGGTTGCTGCATTAGAACCACTCAGAAACAGATATGGAATCAAAAGGGTAGTAGTATCGACTTACCAATCTGTTACAGGTTCAGGAAAAGCAGCGGTCGATCAGATGATGAATGAACGAGAGGGCAAGGTTGCTGAAATGTGCTATCCGCACAAGATCGATATGAATGTGCTTCCTCACATCGATATATTCCAGGATAATGGCTATACAAAGGAAGAGATGAAGATGATTAATGAAACTAAGAAGATCTTCAATGATGATTCTATTGCTGTAACAGCCACTACAGTTAGAATACCGACTATGGGTGGTCATTCAGAGTCTGTAAATGTAGAGTTTAAGGAAGATTTTGACATAGCCGAGGTAAGAAATTTATTAGAAAATACCGAAGGTATTATTGTACAAGATGACCCTGTAAATAATATTTACCCAATGCCTTTGACTGCCCATAAGAAAGACGAGGTTTTTGTAGGCAGGTTGAGAAGAGATGAAAGCCAGGCCAATACAATAAACATGTGGATAGTGGCTGACAACCTCAGAAAAGGAGCCGCCACAAATGCTGTTCAGATCGTTGAGTATCTTCAAAAACAACTTAGCAACATTTGATCGAAAGGCTTTTAGATCCACGGATACAACAGTTTATTAGGGATCATGAAAATGACTCTCCGTCTAAGCTCATGCTTAGGGCAAATCAATTTCCAGAATGGGATATGTCCGCAATTGTGGATCAGGTCGTATCTAGAAAAAAAGCTAAGAACAAGCTCTCCGACTGGTATTCAAAAGAAGGTATTATTTGGCCTAAGCCACTTTCTATTGAACAAAGCTCCTCTCAAATAACTGCTGAGTATAAAGCTCATTTAGTCTCTGGAAAGAGCATGATCGATCTTACGGGTGGTTTTGGGGTAGACACTTACTATTTCTCTAAAAGATTTGATAAAGTGACTCATGTTGAAATAAATGAGGTGCTGCATCAGATTGTAAAACAGAACTTTATATTGCTTGACTCTTCGATAAGGTCTATTTGCAGTACAGCGGAACAATATTTGAAAGACTCTGAACCCGTGGATTTTATCTATTTAGATCCTGCAAGACGTGATGAGGAAAATGCTAAGGTTGTTTTTCTGGAATACTATAGTCCCAATGTGGTGGACTTGCAAAATTCGTTATTGAGTGTAGCGAAGCAGGTCATGATTAAAGTCTCGCCTTTGCTCGACATTAAAAAGGTACTGCATGACATAGATAATGTTTCTGAAGTCCACGTTGTATCTGTTAAGAATGAAGTCAAGGAGTTATTATTAATTCTTAAACCTCAAATTACTGAAGAGCCAATATTGAAGACCATTAATTTAGGGGGGCAAGAGGTTCATTTATTTGACTTCACTTTTTCAGAAGAAGTGTCATTAGAAATTGACACTTCAGAGGTGTCTAATTTCCTTTATGAACCTAATGCTTCAATTTTAAAGGCAGGCGGGTTCAAATCTATTGGATATTATTATGGCCTAAAGAAACTCGAAGCCAATTCACATTTATATACAAGTGAGGATTTCATCTCAAATTTTCCGGGCAGAAGCTTCAAGGTATTGAAAGAGCTTTCTCTTAGTAAGAAGAAATTAAAAAAGGATCTCCACGAATTCAAAGCCAACATTGCCGTAAGAAACTATCCTGCTACAGTTGATGAAATCAGGAGAAAGACTGGGATCCAAGAAGGTGGTGACCAGTATATCTTTGCCACAATGGACAAGAAGGGTAAGAAAGTTCTTTTATGTGAAAAGATATAGGCTCCAGAATATTAAGCTGAGTAGGCCGTAAATGATTAAAACCTTCAGTCTATTCTTGGTTTCAAACCACCATAATACCCAGAATGGTCTGTAAAGGCCTAAGACTGTTCCTAAAGTTAGTATCGAAGCGAGGATTAGAATAATACCCATAAAAAACCCTGATTTCTTTTTAACAGAAATCAGGGTCAAATTTAAGTTTTTGAAAGATTAAAGCGTTCTTTTCACTTCTTGAATTTCGAATCCTTCAATAATGTCACCTTCCTTAATGTCATTGAAGTTCTTAATACTGATACCACATTCGTATCCGGATTTTACTTCATTCACATCATCTTTGAAACGTTTCAATTGACCGATATCACCAGTGTAAGTTACAATACCATCTCTGATCAAACGGATCTGATTTTGTCTCTTAACATAACCATCGGTTACATAACAACCCGCTACCGTACCAATCTTAGAAATCTTGAAGATTTCTCTCACTTCAATATTACCTGTGATGATTTCTTTCTGGGTTGGTTCAAGCAGACCTTCCATTGCATCCTTGATCTCGTTGATGGCATCATAGATGATAGAGTAAAGTCTGATTTCGATTTCTTCAGTTTCTGCAATTCTTCTGGCACCGCCTGAAGGTCTTACTTGGAAACCTAGGATAACGGCATCAGAGGCGGAAGCTAAAAGCACGTCAGATTCTGAGATCTGACCAACACCTTTGTGAATGATATTTACCTGAACTTCTTCTGTTGAAAGTTTTAGCAATGAATCACTCAATGCCTCTACAGATCCATCCACGTCACCTTTGACAATAACATTCAGTTCTTTGAAGTTACCAACTGCAAGACGTCTACCGATCTCGTCTAGTGTGATATGTTTCTTAGTTCTTACGCTCTGTTCTCTAAGTATCTGCTCGCGTTTATTAGCAATATCTCGAGCTTCTCTATCGGAAGACATAACGTTGAACTTGTCACCTGCTTGAGGAGCACCATCTAAGCCAAGCATTTGAACTGGTGTTGCTGGGCCAACTTTGTCAAGCCTGTTACCTCTATGGTCAAACATTGCTTTAACCTTGCCATAATGAGGCCCGGCAAGAACAACATCTCCAATTTTCATAGTTCCAGATTGAACCATAAGGGTAGCTAAATAACCTCTTCCTTTATCTAATGAAGCTTCAACGACAGTTCCAACACCTGGTTTGTTAGGGTTAGCTTTTAGTTCTAGCATTTCAGCTTCTAGCAATACTTTTTCTAACAGCTCATCTACACCTTGGCCAGTTTTGGCAGATACTTCTTGACACTGGTACTTACCACCCCAATCTTCAACTAGAATGTTCATTTGAGATAGTTCTTCCTTGATCTTGTCAGGATTAGCTGTTGGTTTATCTATTTTGTTGATTGCTATAACGATCGGCACTTCAGCAACCTGAGCGTGATTGATAGCCTCTTTTGTCTGAGGCATAACATTATCGTCAGCAGCTACTACAATAATGGCAACGTCTGTGATCTTTGCTCCACGAGCACGCATTGCAGTAAAGGCTTCGTGACCTGGTGTATCTAAGAAAGCTACACGCTTTTCATTTTTGGTCATTACATCATATGCACCAATATGCTGAGTTATCCCTCCGGCTTCACCAGCTGTTACATTCGCTTGTCGAATATAATCTAGCAAAGAAGTCTTACCATGGTCAACGTGACCCATTATGGTAACAATAGGGGCTCTATCAAGAAGATCTTCATCCGCATCTACTGACTCCACAATATCTACTTCATCATCGGCAGATGTGAACTGAGTATCATATCCAAATTCGTCAGCAATAATGGTGATGGCCTCCGCATCAAGTCTTTGGTTGATTGAAACAAACATGCCCAAAGACATACAAGTAGAAATGACTTCATTGACAGACACATTCATCAAACTCGCTAAGTCACTTGCAGAGATAAACTCAGTAACTTTTAGTGTTTTGCTATCCTCCTGCTGCTTCATCATTTCTTCTTCAGCCGCTTCAGCAATAGCACTTCTTTTCTCTTTTCGGTATTTAGCTCGGCTTTTCCCTCCGCCTTTACCTCCGCCACCGCTTAGGCGTGCCAGAGTTTCTTTGATCTGATCTTGTATCTCTTTATCGGTAAGCTCTTCTTTAGGCTTATGTCTGTTACCACCACCTCTTTGGGGGGCACCGCGCCTATTGTCATTAGCACCTTTAGGAGATCTTTCAACCTTAGTTTGTTGAATTCTTTTACGAGGTCTTTTACCTCTATGATCGCCAGGTTTATTATCTTTTTTGTCGTCCGTAGCCTTTTTAGGCTTGTCCTTTGGAAGCTCAATCTTACCGACAACTTTCAGTCCTCTTAACGAATCCGCCTTTGCTTTTACACTTTCAGGCTCTTTTGGCCCTTCTTCCTTCAACTCTTCCTTAGGCTCAGGCTTTTTCTCTTCTTTTTTAGCTTCTTCTTTCTTTGGCTCTTCAACCTCTTTCTTATCTGAGGGTTCTTTTTTCTTCTTGTCCTTATCAAGGTCAATTTTGCCTAAAACCTTCAACCCAGACTTTTTCTCATCTTTTGCTTCCTCCTCAGGTTCTTTTTTCGCTGGTTCTTTTTCAGCTGGTTTTTCCTCTTTTGGAGCCTCTTCCTTTATCTCTTCCGCCTGAGGCGTTTCTTTAGGTTCATCAGCCTTCGGCTCTTCAATTTTCGGGGCTTCTTCTTTTGGTTCAGCTTCCTTTTTAACAGGAGCGCTTTCCTCTTTTTTAGGCTCTTCTTTCTGAGGTTCAGTAACACCACTGGAATCTATAACCATGTCTTCGACATGCTTTGTTCCTATGGTTAGATGAGACGCTTCTTCTTTTTCGTGAGCCGATGCTGCAAATTCTTTGGCTAACATATCATATTGCTCACCAGAGATCTTGGCATTCGGGCTGCTATCTACAGAAAAGCTCTTGGCAGAAAGGAAGTCTACTATGGTATTTCTACCAACGTTTAACTTTCTCGCCACTTGGCTCAGCCTCATCATTTTTTCTTCAGACATACTCAAATATCCCTCTTTTTAAGGTTATTAAAAATTCTACTCTTGTTCGAATTCTCTATTTAGAATTTCGAATAGGTGTTTAACAGTCTCTTCTTCTAATTCTGTTCTTCGAACAATGTCTTCAGAAGCTAGTGCTAAAACACTTTTAGCAGTATCTAAACCGATTCTTTTTAATTCATCAATGATCCACGCGTCAATTTCGTCAGTGAACTCATCAAGATCTACGTCTTCCTCTTCGTAGTCACTTAACTCTCTGAACACATCTATCTCGTATCCGACTAATTTAGAAGCTAGTTTGATGTTCTGACCGCCTTTTCCAATCGCTAATGAAACTTGATCTGGCTTTAGATATACAGAAACTCTTCCATCGTCTTCTAGTATCTTCATGCTCGAGATCTTAGCTGGGCTTAAGGCTCTAGCAATGTAAAGTTCCATATTATCCGTGAAGTTGATCACATCGATGTTTTCATTCTGTAGTTCCCTTACAATAGAATGGATTCTAGATCCTTTCATTCCTACACAAGCTCCAACTGGATCAATTCTATCATCGTATGACTCAACTGCAACTTTTGCCCTTTCGCCAGGCTCACGAACTACCTTCTTAATAGTAATTAGCCCATCGAACACTTCTGGAACTTCACTTTCGAAAAGTCTCTCAAGGAATTCGCCAGAAGTTCTGGAAAGAATAATTTTAGGATTACCATTGATCATTTCTACACGATCAACTATAGCTCTTACACTGTCGCCTTTTCTGAATCTATCTTTTGAGATCTGCTCATATTTAGGAAGAGATAACTCGTTTCCTTCTCCATCTACTAACAGAACTTCTCTGCCTAAGATCTGGTAAACTTCAGCAGAAATGATTTCGCCAACTAGATCTTTGTATTTCTGGTATAGAATATCTTTTTCTAAATCTTTGATTCTTTGGATCAAAGTTTGACGCGCAGTCATAACTGCTCTACGGCCGAAATCTTCTAATTTGATCTCTTCTGCAACTTCTTCTCCTATTTCAAAGTCAGGTTCTATTTTTCTTGCGTCAGTAAGACTGATTTTGTCATAGTCCCAAATATCTTCTGAGTTATCGTCTACGATTTCTCTGAACCTCCAGATTTCGAGGTCTCCTTTGTCTGCGTTAATGATAATATCGAAGTTGTCATCAACCTCAAATTTCTTTCTGATCATTGTTCTGAAAACATCTTCCAGAATCCTAATCATTGTTGGTCGATCAACATTTTTTTGTTTCGCAAAATCTGCAAACGACTCAATTAATATTCCACTGTCCATTTTTTCTACTTAAATGACACTAACACATTAGCTTTTTCTATATCTGAGAAAGGAATTGATGTTTCTTCAATCACTTTCTTTTTATCTACCTTCTTCTCGGTAGCCAAAACAATCTCATCTTCCGAAACCGATCTTAGTTGACCTTCAACTATGGTTTCTGAGGAAAGCTTGACCTTAAGTCTTCTTTCGATATTCTTTATATACTGACGCTTTGATGATATTGGATGATCTAACCCAGGGGAAGATACTTCCAACACATATGCAAAATCGATTAGGTCTTCTAACTCTATCTCTCCTGCAAGCTTTCTGCTTAAATCAGCACAATCGTCAATGTTAACTCCCTTATCTCCATCTAACAAGATCAAGAACTTTGTTTTACCAGAGACGCCCTTAGATATAACATCTACTATAAAGAAACTCTCATCTTTTAGATGCGTCTCGGCTAGGCTTTTTATTTTGTCTGTTAGTTCCTGCATGCTTAACAATGAAAGAGGGGACTTTATGTCCCCTCTGGAAAATTACCATTAAGTGCTGCAAAATTAGCGGATTTTTATTTTATATCAAAAACTTGATTCATTCGTAGTTCTAGATAAATGAATCTATTTTTGAGTAATTAACACTGATTATGAAGTATTGCAAAGTAATCTTATCTGTTTTAGCCTTTAGTTTAATTTTTTCTTGCTCAGAATCTGGTAGTAATTCTTCCAATTCTAGTGCACAGCTCGATCTAAAAAAGGCACCAATCGCAAATGCCGATTCCGTTTATTCTTTTGTAAAGCAACAGGTAGATTTTGGACCTAGGGTCCCGAATACTGAGGAACACAAAAAGGCCGCTGATTGGTATGTTCGAAAATTTGAAAGCTATGGTGCTAATGTCACTGTTCAAGAATTTAAAGACCGTGTGTATGATGGAACAGAGGTTCAGCTTAAGAATATAATTGCTTCATTTAATCCGAGTGTTAAAAAGAGAATATTATTGGCCGCCCATTGGGATACTCGTCCTTTTGCTGATAAAGATGAAGTAGACCAATCTCAACCTATAGACGGAGCTAACGATGGCGCAAGTGGAGTGGCGGTCTTACTTGAAGTAGCAAGAGTGATCTCGCAAGATTCACCATCAGTTGGTGTAGACATCATCTTATTTGATGGTGAAGATTGGGGAGAGCCTATTACCAGCTCAGGCAATATCGATCCTAGAGAATACGATAAAGAAAGTTGGTATTGTCTTGGATCCCAATACTGGAGCAAAAATAAGCATCGCGCTAATTACTCTGCATTCTATGGAATATTACTAGATATGGTTGGCGCTGAAGATGCAACGTTCTTATACGATGGTGTCTCTCAACAGAATGCACAGAGAGTTCTGACACGTACATGGGATATTGCTCATTCTTTAGGACACCAAGACCTATTTATCAAAGAACAGGGTCTTAGTTTAGGATTCGTAGATGATCATGTTTTTGTGAATAAAAATGCTCGCATTCCAATGATCGATATTATCGATTACAGAAAAGGTGAAAATGATTTTGGACCATATCACCATAGGCAGAAAGACAATATGGAAATCATAAGTAAGGAAACTCTTATTGCGGTTACAGAAGTCGTTCTCACCGTCTTATTTAACGAGTGATCTAGTTTTTCAAGATATTCATTAAGTACTTACCGTAACCTGATTTTTCTAACGGTTTAGCGATTTCAGCTAACTGGCCTGCATTGATATATCCTTTTTGATAAGCGATTTCTTCAATACAACTGATCTTGATTCCTTGTCTTTTTTCCAAGATTTGGACGAACTGACCTGCTTGCATCAAAGAATCAATAGTTCCTGTATCTAACCAAGCTGTACCTCTGTCCATGGTGCTGACTTTGAGCTTGCCCATTTCTAAATAAGTTTTGTTCACGTCTGTAATCTCTAATTCGCCTCTTGGACTTGGCTTTAGATTTTTAGCGATCTCTACCACCTGATTATCATAGAAATATATGCCTGGAACTGCCCAGTTTGATTTAGGATTCTCAGGTTTCTCTTCAATTGATAGGGCGTTCATTTCATCATCGAATTCTACAACCCCATACCTTTCAGGGTCATTGACTCGATATGCATAAACAATACCTCCATCAGGATCAGCATTTTCTTTAAGTAATTTCGGTAGGCCGGAACCATAAAAAATATTGTCTCCTAGAATTAGTGCAACCTTATCGTTTCCAATAAATTCTTCACCAATCGTGAATGCTTGGGCTAGACCTTCAGGATTAGGTTGTTCAGCATAGCTGAACGAACATCCAATTCTACTACCATCGCCTAAAAGCATTTTAAAATTAGGCAGGTCATGTGGGGTAGAGATGATGAGAATCTCTCTAATACCCGATAGCATTAAAATTGAAAGGGGGTAGTAGATCATGGGTTTATCATAAACCGGCATCAACTGTTTACTTACTGAATAGGTAAGTGGATAAAGTCTTGTTCCTGATCCGCCTGCTAAAATGATTCCTTTCATAGTTTATATTGATTTTGGTAATATTTCTGATAGTCACCTGAAGTTACATTCGATAACCATTCTGTATTCTCAAGGTACCAATCTACAGTTTTTTCGAGTCCTTCTTCAAACTGAAGCGAAGGTTCCCAACCCAATTCGACTTTGATCTTAGAAGCATCAATGGCATATCGCATATCATGGCCTGCTCTGTCTTTCACAAACGTAATTAGCTCTCTTGACTCACCTTCTTTCTTGCCTAGTTTACGATCCATTATGTCGCAAAGCAGCTCTACAATGTCTAGGTTTTTCCATTCGTTGAATCCACCGATATTATAAGTTTCCCCTTTTTTGCCTTGATGATAGATGACATCAATAGCTCGAGCATGATCAACTACGTAGAGCCAATCTCTGATATTGTCTCCTTTTCCATAAATAGGCAGAGGCTTCTTATTTTTAATGTTATGTATACATAGAGGAAGCAACTTTTCAGGAAACTGATTGGGCCCATAATTATTAGAACAATTAGAAATCACCACTGGAAGATCATAGGTATTTGCATAAGCTCTTACAAAATGATCTGAACTTGCTTTTGATGCCGAATACGGAGACTTAGGATCATAAGCTGTCGATTCTAGAAAAAACCCAGTAGCTCCTAAAGAACCATAAACTTCATCTGTCGAAATATGATAGAACACTTTATCAGTTATTTGACCTGTCCATTGCTTTTTGGCTGCATTTAGGAGATTGACAGTTCCAAGGATGTTTGTTTTCACGAAAGCTAGAGGATCAGTAATTGATCTGTCAACATGTGACTCAGCTGCTAAATGAATTACTCCTTCGAATTGATGCTCCTCGAAGAGTTGATTTATAAACTGCTCATCAGTAATATCACCCATAATAAAGGTGTAGTTTGAAAGTTTCTCAACGTCTTTAAGATTCTCTAAATTACCGGCGTAGGTAAGTGAATCTAAATTGAAGATCTGATACTCAGAATATTTATTGACAAAGAGTCTTACCACATGGTTTCCAATAAATCCGGCCCCCCCGGTGATCAATAGTTTTTTCATCTCTTTTTTTCTCAAAGGTAGTGTCATCAGTTACTAGCGGAAGGCAATTTAGTCGAATGATATAAATCAGCAGTTGATTACAA
>Ga0209653_1001673_pt1 | contig 17477 bp, 14 predicted proteins | sample SaaInl6LU_22_DNA_FD_184644 | JGI IMG/M metagenome (GOLD analysis project Ga0209653, IMG submission 184644) | Marine microbial communities from expanding oxygen minimum zones in the Saanich Inlet - ESP_116LU_22_DNA (SPAdes) (version 2) | ecosystem: Environmental > Aquatic > Marine > Intertidal...
AGCTGCTAAGTGTGGGACTTTCCCTCCAGCTGATTTGATCTCCTCAACCTTTCCCGCTAATTCATCTTTGATTGATTTTGCTGTAGCTTTTCCGTCAAGCAATTGATAGCTCATATTAATCTAATTTAAGAACCGCCATGAAAGCCTCTTGTGGAATCTCCACATTACCTACTTGGCGCATTCGTTTCTTTCCTTTTTTCTGCTTCTCTAAAAGTTTACGCTTACGAGAAATATCTCCTCCATAACATTTGGCCAAAACGTTCTTACGTAAAGCCCTCACAGTTTCTCTTGCAATCACTTTAGTGCCTATGGAAGCTTGAATTGCAATTTCGAACATCTGTCTAGGAATAAGGTCTTTAAGCTTTTCACAAAGTCTTTTCCCCCACTCATAAGCCTTATCTCTATGGACAATGGCAGAAAGTGCATCGACCTTGTCGCCATTCAGTTGAATATCTAGCTTTACCAAGTTGGACTGTCTGAAACCAATGAGTTCATAATCTAATGAGGCATAACCTCTTGAGATTGTCTTAAGCTTATCAAAGAAATCGAAGACAATCTCAGCTAATGGCATTTCAAAGGTCATCTCAACACGATCCGATGTTAGGTACACCTGATTCTTAATCTCTCCACGTTTGTCAATACAAAGATTGATCACTGGACCAACAAACTCCGACTTAGTAATGATCTGAGTACGAATGAAAGGCTCTTCCATATGAGACAAATCATTTGACTCAGGCATTTCGGAAGGGGCATTGATCTTTTCCAAGCGTCCATCACTCATAATGGCATGAAATTGAACTGATGGAACTGTGGTGATCACAGTCATGTCGAATTCCCGTTCTAATCTCTCTTGCACGATCTCCAAATGCAGCATGCCCAAGAAACCACAACGGAAGCCAAAGCCTAATGCTGCAGAAGTTTCCGGCTCCCATACTAGAGAAGCATCGTTTAATTGAAGCTTCTCCATCGAATTTCTTAACTCTTCAAACTCTTGAGTGTCGACAGGATATATACCGGCAAAAACCATGGGCTTAACATCTTCAAAACCCTTGATCATACGCTGAGTAGGTCGATCTACATGTGTGATCGTATCCCCAACCTTTACTTCCTTGGCATTTTTAATTCCGGAAATGAGGTAGCCTACATTTCCTGCCTTAATTTCTTTCTGAGGAGATTGTTTGAGTTTTAGAATACCGATTTCATCAGCATCATAGGTCTTCCCGGTATTCACGAATTTGACCTTATCTCCTTTTTTTATACTTCCGTTGAAGACGCGGAAGATTACTTCAATCCCTCTGAATGAATTATAAACCGAATCGAAGATCATGGCCTGAAGTGGTTCTTCAGGATCCCCTTGAGGTGCAGGAATCTTTTCTACGATGGATTCTAGGATCTTATCTACACCAATGCCTTCTTTTCCACTGGCATGGATCACGTCCTCCGGATCACATCCCAACAGCTCTACAACCTGATCGGTCATTTCTTCTGGCATGGCTCCCGGAAGATCTATCTTATTGAGCACAGGAATGATCTCAAGATCATGCTCAAGGGCCAAGTAAAGATTTGAGATCGTTTGTGCCTCTACTCCCTGAGAAGCATCGACAATAAGCAATGCTCCCTCACAGGCTGCTATCGAACGAGAAACCTCATAAGAAAAATCAACGTGACCTGGAGTATCAATAAGGTTAAGGGTATATTCTTCTCCTTTATACTGATAGTTCATCTGTATAGCGTGAGATTTAATGGTGATCCCTCTTTCACGCTCCAGATCCATATCATCCAACAACTGTTCTTGCATATCGCGATCAGACACCGTACCGGTTTGCTGTAAGAGTCTATCGGCCAAGGTACTTTTACCATGGTCGATGTGAGCGATGATGCAGAAATTCCGTATTCTCTTCATATCCATTTCGAACGGCAAAAATAGAAAAACTTAAGGCATTTGCTTTACGGCCTTAACATGTATTTTTGCAGCTATGTTATTAGTGGACAAGAAAAAGCAGGAGAATATATCTGAGTACATCATTTACATGTATCAGACGGAGTTATTGATCAGGAATTTTGAATTCGATATAGAGAAGATCAAGATCCATGTATTCGGGAATATTCCCGATGAGAAAATGGATGAAGCCATTAAAGCTGAAGAGCTCAAAGGGTATGCTTCTATCATTGAAGACATGAAAAAGGAAGGGCTGGAAAAAGAAGGACACCTGTCTTACGTCCAAGAAGAAGTTCAAAAACTAGCTGACTTGAGCATGACACTTCAAATTGAAAATGAAGATTATCGAGCTGTTTTTAATGCAGCCAGACCTGCCATACGTCAGAGCATTCAAGATTCGGAGGGAATGATCAACAACCCAATTCAAGCATGTTTAAATGGTGTTTTCGGATTGCTGATTGCACGAATGAATGGTAAAGAGGTTCCAGAAGATGTTCAAGACCACATTGAGCACTTTGGCAATGTACTGTCTTTTCTGTCGGCTTGGAAAAGGGAAAAAGGTCAACCCCGAAACTAGTCATCGGTTAGCAGTATATATGGAATAGCTAAAAGCCGAGACTATACACTGTTAACCGATAACTATTCACTAATTACTGTTTGTAAACAACTCCACCTTTCATAACGAAAGAGACATTTGCCATGATATCTATGTTTTGAGTTGGGTCACCATCAACGGCAACGATATCTGCAAGTTTGCCTTCTTCTAAAGAACCTACACTTTCATAGATTCTGAGTAATTCAGCAGAGGTTTTAGTGGCTGATTGGATAGCCTCCATTGCAGGCATTCCAGCTTCTACCATAAAAATGAACTCCCTCCCATTTTCTCCATGAGGAGAAACTCCTGAATCTGTTCCAAAAGCAATTCTTACTCCTCTTGAATAGGCCTGACCGAAAGTTTCCTGAATTTTTGGCCCTACCTCTAATGCTTTAGGGACTACCAAAGGAGGGAAATAACCTGGGATCTGAGCCTTTTCAACCACAAATTTACCTGCAGAAATAGTCGGTACATAATAAGTGCCCATTTCAATCATCTTATCCATGGTTCTTGTCGACATGAAGGTTCCGTGTTCTATGGTGTTAATTCCTGCTGATACCGCTCTATACATTCCTTCGTCACCATGCGCATGGGCAGCCGTTACAAAACCATATTCTTTAGAGATCTGAACAATACCTTTCAATTCTTCCATGGTAAATTGTGGCCCCTGTCCATCCTTTGCAACAGATAAAACACCACCAGTGGCAGTGATCTTGATCACATCGGCTCCATTTTTATACCTCTGACGAACAGCTTTCTTCGCTTCTTCATAGCTATTGATCACTCCATCTTTTGGGCCTGGGTTACCCATTAAAGCGAGACTACTCCCATTGGTAGGATCGGCATGCCCGCCTGTGGTTGCTATGGACTTCTCAGCAGTGAAGATCTTAGGCCCTTTGACCTTTCCGGCATCAATGGCTTTTCTTAGAGCAACATTGACACCAGATCCGCCCAGATCACGAACGGTGGTAAAACCTGCCATTAAAGTTCTTTCTGCATAGACTTGTGCATCATAAGCAATATCTGCAGGATTAAGGATGTAACCCTCTATTTGAGAGTTTGGACTGCTCTGACTTTCAATATGAACGTGCATATCCATCAGGCCGGGCATTACTGTCTTATCTTTGAGATCGATCAGAATATCATCCTGAGCACCCCTTGAGTAACCTTCTTTCACTGAGAGAATCTTATGGCCTTGCACTACGATGGTCATTTCAGTTTTCACCTCTCCTGAGTTGACATCAATCAATCGACCGCAATGAATGATGGTGTTTTGTGCAAAGGAGGTGAAGGTCAAACTGAATGCGAGTAGGATAGAAAAAAGGAATTTCATGATAGATGATTTTAAGGCTGAAGAAAGTAGGTCAAATAGATCTTAATCCTTTGAATATAAGCAATCTGTTATTACTTCCTGATCAGCCTTGCCAAATACTGATCGTTCTCTTCTCTTAGAATGTATGTGTACCAGCCTAATTCATCGGCCCTTCTGATCAAAGTCTCTTTATCGATATAGACCCAATCGAACCAATCTCCTTTTTTGCCTAGAAATTCATATTGAAATTGAACCTCACCAAAATAGTGATCTGTTGGCTTATTCTCTCCTTCATATAGATAGCTGATATCACTGGAGTCAAAAATGATCTGTCCTTCCGAATTCAGGAGCTCATTGGCCTTCTTCAAAAATGCTTCAAGTCGATCTATTTTACCGATAAAACCAATACCATTCATCAAACAGATCATAGTATCAAAGGTATCTCCATGATATTTGAAGTAATCCGCTAATTCAGCTTTTTTCAAACCTGAATCCTTCATGATCTTTACAGCCTCTTCAGAGGTCTCAATAGCAGTTATATCATTATCAAATTGTTGCAAGATCAAAGCATGACAGCCAGTTCCTGCACCTACATCTAGAATCTTGCCTTCACAGACTGAAAGAGCCATTTTCTCGAAATCGGGCATCTCTTCATATGATCTGAAGAAATACCATAGAGGCATTCCTTCAGGCTGACCATAAGATGTATTCAACAAAAGTCCTTCTTCAACTTTGCCTTCGTAAAACTGATTTAGTGCCTGACTGTATGGATCCATAGAAAACCCAAACTTAAAAAAAATAGAGAACTAAAGAGCTCAATATTTTATAGGGATTTTTAATGATTTCTCAGAAGATATCCACTGTTTTTCCAATATCGATAGGTCATTAGTTAGCCTAAACCTGGCATTCGATTGAATAATTATAAATATCAGGAAAACAGTCAGTTATATGAACGGTTACCGTTCAAAGTAGAAATTGGTCACTTAAGAGAATTCGCATTACTCAACTGATTAACAAATGTCAGTTTTGCATGTTGAAACATTGAATAAAGAATGTCAAAGTGAAGAAACTTCTAATAGTAATTTTTATTATCATCAATTATATCAGTCTTGCCCAGACCGATAAGAAGTCATTCAATGCTACTCGTACTGATGATAAAATAAAAATTGACGGTTTTTTTGACGAGGAGGATTGGCAAAAGGCTCCAATTCTGACAAATTTTATCCAAAGAAGACCAACACCTGGTGACCCTTCCCAAAGAAAGACAGAAGTTAGAATGTTGTATGATGATGAGGCCATCTATATAGCTGCCAGACTTTATGAAAAAAAGGAGGAAATATTCAATATCTTAACCAATAGAGACAACACGGGTAACTCAGATTATTTCGGTGTATCAATAGACCCTTTCAAAGCCGGACTCAATGGGGTTGGCCTTTTCGTAACAGTTGCTGGTGTACAATATGATGCTCAATACTCTAATGGTGGGAGCGAATTTGTATGGAGAAATGACAGAGATTGGAATGCTGTTTGGCTTTCTGAAACAAAAATTTTTGAGGACCATTGGACTGTAGAATATAAAATCCCTTATGCAGTCCTTAGATTTAATTCAGATTCAGTTCAAGAATGGGGAATTAATTTTCTGAGGAAATCAAACAGTATCAATGAGGATTCATTTTGGAATCCCATCGACCCTCAAATTGATGGTTACCTGAACCAAGCCGGAACGGTTAAAGATTTAGAAAATATAGATGCGCCCACTCGTTTATTCTTTTATCCTTATGTGTCCACAATTTTCTCTAGATCAACGGCAACAGGTTTTGTAGAGCCACAATTGAATGGTGGGATGGATATCAAATATGGTATAAATGATGCATTTACATTAGATGCAACATTGATCCCTGACTTTAGTGGAGTCCGCTCTGATAATGAAGTTTTAAACCTATCTCCTTTTGAGGTCAGGTTTGATGAGCAAAGGCAATTCTTTAACGAAGGGGTAGAACTTTTCAACAAAGCAGGTCTATTCTATTCAAGAAGAATTGGATCGACTTTTGGAAACATGACCGAGGAATTGGGCAGTGCAGATGACATTCTTATTAGACCTCGAGCTGCTCAATTGATAAATGCTTCAAAAGTATCGGGAAGAACAAATAGTGGACTTGGCATCGGTTTTTTTAATGCCGTAACAGATAGAACCTTCGTGACTGTTCAAAATACAGAAACAGGAGCAGTGAGAGAAGTAGAAGCAGATCCATTGACCAACTTCAACGTATTAGTCCTTGACCAAAATTTAAAGAACAACTCTAGTGTCACATTCACTAACAACAGTGTCTTAAGAGCTAAGAACGGTGATGATGCAAATGTGATGGGCTTCAACCTCAACCTTAACGATGAGTCTTTGACGTGGAGACTAAGAGGTTTTTATGCCTATAGCCAAATAGCGACAAGAAATATCGAAAGAACGGATCGTGACTTAAAAACTGGATACAAATATTTCCTTCAGTTCTCAAAAACGAGAGGAAATTTCCAATTCCAGGTAAGTAGGAATTTAGAGACAGATAATTACGATATTAATGATCTTGGCTTCCAAAGAAGGGCCAATACCATTGAACATCAAATTGAAACAAGCTGGATTCAATTTCAGCCTAGAGGAATCTTTAATGATTACAGATTTAGGTTCTCTGCACAACACAATAAGATATACAATCCCAATCAATTCGCAGATTGGAATACGAGTCTATCATTCAATTATGGTCTGAAAAACTTTTGGGGTGGTTCTTTCGATGTAAGAGCTAATCCGTCAGAAAGCGTAGACATTTTTGAAGCAAGGACAGCCGGATATTTCTTTAAAAGACCACCAAGCTATTCTGCAGGTTACAATTTGAGAACTGATAGTAGAAAAGCTCTTCGTTTTTCAACCAGAGGTAGGTTTTGGCAAAGACCAGACTGGAATCAAAAACTTAGATCATTCAACATATCTGCAAGGCTCAGAGTTGGCACACGATTAGAACTAAATCATAACATCGACCTTGATAACCGATTCAATGATCGTGGTTATGTTACCAAACTTTATGACAACAACAGCAACCTGCAAAATGTAGTCATCGGTATTAGAGACGTAAGAAACCTGACGAACACTTTATCTTCCAGTTACATCTTTACCAATAGAATGGGGTTAACCTTTAGGTTAAGGCACTATTGGAGTAGAGTTGAGTACAGTGACTTCCTTGAGATCACAGAAGATGATGAATTAAGAGATATAGATTATACTGGAATTAATGCGGTCACAAACGATCCACTCCACGATAGAAACTTTAATCAATTCAATATTGACATGGAGTACAATTGGCAGTTTAGACCTGGTAGCGAGATCAGGGTAATCTGGAAAAGATCGATTGGTTCTGATGATCTTAGAACAGATCTAGACTTCTTCGAAAATTTTGATAATACTTTTTCTGCCCCAAATTTTGATACAATAACGATAAGAATGGTATACTTCATTGACTATCTTAACATCAGAAATGTATTCCGCAAGTAAGTGACTATCTTAGTATAACGACCATCACACTTTTTAGAATTTATCTATTTATTTGAGAATAATGATGATTCTGTTAAAGAATGCCTTCTCAAATATTTATCCATTTATATTAAAACGGATTTACACTTAGACTTTCATCTGAAGTATCAACCCAAGGTCATAGATCATGTATATACAAAAAACGGACTAAGTATTTAATTGACTTAGCAGAAATATTCTAATGAGAGATAAAGATTTCTGTTTTTCAGTCACTTCTGTTAAAAGTAACCGTTCAAACAAGAATTTAAGGGATTGAAAGAATTAGTTCACCTAACTCCTAACAATCGCATAGAATCCATGTTTAATGATAATGTATGTCTGTACATGGATTAAACATTGAGTTGTGAAGAGGATTATTTTAGTCTGTTTTTTACTAAGTGGCCATTTAGTTCAAGCGCAAATGACAAAAAAGTCGTTTGAAGCGACCAGAATCAATAGTGAAATAAAGATAGATGGAGTTATAGACGAACTGGCCTGGGAAGGGGTCCCTATTTTAACCGGATTCACTCAAAGAAGGCCAAATCCAGGTAAGCCTGCCTCAAGAAAAACGGAAGTCAAATTAGTTTATGATGACGAAGCAGTATACATCGCTGCGAAACTATACGAAAAGAAAGATGATGTCTTCAATTTTCTTTCGAATAGGGATAATGTAGGGAATGCCGATTTCTTTGGAGTTTCAATAGACCCATTTAACGCTGGACTGAATGGATTTGGCCTTTTTGTCACCTCAGCTGGGGTTCAACTTGACTACCTTTATTCTAATGGAGGTAATGAGCAGTTTTATAGAAATGATGAATCTTGGAATGCAGTATGGTTATCCGAAACGAAAATAAACGATGAATACTGGGTTGCTGAATTTAAGATCCCTTATGCGGTATTAAGATTCAATTCAAATGATGTACAGCAATGGGGGATCAACTTCGGCCGAAGAATCAGGTCTTTAAATGAGTACTCCTATTGGAATGCTCTAGACCCCCAGATTGATGGCTATCTCAATCAATCTGGGCAGGTGGGGAATCTAAGAAATATTGAAACACCTACGAGATTATTTTTCTATCCCTATGTTTCAACTGTCTTTACTAGATCAACCGAAACAGGCTTTGTGAGCCCTCAACTGAATGGTGGGATGGATATCAAATATGGTATTAATGACGCCTTTACCCTAGATGCTACACTCATCCCAGATTTTAGTGGAGTTAGGTCTGATAATCAAGTATTAAATCTTTCTCCTTTCGAAGTCAGGTTTGATGAGCAGCGCCAATTTTTTACTGAAGGAACCGAGCTCTTTAATAAAGCAGGTTTATTCTATTCGAGAAGAATAGGATCCACTTTTGGCAATATGACAGAAGACCTGGGAAATACTGATAAAATAATAGTTAGACCCCAAGCGGCACAGCTACTCAATGCCTCGAAAATTTCTGGTAGGACCAACGGAGGTTTAGGTATTGGTTTTTTTAATGCAATCACGGATAGGACATTTGTTACTGTACAGAATACAGAAACAGGGACCGTACGCGAAGTAGAGGCAGATCCATTATCGAACTTTAATGTTTTGGTACTAGATCAAAATTTAAAAAATAACTCAAGTATCACATTTACCAATAACAGTGTCATTAGATCTAAAAATGGAGATGACTCCAACGTAACAGGATTGAACTTCAACATCAATGACGAATCGCTTACTTGGAGATTAAGAGGTTTCTATGGCTATAGCCAAATTGCTCAACGCAACATTGAAATGACTGATCGCGACCTTAAGACTGGTTATAAATACTTTGTTGAGTTTTCAAAAAGAAGAGGAAACTTCCAATTCGAACTGAATAGGAATTTAGAAACTGATAGCTATGATATAAACGATCTAGGTTTCCAAAGAAGAGCCAACAGACTTGACCATAGACTTGAATTATCATGGATCCAGTTCGAGCCGAGAGGTATTTTCAACAGTTATAGATATAGATTCCAAGTTGAGCATAGACAAATACACACTCCTCGTGATTTCTCTGAGTTTCAGGTGAGCGCAGATGTTTTTGGTTCATTTAAGAACTTCTGGGGGTTCTCTATCAATTTAGATGCTACACCCGTCCCAAGTAATGACTTCTTTGAAGCACGTGTTAATGGATATGTTTTTGAAAGACCCGAAGACTTTTCAATTGGGACTAGTCTAAGCACTGATAGAAGAAGAAATTTATTCATTTCTACAAGGGCTCGTTTGTGGCAAAGACCTGATTGGAATCAGACAGATCAGTCACTTAACCTAAGCGCTCGAATGAGGGTGGGTAGCAGGTTCGAGGTCAATCATAATATTGATTATCAGTCTAGAAGAAACGAAAGAGGGTATGTCACACGGCTTTTTGATGACCAAGGAGCTTTATCAAATGTTGTGATTGGCGTTAGAGATGTAAGAAACTTGACTAACACCTTATCCTCAAGCTATATCTTCACTAATAGAATGGGACTGACTTTTAGGTTAAGGCACTATTGGTCTAGGGTACTTTACAGCAATTATTTTGATTTAAGTGAAGACGACAAGTTGTCTCCTCTAGATTACACAGGAATCGATCCTGTTTCAGGTGATGCTCGCCACAATCGAAACTTCAACCAATTCAATATTGATATGGAATACAACTGGCAGTTCAGACCTGGTAGCGAGATCAGAGTGATCTGGAAAAGATCTATAGGAACAGATGACCTGAGAACTGACCTTGATTTCTTCCAAAACTTCGACAATACCATCTCCGCTCCAAACTTTGACACCATAACAGTTAGAATGGTATACTTCATTGACTATCTTAACATCAGAAATGTATTCCGTAAATAAGCGGCTGATCTAAAGCAAAGTTTATCAATTTTCTAGCCCACTTATATTTATCCGGCAGCGATGATGAAGTTACCGTGGGTAATTTCATAGGCGATTTTGTCAAAGGAAGTAAACTAGACCATCTTCCTTATAAGGTGGCGAAAGGTGTGACACTTCATCGTGAAATCGATACCTATACGGACAATCATTCAATTGTTGGAATCAGTAAAGACAAGCTAAGAGTCAAATACCGACATTATGCGGGAGTGATAGTGGATATGTTCTATGATCACTTTCTTGCCAAGAACTTCAATAGTTATTCGGAGCAAGATTTAGAAGAATTTGCCAGCGAAAAATATAGCCTTTTAGAAAAATATTGGGACACCATCCCGGAGAGAGGTCAGCACATGTTGCCCTATATGATTCGCGGGAACTGGCTTGTCAATTACTCTAAAAAAGAGGGTATTCACAGGTCTCTCACAGGACTTTCTAGACGAACTAAATTCGATTCAAAACTAGATCTGGCCATTCAAGATCTTAGCAGGTATTATAGCGAGTTCGAAAATGAATTCTCAGAATTCTTTGTTGAAATTCAAGAGCATATTTCCCAATTCAGAGAAGAATTGATTAATTCGAAGCTATGATCGTTTCCAAACCAAAACGGCAGACCATTTTTGCACTTTCAGTATCTACTGCTATCAGTTTGGCGGGATGCTTCTATTTTATGGGGCAGGTAATGTCTGAACCAGCAACATGGAAATATATAGCCCTGGCTATTGTACTCTTAGTGACCTCCATCCTACTCTATAAGTTACTTTTTAATTACAAGGTCATCAAGATCAGTCATGATGAAGTCAATGTTTATTACCCATTTAGATTTTTTAAATCCACTCAACCGATCACAAGTCTTGGAGCATGGCAAGAGACTATTATTAAAACCAATAAGACAGAATTCAAGGAATTGAAATTGGTGTTTGAGAATAAAGGATTTGTAAAGATCACGAACCAAGAGAATAGTGATTATGATAAGGTATATAAGTACATCAAGAAAAAGGCTGCTAAAAAAGAAGTGAAAGAATGATCAAGAATTTACTTTTAGTGGCTTTAGGCGGTGGTGTCGGCAGTGCACTTCGATATCTCATTCAGGAATTACTACATAAGAATATTGAAGGTTTTAACCCCTATGGAACTTTCGCTGTGAATATGATTGGCTGCTTTTTGATCGGCTTGCTCTTAGGTTGGTTTGAACAGGGTAAATACCTCAATGAAACAACTAATCTTCTTTTGATCTCAGGCTTCTGCGGTGGATTTACCACCTTTTCTACGTTTGCCATGCAAGGACAAGGAATGTTATTAGAGCAGAAACCTTTTCAGGCCATCCTCTATTTAGGACTGAGTGTTGTTATTGGTTTGGCCTTGGCTTATTTGGGATTGAAGTTGACTAAGTAAGAATCATAATTTAGTATCAATGACTCCAATCGTACTGATCCAAGCTCTCTAGGCAAGCATTTAATAGATCGATCGCTCCTTGGATATCATCCTTATCGGCCATTTCTATAACCTGATGTAGGTGTCTGGTAGGTATAGAGATCGCACCAGAGATCGCACCATCTTTTCCCATTCTTTGAACTCCAGCTGTATCTGTTCCGCCAGCGGTCAGGATTTCATTTTGCCATGTGATCTTGGCAGAATCAGCTGTCTTCTTCATAAAATCAACCATGCGGTAGTCACAAATGGTTGAAGCATCCATGATCTTAATGGCTACTCCTTCACCTAACTTGGTCACCATCTCATGAGGTTGAGCTCCTGGTAGATCAAAAGCAATGGTAGTGTCTAAACCGAAACCGAAATCAGGATTGATACTGTGGGCAGAAACATTGGCACCTCTCAGGCCAACCTCTTCTTGGACAGTAAAGACGCCATAGACATCGTATGGATTGTTCTTCAAGTTCTTCAATGCCTCAATTAATATGAAAACAGAAACTCGGTTATCAATAGACTTACAGTTCACACAATTACCCATTTCTATGAGTTCTCTTTCTCTGGTGATAGGGTTACCCACAGAAATCACTTTTTCAACCTCCTCTTTAGACATCCCTAGATCGATGAAGTAGTCTGTAGTTTTGGTCACTTTTTGTCGCTCCTCACTTGACATTACATGGATAGGTTTGCTCCCCATTACCCCAACCACATCTTCCTTGCCATGAATGATGACGCGCTGAGCGGTTAAGGTTTTAGGATCGAATCCACCAAGTGTATGGAAGCGTACAAAGCCCTTGCCGTCTATATGGGTCACAATAAAACCGATCTCATCCATATGGGCTGCTACCATGGCTTTCTTACCATCAGGGTTATTCTGTCCTTTTTTAATGGTGATGATGTTCCCCATATTATCGACTGAGAGCTCATCTACATAAGGTCTTACTTCTTCAATGACCAAGTCACGAATACGTTTTTCATAACCGGGAGCACCGGCTTCTTCACAGATCTTCTTTAATAGTGCAACGTCTATAGCCATGGGAATCGATTTTTACTCATGCGAAGATAAGTTTTGAAATGTGAGATTGAAAGCTGAATTATAAAACTTCACAGAAGGCTCAAAAAAAGACCTTTACATATGGGAAAGGCACTTAATTAAAAATTAATCCTTGCTGAAATAACTAAGTTTCTTCCAGGTGCTGAAATACCAGAACTGTATGGCCTATAACGCTGATCTGTAATGTTCTCGAGACCTGCTGTGACGATAAAGCCATTTTGAAAACTATACTGAGATCTTAAATCTAAAGAGTACCAAGCCGGACTGAAGGGATTGCCATTAATATCTAAGGCATAAAGCTCTATTTTACCTTGTTCACTAACCGGAAGATCAGCAAACAGGACCTCAGAATGATAATCCACCATCAAACTCATTTGCCATTTGTTCTTTTTATAATCAACCCTACTCCTACCAAAAGGTGGCGCAGCATGACGCATTGCACTTGTTGCTCCATTATCCAATTCCTCTTCTCCATTTTGGTAATTATACATTGTTGAAAAACCAAATCCACCTGGTAGTTTGACTTCGGCACTTACCTGAAAACCGAATACTTCAGCACTTGCAGCATTCTGTATGGCCTGTACGGTACTCAATTCTCCATCATAGACTATCTCATCGTTTCCATCAAGTTGAAAGTCTCTTCTAACCATTGCATTATCTAGATAAGTGTAGAAAGCCGTAAGCTCTAATTTTAAGAAATTAGAAAAGACTCGAGCCAATCCAAGGTCGGCACTATAAGCAGTTTCAGCCTCTAAATTAGGATTTGGCACGACAACTGCACCCGGTTCTGAATCAAATACCTTTCCCACATCATCTACATTGGGTGCTCTAAATCCTGTTGCAAAGTTTGAAGTCACCACCCAATCATCTTTTGGTCTGTAAACCACTCCAAAAGTACCTGTTAGAGCACCTTCGTTCAATTCAGCCTTGTTAAAAGGAAGCGGATAAAAACTAGTATCGAAGGTGGCATCCAGAGCAAATCTGTTATATCTGAATCCTGTTTGTAAATTGACCTTTTCATTCAATTTGTGATCATGAGTCAAGTAAATAGCATATGAAGCCCAGCTTGACATTGGGTATCTAGAAGCAACATCCTGAACATCACCAGTCCTAATGTTTTGTTCGATACCTATTGAATTCACATCATTCAGAACCCATTCAAGTCCATAGAAGACTTTATTCTTCTTATTAATCGATTTATTGAAATCCAGGTTTACAGAATACGCATCTACCTTTTCAGTTCTGACTCTTCTATCTGTACTCCTGAAGTCTCTATCTCTTCTGCTTTCCTCAAATCTTTGTTGAGCCAATCTCAAGGTAAAACCATCAAAAAATTTGCTCTCTGAATTGTGAAAAACATTGAGGTTGTTCATCATCCATACCTGAGGGCCATAGCTCCATTCTCCATACCTTGGCTCGCCATTTCGGGTTCTTAAATGCCTATCATATCTACCATAGCTAGAGGTCTCTGAGTAATGAAAGCCAAATTGAAAATCCCATTGCTCATTTGGTTTGAATCTTAATTTTTGAGTGAGATTATATTGAGTGTAGCCACTTGGAGATTGGATCCTAGGATCACTGTTCTCTAGAACTCTGTCCTCTCCATTGATCCTTTCTACTAAATAGCTTTTTAAGTAATCATCTAGACCATTGCTCCCCTGTCTAAGGTCACCATAGATATTCCCGCTGAAGCTCGTAGCTAATGCCCATTTCTTCCATCCAAGCTTTACATCTCCATGCACTGTTTGTTCTTGATTAGCGGTTGAATATCTCATAATAGCCTTTCCACCTACTTGAACCTGATCGTCTAAAGAAAATGTAGGACTCAAAGTCTGAAAGCTCATTACTCCCCCTATCGCATCACTTCCATAGATCACCGAACCGGGACCAAAAGAAACTTCTGTACTCTCTACTGCAAAAGGGTCCAGTGAAATTACATTTTGAATGTTTCCACTTCGGAAAATAGCCGTATTCATCCTTACACCATCTACCGTATACAGTAACCTATTAGTGGCAAAGCCTCTGATCATAGGGCTTCCCCCACCCTGCTGACTTTTTTGCACATAGACTTGTCCGGAAACACTCAAGAGATCAGCAGCTGTTTGCGGATTAATAAACGCTGCCTCGCCTGGAGTAATTGTAATTATCTTTTGGGGAACATCTGCAGTAGATTGGTTCCATCTAGTAGCGCTCACCACATATTGCTCTAACTCTAAAGAAGTCGGATCCATATAAAGCACATAGCCCTGATTTTCTAGCTGGTACAAACTTATTTCTTGGGTTGAATAGCCTACCATTCTGATTTGTATAGTTTCAGAATTAACCAAAGATGAGATATCCACTTGACCTCGTGAGTCAGTGATCAATACTCGATCATCTTCATCTCCAATGATCATAGCTGACTCCAATGGCGAGTTGGTCTCTGTATCCACCACAATTATGATCTGCGCTTTCAATGCATTGACTGAAATGCAGATCAAGCACAGAAATAATAATCTTTTCATATGAATTATTTCTAGTTGAAAAATTGAATTCATTCACTCCCTTCAAGGAGTTATTATCAAAAATTTCAACTAGGCATTCGGAGGGGGGACAGGTGGTGCCATCATTAAAGACATGTACTTGCTAAAAACCTCGGATGACTTCAATTTGGCCCTTATTATCAAATTTTCACTTTGCCAATAATCTGTAGAAGAGTAGAGTGATTTAAAAAAATGATCTAATCTCTGCTGATTCTCTTTTTGTGGCTTATCATTCGACATTGCCTTAGAGACCAACAAAGTCAGCTGATTCTTGATCTTTGTTTCTACTTTATCCCACCAAACGGAATAAGTGATTGAATCACCTTCAATTTTTTTTTCAACAACATCATAACTTTGACCAAGGTATTCAAATTCACGCTCATGCTCCCAATCGAGACTTTCAGAAGTTTTGAGGCTGAAGGTTAATTCCAATAATTCTCCTTTGTCTATTCCCTTAATGATCTCTCTTTTTACCTGTTCTTTCACCTTATGTTGTCTCATTTTCAGGACCACATAGGTAAAGCCAATTGGTGCTAAAAAGCAAAACAAAAGTGCTAGGATCGATATTTGTCTTGACCGTTGTGTCATTTTAGATCACTTCAAATGTATTAATTCCAATAAGGAATCTCGGTACGATGTTGACAAATGGAAAAAATATGCTTTGACCTGCCTCTAGAATATTTCGAATTAGCAGACCAACTTATAACCGTATCCTCTTACGTTCAAGATCTGAATTGATTCGTCTTTAGCCAGTTTCTTTCTCAGTTTGGTGATAAAGACATCCATGCTTCGTGCATTAAAGAAGTCATCGCTACCCCAAAGAGTATTTAGGATAAGTGTACGCTCGGTCAATTGATTTTTATGAAGATAGAGCTCATTTAAAAGTTGAGCTTCTCTGTGTGTTAACAGCACATCATTAGAGTCTATTGATAAAATTTGCTTGGAAAAGTTGAAACTGTAAATGCCAATTTTTACATCTTCTGAAGCACTTTGCCCCTCCTTTCGACCTAGCAAAGCTTTGACCCTTACGATCAGCTCTTCCATAGAAAAAGGCTTTTTTAAATAGTCATTGGCTCCATATCCAAAACCTTCAACTACATCCTCAGTACGGCTTTTTGAAGTCAGAAAAATGATCGGAATTCTATCATCCTTTTTTCTGATTTCCTTTACTAAGGAGAAACCATCCTTCTTGGGCATCATTACATCTAACACTAAAAGCTCAGGTTTAGCTTCTTCATATTTCCTCTTTGCTTCTTCCCCATCGCCACAAAGTAGTACTTCAAAACCTCTGGTTTCGAGACTTTCTTTCACAATTGTCCCCAAGGCTAATTCATCCTCTGCTAAAAGAATCCTATGCATTTTTCTTAGGTAGTTGAATTGAAAAATTAGTGGAATTTGGAGTTACCTTGAGATCAACAGAACCGTCATGCTTTTCAACAAGAGTTTTTGTGTAATAAAGGCCAATTCCGAAACCCTTAACATCGTGGACGTTACCCGTTGGCACTCTATAAAACTTGTCGAATATTCTGACTCTATCCAGTTTATTGATCTTGCCTCCATTATCGATCACTTCCCAAAAGATAGACTCATGATTAGCTGAAAGTCTCACCTTTAGATCATCACCACCATATTTAATAGCATTGTCGACTAAGTTCCCTAATGAATTCTCCATATGAAACTCATCCATTTTGACCCACTCCTCCGACATGGCAGTTTCAAAACTCAAGGTTTTATCTCCTTTTATCAGGTGGAATTTATCAAAGATCTGCTTGGTGAAAGTGACTACCTCAACCTCGTCTTCAGAAATATCAATTTCATTAGAATCCAGAGATGCTGTTTCCAAAAGCTTTTCAACCATGCCATTGAGTTTTTTGAGCTGACCCTTAGAGATATCTAAGTACTTGACAGTTTTTTCAGGATCGTTGGCCTGATTGAAGTTTAGAATTCCTTCCATAGCAGTTGAAATGGTTGCTATTGGAGTTTTAAACTCATGGGTGATATTACTGATGAGGTCATTCTTGATTTCAGCTAGCTGCTTCTGCTCTGTTATGATCTTATATAGATAAAGCAAGGAACCGATGTTGTTATTGCCTCAGTTGACGACCCTGAAGATAAAAGATTGGTTTGTGACCTTGTTTTTTATCCGCCAATAGTTCAAGTCAAAGAAATGAATTGGCAACAGTTTAAAGGTCGATTGTTCAC
>Ga0209653_1001678_pt1 | contig 17443 bp, 18 predicted proteins | sample SaaInl6LU_22_DNA_FD_184644 | JGI IMG/M metagenome (GOLD analysis project Ga0209653, IMG submission 184644) | Marine microbial communities from expanding oxygen minimum zones in the Saanich Inlet - ESP_116LU_22_DNA (SPAdes) (version 2) | ecosystem: Environmental > Aquatic > Marine > Intertidal...
TGAAAATGGCACAAAAGAAACCGCCAACAAGCTAGAAGAAATGCAAGAGTTTTTAAAAACGATGCAGCATTTGGTGAACCCCAAATTTAGTTTGGAGTAAAATTTATGGCTATGAAACTCACAGAAAGTCAAATAGAATCTTTATATCAATTTACAAGACAGCACTATGTAGAATATTATGATGTGCAAGTAGAACTTGTAGATCATTTAGCAAATGATATAGAACAAATCTGGGAGCAGCAGCCTGGTTTATCATTTAATGATGCTCGAGATAAATCATTCAAAAAATTTGGTGTTTTTGGCTTTATGAATGTTGTAGAAAGTAAAGAAGCTCAAATGGCAAAAAAGTATTTTAAGCTAGTTTTAAAATTTGCTAAAGAATGGCTGAGTTTGCCTAAAATTATTTTAACATTACTACTGCTGTTTGGTTTTTATCAACTACAAAAATTTACTTTTGGTTATGAAATTTATATTGGAGTATTTTTACTAGTTATTGTTGCTCAATTTTTTATGCTTTTTAACAATAGTCGTAAATTAAAGCAAAATCAAAAGCAAACACAGAAAAAATGGTTATTTGAACATGTTTTAAGCATTCAAGGTTATGGGAATACAGCATTTATATATATTTATTTTTTTCGAATTTCTAATGCTGAAGAATTTTTTGCAATGGGCGACTTTAAAAGAGTATATACAGCACTCTTAATTACAGGGATTTTAATTATTTCTTATATTACTTTAGTTGTTATTCCTAAAAAAGCAAAAGAGTTGCTAATACAAAATTATCCAGAATACCAGATTACTTAATTTTATTTTTTGATGAAACTCACAGAAATTCAAATAACTAATTTATACCAATTTACAAGGCAGCACTTTGTCTATCATTATGATGTGCAAACAGAACTGGTAGATCATTTAGCTAATGATATAGAAGGTATTTGGGAAGAAAACCCTAAAATATCTTTTGAAGAAGCCAGAGATAAATCATTCAAAAAATTTGGCATTTTTGGTTTTATGGATGTTATAGAAGCCAAACAAAAACAGATGAACAAACGTTATTGGAAAATTCTACTGCGTTTTGTAAAAGAGTGGTTTACCTTACCAAAACTCATTACAACTTTACTCATCTTCTTAAGTGTTTTTTGTATTGTGCAAATTCCGTTTGCTGAAATTGCCATAGTAAGTGTTTTGTTAATATTAGCTGTTTTTGAAATGGTTGCAGCCTATAGAATCAGAAAAAAACACAAGGCTAAAGAAAAAACGGATGAGAAGATTTTTCTTTTAGAGGCCATGATTGGTACTACTAAAAATAGTTTTATAGGCTTTACATTTATCAATCTATTTAATTTTATGAACCTAACTAAATTCGATTTTTCTGGTCTAAATATGTATTGGTTATTATTAATAGCTGCAATAGTTACCCTTTTAATTATTTTCTTTTATGTTGCCAATTATGTATTACCACAAAAAGCAGAAGAATTGCTGCAAGAAACGTATCCTGAATATAAATTGGTAAAAAACGTGTAACAAAAACTGCTAATCAACTACTTATACTCAGACTAAATTACCAAAACTTATGATTTCACATTTTTTAAAATTAGAGTGGAAACAATTTTTTAGATCCTCTCATTGGCAAAAAGGAGTTGCTGTAAAGATATTAATGGCCTTTTTTGCCTTATATTTTATAGTCGCTTTTTTGGCATTAGGTATAGGGGGTTATTTTATTTTAAAGAAAATGTTTCCAGAGTCAGACCCGTTAGAGTTGGTAAACAGTTATTTAGTATATGCAATTCTTGCAGATTTAATCATCAGGTATTTAATGCAAAAATTACCAGTAATGAATATAAAACCATTACTGATTTTGCCTATAAAAAAAAGTAAACTAGTCCATTATGTATTAGCAAAATCATCTTTTTCTGCCTTCAATATTTTTGGATTATTTTTTTACATTCCGTTTGCTGTTGTTTTAATAAATAAAGGATATAATACCACAGGAGTTTTAGGTTGGTTATTTCTAATAATTACTTTAATACAATCTGCTAATTTTCTTAATTTTTTAATCAATAAAAACACCAAAGCCTTCACTGTAATCTCGGTGATTCTTTTAAGTTTAATTGCAGCTCAGACGTTTAATATTTATAATGTAACAGCATTTGGGGGTCAACTATTTAATGCCATATATTCAGCGCCAACTTACGCCATTTTTGGGCTTCTAATTTTGGTGTTATTGTACAATTTAACCTACAAACAATTACTAAATCAAGTATATTTAGATCAAGCTGTATCGCAAAAAGTAATTGAGGCAAAATCTGCAGATTTATCTTTTGTAGACAAGCTGGGCGATGTTGCTCCTTTTATAAAAAACGATATGCGTTTAATTTGGAGAAATAAAAGAACAAAAACAGTATTTCTAATGTCTTTCCTCTTTTTGTTTTATGGGTTAATCTTTTTTACACAAGAAACCTATAAAAACATGCCACCAATGTTAATGTTTGCCTCTTTGTTTGTAACGGGTGGTTTTGCTTTAAATTACGGCCAATTTATTCCTGCCTGGGACAGTGCTCATTTTAAAATGCTGATGAGTCAAGGATTTAAGTACCGAAAATTTTTAGAGTCTAAATGGATTTTAATGGTTGTAATGACTACATTATTATACCTTCTTAGTTTTCCTTATTTATATTTTGGTATAGATATTTTTTTAATGATAACTGCAGGAGCTATTTTTAATGTAGGGTTCAATTCACTTTTCTTATTGTATGCAGGTTCTTTTAATCGAAAAAGAATTGATTTAAATAAAAGTGGTTTTGGAAACACACAAGGAACAAGTGCAACACAATTTATTATAATTATTCCTTTAATGCTCTTTCCGATGTTGGTCTTTTGGATTTTTAACAAATTTGTTGGAGGAGTTTCCGGTTTCATTGCTGTAGCTTCAATAGGAGTTTTAGGGCTAGTTTTAAAAAGTTATTTAATGAAGTTTATAGAAAAGAAATATATAAAAGACAAGTACATTATGATTAACGCTTTTGGAAAAGAAGCATAATTCTAAACAAACGACTACAGATGATTACAATAGATACAATTTCAAAAAAATACGGAACAACAGAAGTCTTAAATGTACCTTCCATAGAAATCCCTACAGGGCAAAGTTTTGGTTTAGTGGGTAATAACGGTGCAGGTAAAACAACCTTATTTAATATTTTGTTAGATCTAATAAGACCTACAACCGGAGCAATTATAAACCATGATATTCAGGTGAATAGTAGTGAAGATTGGAAACAGTTTACAGGTTCTTTTATAGATGAATCTTTCTTAATTGGCTATCTAACTGCAGAAGAATACTTTGATTTTATTGCCGATTTAAGAGGCATGGAAAAAACAGAGGTTACCACTTTTTTAGCAAAGTTCGATGAATTTTTTAACGATGAAATTATTGGTAAGAAAAAGTATTTAAGAGACCTAAGTAAAGGGAATCAGAAAAAAGCAGGAATTGTAGCTGCAATGATGGGCAATCCCCAAGTAGTGATTTTAGATGAACCTTTTGCAAACTTAGACCCTACTACACAAATACGGTTAAAGAAAATTATTAAAGAATTGACAGAAAATAGAGAAGTTACCGTTCTTATATCTAGTCATGATTTAACACATGTTACCGAAGTTTGCGAACGTATTGTGGTCTTAGATAAAGGAAATGTTGTAAAAGATATAATTACATCTAAAGAAACCCTTCAAGAATTAGAAAGCTATTTTGCAGTATAAAATTATAATCTTTAATTTATTAGTATTTTTACGTGCAGTATTTATACTATTTTCGCTAAAACTTAGTTGTAAATAAAACAAATAAATTTGTAAAGAATTAATAGATTAACTGATTTTGAAAATTAGAATTAGCGTTTTTTTCTTGTGGGCGTGTTTTACAATGATTTCTTGTAGCACAAAAAAAGATACTATTATTAGTAGAAATTATCATGCCCTTACCTCTCAATATAACATTCTTTTTAATGGGTATACCGCTTTTGAAAAAGGGGTGCAAGAAATTGACAATAGTTATAAAGACGATTGGTTTTTACAAATCCCGATAGAACCTATTGCTTTTGAAGAAGATAAAATAGTAGCACCTACATTTAAAAACAATCCTGGCAGTGGATTTTCTGCTTCAGATTCAGAAAAAAAACCCACCACAACTTTTGAGAGAGCAGAAGAAAAAGCAGTAAAAGCCATACAAAGGCATGGTATGAATATTGAAGGGATGGAAAGGAATAAGCAAATAGACAATGCTTATTTACTTTTAGGAAAATCTCGCTACTATCAACAACGCTTTATTCCTGCTGTAGAAGCCTTTAATTATGTAATTGCCAACTACCCTAATGCAGATTTAATTGCTGAAACAAAAATATGGAGGGCCAAAACAAATATTAGATTAGACAATGAAGAGACTGCAATAGAGTCTATGAAGCTTTTGTTAGTTGTAAAAGATACTTTAGAAGCAGAGTTTCCTAATAAAATTAAAGAGCAAGGGCATACAGCTTTAGCCATGGCTTACCTAAAGAGTGATAGTGTACAAAAAGCTAAAAAACACCTTTTATTGGCAACAAGAACTTTAGAAAATAAAGCACAAGCGGCCAGAAACCTATTTGTTCTAGGACAATTATACAGTTCAGAAAACAAAAAAGATTCTGCAACATTCGCCTTCAAAAAATTAGCCAACTTTAAAAAAGCGCCATATAAATATAAGATACATGCACAGATTGCATTAGCAAAAAACACAACAAACGATTCTGTAGCAACCCTCGTTGAAAAAAAATTACAACACCTCATTAAAGATAAATTAAATGCACCTTATCTAGATCAGCTTCATTACCAGTTAGGGGTTCTTCATGAGCAAAAAGATAGTATTCAGATGGCAAAACAGCATTATTATCAATCTTTAAGAGCTAAAAACGCTGGGGCTAAGCAAAAAACATTTACCTATGAAAATTTAGGAAATTTAGCATTTAAAGCTTCAGAATACCAAAATGCTAGTGCTTATTATGATAGCGTATTACAGTTTTCTAAAGACACGCTTCATTTAAGAATTAGAAGAATAAAGCGGAAGTATAAAAACTTAGCTTCCTTAATTCAATTCGAAAACACTCTGACCGCCAATGATAGTATTTTAAAAATAGTAAACCTCTCTAAAGAGGCGCAAACCAAGTTTTTTCAAAACTATATCGAAAAAATAAAAAAAGAAGACGAACAAGCTGCTCAACTTCGTTTGAATCAAATGGCATTTGGGAACACTACAACTTCTCTAGCCTCTGCAAAAAAAGGAGAATGGTATTTTTACAATAACCAATCGTTAAGTTTTGGAAAAACAGAATTTTTAAAAATTTGGGGAACTAGAAAGTTAGCAGACAATTGGAGGTGGTCTAAAAGTGCAATAAACAGTACTAAAGCTACAGATAGTGCTGTTGCAAAAAAAGTAAATAGTAAATATGATTTAGAAACATATTTAAGTAAAATTCCAACAGATAAAAAAGTTATAGACAGTTTAGCCATTTCTAGAAATGAAGCTTTGTATGAGTTGGGTTTAATTTATAAAGAACAGTTTAAAAACCCATCGCTAGCAAAGCAAAGATTAGAAAGGCTTAAAGAGATTAATACAGACGAAGCACTTATTTTACCCATAAATTGGCACTTGTATCAACTTTATCAAAGTTTGGGCAATACTTCTAAAGCAGCAGTGTGTAAAAACGTAATACTAACACAATACGCAGATACTAAATTTGCACAAATCATTGTAGCGCCAGATACGGTCTTTGAAGATAAGATAAAAGTAACGGAAGTAGAACAAAAATACAAGATGCTTTATTACATGTATAAAGAAGATCTATTCAAAGACGTTATTGCACAAATAGATACTTTTTTACCTACTATTTCTAATGCTGTGTTATTGCCAAAGTTCGAACTTTTAAAAGCATTTGCGATTGGAAAGTATCGTGATAAAAATAATTACATAGAGGCTTTAGATTATGTTTTTATCAATTATTCTGGAACAGAAGAAGCAGATAAAGCAAAGGCAATTTTAGAACAATTAAAAAAATAGTTAGTATGTTGCGAAAAGAAACGCATAAAAACACCAATTCAGAACTCATGGAACGAAACCTAATTGCAAAAAACACCAAAATTATAGGAGAAATTTTATCGAAAGGAGATTTTAGAATCGATGGCGAACTAGAAGGAAATTTAAAAACAGATGGACGCGTCATTATCGGCGCTTCAGGAAATGTAAAAGGGGTTGTTTCTGCAACAAATGCAGATGTAGAAGGAAGGTTTTCAGGAGATTTAAAAGTGGATGAAACACTGTCACTTAAAGCAACAGCAGATATTTCTGGAGATGTAATTGTTGGTAGATTATCTGTAGAGCCAGGGGCAACATTTAATGCTTCGTGTAGTATGAAATCTTCGGTTAAAGAAATAAAATTATCGAATGACAAAAAACAACTTTCAAAAACAACCGCATAAAAAAGCGAAAAAGCCATTGCATAAAGCGTTGCAATTATCTGGAGCAGGCTTACAGATGGGAGCTACTATTTATTTAGGTTATTTACTTGGAAAGTGGTTAGATGCTAAATTCCAAACTACTTACTTGGAACAATCCATAACATTATTGGCGATTTTTTTAGCCATGTATTCGTTGATTAAACAAGCTCAGAAAATAAATGATTAAAAACATATTTCTTTATACTCTAGTTTTTTTTTCGCTTTATTTTTTTAGTCATTTTTTGCATCAAAGTTTTATAGAAAAACAAAAAATAATACTGCCTTTTTCATTACAAAAGGTATATCTCTTTCACACTGGTTTTTCTCTTCTAGTTTGTATGAATTTGTTACTATTCTCAAATGTTAATAAGATTATAGATCAGCTTGGATTTATATATCTAGGAACAATACTTTTAAAATTAGTATTATTTTCCTTACTCTTTTATAGCTCAACAATCATCAATGATAGTTTGACATTTTCTGCAAAAATATCGCTTCTAATACCTTTAATCATATTTTTATTAACAGAAGCTTTTTTTGTTAGCAAGATCTTAAAGCGAAAAGAATAAAAAAAAATATCTTAAAACCGTTTGTAGTTTTGAATTATTACGTATTTTTGCGCCGAATTTAGAAAGCGTATTTTTACCATGAAGGTTGCACAAAAATCAATCAAATTTTTTACAATAGCATTAATAGCTCTTTTTTCAGCTACAATTTTTGCTTCTGGTTCAGACAAAAAACACGACAATCAAAATGATGGTGGACGTGTAAATACTAAAGAGGAAGTAGAAGCCTATATCTTGCACCATATTAAAGATTCTCACGATTTTTCATTATACTCTTATACTGGAGATGATGGTGAAAGACATCATTTAGGTTTTCCTTTACCAATTATTTTATGGACAAGTGAAGGTTTGGTAACGTTTATGTCTTCAGAATTTCATCATAATGATGATGGCCATGTAATTGTAGAAAAGAAGGGTTTAAAATTCGCGAAAGTTCACAGTAAAATATTAGAATTAGATAAAGGTGCAGCAACAGTTTCTTTTGATGAAACGCATCATGCAACAAATGCCCATAAAGTATTAGATTTTTCAATTACTAAAAGTGTGGTAGGTATTTTATTAATTGGCTTATTAATGATATTTTGGTTTTCTAGATTGGCAAAACAATACAAAACTAAAAAAGTACCAACTGGTTTTAGTCGCGTTTTAGAACCTTTGGTTTTATATGTACGAGATGAAATTGCAAGACCAAATATTGGAGATAAGCATTACAGAAAGTTTACAGGTTATCTATTAACAGTATTCTTTTTTATATGGTTGTTAAATGTTTTAGGGTTAACTCCTTTTGGATTTAACGTAACAGGTCAAATAGCAGTTACTACTTGTTTGGCAATTTTTACACTGTTAGTTTATACGTTTAGTGGAAATAAAGGATATTGGATGCATATGTTGTGGATGCCAGGAGTTCCTGTTTTAATTCGTCCGGTTTTAGCAATAATAGAATTGGCTGGCGCATTATTAATCAAACCATTTTCATTATTAGTTCGTTTATTTGCGAACATTACAGCAGGCCACATTGTGGTTATGAGTTTAATAGCAATTATGTTTACACTTAAAGAAACAATGGGTGTTGTTGGAGCAACATTTTTATCTGCAGTGTTATCATTTTTAATAATATTAATTGAGGTTTTAGTGGCTTTTTTACAAGCGTATATCTTTACAATGCTTTCAGCATTATTTATTGGTATGGCTGTAGAAGATCATGCTGAGGCTCATTAATAAAGTTTGTTTAATTTAATATAAATACATTTATTATGTACAATTTAATTGGAGCAGGATTAGTAGTAATCGGAGCTGGAATTGGTTTAGGTCAAATTGGTGGTAAAGCAATGGAAGGTATTGCTCGTCAGCCAGAAGCAACTGGAAAAATTCAAACAGCAATGATTATTGTTGCAGCACTTTTAGAAGGTTTAGCATTTGGTGCATTAATCTTAGGAAAAGGTTAATAGAATCCAAACAAAACAAGAACAAGATTCTGTAACGGTTGGTTACAGAACTTGTTTTTAATTAAACAAAAAAACAAAAAATATAAAAGTTTAGAAAATGGGAGCTTTATTAAACGATTTTTCACCAGGGTTATTTGCAGTCTCTACAATTTTATTGTTAGCTTTAATTGGTTTAATGGTAAAGTTTGCTTGGAAACCTATTTTAAATTCTTTAGAAGAAAGAGAATCAGGTATAGAAGAAGCTTTAGCTGCTGCTGAAAATGCACGTAAAGAAATGCAAAACTTAACTGCTGATAATGAAAGATTAGCAAAAGAAGCTAGAGCTGAAAGAGAAGCAATGATGAAAGAAGCTAGAGCAATTAGTGATAAAATGATTGCTGATGCAAAAGAAGATGCAAAAGAAGTAACTACTAAGTTAATAGAAACTGCACAGGCTTCAATTCAGCAAGAAAAACAAGCAGCTTTAGCTGAGTTAAAGAAAAACGTGGCAGAACTATCTATTGGTATAGCAGAGTCTGTAATTAAAAAAGAATTGTCTTCTAAAAAAGATCAATTAGATTTAGTAGAAGGAATCTTAAAAGACGTAACTTTAAACTAATTGTATGAAAAACGCAAGAGCAGCATTACGTTACGCGAAAGCGATTTTAAATCTTGCTAAAGATTCTAATGATGAATCTGCCGTGCATGAAGATATGCAGTTGATTGCTGCTACTATTGCAGATAGTAAAGAATTTTCTATTGTTTTAGAAAGTCCAGTTATTAAGGCTGCAGACAAGATGAATGTTTTAAAAGCTACATTTTCTAGTAAAATAAACAACATCACTTTAGGTCTTTTTAATCTTTTACAAGAAAATAAAAGGATTGAAATGTTAGAAGCTATTGCTAAGCAATACACTATCATTTACGATTTTGATAAAAATATACAAGTTGCCAAAGTTACAACAGCTGTGCCAATTTCTCCAGAAATTGAAGCACAAGTATTGGCTAAAATCGTAGCTTTAACAGGCGAAAAAGCAAACTTAGAAAACGAGATAAATCCTTCTATTCTAGGTGGTTTTATTTTAAGAGTTGGAGATGTGCAGTATGATGCAAGTATCTCTAATCATTTAAGTGAATTGAAAAAGGAATTTGACAACAGTCATTACATTCCAAAAATTTAATAATACATCAAATTAGAAAAGATGGCAAGTATTAAACCAGCTGAAGTATCAGCAATTTTAAAAGAACAACTTACAAATTTTGAAGCTCAAGCTTCATTAAGTGAGGTAGGAACTGTATTACAAGTGGGTGATGGTATTGCTCGTGTTTACGGATTGTCTAACGTACAATATGGTGAGCTAGTAGAATTTGATAACGGCTTAGAGGGTATTGTATTAAACTTAGAAGAAGATAATGCAGGTGTTGTATTATTAGGTGCTTCAACTTCTGTAAGAGAAGGTTCTACGGTTAAAAGAACTGAAAGAATTGCTTCTTTAAGAGCAGGTGAAGGTATTGTTGGTAGAGTTGTAGATACTTTAGGTAGCCCAATTGATGGGAAAGGACCTATTGAAGGAACTACCTACGAAATGCCATTAGAAAGAAGAGCACCAGGTGTAATCTATAGAGAGCCAGTAACAGAACCATTACAAACGGGTATTAAATCTATTGATGCAATGATTCCTGTTGGAAGAGGTCAGCGTGAGTTGATTATTGGAGATAGACAAACAGGGAAATCTACAGTTGCTTTAGATACCATCTTAAATCAAAAAGAATTTTACGATGCTGGTAATCCAGTATACTGTATATATGTAGCTATTGGTCAAAAAGCTTCTACAGTTGCAGCCATTGCAAATATGTTAGAAGAAAGAGGTGCATTAGCGTATACAACAATAGTTGCAGCAAATGCATCAGACCCTGCAGCAATGCAAGTGTATGCACCATTTGCAGGAGCAGCAATTGGAGAATATTTTAGAGATACAGGTAGACCTGCATTAATCATTTACGATGATTTATCAAAACAAGCAGTTGCTTACCGTGAAATTTCTTTATTATTAAGAAGACCTCCAGGACGTGAGGCATACCCAGGAGATGTGTTTTACTTACACTCAAGATTATTAGAAAGAGCTGCAAAAGTTATTAATGATAACGTAATTGCTAGTGAAATGAACGATTTACCAGATTCTTTAAAAGAAATTGTAAAAGGTGGTGGTTCTTTAACAGCATTGCCAATTATTGAAACGCAAGCAGGTGATGTATCAGCATATATTCCAACAAACGTAATTTCGATTACAGATGGTCAAATATTCTTAGATGGAGATTTATTTAACTCTGGGGTAAGACCAGCAATTAACGTAGGTATTTCTGTATCACGTGTTGGAGGTAATGCACAGATTAAATCTATGAAAAAAGTATCAGGTACTTTAAAATTAGATCAAGCTCAGTTTAGAGAATTAGAAGCATTTGCAAAGTTTGGTTCAGACTTAGATGCTGCTACAATGAGTGTAATTTCTAAAGGTCAAAGAAATGTTGAGATTTTAAAACAAGCACAAAATGATCCTTTTACAGTAGAAGATCAAATTGCAATTATCTATGCAGGTTCTAAAAACTTACTAAAAGATGTTCCTGTAGACCAAGTTAAGAGATTCGAAAAAGATTATATTGATTATTTAAATGCTAAACATAGAGATACTTTAGACGTATTAAAATCTGGTAAATTAACACCAGAAGTTACTGCAACTTTAGAAAAAGCAGCAGCTGAAATCTCTAAGCATTTTGCATAAATATATTTCGTTAAGAGGTTTTGAATCTTGATTTAAAACCTCTTAACGTTCAAGTAATAAGTTAACCATGGCGAATTTAAAAGAAATACGTAATAGAATAACCTCTATTAAATCGACAATGCAGATTACATCTGCCATGAAAATGGTCTCTGCTGCAAAGTTGAAGAAAGCGCAAGATGCAATTGTTGCCATGCGCCCTTATTCATCTAAATTAACAGAATTGTTGCAAAATTTAAGTGCAACGTTAGATGGTGATACTGGTGGAGCATATTCAACTCAAAGAGAGGTTTCTAAGGTATTATTAGTAGTTGTAACTTCTAACAGAGGGTTGTGTGGTGGATTTAATTCATCAATTACCAAAACGGTTACTAAAACTATTGCTGAAAACTATTCTGATAAAGACGTTTCTGTATTTGCTATTGGTAAAAAAGGAGAAGATGTTTTGTCTAAAACATCAAGCGTTATTTCTTCTAGAAATGATATTTTTGACGATTTAACTTTTGATAATGTTGCAGTTATTGCAGAAAAGTTAATGGACTTCTACACAGAAGGAACGTACGATAAAATTGAATTGGTGTACAACCAATTTAAGAATGCGGCTACACAATTGCCACAAGTAGAGCAATTTTTACCAATTAAACCTATAGAAGGTGGAGATGCAGCTGCAGTAAACTCTGACTATATTTTTGAGCCATCTAAAGAAGCTATTGTAGAAGCTTTAATTCCTAAGTCATTAAAAACACAATTGTACAAAGCAATTAGAGACAGTTTTGCTTCTGAACACGGAGCAAGAATGACAGCGATGCATAAAGCTACAGATAATGCGAAAGATTTACGTGACGAATTATTGTTAACTTACAATAAAGCACGTCAAGCAGCAATTACTAACGAAATCTTAGAAATTGTTGGTGGTGCAGAGGCACTTAATAATTAGACGGAGTCAAATTATTATACTGCTGCAGAGGCACTTAATAATTAGACGGAGTTAATTATAAAATGATATTGAAATGCGAACTCATGGAGTTCGCATTTTTTTATGAATAAAAACTATTGGAAACCAACTCTTTACTTATAATTAAAAGGGCTTTAATTTTTTTGGCACGTAATTTGAATATTAACTACTCAACCCATTAAATAAAGGCTTATGAAATCTATAATAGTACTTTTTACAACCCTAGTGACTTGTTTTTTAATGAGTTCTTGTACTGTAATCTATACCGATGATTTTGTGAATTACCCTCCTACTGTAGAAGAAATCGTTTCTAGTTATGATGTTTGGTATGTAGATTATCATAATACAGTTGGTACAGGAGATATTCCTTATGTATCAAGAGCATTTACATTGTCTTTTAGAAATGGAATTTTGTATGCAAATAACAATATCGTAGATGTAGGAAGAACAGGTAATGGTTTAGGTATAGATGTAGGGATGTATAACTCTTTTAATGGTTTATTAGAGGTGAATCATGACATTGATGGCTTTAATGATTTTGAGATTACAGTGGTGTCAGATAATGAAATTGAGTTGTATAATTTTAGACAGAATGTAAGTTATCTTTTAATTGGATATGATGTGCATCACTTTGATTATGATAAATTATTTTACGATAATATAGAGTATTTCTTACAAGAATACCTAGCATGGGAAAAAACAAGTACAAATGGAGGTAACCCAACGCTTTTTGACAATGAAAATTATTTAGAATTTACTCCAAATAATTTAACAACTTTTAGGAGCTCTAAAGATGAGTTTGGCACACAACTTGCTAATATTAATTGGAACTACATAGGGCAATATGAGGTTTTTGATGTAGTAGGGCACCAAGATCTTAAAGTATTAACCCTTTATTATGATGGGGGTGTTGTAGAAGAATTTGAACTGCATATCGTTAATGATAATCGAATACGTCTATTTCATTATAATTCTGCAACTACATACGATTTTAGAGGAAGAGGTTTCATACAATATAAGAAAGAGCATAAAGACACACTAAATACCAAAGAGGTTGTTAGAAATAGCAATAGAAAAAGAGCTATTGTTAAAAGAGAAAAAATACAAAGAAGAATTTCATAATAAAGTTTGGTTAGTTGATTTTTGATTGGCTGTCATCAGACAGCCACTTAAAAGAGGAGTCACCCTGAGATGGGTGACTTTTTCTTTGTTGATAATTGATGAAAATTTTACCTTTTAAAAAACAGAGCTAAGCTGTAGTTTCCTTATTTTTAAACAACTAAATTTTATACATGAAAACAGCTTTTATTACAGGTGCAACTTCAGGAATTGGTGAGGCAACAGCACATCTTTTTGCAAAAAATAAAATGCGATTAGTTCTTTGTGGTCGTAGAAAAGAAAAGTTAGAAGAATTACAAACGATACTAAGCAAACAAACAGAAGTACTTACTTTGCAGTTTGATGTTTCAAAAAAAACAGAAGTACATGATGCTATTGCAACATTACCTCAAAACTTTAAAAATATTGATATTTTAATCAATAATGCAGGGAATGCTCACGGTTTAGCAACGATTCAAGATGGTAGTATAGACGATTGGGATGCAATGTTAGACATTAATGTAAAAGGGTTATTGTACGTAACGAAAGCCATTTTACCCACTATGATTGCCAATAACAATGGTTTTATTGTCAATATTGGCTCTACAGCTGGTAAAGATGTGTATAAAAACGGAAATGTATACTGCGCTTCAAAGTTTGCTGTAAACGCCTTAAATAAATCGATGCGGTTAGATTTAAACGATTATAATATAAGAGTCTCCGCAATTCATCCTGGTTTGGTAGAAACAGCATTTTCTGAAGTTCGTTTTAAAGGAGATACAGCACGTGCAAAAAAAGTATACACAGGGTATAAAGCATTACAAGCAGAAGATATTGCAGATATTATCAACTTTGTAGTTACAAGACCCTATCATGTGAATATAGAAGATCTTGTTGTATATCCCACAGCACAAGCAAGTGCAACAATGATTAATAAAAATTAGCATGAAACCAACATCAAAAATTATTATCGGCTGCATGTCTTGGGGTAAATGGGGCAAGCAATTTTCTACTAAAGAAGCAACTGCCATGATTGAATTTTGTGTTGCAAATGGAAATACTTTTTTTGATCATGCAGATTTATACGGAGATTATACTACAGAGGCTGAGTTTGGATGCGCTTTACATAAAAGCCTTATACCTAGAGAAACGATTCAGCTTATCACAAAATGTGGTATTCAAAATCCCGGAGAAACAAGAAACAACTCTGTAAAACATTACAATTATACCAAAGAGTATATTATTTGGAGTGCAGAACAATCCTTAAAAAATTTAAAAACTGGGTATATAGATACTTTTTTATTGCATAGACCAAGTCCTTTAATGGACCCTATAGAAATTGCAGAAGCCATAACGATCTTAAAAAATCAAGGGAAAATCATCAATTTTGGAGTATCGAATTTTACTCCTTCTCAGGTAAATTTAATTTCAGACCATGTTGTTGTAGATGTAAATCAGATTGAATTTTCACTAACTAAAAATACTGCTATGACTAATGGTAGTTTAGATCAAATGCTTCAAAAAGGGATACAGCCTATGAGTTGGAGCCCTTTAGGAAGTGTTTTTAAAGAAGAAACCAATCAAACAAAAAGGATAAAAAAATGGTTAAAAAGATTTTGTGAAAAATACAATTGTTCAAAAGACACTTTAGTATTAGCATGGATTCTTAAACACCCTGCTAAAATAGCACCAGTAATTGGCACTACAACTAAAGAACGTATTTTAAATGCCAATAAAGCACAAGAAATTAATTTAGAACTAGAAGATTGGTTTGTATTGTTAGAAGCAAGTAATGGACAAGAAGTAGCTTAAAAATGATTAATAAACGCTTATTAGTAAAACATCTTCTCTCACATAATGATGAGAATAGTTTTTATGATAAGAAGCTAAAATTATCACTAGGCTTTAAAGAAGGGAAAGCTAAATTTTTAAAGCATATTTGCGCCTTGTCTAATACAAATCCAGAAAACAACTCTTATATTGTAATTGGCGTAGAAGATGAAGAAAATAAAATTATAGGGGTAGATTTTTTTGATGATAGTAAAATTCAAAATTTGGTAAATGCATACTTGAAAAATCCACCAAAAATTGAGTATGAAAATGTACCTTTTCCAAGTTTACCAAAATATAAAGTAGTAGGGTTGGTTACCATTTACCCAAATAAAAAAGTAACATCACTTTTAAAGAATGCTTGGAAATACAAAAAGGACACAATTTTTTATAGAAGAGGGAGTAATTCTATCCCTTTTTTAGGTACTAATTTTGACCTTAGAAACACCAATAAACCTATTGTAGATTCCATAGTAAAAAATGCAAGAAATAATATAGAACTCACCTTAAATGGGGTGTTCGATTTTATGAACAATCATAAAAAAAGATACAATCCACAATTTAAAGTATTTAATGAACAATTTGTATTGTGTTGGGCAGGAGAGCAAAAGAAAATCAATTCAGAAACGTTTTACTCTAGAGTAGATATAGAGTTGATTAATGAACAAGTACGTTTGTTTTTTTCTGTTTTAGACGATGTTCAAATTTCTTACAATCAAAAATCATTTATTATCACAGAATATATTTTATTAGGTTTAGATAAAACAGAAACATATTATCCTTTAGAGAAAACTATAATTCATTTTAAAGATAATGGGAAACATCATATTATTAAGGAGTTTTTATTTGAACCGCCTAAATATGATGAAAAGATTACAACCCATATTTACACAAATAGCGCAAAAATAGTTGGTAAAATTGCCAATAATATTCCTTTATCGGTAACAGAACACGAAGATGTATATCGATTGCCAACCAACTATCTACTTTGTTATTTAAATGGCTATTTAAACGCTCCAGAATTGCTAAGCAAAGCAAAATATTACATCAAAAATTTACAAGATAAAACTACTTATGTAAAGTATAAAGAGGCCATGAGAGTAATTCGAAAAGTAAAGTACAACTAGAACGATTCAATAAGGGCTTATTTATAAAACCAACACTAAATTATAGTGTTGGTTCTATTGTGTTGGGAGACATGATGTTATAAATCAAATTTAATTCCTTGTGCTAAAGGCAATTCATCAGAATAATTAATAGTGTTTGTTTGTCTTCTCATGTATACTTTCCATGCATCAGAGCCAGATTCACGTCCACCACCTGTTTCTTTTTCACCACCAAATGCACCTCCAATTTCTGCTCCAGAAGTACCAATATTTACATTGGCAATTCCACAGTCAGAACCAGCATAGGACAAAAACTTCTCTGCTTCTTTCATTTCATTGGTCATAATTGCAGAAGATAGTCCTTGCGCTACTCCATTCTGTTTGGCAATGGCATTTTCTACATCTCCAGAATAGTTCATTAGGTATAAAATAGGAGCAAACGTTTCGTGTTGTACAATCTCAAAATTATTTTCTGCTTCTATAATAGCAGGTTTTACATAGCATCCAGATTCATACCCTTCTCCTTCTAAAACACCACCTTCCACAAGTACTTTTCCGCCTTCAGCTTTGGCTTTTTCTATTGCAGCCAAATAGGTATTTACAGCGTCTTTATCAATTAAAGGCCCAACATGATTGTTTTCATCCAAAGGGTTCCCAATCTTAATTTGCTGGTAAGCACCAACAATAGCCTCTTTTACTTTATCATAAACAGCTTCATGAATAATTAGCCTTCTAGTAGAGGTACATCTTTGCCCACACGTACCAACAGCACCAAATACAGCACCAGGAACAACCACTTTTAAGTCTGCAGTTGGAGTAATAATAATGGCGTTATTACCCCCTAATTCTAGTAAAGATTTTCCAAAACGTCGTGCCACAGTTGCACCCACAATTCTACCCATTCTTGTAGATCCTGTAGCTGAAATTAAAGGAATTCTACTATCTGAAGTCATCATTTCACCCACTTTATAATCTCCTGAAATTATTGATGAAATTCCTTCTGGTAGGTCATTTTCTTTTAAAATAGTTGCGATTATATTCTGACAAGCTATAGCACATAAAGGTGCTTTTTCAGAGGCTTTCCATACACAAACATCACCACAAACCCAAGCCAATGCAGTATTCCATGCCCAAACAGCAACAGGAAAATTAAACGCAGAAATAATAC
>Ga0209653_1001681_pt1 | contig 17426 bp, 19 predicted proteins | sample SaaInl6LU_22_DNA_FD_184644 | JGI IMG/M metagenome (GOLD analysis project Ga0209653, IMG submission 184644) | Marine microbial communities from expanding oxygen minimum zones in the Saanich Inlet - ESP_116LU_22_DNA (SPAdes) (version 2) | ecosystem: Environmental > Aquatic > Marine > Intertidal...
TCCTGTGTATCTTTCAAAGGGTGGGCAGTCCTCGTCTGGGACGTCTTCGATGTCATCTTCATCCGACTCCTCTTCATCATAGATATCTGGGAAAAGCGTACCAATATCCTGACCAACTGTATACATTGCACAATACTTAATTGCATATTCCATGTCTTCTGGAAGTACAACATCTCTTCCACAAGCTTTCGAATATTCGACTGCAAATAACATACCCTTTTCCATCACGGGTAGGAGAATATCAATCATACTCTTAACATACTCTTCCGCCATCTGGGATTCCCCAAAACCAGTTTGCATATTCATCTTTAATATTTAACGTTAAAAAGTGTTTCCGCAATTCCCTCACTTACGCGTAAAATGTTATAACTCTCTGCATATACACGAATTTGGCGTGCAAAATCAGGACTACTTGTTAGGTTCATCGTGAGAAGTTGTTCTTTTATCAGACTCAAATTAATTTGGCCTGTTGGATACCACTCCTCTGGTTGAAGTGCAAAACTGTATGAATAAAATCTTCGAATCAACTGCGTTTTAGAATGGTGAATCGCCGCCTGTATAGCTTTGAGAAACAGAACATTTCCAGTATCCTGTGTAATAATATCTTGACCGTCGAATGTGAGTGTGAGGTAGTCGAGATTTTCATAAAGAATGAGTTTATCATCTATGACTGCGTACAGATTATCATAATCAAATGGTGTTACGAAATTCCCCTGTGTAACTCCATCCCCTGCAGTGCCTTGTCTCTGAACAACAAAGTACAATTCTTTGACTGGATTTATGAAATCGAGTTTGAACGTACCCTCATTCACACCAACGCCGACATCAAATGTGTTTTGTTGAATTTGGGTAATTAGATAATCTCTCTTGGTGTTTTGTATTTTCACTCTCTCGGCACAATCAATGTAGACAACCTCTGTACACAACTTGAAATCTGAAACATTTACATCTTGTTCAAGTTTTTCATAGTTACCAGTGACTTTGACAACAACATCCTGAGCGTTCCTCAATTTAAATTCCACCTCAACTTCTTGATTTTTTAAGGCACACAAGGGTATCGCCAATTCTGGGTGTTGATGAAAATAGAATGGAAGATCTACAAAAAAGTTTTCATCTGTACCCAAACCAAGTGTATTGTGAATAATTATACCAGCGTTACCAGTCACTTGAGAAACAAGTCTATCTGATGTTCTCAATGGATATTTTCCAATCAACTGTTCAAGAGCTTGTTGTTTCGTTTGAGTAACATAGTGTTCAGAATATATCTGTAGATAGTCACTAGTGAGACGTTGTACAACTGTCCCACCTATGATAAGATCTACATACTCTATGAGTGCGTGACCGACGGATTCTATATACACCATACTACTACTCAAAGCTGGAAGAGTGAACTTTACACTGAGTGTCTTCAAAAGATCACCTTGGTTCTGTGGTATCTTAAACCGGACTTTACTTCCAACATTTACCTGATTTTCTGGATCCACATCAACATACTGTGTAGAAAAGTTTGAATGTTTCTTGAAACTTTCTACAAAATAACTGTAGTCTGGATTCAATGTAAAAAACTGCTCTTGGGGTCCAGAGGCAGCAAGTTGAACTTGTCCAGCCATTACTACTATATCTATCTAAAATTTTAATCCCGCTAAACCACTCTCAACACGTAAAACATTATAGTTAATTGCGTATACTCTCGTGTTATTATCATCCACCTGGTTTATGGGATCTATCTTAATCGTGAAGAGTTTATGTGAAATCCTGCTCATGTTCACTTGACCAGTTGGGTGGGGTGATTCGGGTTTCAGTGCAAATGAGTACATCCCAAACTTTGCAGGTCCAAAGGTGTACTGAGAACTATCAAAAGGTGCCGATGGTGTAGTTTCAGTTGCGAGTGGACAGTTCACGTGATGCTTGAGTGATTGTTCATACACCAAGAACTTCGAATCCCTTTTGAAGACAACCTCATTATTGAACCTCAGCTCAGCAGTCGTTATGGTATTATATTCATTTGGGTAGTTATTTTGAACAGATTCTTCGGATTGCGAAACAAAGTACAACTCTTTGACTGGGTGTGAAAAGTTGAGCATCACAGATTTTTCATTTTCACCAGCTTTCATTTTGAATTGAGCAAGTTGAACCTGTGTGATGACATAATCAAGTGGTCGAGACATCAAAAAGTTTTTTTCATCAGGTGTCACATAAACAAACTCTGTATCAATCGAAAACTTCTGAATTGAACTGATAACACCAGACGAAGCACCACCAAATATGAGATCTGCGAGTGGTCTGAGTTTGATTCTCACTTCGACAACCTGTTTTGTGAGGGCGCAAGTCGGTATAGCAAGGGATGGATTTCTGTAGAAATAGAATGGGAGATCGATGAAATATGTGTATGGTGTACCAGACTGATAACTGAGTATATTTCCATGACCATTCAGAAAGTAAAGAGTTTGATCTATGTCATCATTCGTGTTCTGAAGTTGTTGATGCATATAGATGTACTCGCCTGTGATCTTTTCAATAGGCTGACCACCGATGAGAAGTTCTGCGTGCTCGATAAGATGGGTTATCACAGAAGGGCACCATATAGTCGTGTTTTGTCCACCCGCATCAGGGGTTGGATCTTGTAACGTGACTTTAAGTGTAAAGTTACTGACGAGATCACCTTTATCGTTTGGAATATTACAAGTCACAATCTTTCCAAAGTCGATTTGTCTATCAAACTGACTTTCCACAAAGTCGAATGCGAACTTCGTGTGTCTTTTGAAATTCGTCAGGAAATACGAAAATTGTGGTTCACCTGTGAGCCATTGGTCTTGGACTCCGGTGGCGGCAAGTCTCAGACGACCAGCCATTCCTACTGTATATGAGTAAAATTTTGGTAAATAAAACGAGACACTAGAGTAGAATGAATCTTCAGCTGAGAAAATTCAAACCCGAGACCATTTCAGATGATAGGGTGTGTGTTTTCATTGGTAAGCGTAATACGGGTAAATCGACTCTCGTGAAAGATATCATGTTCCATAAGAAACATCTCCCAGCGGGTATAGTTCTTTCTGGGACAGAGGAAGGGAATCACTTTTATTCCGATTTTATCCCAGATTTGTTCATTTATGGTGATTACGACCGAGACGCTATTGAAAGAGTCATGGCGAGACAACGTAAACTTGTAGGTTCAGGGAAGACAAATTGTGGAGCCTTCATGCTTTTAGATGATTGTATGTATGATTCAAAGTTCCTCAAGGATACCTGTATTCGACAATGTTTCATGAATGGTCGTCACTGGAAGATCTTCTTCATGTTGACGATGCAGTACGTTATGGATCTTCCACCAGCCCTTCGTGCGAATGTTGACTATGTGTTTATCCTCAGGGAGAATATCATTCAGAATCGAGAAAAATTGTACAAGTCTTTTTTTGGTATCTTCCCTTCTTTCGATATGTTCTGTAAGGTCATGGATGCATGTACGGAAAACTACGAATGTCTCGTGTTAGACAATACAGTCAAGTCTAACAAGATTCAGGATTGTGTGTTTTGGTACAAGGCCACAGTCAGAAAGAATTTTAGGGTTGGGGGTCCAGATCTATGGAGACTTCATAAGAAGATGTATAATCCTAAACATCTCCAACAGAAGGAGGATGATGCTAAGAAGGCGACGAAGAAGACCAGTCTTAAAATCACAAAGACGCGTTGAGTATTGAATTCAAAAATCATAGTGATATAATAGATGGCTTCAGACCAAGTACACACTATGAATCTTTCCGACGATGGAGAAGGAATGGTTCCTCTTCATGATAATCCCTCTACGTCTTTTAAAGCTGAAAAAAATATGGTACAAAGTAAAGAGACGATGGATTCTACTCCCATTAACGATATTATGATGGAACCCCCTATGATGACCGAGGAGCCTCGCATGCAAGGTGTTATGCCCCAAATGACCGCCCCCCAACCCCAGGGCGCTTACCCAGTTCCCCAAGCTCCCCCTGAGCCCGAGAAGAAGAACCCACTTAATCTCACCGATGATCAGCTCACTGCCCTCGTCGTCGCTGTGTGCACCGCCGCCGCTGTGAGTAAGCCTGTACAGGACCGTCTTGCGACCTCTATCCCCAAGTTCCTTAACGAACAAGGGGGTAGGAGTATGGTTGGTCTTGCCACCACTGGTGTTGTGGCGGCTGTGGCCTTCTACATTGTCAAGGATTACATTGTTAAGCCTTAGACGGTTGTTTCCCAGCCCATATTACTGTAAATCGAGGTATCAATACCCGCAAAATACGTCGCAAGGGCTCCCGCTGCGAATGTCCCTACCAACAAGCCACTCAATTTAAGTTTCTTGTTGTTAGAAGCAGTGGGATCGGTGATAGCCTCCTTCGTTTCCTTCGAAATCTGGTTGATCAGGAAAGTCAGCACGAGACCAATGAGTGTCGCGGTCAAGAAAAATACACGATCCACTGCGAGACGGGGGATGTTACCGACAGCAAAACGAAATACATTTGGTATGACTACAGTCATCCACAAGAGGTTGACGTAATAGTTTGTTACATATTGAGGTACTATTGTGACCCCATAGATGACTATCCAGTATGCGATAGCCATCAGTAGTACATTGACTGGTGTTTTCATTTAAAGTACACAGAGATTATTTATCCTGGATGTGCTGACCACAAAACTCCTTACGTTCTGGGATCTGTTTGTAAATACCAAGCTCGACACACAAGTCACGAAGTTCTATATAATTTTTCCAGAACTGTTCAGAGTGGGTATATTCCTTCACTGTGCAATGGGCCAGTTCATGAATGAGTACATGGAAGACGTCGTTCACAGTTCCATCTAGGCACACGACAATTTCCGCACCCTTGTTTGTGTTGTACCCTACACTCTCCTTCATTCGTTGCATTCCCGTGAGGGGCACGGGGGTCGTGAGCATCTGGTACTTTTCATTCTTCGTTTCGATGATGTGATCGCGAAGTTTCTTGTATCGTTGCCTCACTTCCACGAGGACTAACGGTTCACGTGTCATTTTGAGAATAAAAAGATTTATGACAATAAGTAAAGCCAGAGCTATCATCTGTTATAGACAAAGATAAATTTGCTATACAATTCTGAGATGGGATTTCCTGAGAGTCCCTCCCAAAGTTGTAATCTAAATCCCAAATCTTCCAAACCAGTGACCAGGTGATCCTTGTATGCTACTGGTTCAGATTTCGGTCCTTCTGCATAGTACGGTGTGTCAGCCAGATGTACGAACAATTTTTCACCAAAGCCACCATTTCCATGCTCTTTCAGTTTGAAAAAGGTACCAGTATCATCTTGGTATGGTGTTTTGAAGATGATCTTTTCTGAATCTGGTATGATACCTATGAGAAGACCACCAGGTTTCACACGCTTCTTGATTTCCCTGATTGAACTCATAAACAATCCTCTTGACCCAAATATGTAATGAAGTGAAAAATTGAAGCACACGATGTCAAATTTTCTGTTTGGACAGTTGTGGATGTCACCCTCATAAAAATTCACCCGCATGTGCATATTTTTCGCCCTTGACCGAGCCTCTTCAAGAGCATCTGGTTCTGGATCACACATGTTTATATTGACACCACACTTTGACCATTTCTGAAGATCTCCACCAAAACCACAACCAACATCGAGGATGTGTTGACCCTCACGGGCGACACTCTGTATGAGACTCCTCTTGGCATCGTTGTGATTCTTTCGAATCTCCTCCATGTCACCTTAAGGAAGTATAAGATGTATATCTTTAGATTCTATCGCAGAACTTAGGCTCCAATTGAATAAATTGTAGTACACAGAACCTGTACCTTCCATAAATTTATGTCGCTTCAGATTTTCTACATCTTCACCAACATCCAAAGTATTGAAAACATGGAAACCTAGATTCTTTGCGATTAAAAAGGCGTCGTTGTATATATCACCCACAATGAAAAACCGATACGCTTGTTTTACCGCATCTGTTTCGTCTGTCCGTGCATAAGAGATGTTATAGAATGAAATAAAATCATCCGTTTCGTCGTTTACATATGAATGTATAGGTAACAACCAATCTCTCACATATTTTTCGTCAATGTGGGGTGCAATTTTAAAATCACTCGTATATCTTTTTAAAATTCTAACAACTTTTGAAATGTCCTTTGATTGCATTTTTCTCCAAGGTCTTTTACAGGGTCCTTGAATCTCATAGTATTTTTCACGGGGACGATTCGTGTTAAAAAATCCAGTCTTGATAAGTTTTCTAACATCAAGAAATCTATGTAAGAAGTGTGATTTTGTTATAGATCCCCTGACTTCTCTTTCATATGTAGCAATACCCTGCCAAATACCTTTCATATTTGCGCGTCGGACAGTTTCTTGTACGAGAAATGGTGTAAACCCAAGTTTTCGACATCCCCAATGTACACATAAAAAATTTGCCTGTGCAAATGTCAATACTTTATCTTCTACACGGAGTTTGATTGGTACGTAAGTCGAATACCCAACAATTTCATCACAATCTGATCGAATCACTATATGTTCTCCTGATACCCAGCGCATAATTTCGAATGTATAGTCTAATTTGAATGTATCATCCTCATCGTAGTAATGTTCAGATAAAAACGCATACGCTTCTTCATCTGTGCACGTTGACCAAGTGAAATCATCCGGAAGCTTTTGTGGTTCTTTTGCAATCGTTCGAGATGAATCAATTTCACCCGGTTTTACATCATCATCTGGTACGGGTTGTGTACACCAAAAGTCTGACATATGATATATTTACTCTTGGCTTAAAGTTTTAAGCACTTACATAAGTATAATGTCTCTTGAACAAGATTACACTACCGTCCCTGGTCAGATTTTTGCCTGCCTCTCCGTCGTCGGCCCAGATGCACCCCAGAAGACTGATAAGTTTGGTATCAAGATTCGTGGTGCGTTCGGGACTCGTGACGAGGCGGCTAACCATGCAAAGCGTCTTCAGAAGGAGGATCCCACTTTCGACATCTACGTCGTAGACATGTACAAGTGGCTTCTCATCCCCCCAGATTCTTCCAAGATTGAGGATGTTCACTACACGAACGACAAGCTTGAGGAGATCATGACCGGTTACCGTGAGAACCAGGCACAGGCTGCTCGTATGTTCCAGGAACGTAAGCAGGGAATGATGGATACGAAGATTGGTTACACGGCTGGTGATGAGAACTCCAGGTTTTACACCAAGCCTGACGAGGCGCCTATTTCTCACCCTGCCGAAGTACTCGAGCGTCTCAAGAAGGAAAAGCCGGACACTCCTATGGAAGAGCTTGTCAAGGAAGCTGATGCGATCGTCGCAAAGGAGATGGAGGAGCGTCAGAAGAAGCGCGAGGCTGAGGCTGAGGCTTCGACTAATGGAAAGATGGGGGAAATTAAGGAGGATGAGGAGTCGGTCTAAGCAAAAAAAACACCTAATTACCCTTTGTCTAAAAATAACGTACCATTGTTTTTAGATAAAAATATTCACATATAATAAACGGAATGTTCCGGATTGTCATTACGATACTCCTTGTAGGAGCTTTCTTTATTTTGTTTTTTAAACCGAAATATAATTTAAAAAGCAAAACAGTTTCAGAGCCAGAAGCTTCGACGACTGCTGGTTTCATTGAGGATACAGATGATGCGTTTATCATTCCTACATATCCAACTCAACTCATCAAAATGGGTGAGTCGGGAAATATTAAACCTATTTATGGTGATATAGGTACTTTCGTCGCCTACTCAAGTGTACCGGAGGATCACTGGCTGCATGGTTTTCCCCATAAAAAAGCCTAGAAGGAACACCGCAAATGCTATAATCCAAGTCGACTTATCAATATTGGATAGAAAATCATTTTTCTCTGACTGTGATGGAGGAGGGGGTGGAGTAGGGAATGAATGTGGAACTTGCATATTGTAGTCGTTGTAATATTGCTGTTCTTCCTGAACAGTGTCATCCATCTTTTCATTATTTAAAGGATCAACGGATGGGTCATAATCAATTGGGTTTCCAATGTCAGTCTCCATTTCTAATTTTACCATTGTTTTTTTTAAGTGTCTTCTGACTCACTCTCATCATCCACGACGAAGTCTTTGAGATTACCATTTTCATCCATCTCGTCTTCGTCGTCGTCTTCATCTGAGGTATATTCCTCTTCATCTTCTGTGTCAAGGTCAGAATCAAAGTCTGTATCATGATCATCTACGGCATAATCATCCACCAGATCTGTTTCAGTTGGTTGAAATGTAACAGGTTTCTTTATCAGACGCCCGGTTCGTGTCTTGTACATTTTGGGTATATAGAGAAATTACTGTTTAAGTACCTTTACAATGTCTGTATTTAAGACGTGTGTTCTTGGTGTACCTCGTTTACATTTTGGACACTTCTGTGTAATCTCCTTCCCTTTAATGATATACGACATCGAAACATCTTCGTGTACACCCCGAATCGTTTCACAGTATTTTGAGCTTGTGAGAGCTATGAAGTGTGTCTTATTTTTTTCAATCTTAACGACTTGTGTTCCTTCTGGGGCTTTCATATTTTTCGTTATGAACATTTCTAGGGGTTTCTTGATACTACCATACCCAATCGCAGGCTTTTCAATACGTTTCTTGATTTCTGGGCAGTACTTCATTTGTTCTTTTTTGGGATATAGCTTATCAGTAATGTTTGGAGTGAGAAGGTGTCTACGCCCACAAAAGTCTTTGCAGAACCCATCTCGTCTTCCCCAAAGTGTCTCACACCTACAAAAACATTTCTGGATAATTTCATTTCCACTGATGATAAACCATACATGATTGGATCCATGTTCACGCTTCAAGTTTTCACAATATTTTGAGTTTGTCGAGGCAAGGAAGGTTTGTTTATGTTTGAAGAGTTTGGTGATGTACGAATTTTGTTGACCTTCCAAGTGTTTGCGAACATATTCTTGTATAAGTCCTTTCGTTTCTTCATCATGGAGTTCATCCTTCGTTTGTTCGTTCGAAAACGTACCCTCTTTTACCACAACTGATGGAGGTTCTACGTGTGTCGTTTGGGGTATATCCGTACGAACCGCTGACATTTTAAGAATCTCAACACTTGGGGTTTGATCGATTTGAATAATTGTACTGAGAGGACCAACGACATATCGAAATACCGGAAGATACGCCAATTCGTCCACCCTCCCCTTTTCACACTTTTCACAACCCTGCCCACCACAAGGGTTATGTTTAGCTCTCTTGTAGGACCAGGGCATTCTAAATCCACTCCCTTTTGTCTTCCGACTGGCGCTTCCATAAACAGCTAGATCTATAATTTCGTTCCAATCGGTACCACTATTCAAGGTAGAGAGAGCCAAAAGGATATGATCTCGGAGAGCCAAGGCTGAAACCTGATCAACTACGAAACCTGGCCAATTCAGATGTACACCAGTTTTTACAAGTGTGCCAGATTCTTTCGGTGGTGAGATCGAAATGAGACACTCTTTTCCACCGTGTCGTTTCACTTTGTCACAAATCACTTTACAAATACTCCGAATTTCATCGACTTCAAGGGATTTTTCATCCTTGTAGTCGATGTCCACAAAAAAGTTATATGTGTCACTCTTCTGTTCGACGACGTAAAGTCTTTCACCTCGCTTTACAGCATCTACATACTGTTCATAAAAGACATTCAATTTATCAAATGGCACAGAAAGGACACCACCGTCCATGAGCACATGTGATAGATTGGTTGCATTGTTAAATTTTTGAGATGCACACCAAGCCTTAAACATACTTGAAGTACACCGTTATTCTCTAAACCATCTCATACAAGAAACATCTGAAAATTCTTTCCCCTGAGACAACTGTTTCTTAAAGGTGAGCAGTTCGTAGACTGTCTTATCTTTGTTATTTTCTTTCCACTCTTCAATTTCTTCTTCACAGAGACCACGGTTCTTTTCCAATAGTTCTTCAATCTGCATTAAAATGTAAGCCTTGGACTTCATTATTTAATAGAGAAGGTTTTTCTATTGTGAGAACTTATACACGCGTAAAATTGTGGATTCTTAATCACATTATCCACAATAAGTTTCCATCTTTTCCGTGTATTAAACTCTTCGAGGGTTTCATAATTCATAAAATCATTTTCGTCATATGTTTTCTTTATGGGTTGATTCAACAACTTTTTTAGATTTGTCTTTTGCTTCTCATCATAGAACTTCTTCACTTGAGATTGTTGTTCTGCAAGTGAATAATCCACAAAGAATATAAAGACGTTATATTCGAGATCCACACCTGGACTCTCTTTGACTACAAACTTGAATTCGGTATATTCACCACTTTTTAAGGATACTACACCTCTCGTCTCCTCTTCCAGTTCCCTGAGAGCACATCGAAGTGGATTGAAAATTTCACGTCGTCTACAACCACCTGTGACAAAAATCCAATCCTTAAATCGACGGTCTCTCACTGTGAGGAATTTAGGCTTCCCTGTAGCGAAACTAACCGGTACTGCGATAGCTTTGTACTTTTTCATTGCGCATTCGCAAGTTACAATATACCGATATGTTTATTCCTCCTTCTTTTCTTCAATTTTCTCCAGATTCGTCTCAATCTCATCTCCCTCCTCTTCAATTTCGGGGCTGTTCATGTGCTGAACCAACTGCTCCGAAAATGTCCTGAACCCATTCATCTCTTCCTTTGTCTTGTTGAGTTCCTTAAACACGAAAATGATACCAATGAGACATACAGCCGTCGCAAGCATCATGAGGTTTTCACGGTTCATCTGAATCATTTATAGGTTACACACTACTTTCCCTTTTAAGTAAGTACACCCATTTTAGATTTACCCGGGGTGGGACACTCGTATGGTGTCTGAGCAAATTGAACGGCTTCGTAATGCGTATTTTCACAAGACTTTTGTGTTGGTGGTGTGGGCTGACCAACAAACTTTTCGAGTGTCCTGGATTTAGGATTGTACGTCAATACAAAAACGATGGCGAGAAGGAAAATGAGTTTCCACATATAGTAATTAGTTAGAATATAAAAGTCCGCCCATGCCATTCTCGATACGGAGGACGTTGTAGTTCACCGCGTAGATATCCTTATCACAATTGGCAGTGTCGTTAATGATGCGCGCGGAATCAAGGCGCGAGAAGTTGAGAGAACCGGTGGGCTGGAGCTTACCGGCATCGAGGCAGAAAGGGTAGAAGAAGAGCTTGGTGCCAGGGGTGGCGGTGCCGTGGGAGGTGTGATAGTAGAGGGGCACAGTGGTGAAGTTGGGATCAGCAAACTTGTAGTCAGCCACATCGGTACCGTTGATCTGGAGCTTGAGTTTGTTACCCGCGGTGCTGACCATGGTGACCGCCGAAGCATCACCAGCGGCGATGTACTTGACTGGGTGGTTGAAATTGAGCTCCTGGATCTTGGAGTTGGAGGAGATCGCCTTCTGGACCTGGGTCATGATCATGTTCTGGGGCTGGGAAGCGAACACCTCACGCTCTTGGGTGTCGAGGTAGGCATAGTTCGCGTAGACCTCCCACTTGCTCGCGGCAGCCTCGGAACCCCAAGTCACACGAAGCTCGACATCGTGGTACTGAAGGGAGATGAGAGGGAGAGCCGACTGCCAGTTCTCACAGAAGGAGAAGCGGAGAGGGTAGAACTTGGAAGCACTGGTACCATCATAGAGGCTGGCCGACGTCGATTTGGAAGAAGAGAACGCCGAAAGGGTGGGGGCGATGAGGGTCGAGTAGGTCGAGTCCTGTTCATCGATGACCTGACCACCGATGAGAAGCTCAACCTTGGAGATCACATCGGTCCAGTTATCAGTGAAGGTGTTGGCCGAGAGACCATCACCCGCGATGGGCATGAGGTAGACATAGTTGAGCATGTCACCCTTGCGCTCGAAACGGATAGTGGACATGCCATTGTTGGAGACGTTGCCCTGAATGACCTGACGCTCGACAGTTTGGGAGAAGTTTGTGTGACGCTTGTAGGTAGATCGGAAAAAGCTGACTTGGGGGTCACCAACGAGGTGCACATCCTGAGCTCCGACGGCTACGAGTTGGGCGATACCACCAGACATTTATTATAGTGTGAGAGTTTATTTTTAAGCTTAGGCGAATCTGTAAGATTCTTAGAAGGTTAGATACGAGAGAAGTCCTTCGGACTTCGATCGGGATGGAGACTTACAAACTGGGATACAATTTGTAAGAAGGTTTGGTTTGAAGACGACCCGAGACCTTCGGTCTCGAATCGGATGATCAGCCACAATGGTACGTACACCCGACGAAGGCTGCCTTGTACACATGATTCGCTTCATCTGTGATATTTCCATTCGCATCAAGGTATCTGATTTTGTAGACTGGTTCCATTTCTTCCGAGTCTTCCCATTGGATCTGCCCGTGTTCATCGAGAACGTTCACGAGTTCTTGGCGGACCTCGAGTTCTCTGTAACGCGCCTGTGTCATATAATATTGTTTTACGATACGTTTATAAAGTGTGCGCGTTTTAGTCTCATAAGTGATGACCGACGGTGGCTCTTCCAATTCCTCTTTTATGACGTTTTTGACGTATTTAATTTTATATTTCGTTTTTTCTTCGTCTGAGAGAGCCTCGTACGCTTCAGTCGTAATTTCGGGTTTGTACCTGATGAAATCGTAAGGTTCACCTGGTTCGACGATATCAGTCGCTTCGTACTCGTAATACGTCTGCTCTTCAGACGTTCGTTTATCTTCGTCGAGTGTATTATATTCTTCTTCTGTGACATCGATTATGTTTGTTTTCACGTAGTAGTTAACGTTCGAGAGAGCTTGTTTGATGACACGTTTCGGTCGAAGATGTTCAGTGAAATCACAAGACTGGGTGATTTTCGCAACGGTCGAACTTCTCGTGATGTCGTCAGGTTGTATTTGAGCATACCCAGTAACGACGTTGGATGTCGTGACATAATCACCCGACGAGAGCGGTGTGCCACCCACGTCCAGCACCCACACGCGCCCGGATCCACGTGTGTTCACGAGGGTCTCCGAATCCAAGCGCGTCACTGGTTTGACGTCACTCACCACTCCGAAGCACGCGCGGTCGCAGTATATGTTCGATAACGCGAGAATAGGTTTATCATCAGACGTGTACGCGTCGGTCGTCGCCGAAACGACGAGACCAGAAATATCACCAATCCCACCGACGACGTGCGTTTTCTCACGTGGGGATTCCGTCACGATCTCTTGAATCGATCTCACGATGTGTGGAATCATACCGGTGTAATTGAGGTGGGACACTTTTTTGCCCCATCCAGCCCCTTCCCAATCCGGGTCGTCTTGGATATCACCGGGTGTGTACGGACGCATATTCGACGGCTCCGCGTCATCTGAAAGTGTCACCAAATGTCTCAGTTCGGGTACGTCGTACCACACGTCTTGGGCGATGAAACCTGTCTCGTAGAACATGACGTTACTGTGCAGGAAACGCTTCTTATCGTACGTCTGTGGGTCGAGTTTCATGAGCGTTCGTGTCGCGTCGACGATGCGGGCCTCGTTGAATTTAAGTCGGTCGTCCGAGGAGTGTATCTGCGAGCCATTTATATATATTATGTCGCTGTTCACGTTGAACTGGAATGGATACGCACTTTCATCGGATTCAACAAAGTATATATCGTTATCAGAATACAGTTTGAGAGCGGTTATACCATTTGAGGTACCGTATCCAACTGAATACAATGACCCCCCATGTTGTCTATAATACGTGAAATGTTCTGCAGACGAACCAGAACCTCTACCATCCAAATAATGGTGGTACTTAGTAAAAAATTGGTATTCAGAGGACCATATCGAATTATCATTCTGTAATTCCGCTCGAAGTTCAATAAAATTATCCGCTGCTATAGTCGCCATTTCCGCCCGCATATCATGGCCCGAGCCATATTTCCACCAATTATCACCAGCACCCAGAATAAGACGGTCATCACCAGAACCAATCGCTAACGCCCCCGTATCAGATAATTGAGAAATACCACCCTTAAAACCGGCCGTCTGTAGAAGATGTACCGCACCACCCTCGTAGGTAGTAGGGGTTGTACTCAACTGGTCAGGTAATACGAGATAGTTAGCTCTAAGGGAGGGGGCGTAAAAAAACCCACCACCATCCCCACCCATTTGAAATTCTACACCATTTGAGTGTTTGAAGTAAAGATCGGCACCCAACTGGTCATTATCCATTCCAATATCAAAATGTTCACCCCCATTAACCTGTTCAATACGTATAGCATTACCGGGACCCTGACTTACTTCGATACTTTGTTTGATATGAAGTAGTTTTTGGGGATCCGTCGTCCCGATACCGACGTTGCCGTCACTTTTAATTGTCATTGCTTGTTGGTCCACAACATTGACACCACTAGAACTAGATGTCCAAAATTCTAAACGACCTTGGCGTCCACCACCAGTATCGCATACACCCCTAATCTCAGCCATTACATCTTGGAAATCACTCGTACTATGATACGAGCCACAAAAACTTATACCTGGTCCCTCGTCAACCACCTGAGCTCCAGTTTTACTCAAAACTAAATAATGATTCGAGCTAGTAGGTGGTCTTTCAAGTGTGTGGTTATAATCAGCGGCTATATATAATTTTCCCTGTGGACTATCTTCCCCGATGCCGACTCTGCCCTCCTTCAACCTTAAATCAGTGGTCGTTCCACTATCATAAATCTTTGTGAGACCTGTCTCGTCTATGGCACCATTGTTCGCGGTGGCTACTGTGGAATAGTCATCATCTATTGTGGAATCTCTGTGAGTAATCTCAACTTCCACCGACGTAGCACTATCAATTTGGAGGTATATTTCGTATGTGGAGTTAGACTCTTTGTTATAGACCTTGATTTCATTGGCTTGAGTGCTTGCACCTCCCCCACCGATAACTATTGAGTCACGAACACGGGAGGCTCCACTGGTGCCCAAATAATTGAATTGAATGATTTCTACATCCTCGTTAAGACGTGTCATCTTCGCACGGATTGAAAGCCACTGCCACGCGTTCGCCGAGTATGACCCCGTGGCGATTTTCCAGTTTGAGGCAGACCCAAAATATTTCATCAACTTTATATAATTAGTGTTTCCGTTATCACCAAACTGTTTCAAAGTACCATTCGTATCGAGAGAAAACTTGGAACTCGCCGCTGTGACATTCGAGGCAATCTCAACATCTCCTGAAAAGGCTTGAACGTTCGTCGCTGCCATTTATAAGTACCGTACAAAATTTATTTAGTATCCAAACGTGATGACGTGTTGGTCGTAATCGAATTGTACGTTGGATATCCCACCTGAGGAAACATCTGAGGTGTATTCCATGAATACGTGACAGTTACCAGAGTTTGTCAAAGCACCTGAGGGTGTGATCATGATTCGATTCGGTGCCACCAACACATTTGAACTCCAAGGTGTTGATGAAGCATCTCCGAAAATATTCTTCGTACCAATCTTGATGTTTTTACCTGGTACAGTTCCGTTTCTAGAACCACCAGCCATTTCGAGAACCATCGTACTCACTTCATCTGTGTCATCCACGAGTTGTGCAGTCATTTTGGAGTAGAAGACATTTGAGGTGAAGTACACGTTGATTTCTGGAGCAGTTCCACCAGATGTAACGATGTTCGAGAAACTATAGGTCTTCTTTGTGACACCACCCGTGTTTGTGATGAGACCACCAGTGACATAGACATTGGCTGCGTGGACATTCGTGGAGACCCCGAGACCCCCTGCGATCGTGACAGCTCCCGTTGTCCTTGAAGTTGCTTGGGTTGTATCATTTGCAGTGAGGGTCGATACACTCGCTGCATTAGACCCAGCTAGGGTACCATAGAGGTTTGTTCCCGTGAGGGTTGCACCTTTTACAGTGCCAGAAGCTGTAATGTCGCTCGCAGCCACAGTGTTGGACCCAGCTAGGGTACCATAGAGGTTTGTTCCCGTGAGGGTTGTACCTTTTACAGTGCCAGAAGCTGTAATATCGCTCGCAGCCACAGTGTTGGACCCAGCTAGGGTACCATAGAGGTTTGTTCCTGTGAGGGTTGCACCTTTTACAGTGCCAGAAGCTGTAATGTCACTCGCAGCCACAGTGTTTGACCCAGCTAGGGTACCATAGAGGTTTGTTCCCGTGAGGGTTGTACCTCTAAATGTAGTAGCATAGACACTTTGAGCGACCCCCAAACCACCTGAAACTATTAAAGCTCCATCTGTTGTGCTTGTAGCATCCGTTGTGTTCGTGATAGTCGTGATACCCGCGGGGGTCATAGTGAGTCTCGCATTTGTCCCCACGTCTGATGCGTGGTTTGCGATATTGAATGTGTCGTTGATGGAGTTGTCGATGCCCACTGAGAAGGACTCACCTCCGTTGACACTAAAGGATGTCACTGGGTCTGCTGTAGTTCCAGTGGCTTCGAGGGTAACTCGTGCATCATTACCATCACCGTTGACGTACAGACCACCCGCAGATGTCGCCATGACGTGTACAGGTGTAGTGGCCGTCACAGTACCCACACCCACGTGCGAGGTTGCGTAGACATTTGTAGAGTGGATGTTTGAAGCCACCCCCAAACCACCCAAAACCACGAGGGCGCCTCCACTCGTGGAAGTTGTATCCGTGGTATCTTGTACCCTTGCGTCACCCCCAACATCGAGGCTTCGTAGGGGTGTCCCCTCGTTGATACCAACGTTGGAGGTACTGACATCCACGAAGAGATTGGAGACGGCACCCACAGTGAGATCGTCCGCGAAGGTCACAGTACCAGTGACATCCAGGGTTTCTCCGATGGTCACGTTGTTTTGAATTTGAACATTTCCTCGAAGGTCGATGAGCATTTGGTGCGTCTCATCCTCGTAGTGAAGGATGTGGTCATCTGTGAATGTATTTTGTGTGTAGCTAATCGAGAACCTATGTTCATCTGCGTGATAAATGAGGGCGACGTTGGCATACTCAAGTGGATCACCTTCTTGGTGTTCAATCATGAAACCACTATCCAATCCACTCACGGAGTTGTTCGCGGCGACACCAAAAATCCGATCCGAAATCGTCACGGATTCCGAATTGAGAATGGTCGTGTTACCACTCAATGTAAGATTACCCAAAAATTCAGCTTCGGCGGCGGATACGACGTATGTACCCCCGGGTGTGAAATAAATGGGGGACTTTTCCAAGAATCCATCTGTACCCACCATGGGTACGTGTTTATTAACGGCATCGATGAGACCAGCCACAGAAATGTTGGACCCCACCTCGACATTCGCCACAGTCACGAGACCTGTAGTGACATCAGTGAATTGAATAGTGTTTGAAGTCGTGTTCCCTGTATCTGTGACTTGTTGTAATGTTTGGAGTTGGGTCAAGAGATTGGATGGTTCAATCTTCTGAAAGTCGTTATTTTGGTCGCTCACATAAACCCAATTGATATCCCCCTCATCGAGAACAATTTG
>Ga0209653_1001685_pt1 | contig 17415 bp, 11 predicted proteins | sample SaaInl6LU_22_DNA_FD_184644 | JGI IMG/M metagenome (GOLD analysis project Ga0209653, IMG submission 184644) | Marine microbial communities from expanding oxygen minimum zones in the Saanich Inlet - ESP_116LU_22_DNA (SPAdes) (version 2) | ecosystem: Environmental > Aquatic > Marine > Intertidal...
AAACAAACATAGAGGCAGATCCTGTCACAGTACCCAAAGTGGTTTTTATTCCTGAGATAAAATTATATCTTAAAGTATTAGCAATAATGATTGATACGGATGGACCTGGAACCACCAGTAATAAAAAAGTTGCTAATAAAAAAGGTATGAATGTTTGCATGAAATTTTATGATAATATTAATTATAAATGTGATAAATCATAGAAATAATGATTTTAGAATTTAATTCTGACCCTGCTGAACTAAAAAACGTTAGACAAAAAGTTGCGGATTTTTGTAGTGATAATTTAATTAAAGTAAATATTTTAAATATCAAATTAGCAATTGATGAAGCAGTACAAAACATAATTCGCTATGCATACAAATTTGATAAAACAAAAAAGATAATCATAAAATTAGAAAAAATATCTGCAGATAGCTTTAAAGTAGAGATTAGAGATTTTGGTCAACAGGTTCCAATAGATCAAATTAAACATAGAGCATTAGATGATATTAAACCAGGTGGTTTAGGTGTGCATTTTATAAAGAGCATTTCTAAAGAAATGACATATGAACATAAAGATGAAGCCGGAACTTTATTAACTTTGGTATTTTAATTACTCTTCTTTTAGAAGTTTTGGCTCAGAACATTTGTAAAATTGATTAGAGCCTCTTAGAGATTTTTGCAACATCGCTAATTCTTTTGAATTTTTGCTAAATGTTACATTAGTTTGAAAGCCACCAATGGACCCCTTTGAAGAAAAAGATGATGGTGTTTGTCTATCCATCTTAAAGTTTACTTTTGTTTTAGAATTATTGATTTTTGTTAAAATAACTTGTTGTCTTTTATTTGAATAAACCCAAGTAGTTGTATTTTTATTATTTTTACAACTTAACTCATAAATATTTGCATTAGAATTTTTAGGAATAAAAGCTATAATTATAGCAAATATGATTAAGTTTAAAAAAAATTTAGATAGCATTAAATTATTTGTTATTGTTTTTTTTGCATTTTTAGCTGCTCATTATTTTTATAATAATATCATAACGAAGTCTACTGCTAGCAATATTAAATTTATTGATGTTGAAGTAGAAATGAATGGTAAAGTTAATCTAAATTTAAACTGTAAAGGTTCAAATAATCCAAATCCTTCAAATGTTAATAGAGGCCTTGGAGAGAAAACAGAAAATAATTGTGTAGGGACCGGAACTTTCTCAGCTACTATTCCGCAACAACGATTTACTGAAAGTCCAAATTAGTTTTATTCAACTAATTTTTTTAATTTTAAACCCTCTAAACATTTTTCCATTGTAAACATTCCATCTTTAGCAGATGTTTGAAGTGTAGATTGGATTTGTTCTGTTTTACCTTCTCTAATCAAATTTCTAATTGCAGGTGTGCCGGTCATTACTTCATGACAACCAATTCTTCCTCCACCTTTCTTTTTTAAAAGTTGTTGAGACATTACTAATCGAATTGATCCAGCTAACATTGTTTGTGCCTGTTCTTTTTGCGCTGGTGGAAATACATCTAAGATCCTTGTTATAGTTGAGGAGGCACTACTTGCGTGCAATGTTCCAAAAACTAAGTGACCTGTTTCAGCAGCAGTTAATGCTAATGAAATAGTTTCAAGATCTCTCATTTCACCAACTAAAATTACATCTGGGTCTTGTCTTAATGCAGATTTTAAAGCTTTAGCAAAACTTCCTGTATCTTTTCCAACTTCCCTTTGAGAAATAATACTTTTTTTTGCAGGGTGAACAAATTCAATAGGATCTTCAATAGTAATTATATTTTCTGCTCGGTGTGAATTGATTTGATCAATCATTGCTGCAAGAGATGTAGATTTTCCTGAACCTGTTTGACCTGTAACAAGAACTAAACCTGTTTTATGAGTAATTGCTTCATGTGCTGCAGGGGGTAAGCCAAGTTTTTCAATATTTGGTATTTCACTAATAATTTTTCTAAGAACCATACTTGGTCCATAAGAAGAATAGTAACCATTTGCTCTAAATCTTTGTCCATCGACAACGACTGCAAAGTCTAAATCTCCATTTGTAATTAAGTAATCGTATTGAGCTTTATCTAAAGATTGTTTCCAAAAAGACTCGATGTCTTGTCTTGATATTACATCATCACTAAAAACTTTGATCTCACCATTTTCTCTGATTGCAAATGGTTGATTCGATCTGATGTGAATATCAGATAAATCATAATTTTTTGGATATGTTTTTAATTTATCATGTAAACTCATTAATGTTTTGATGCTCTAAAAGTAACTGTTTTTCAAGTTTTTTTTACTGTTGATCTATATATAAAGTAACACAACTAATGCTTGTGTACCGATTCGCTATTTATTATTGTGATTCTATTAAGCTTTTTAAAAATTTATGATTGATAAACTTGGCCCACCAATTGCAAAAGCATTTGCACCAGTAATAAAAATGTTGGGGAATTACCACTCTAAAAATGAGAAGATAATTGGAGTAGTTTTCAAAGACAAGTTTATTCAAGCAGCAGAAATTTCATATAAAAAAAATATTTGTAAAGTTGATAATTTTACAAACCAACAAATAGCAGGGATTGGTGAAGATCAAGATTTTCTATCTGCAACCACATATTTAAGTGATCAAGTTAAAAATGCTTTAGATTCTATTAAGACAAAAACAAGAGATGTTGCAATTTCATTAGATACATCCAAAGCACAAATTTATAATTTACAAATCCCTATAATGGATCAGGAAAGTTTAACTGAAGCAACAGCCTTTGGTGGTTTTTGGGATCAGTTTGATGAAACACCAGAAAGTTTAGAAGAGTTTGAAACAAGTTACTCGGTAGTGAACACAAATGAAGAACTTGGAGTTATGGATATTGTTTTGGTTACAATGGAAAAAAAATTTGTTGAAGCCTATTCAAATATTTTTAGATTAGCAGGATATAATCCAGTTGTTATAGATTTAGCACCGTTTGCACATGTTAATGCTCAAGGAATTGTACTTGGCAAAGAAGGTTTTGAAACTCCAAATGTGGTTTTTAATTATACGAAAGAGGAAAAAAGCATTACCATTTGTTCAAATAAAGGTTTTCAATATTCTGAACTTAACATTATTGAAGCCGATCAAGTGTTACTAGATACCGTTGAAGAAGTTGAAAGTATAGAAACAGAATTTTGGGATGAAATTTTTGAAAGATTAGGTTCACAGATTAAACAATATCTAGTTGAGTATGAAACAAAATATGAATTTGATCCAATCAGTATTATTACCATTTTAACAGATAAGATAAAAATTAAAAACGTTTCAAAAGGAATTGAGCGACAATTAGGAGATGTAATTGTAAAACATTACAATCCAGAGGAAACAGTTGAATTTTCAAATGATGCGAAAAAGTATATAGATAGTTTATCCAATAAATCATTAGCATCTGAAGCAATCGGTGTTGCATCAAGAAAACTGAACTCATTTAATCTTGAAACCAATGAAATAATGTCTGTCAATTTATTATCTAATTTCAATCAAGTAAAAATTAATAGACGATCAAAATCTTTAGGTAATTTTTGTTTGATGATATCAATGATTTTTATTTTAGGTTTTGTTGCTCATGTTTTACCATTTAAGATTTTAAAAATTTCAAATAATTCTTCAAAAATAACTGCAGCGGCAACACTCAAAGAAGATCTAGAAAGTAAACAAAGCCTGTTACAAGGTTACAATGCTAAAATTCAAAAAATAAATGAAGATACAAGAATAGCAGCATCATTAGGTTCTAATTTAAAAACAACTGCAAATCTTTATGCAAGTTTAAGTCAAATAGTTTCTAAAGATATACGATTAACTAACTTTGGCATTGAGGAGAAAAATAATATTTTATTTTCAGGGGTTGCAAAGAATGACCAGGCAGTGGTTAACATGATGAATAAATTTTCAGATAATGAAGTTGTCAGTGACAGTAAAATTGAAGCAATGGTAGAGTTCACTAATGACGATAGAGTAGCACTTTATACGGTTCAGGGTCAACCTGTTCCAAAATTAGAGGATTTACCAAAAGAAAAAATATCTAAAAAATTTAATTCAAGACTATCTTTAAAACCTGTTGCGGATGAGGTTTTTGATGATGAAGCAATGGTTATGAATTTGTTAAAGGCAGGTAAAAAATAATGCTATTTAGAATATTATTAATATTTCTTATAACTTTATTTCAAAGTAATTCTTACAGTGATCCATTTACCAACGAAATAGGAATTACAAGACAGCCTGAAGTGGTTGAAGTAAAGCCAGAAGAGACAATTGAAGTTGAAAAAGAGCTAGTTGCAGAAAATGATAATAATAATCAAGAGATTACTGAAGAGCAACCAATTGAAGCTGAAGAAACAATTGAAGTTGTTGAAGCTGAGCCTCAGGCAACTGAACTAGTTACTATTTTAAATATTGATCCAATTGTAGCTTATTCATTAAAGGATTATTTATTAAAAGGGGTAGCATTAAGTAAAGAGTCTGAGCATAAATTTCAAAGAGCTAAGATTAAAAAATTTGACCGGGCAAAAACACCAACAACCCACACTATTTTAGAAAATGAAACAGTTGAACAAATTGCATTTAGATATGGTTTTTCTTTAAGAGAAATAGAATTAGCAAATGCAATTTATCCTGGATCTAGAAAATTGGTTACGGGAGATAAAATTGTAATACCAAGTAGATTTCATATTGTTAAAGAAGGTCAAAACCTAACCACCATTGCAGACAGATACAATTTAAATGTAACTCAATTAGCATCTTATAATGATCTTGATGAAGAAAGCATTTTGTTCATTGGTGATAAATTATTATTACCCTTCTTCGTACATGTAACAAACATGAATGAAACAATTGCAGATATTGCTGGACGATATGAAAGAGAAATTGATGAATTAATACAATTTAACATATTCGAAGAAAACACAGTGGTGCTAAATGAAAATCAATTAGTGAAGATACCAATTTATGCTAATCAAAATATCTCTTATGAAAACCTAGATAAGAAAAGTATTAATGATTTTGCAATTGATAGAAAAAATTTAGCTATAGTTGAAATCAGTGGTGGTCAATTTATGGTTAGAGAAGGTGATAGAATTGGAAATAAAGATGGTAGAATAGTTTCAATTGAAAAAACTAGAATGATTGTATTAGAAGATAATATAGAGTTCGAGTTTTTAATCAATACCCCAATTGTTGGTTTAACGATTGCATCATTACCACAAACAAACACTGATGATTTAATTAACAATGACATTAATGTTGATAATACAAATGTTGATAATCAAACAGAAAATAATGAAAGCAATAATAATGATAACGACAGTGAAACCGTTACGAATGTTGAGGACTTATTTAATTAATGAAAAGTTTTATTAAATTATTTTTGGTAATTACAGTTTCTGTTTTATTAGCTAGTTGTAGCACTTCAAAAAGACCAAAGATGGCTTATGATCAAAAAGACAAAGGCGCTGTTCAAGAAATTGAATCGTTTAATGTCAAAGCAAGTGCGGAAAACTTTAGAAAAACATCTGAACAATTTAGCCAAGATACAAAAGAGATTTTAAATAAGAATAAAAAAGAAGAAAAGTTAGTTAGAAGAATTTCTTTAACAGAGGGTAAAGAACCAGAAAAAAAATCACTTAAACTTCTTGATAGAAATTTAAAGATCAAAAAATTAGAGGATACTGAAATTAGTTTAAAATTGAACAATATGAACATAAGATCAGCATTAAAATTATTTGCTGGATTAGTTCAAAGAAACATAATTATAGGTAATGAAGTTGATGGTGAAATAACCATCGATTTTGAAAATATAAAATGGGGTTCTGCAGTTTACGCTATATTAGATATTAATAGTTTAGTTATGACTGTAGATGAAGACTCTGGCTTATTGAGAGTTCATACAAAAGAATTTTTTGCGCAATTAGAAAAATCTAAAATAGATAATACAATTGAAGCAAATAATAATTTAGCTTCTTTAGACTCTGGTGGATCTGTATCAAGTGATGAAAATAGTGCTGGACCTATGGTTACAGAAATATTTAAAGTTTTTTACCAAAATTCTTCAGATTTAGTCGAGTCACTTGGAGAAATCATGGGTGAAGCAGAAGGTTTTACAATGGTTGATGATGAAAAAAATAATCAAATCATTATTACAGGGACATATGCGCAACTTAATCAAGCAGAGAATGTTTTAAATAAAATTGATTTAGAGAAAAAACAAGTAATGATCGAAGCTTACATTGTAAATGCAACAGATGGATTTAATAAAAACTTTAGTGCCAATCTAGAATTACTAAATATTACAAATGTACAAGAGGGAAGAGACAGAATTACTTATACAGGAATTGATACTAATCCAGGCGATACCACAGAATTTACACCTTCAAATACATCAACTGTAGGTTTGTCAAATACAGGTCTGACATCTGATGCAGTTAATTTAGCAGGGGGTGCATTTTTATTGGGTAATATTGGAATGAATAAAATGAAAGCTGTCATATCAAGTTCGGTAAACGACTCGAATACTGAAACAGTTTCCAATCCAAAATTATTTGCAATGGATGGTGAGCAAGCTCAACTTACTCAAGGAACAACACTTGTTAAAGTGATCCCTGCATCAGGAGATGCTGCTGGATCTACACAAGAGATACCGCAAAACTTAAGTATTACAGTAACACCTGAGGTAATAGGTGATAATAGAATTAAAATGGAGCTAACACTCTCAAATGACACTCCAGGTGCATCATTGTCTGATGGTAGTGTTACAACTAATGAAGAATCGATTACATCTATAGTTCAAATAAATGCTGGTGATGTGGCTGTTCTTGGTGGTGTATATAAAAATACCAGAGAAAACAGTGAAAACTATGTTCCGTTTTTTTCAAAAATTCCACTATTAGGAGCATTTTTTAAACAAAAAACAGATCAAGATAATAAAACTCAACTGTTGATATTCTTAAGTGCTAATGTTGTATAAGTTATAATTTTTATTATAACTTTTATACATGCCATCAATAAACCCTGAAATTAGTGTAAAAATTTCAACCCTTCTCAAAAATAGTGGAAAAATATCTGAGGCTAATTTTAGCGATGCAAAAAAGAAATATGAGGGAAATGGCAAGGCACCTCTTGGAATATTAGAATATTTAATCAATGACAATCTTGTCAGTGAAGACGATATTGTTGCAGCAGTTTCAAGAAATTATGCATTAAGAAAAATTATTTTAACTGAACAAACTGTTAAAAAAGATGCTGTAAAAAAACTTCCAAAAGATTTTATAATGGAAAATGAAATGCTGCCTTTTGAATTAAATGGTAGGATTTTAAAAATAGCTTTATTTGATCCAACTAAATCTACCTTAGCTGGTAAAATTAAAAGTATGACAGGCTGTAATGTAGAATTATATGTTGCAAAGCCATCTAATTTAGATCAAGCATTAAAATTCAAAGCAGTTATTGAAGCAACACAAGAAAATACCACTCCTGCAAGCGCCCAACCAAAAGTTTCAAAACCAAACTTAAATGTTAAAGTTCCCAACACTAAAACTACTGACGGTGGTAATGCTGTAGTTGATTTTGTGGATAAACTTTTAAATGAGTCTTTTTTAAGTGGCACCAGCGATATTCATATTGAAGTTTTTAGAAGAGGTGAAGCACGAGTAAGATTTAGAAAAGATGGAGTTCTTCAAGAGCAACTTCAATTTAAACAATTTTTGATGGAAAATTATAATGCGATCACCACAAGATTAAAAATTATGTCTGGATGTGATATTTCAGAAAAAAGATTACCTCAAGATGGTAAACTTCAGTTTAAAAACCCAACGCCAAAAAATGAAGATGATGTCGATATTGATGTTAGGTTTTCAGTAATCCCAGCTAAAGAAGGTGAACGAGTGGTTATGCGTTTACTTGCTGCAGGACCTGATTTAGGGTTAGAACAAATTGGTTTAGAGAAAGAAGATTATGATAATTTAGTTGCAGCTATTACTGCTCCGCAAGGGATGGTTTTAGTAACTGGTCCAACTGGAAGTGGTAAGAGTACAACTCTTTACGGATGTATTAAAAAAATAAATAGTCCTGGTACCAATATAATGACAGCCGAAGATCCGGTTGAATTTTATTTAAAAGGTGTCGGTCAAATTCAAGCTAACAATGAAATTGGTTTAACATTTGAAGCCATTTTAAAATCTTTTTTAAGACAAGACCCAGAAGTAATTTTAGTTGGAGAGATAAGAGATAAATCAACAGTTGATATTGCAATCAAAGCAGCATTAACGGGTCACTTATTACTAAGTACACTCCACACTAATGATGCAGTTTCTACAGTTGTTCGATTAGTCAATATGGGAGTGCCAAGTTTCATGGTGGCATCTGCATTGAGTTTGATTGTTGCTCAAAGATTAGCTAGAAAAAATTGTTCCGCATGTCTAGTAGACGATCCAAAGGCAACTAAAGAAAGTTTAATGCAATTTGGTTTTAAAGAAGAAGAGTTAAGTACATTTACACCCAAAATGGGTGAAGGTTGTGCTGAGTGTAATAACACTGGCTATAAAGGCAGACAAGGTATCTATGAGGTTTTGAAAAAAACTCCAAACTTAGAAGCAGCAATTTTAAGAGATGCAAGAGGTGATGAGATGTTGGAAGTTGCAGTTAAAGATGGATTTAAAACTATGCAAGTTATAGGCAGAAATTTTATCAAAAAAGGTATATTATCTGTTAAAGAATATTCAAGAATCTTGGTAGTTTAATCTATGGCATCATTTCAATATGCAGGTGTTCAAGCAGGAAAAAAAATAACTGGAGTAATTTCTGCTTCTAATCCTCAAGCTGCTGCAGTTGAACTTAGAAAAAAGAAAATAATTGTTACTTCAATTAAAAAAGGTAATGGTAAATCAGAAACTAAAGGCCCAGCATCTTTAGATGACATTCCATTAAGTAATGCACCAATTATTATTGCTAAAGGCAATATTTATTTAAATTTTGGCCCTTGGGCAAAAGTTCCACCAAAAGAACTGTTACAATTTACAAAAAAAGTATCCACCATGATCAAAGCTGGCTTGCCAATTTTAGAGTCTATAATGATGATCAGGGATCAAACAGTTCATATGAAAATGAAAATGACAGCTCATTCGATTATTAAAGACCTAAATGGAGGTATGAATTTAACAGATGCATTTGCTAAGCATCCAACTATTTTTGATAACATTTATTTAAATATGATTTCAGCTGGTGAGGCCAGTGGTAAATTAGATGAGTTTTTAATTAAGCTTGTAGAATTATTAGAAAAAAATGCCAAAATAAGACAAGGAATTAAAAGTGCATTATTTTATCCGGTAATGCTTTTAACGGTTGCAACAGTTATTACAATTTTCATGTTATGGAAAGTGGTGCCAGTATTTGAGAAGATGTATGGCGCTATGGGCGTGAAACTTCCTGCAGCTACTTTGGTGATTGTCAATGCTAGCCAATTTATAGCTAATCCAACCAACATTATGAAGATTGTTGGAACAATTATCATCATCAGAGTTTTATATAATTTTATGTACAAAAATATTGAAGGTTTCAGACATGTAATGCATAAAAGATTTTTAAAGTTTCCATTGTTTGGAGATTTAATTGTAAAGGCCACTGTATCAAGAATGTGTATGATTATGGCCAATTTAACCAGAGCTGGTGTAAGCATTATCGATACAATTAAAATATCAAAGTCTGTTACAACCAACCTTGTCTTTATATATGCATTGGAGAGAATTGGTAAACAGATTGTAACCGGTCAAACTTTATCAGCTTTACTTCAAAAAGAAGAACATATATTTCCACCTGCACTTGCTCAATTGACAGCTGTTGGTGAGCGGACAGGTAATATGGAAGAAATGTTTCAATCGATTGCAAATTATTATGAGGAAGAATTTGATGGTGTAGTTGCCGCTTTATCTTCAATTATAGAACCACTCATGATCGTGATCATTGGAGCAATCATTGGTGTTCTTATGATAGCTTTGTACATGCCAATCTTCAGTATTGGTCAAGCTGTAGGATAAGTTTCAATGAGAAATAAAGAAAAAGGCTTTAGTCTTTTAGAATTGATGACCACTATAGCAATTGTAGCTATTATTGGTGCTGTTGGTTTTCCAGCAATAGACAACTTCGGTGATCAAGAAAATTATGAAAATGATCTTGCAACCATACGAGGTCAAATAAATTATGTCAGACAACTCTCTTTAGAAGATGGAAATGCTTATACAATAAGGATTATCAATGATACCTCCAATAATACAGCTGATCTAGAAGTTTGGCAGGCCCAAGGATTAAATAGATATAATGTAGAGCACCATAAATCATCTGCTACCAAATGTTCAGATTTTGAAGGCATTGATGATAAAGGAACAAAACTTACAAACCTTACTAAAACACTTGAACATATGACTATCAGTCGTTGCACTTCAACTAGCGGTAATTGCACAAAAGTTCCAAGCGCTAATAATTTTTTTTGTTTCTTACCTGATGGTTCTGCACCTGAAAATGCAAGGGGCGAGATACAATCTTCTGATAATGCAGGATCTAAAAAAGAATATTTGCATACCTATCAAACAGGCTTTTTTAATAACGGAACAAGAATGTAATGAATTTAAAATATAGATTACAAAAAGGGGTTTCTTTAGTTGAAGGAATGACTGCTGCAGGGGTTCTAGGTTTAGCGGTTACTGTGTTTATGACACTTCAATCTTATCAAGAAAGAGACTTTGCTAATCTTAGAAAATTTGACAAAGCAGCTTATGCAGTTGAATTGATGTTTGAAGAACTTGCTGCTGTTTATAATCCTGTTGCTGCCCAGTATGGTAATCCTAGAGTTTTTGAAGACACAACAGCAGGATCTTCTTTAAAAGTAAAAGGATTAGCTCAATTGCCAGGTGATGGAGACCAGATAATAATTGAAGGAGTAGGTGGCAGGTATGAAATTACAGACTCAACTGATTTTGATGATGACAATAATACTGTTTTATCATTAGAACGATCAGATGTGCCAGATGATACGCCTAACAAGAATATGGCATCTGATGCATCACAAAATGCACCAATCACTTTTATTTCTAATGCTGAAGGAAGTTTAGATCCTTATGATGATTTAGATATGTCGAAATTTGAAGACACTACTTACACCGCAACCATCACTAATCAAAAAGTTTTAACGGATTTAGATAATTGGGGTAGCTTATTAAAAAAACATTTAGGTCCTGCAAAAGAAGGTGACAAAAGATTATTAGAAGTAGATGATGTTGAACGGGATGTTCCAGTAGATAAAGATAATGATGGAGTAACCGATCAAGAAGACGGTGAAAATGTTTATGAAACAGTTAAGAAAAAACAAGTCACTATAATTATTAAACAAGATAAGATCGAAGAAAAATTTAGGAGATTATTTTTAGCAGGAACTTAAAATGAATTTAAAAAAATTTGTATATCAAAAAGGTTTATCTCTTGCAGAAGCATTAGTCGCTGTAGTTGTCTCTACTATTGTAATGGGTGCAACCTATGCAATTTATAATAATTTTCAGGGCACATTCATCAGGCAAATAAATCATAACAACATGAAACAAGAGGCTCGATTTGCGCTACATATCTTGCAACATGATAGTAAAATGGCTGGATACAAACATCCTAATAGCACTGATGGTGAAGTACAAGAACCTGTGAAAGTATTAAATGATGATGGCACTGAAGTTTCAGATGATACAGAGTATGGAGAAGTTGTTTCTTTTTGTTTTGATACAGAAAATAGTGATGGAGATATTCAAAGAAAATTAATTAAGTATGAACTGCAAGTCCCATATTCTCCTTTAACAGATAAAACAGTTTTAAAGAAAAAGGTATGGAATACAACAAATTGTGACGAGGATGATAGCGAAACAACAGTTGATGTTGATTGGATGCCAGTTGCACAATTTTTTAATTCATTTGGTATTAGATTAAGAAGTAAACATATCGATTTTGAAATTCAACTACAGTCAAAAGATGAAAAAGTTACTGAAACATATTCAGCATCTTCATATATGAGAAATTTAAATTTTGGTGGAACCACTTATTATGCTTACAATGAAGAGGATCTTCATGAAAATAGAACTCCAGTAATTCCTTTTACAGGAAGTTTAAAAGTTCAATGTACAAATAATATAACAAGAGATATTCAATTAGCTAATTTTGTAACCGCAGATGATATTATCATTCTTCATCAAGGCGAAAAAGTAGGTACCTCAGACTTAAATAGAACTCATGATGAAATCAGATTTGCATCTGAAAAACCCCCTGAAATTACAGGGTTACCTACTGTAGGGCATAGTGAAATGCGATTGAAATTAGTTACTGTTCCCTCGTTTACTACTATTCCACCTGGATTAACCGCAGCTTCAGGCTACGACGATGATAACAATAACAATTCTGCTGATGCCGGTGAATGGAATGGTTCTTTAACAATATCAGGTACATTAGACAACACTGATAGTAGTTACACATTTAATTCTGATGGTTATCAAGATTTTAATATCAGACTTCAGGCAGATTTAGATACCAATTGTGAAAGTGAAGGTTGGGAAGATCAAAATGAAGCTTATAAAAATTACACTATAAGAGTTGTAAAGTTTAATGCTCCTCAATTTTCAGATGTAAACCTACACACATGGGATCCAAAAGGTTTTACTTATGGTGATAAGAATTATGAAAGTTTTACTGGTGTTTCTCAAAGTTATAGAGGTGGTCCTTATTATGACTTAACTGATGATGGTAGATCATTTTATGTTCAGCAAAATTTAGCGTCTCCTTCTTTTTTAGTTTCTGAAGAAGAGTACGACTCTTTTGTATTAAAAGGGATGGTGTGTTCAGGTGGTTATCCTGATTGTAATCCAGATATGAGTGCTGGTTTAGATGATGATATGCTTGGCTTTGCTGCTGGCTATCAAAGACCTAGTGTTATTCAAAAAACTTGGCCTGATGGTAAAATAAGAGCTTGTGCAGGTATAGATTATGAAGGTTTAAATGGCACCAGTGATTTTAATTCTACTGATTTAAAAAACTCTTTATCTGGAGTGGATAGAACAGAGTGGGATGGATTAACAGATGCAGAAAAAAATGATTGGTGGGGTGAACCTGCAGACATGACTTATGACATGTATTTGTTTTCATGGTGGGCTGCGAGAGCAAACCGATCTGCAATTCATTTACATCATTTCAAAGGTTATCAATTTGAACACACAAGAAATTGTGGAAGAGAAGAAGGTTCATATTTATCTCATGCAAACATGAGTCATTTAACTGGCTGGTCGACACCAAGTAATAGTCAATTTTTGAATTATAATACTTTGGGATACGACAGATTATTTGCAAGATTTGATGATACTAGACCTGATAACACAGGTACAAGAAATTGTTCTAATCGTTCAAAGTCATTTTCTAGAATTAGTTACAATCCAGGAGCAAGTCATAAATGGGATTGTGGACATGGAAAAAATGCAGGAATTAAAAATACTGTTACCATGACTTATCATCCAAATAAGTTTAGAGTTAATATTGATAATAAACCTCATGTAGCAAATAGCTTAAGTCAAAGATTTACAGCTTTTGATTATAGATTTAATAGTAGTGGGGATTTATTTGATCACGTGAATTCTACTTTTCCATACACAGAAAATACTTCTGGCACATCAGTTTCATTACCAGCAAGAGATGAAGATGCAGACGAACTTAAAGCAACAATGTTTCAAAGATTTCAAAGAGGCTCAGTTGCTATTGCAAACTTTTCTCAACCAGATAACAGATATTCTAATATTCAGATTGCAAAACTACCAAGATTTGTACCATCAAAAACTGCAAGTAATAAACCAATGCCTAAAGCTCAAAACCTTTATTACTACATGGACGAGGACTATTTTACTGTAAATAGAATTTATGGGCTTTTAAGTAAATCTTATGATCCACAAGGTGAACATTTAGAAGTTTTAGTAGAGTCTAATTCTGACACTAATAATTGTGCTCAGATAGGAACTGTTTCTGGTGATTTGGCAGAAACGGGCACTGTAAAAACTGCAACAGTTGATGGTGAGACAAGAACTATGAATTGCAGGTTAAGTGGAACATGGAGAGCAACAACTGCGGTTTGGGCTAATAATTCAGAATTACCTAATATCGGTGAAATGTATGATACAGAAAACAAGTCAAGTTACAGTGGGGCCAGAGCTTCAGTGACTACTGAGGAGGGTGGAACAATCCTTGTGTTTGCAGATGGTTCATTTAGATATCAAACGTTACCAACAGGATTTGATGATGGCGAAGCTCATCAAGATGCGTTTTATTATGCTGTTCAAACTCAAGATACCGATAATGAACGTATTTCAGATATCAAAAAAGTTTACATAGGTTTTAATATCGACAACACGACCCCAAGTGGAGTTTCATTTAAAGAAGAGGATGGAACTACAATTTCAAATAATACAAATTTTGATATTCCAGAGGATGCAGATAATGAGCAAATTGTTGGAGAAATTTTTGTAAATGATACACAAGAACCAGATGATAATGATTTTGTAAGATTTAATCTTGGTGAAGTTCCACAAGATGATGCTGATAAAGATGTTGATCATGGATCAAGATTTAGAATAGATCAAAAAGATGAAAAATTTTATTTAGTCCTTAATGATGATAGTGATATCAGATGGGCAAATTTACCTGCTAATAAAAAATATTTTTCTATCAGAATTATTGCAACAGATTTAAGAGGTAATCAATTAGCAACCACTGAAAAAGTTTATATAGATAGAGTGGATTGTTCAGAAACTGCAATGGAAAATATCAAAGTTTACAAAACAAAAGCAGCAATGACTATTGAAGGATTTATTCAAGGTAAGGGTGGTGAGAAAGTATTTAGACGTCAAACAGTTCCATTTACAAGTGCCTTAGACGAAGCAGTGATTACTTTTGATTTTCCTGAAAGAAATGTTCAACCATCAGTAAAAATTTCTGAACAAAATGTAGTTGTTGATGGAGAAACAGTAACTATCGGGATGCTTTCAAATAGATGTAAAGAATCTCATAATTTCATAGATAGACAACAATTGTGGAGCAACTCTTAAAATGAATAAACATACAAAACAAAAAGGGTTTGTTTTAGTTTTTGTTATTGCCGTTGTTTCAGCTCTTTCAATTATGACAGGAGCAATGTTTTTTTATTATGACAATGATCTAAAAAGTGTTTCTCGAAATTCTGTAATGCAACAAGTAAATCTTGCTGCAGAAACTGGATTACAAGAAGGTCAAAAATGGATTACGGATCAACTTAACTCAAATAGTTTTACCCTAGTTGATATTAAAAATTCACTTCATATTGATAACTCTGACAATAAATGCCTGAACCGTCACGGCTACACAAACTCCGACAAAGATATTTATTATGCAAAAAGAATAACAGCGAATTTAGGAGCGGATGATAAAAAATTTGAAGATATGTCCTATGAAGTTTTTGTGATGAGGCATGCTGATTTAATAAGATCAATTTATTTTTCTGCAGAAGGTTCAAGTAATAATCAAGAAAGAGATACAGTATACAACGATAGGTCTTTCGCTCTAGTTGAAGAATTTAATGATTTTCCAACAGAACAATTCACAATTGAGATGTGGATTAAGAATAAACAAACAACATCAACCTATAACATGCATGCTTTTGAATGGGGCAGGGAATGGGATTTAGTTTTTAAAGTTTTAAATGATGAATGGTCCCCTCGTTTAGGTGAAGTTGTTTTAGATGACCAAGGTGATGTTGGAACTCCCGTTAAAGATGAATGGGTTCATATAGCATGGGTTTGGGATGGAGGAGCACCAGGTACAACAGATACTGGTAATGTTAAGATTTATCAAAACGGTGCTTTAACTGGAACTTTTAATGCTGATATTGGTAAAAGAGAAAAATCTGGCTATGAAAATCCTCCGGAAACTTTGCCAGAAGGTGATGTGTGGCCTTTAGCAATTGGTGAAGGATTACATGGTTTTTCACCAAGTAATTATCTTGAAGGTGATCCTATAATTCAAAGTGTTCCTTGGCTTGGAAATATTGCTGAAATGAGAATTTGGAATATTTCAAGATCACAAACAGATATTGCAAATAATAATAGAAGAAGATTGTCTGGTTCTGAACCTGGACTTGTCTCTTATTATAAATTTAACGAAGGTACAGGAAATATTGGATATGATTACAGTACCTCAAGAGGTGCTGATAGAGTTAACAATGCAATGATCTACGGTATTGGTAACAAGGGAACAAAATGGGAAACAGAAAAAGTAGATTATGAAGAAGCTGATGAGGACAATAATAAAATTGAAGTCGATCATGATGAAACTCCAGTTTATAATATTCCACCAGGTGAAGATTTAGTTTATTACAAAATATTATCTTGTGGTAATGGACCTCAAGATCAAATTGTTCCTTTAGAATTAATCGTTTCAGCTCCTGTGCAAAAAGGAGATGTTGGTGATGGAAAAATTACATTAACCTCACAAGATCTAAATTCATTAACTGGTCAAGAAGGAACTCCATTAAAAACACCATTAAGCAATTATATTGCGCAACAAGGCGTAGCAGGAGATATTAAAATTCAAACTAAAGATAATACAAACACAAACTTTTATGTATTTAAAAGATCTATGGAACAATGCAATAATTCAACTAGCTTTGCTGATTTTAGTGCCGCTTCATCTTATAATGAAGGAGACTGTGCAGAGTTTGAGGATAAATTGTATTATCTCGAAAAGGATGATGGCAAATCAGCTAGTGAAGATTTTATTGAAGATGATTGGTCCGAAGTATTAGGCAGTGATTGTGATGGTGTTCAGTTTACTTCATCTTTAAATGATAATAGTTATGGTCATTATTATAAATATTTTTCAACTGCTCCAAATGTAACCTCAGACCTTGGTTACAACGGCGACTCTATAGATTGGTGGGAAGCAAAAAGAAGAGCAGAGCAATCCACTTGTGGAGGTATGCGAGGTTATTTAGTTTCAATTGAAAGTGCTGCAGAAAATGAATTTATCAAAGATGCAGTCATGTGTAATAGTAGTACACAATCTGGATGTACTGGAGTTACACCTTTTCATGTCGCAGCCGGCGAGACAAGAGAAAATTATTACGGAACAAGATTAAATCAATCAAGTGATCAGCATTACATTTGGTTATCAAACTCAGATTGGAGAAATCCAACTTCAAATGCCACAAACATGCAATCAGAGTCTGGCCCTTTAATGGGAATGAGTGTTTCTTATACAAATTGGCAAAGTGGTGAACCTAATGATTCTGCAGAACCTTATGCGGATATGGAAGTAAACAGAAGTGGTAGAACTAATGGTGGTTGGAACGATTTAAGAAGAATTCCAAATTGTA
>Ga0209653_1001687_pt1 | contig 17398 bp, 22 predicted proteins | sample SaaInl6LU_22_DNA_FD_184644 | JGI IMG/M metagenome (GOLD analysis project Ga0209653, IMG submission 184644) | Marine microbial communities from expanding oxygen minimum zones in the Saanich Inlet - ESP_116LU_22_DNA (SPAdes) (version 2) | ecosystem: Environmental > Aquatic > Marine > Intertidal...
CCAACTCATCCCTGCGCATTGGCCTGCCGTCAACCATGTATCTGTCCAGCCAGTCATCCGCCCAGCCTTCGCCGTACATCGCCCGAAAAGCGTCATTGGTGAACGTGAGGCAATCATGTTGGCCCCATGAAAAAGGCTCACCCCTCATCGCCCGCAAATAAGCGTTGAGATGCTCGCGCGGCCCCATCACTCAGAATTAACCTCGCGGCCCCAAACAATTTCGCGATCCTGCAATGATGAGACATAGGAGAAGAACGTGTCACCACTGTGTCGTGACTGCTGGCTTCCCTCGGTATAACGCCAGTTTGATGATTTCTCCAGGCGGACCAGCTTGCTCTCAACTGTCAAAGATATGATGCTAGTCTCACCACTATCTTGGATCGTCATGACATTCATCAAGCCGCTGAACACTTCAATCGGCGTCGTGGTGTCGGTCGTGCCAAAGTAAATCTTACACGCACGGTTTTGATAAGGCTCTTGGATCGCCAGAGATACAAGCGTGGCCGGAACGCCAGACAACTGCAAGGTTATGCTCTTGGCCGACAGATCGTTCACCTCGTCAATGCCAGTGATAGACAAAAGATTTCCGCTGCCAAGGTAGGTGTCTCCGCCTATCGTCTTGTCGCCGTATCCGGTCCAAAAGCGCACAGGCGCACTATCAAAGAGCATCTCAACCGCATAAAACGGGAGAACTTCCGGCTGACTCAGAGCGGTCAATAAGGATGCTGGTGTGCTGCGGGTCATAATGCCTCCATCGCGGCAAACGTAATGCCATATATGCTGGCTTCATTGACTGACCAAGATTGCTCGTTTGAGGACAAGCGAAACACGCCAGCGGCGCTGGTTAGATCGGCAGAGACGTTTGATTGGTCCGCTCTCAAGGCAGGCCATATCTCCAAAGTGCCTGATCCGTTTTGATCCTGCAAAACCTTGTGCAACCGTGCGTCAGCGCCGGAACCAAGCTGAATGTAATCACCAGCGAGCAAAGTTCCAGTCATCGTTGTTGATACGCTGCTGTCACCAGTTGAGCCTGTGATGTTGACTGTGGTCGCCGTGCCGCGAGGGGCCGTCCCTGACGGATCATTCAGCAGGAAAGTGCCAAACTGCCCACGCAGGCTGACTAGGAATGCGATCCATTGCTCCGCATCCGCACGCTTCATGGCTGGCAGCGTTATATCTGCCTGCCAGGTTTGACCCGAATAAGCATGAGCCTGTCCAGCAAAGGTGAATGGGCTTTTACTATAAGCAACAGCGTTGATAGCAGTCAACTCAACGCTTCTGATGCGCGTGTTAGTTGGCAAGCTCAGAGGATAATTTATGCTCATGAAAATGCCCTTCCATATGACCCGCCGCGACGTTTCGCATCTACCACTGCCGCTTTTGCACTTTCCGCAATCTGCGGCATTAGCTGCTTGATCTCTGTGCGTACAGTTTGTTGTACACCAGTGGAAACATTAATTGTTTGATTGACGACAACCTGGCCACCGCCTGAGCCTTTGGTGTGATCTGTAACAGTCTCTCTTGGGTGCAGCATGGCCATAAAGCCGCCTTTGCCGTCCAAGCCGCCCGCGCGGGGGCCGTTGCCCGTGTAGCCTCCGCCCTCCATTCGCGCCATTGGACGGACGTTGCCAGTCCCAAACGGCATAGATGGGCCAGAGACTTGGTTGGCGTTAAAGTAGCCACCGACGGCGCTCATGATGAACCCAGTGATCTGCTTGACCACAAACACGCGATACAGCTCTTTGATGATCTCAGAGGCCATAGACTTAAATGCTTCTTTTGTTGACTTTGTACCGTCAACAGCACTCATCATAGCATTCTCAAATGATTGCTCAACCGTCTTTAATATACCATTAAGCCTCTCCATGGCGGGAGACAGCTTACCGTCTATAGAACCTGCAAGTTTATCTGCCGCATTCTGGCCACTATCGCCAAATATATCTACCTCCAAGGCACCATTCTTGAACGCATCTCGAAGAGCATTTAGAGATTTCATAGGTGCAGCTAGGCCCATATTTACCTTTTGAAGGCTGCTATTAACCCCGTCCAACTCTGATTGTACTTCACTTGAGGCATCTTCCAGGTTGTCCGCAACAGTGCTTCCGATATTAAGCCTCAATACACTTAGACGGCCGTCCTCTGGGAACTTTGAGTTCCAGGCATCAACTATACCGGATGCAAGTTTGTCAAATGCTTGTGCTATAGGAACAAGAGAATTCATGAAATTAAGTTTAAAGGTGAGAATGCCCTTTTGTAGGCCTAAATACATTTTGTCGCCGTAATCAGCAATTCTCCCGAATGACTCAAACGCAACATCCTTCAAAAGCCCAAGGGCAATCGCAAACCCACCAGCGCCCCGTTTTAGCTGAAGGAACATTTCTATTAGCTTTGCCGCCCCCAAAAGCACGGCAATGGGAAGAAAACGCATTAAGATTGCGCCAACCGCCTTCAATGCGCCGCCCAAAAGCAAGGTGGCTGACCTAGCCGCAACCATAACTGTGCTGAATCTTCCAGCCGATAGAGCTGATGCCACTACTGCGGCCCTAACTTGAACCATAACTCCGGCAAATATTCGACCTGTTTTGGCAGAAAGCACCATGGCCTTGACCATTTTAACGCCAACAACCGCAGCAAATAGCCCAGCAGCGATCAATGCAGTATCAATGTTTCTCACGATGAATGGAAGGGCAGAGCCGAAAGCATCTTTCACAGACATTATGCTATCTTTGACAGACATAAGTGGCTCTTGAAGGACCCCAAGGGTACTGGCCAAATTAGTGACTTCCTTGCCAGACTTTTGCACTGCCACGCCAAATGCCGCAAAGATAGCAACCGCTGCACCGACAACCGCACCGATGGGGCCGAAGATTTGCAATAGCTGTGGAGCCTGCTGACCAAACGCCTGCATCTTGGACGTTCCGTTGGCGACCTGAACTGCAAAGTCACCAACTTGATAACCTGCCTGCTGCAACCCGCCCATGGCAAATTTTCGCATGTTGACACCGCCAGCGGTGACACCCTTGTTGAATCTACCCATCTTGGCATGAGCGGTCTGAACTGATTGACCAACGCGCTGAGTCGACTTAGATACTTGGTCTAGACCCTTGACCGCGCTGCTAGTCTGGGCCGCGATAATAATGTTGATCTTTTCACTCATTTTTATCCCGCTCCTCGATCAGCGCAAAGTATGCGATCCATTCATTATACTCCGAAAGGCTGATTTGCTCAATCTCTGAGATGGTCTTGCCTAATCTAAGCGCCAACCCAAGAAGGTTGAACCTGAATGGATCGCCCCTTAGTTTTTTAGATGGTCCTCTGTGCTATCAGTGTCAAAGATAGAACCAAAGACTTTCGCAATCACGCTGACAGGCTCACCAAGAAGGATTGCCTTATCTTCCAGTGTGAATGCTTTTTCGCCAGCTTCATCCTCACATTTGACAATAATCATTTCGACCATTGCACTCATGCTGGGTTCAGCCAGAAAGTTAGGGTATTTGCGCTGGACCTTCTCAATGTCTCTTGCGGAGACCTCGTTGAAGTAAAGGCGAAGCGGATTGTCCGCCTCGCCCCACTCTTCAACGTCAGAGAAACCACGCTGCTGTTCCGCTCGCTTCGCCGCGATACGTTTTGCTAGGGTCATGTTTTACACCGTTGTTTGTGTTAATGCACCATTACCCTGCACTGAAATTGACATTTCTACAAGCCCATCAAAAGACGAACTAACTGAACGACCAGTTACGATGGCTGAACCAGAGAGATAAGTATCTCCGGCGGTATCGCCTTCAGGGTAAAGGTTCAGAGTTACCTCTGCACCGATTGTGAGACCGCCCTGACCCGCTGTGTCAGATTCGTCCCAGAATACATCAACAGAACCAGAAAAGCTGGTCAGTGATGGTTTGTACGTCCGAGCGGAATCGCCCATGGATGTATCTTCAAGTGTGTCCGCAGTTTCTTCAATTGAGAATGAACGGATTTCTGCAATCGCGTCGGAACCGACCTTTACGGTGCCTTCGCTACCAGCGTGCGTAGCCATGGTGTATCTCCTATCTGGCCGTTTCCACATCATCGATGTCAGTGGAATACTCAACATCGAAGCTCAATCTGGCAACACCAACAGGCTGTTCAGTGTCCCCAGAAAAATCTATTTCAGTACCCGAAAGCACCGTCGTCTTGGCAAGGCCACTTAGCGAAAAGTCCGCTGCGATGGCCTCTTCGACCTGAACGCAAATCGCATCCAGATCATTATCCAGGCTGGTTGTCGCTCTCGCATAGACATCGACATTTACAGTCAAGGTCCGCATGAGCGTCTTCCTGCCGATTGTCATTATACCAGACTGCTCGGCACCCGCATAAACAGTTATAGCAGGTAAATTAGCCTCTGTCAGGGGGTAGACGCGAGTATTATAAACGCGAGAAGAAACTAAAGACACGCCACTATTCAGAAGCGTCGCAATTCTGTTTCTGATCTGCTGGCGGACATGAGCCATTATGATTTTTCCAGTTCGACTACGGTTACACCAGTTCCATCATGCACCCATGCGCGAACAACGTATTCAGTGGAGTTGATAATCATTTTATCAGTCTCGGAGATATATGGGACATCAGATGTCCGACAGGTCGCGCGAGGCTGCTCTTGGTGGACCTGAACAAATCCACCATTATCAACGGGCATAGTTTCATTATCAAAGATGATACTAATCACAGTATCACCCAAAGCGTTTTTCCGCTGGTAAGTTGCAGACACCGCAAATTCGTCTACCGAAAGAATTGATGCAAGATCACTCGCTAGGGGCAGGGCCATCTTCAACTTCCTCTGATGGAGTATAAACTTCTGCGTATCCGCGAGAGATCAGCTTACCTGCAATCTTGTCATCGACATCATGGCTACTGCCACTCTTGTAGCTCTTGCCGCCCCAGCTCGCTTTCTTGAGGAGAGTTATCTTCATTTCTTGGCCTTCCGAGTAACAGTCTTTGTGGCCTTGCTCTTAGGGAGGGCCACCGAGCGGTCCTCAACCTCTTTCGCTGGCTGCGGAGCATCAACGTACTCAACGCGGCCCATAGCGGTCAAATTGCGGGCATTCTCATCAGATAAGTTCATAATATCGCCAGCGTTGCAGCGCGAGCTATCAATAACGCAGGACTTCAAAACAAGATATGGCATATAAAACTCCTAGATGGGTTGGTGGGGACCGAAGCCCCCACCAGTTATATTATGCGCCGTCGTTGTTGAAGGCAAACGATACAGCGTGACGTACAGCCACATCGCATGTTTGCAGTGCAACGATGCGTACAGTGCCGCTTGTGCTGCTTGTGTATGGATCAACAACAATGTCCAAACCGCCGTACATGCCGATGAGCAAGTCAGCAAAGTTGCCGAAATACAGATCGCCTGCTGTGACTTGGTTGGACACGATGGTGTTGTAACCATTCATGTTGCCGTCTGGGCCAACTACGAACTGGCCTGAACCAGCGTCTTTTGCAGTTGTTTTCAGAGCGCCATACATGCCTGCTGGGGCGATGTATGCCAGGTTGCCAGACAAAGCATTGTCTTCTGCAACCGCAGTTTCCATCGCAACAACTTCTGCGAAGGTTGGGTTTGCAGCAGCAAAGTTAGTTGGAGCATTGATGCCAGCAGTGTTTTTCACACCTGTTGGCTGACCAGAAGAACCCGAGCCTGCCAACGCACCCAAGTCAATTGCGAGAGCAATTGCAGTGGACAAGTCGTTACGCACGAGGGCTTCAATGTCCAAGCTGGACTGCATCATCATCAAACGTGTGATGTCTGTGAACGCGCCGAGTGTTTTTGGTGCCATTGTGACTTGGCCCAAAGTTGGCTCGCTCTCAGAAGCAGCGCCACCTTCAGTGGAAATCCAAGAAGCAGCCGATGCGGCAGTTTTCTTTGGGATTTTCACGTTGCCGGACAAACCAGACAACATTGTGGCACCTGCCTGCATAACCGAAGATTGGTTGCGCAAAACGTCGATGAAAGAACCGCCACGGAAGTCGTCTGCAATTACAGCAGCGTCGTCTGTGGTGTTAAGGTCACGAACAGCCCATGAACGAAGAACTTCATTCGGGATCATGATGCCTTGAGCTTCGCGGCCATAGGCTTCAGAAGCTGCGGCAGATGCCTCAAGTTCGAAAGCGGCAGCTTGCTGTGCAGCACGATCAGTTGGGTTGGCGTGAGCGCGGATCGCTTTCAGCAAAGAGAACTGGCGAACTTCTTTCGGTGCAAGACCGATTTCAGTGTTGTCCAGCGGCTTGTTGCCGATTACGTTCAAAAGCTCGCCACGGAACTCGGCCAATGTGCGGCCTTCTGCAACGGCTTTTTCAGCCATATCACGCTGCTGGTGCTTACCACCAAGAGCATAGATTTCGGCATGGTCTTTTGCGGCGGCGCGAACAGCTTCGGCCTTCACCGCTTCAATGTCAATATCGGACATAGTAGCCTCCTTTTGAGGGGTTGGGTTAGGTGTACGGTGTTGAAGGTCGTCATCTGCGCTCCGGCCAACGCCGACTGTCCTGTCAGCGGGGATAGATACAACAGAAACTTCCATTGGAAGCCAATCGACAGCCCGGTAGCTACCCTTGCCATCTTGTTCCAATTTGTTGACTTGATAGCCAACTGAGATGTTGCTGCGAATACCGTCAGAAACATCATCAAACACATCTTTGGCAAGTCCGTTCTTTCCAAAACGAACCGTCGCACGCAATCTACGCGCCGAGCCATCCAATGTGACTGATTCCACAACGCCAATCTGCTGGCGAGGATCGTGATCCAAGAGCAAAGGGGCGCGACCACTATTCAGGAACGACAGGTCAATACTGCGCTCAGAGTGATCTAAAACTTCATTTCCATAGCCGCGCTCGACTGGCTCCTCAGAGGAAACAGCAATTTGAACGCGGCGAGCCTCAACGTCAATGACCTTCTTCTCTGCGGATACAGCGCGAGAGATCAGCTTCTCAGGGGCTAACCGAGTCTCCTCCGCCCCATCAGTCGCCTCCTCTGCGGCGCCCTCAGTTTCTTCTTGGCGAACTTCATCTATTACTTCATCAGCAACAATTTCAGTTTCCGCATCACGAACTTCAGTCATTACTTCGCCCTCAATATTTTCGGGCATTATATCAGAATTTCCGACATTTTCCATAGAGCGTTCCTTTTCCATTCTATCAGCTAATTTGCGCGACCAACTGAAGCCAGCATCGCCGCCCCAGAGTGCCCAGGCTATGCGCCCGTTTGATGGATAGCCATCCTCGCCAGGACGGAACCCCTCGGCCTTCTTATCAACCTCATGTCGGCTGAAAAAAGAATACATTCGCTTGACAGTATCGTCAGACAAGTTCTTGCCGTTTGAGATGTCACGCGCACGAGCTATGCCAACCTCAGTGCCGCCGCGACCGTATTCGCTGCGCCAGTCCAAGCCCTTCTTGGCCTCAGATACCATTCCGCTGGTTGGTTTATTCGTCATTGACTTCAACCTCCGCCGGGACTGGCTGCTTGTCGCCAAACGGCTCGTAAGCCATCTTCAGGTTGAACGCATCAGCCATCTCTTTGTCACGCTGTATCTGAGCAAACGTCTCTTCAGCATCACGGCCATAGTTGGCAGCGATATCAGTGTGACTCAAGATGCCGTTCTGCAAGCCGACAACTGCCGCATTGATCTCCTTCAGAGGGTCAACCCACTGGAAGCCGCGCGCACGCCAAGATATGCCTGCGCTGAACTTGGCGATCTTATTTGTGCCTGAGATCGGAATAACGCCAAAGCCCATAACATGCTCAAGCCACTCGCGGAACAGAGGATCAATGAAGTGGTCGATCATAAACCGATGCAAGGTGCGATAGAAATCACGCTCCTCAAGCGCGCCCTGGCGGATTGACGAATAAGACGTACCCTCCAAGTCATTGGCCAGTGAGGTATAGCTAATACCCAAACCGCCCGCGATACCACGCAAGACAGCCTTCTCAAAGTCAGCGAAGGCTGAATTTGGATGGGTAGGGTCAAACGCCGTGAAATCTACTCCAGCCGGAAGCTGGTGGAACGTACCCGCCTCTGCGTCATAGATCGGCGTTACATCATCTTCATAGCCGTCAGCGGTGAAACCATCGCCCGCGGGGGAAGTGAAGAAGCCCATCTTCGCAGCGCCAACACGGGCAGCAACCAGTTCAGCCTCACGATAGCCGTGAAGCATCTTCAGCGAGGCTATAGCGGAAACTGACCAAGGCACCCCTCGCGTCTGATCTGCGCGATCTGGACGGTAAATGTGCATCATCCTCTCAGCAGGAATGCGAGTGCGTTTCTTACCGTTGGCCAGTGTAGTGTAATCGTAATCGCCAGGGTGAGCCGTCAAAACGTGGTAGGCGACAGGGCGACGGGTTGATTCATCAATCTCAATGCCCATGCGGATCGGGTTGCCGCCCTTGACGCGCTCATTGTGATCTTCGTCAATCATGTCCGGCTCAATTAATTGCAGAGCATACCCCTGACGCAAATAATTCGCGCGAACCTTCATTAGGAACACTTCGCCATCACGCGCAACGCCAGTGATGACGTGATTGAGCAAATCAATCATGGACATCTGACCATCGATAGTAGGACCGCCATATCGACAGAACTCAGCCCAAGCATTCTCAACAATGTTGTTGCCGCCCATGTCCATCCCGCCGTCAGGATTGCGAGCCTTCATCTGAAGACGGATGCCAGCCTCACCAACGACATTGGTGCGCAAAAGCTGCAAATATCTACGCATATATTCGTTGTTGCGCTCAAGATCACGGGAGCGGTTCCGCAAGTCACGCAGGACAGGATATATCTCACTGTCCGCACTGCGATTGCTTGCGTTAAAGTCAGCGAAAAGCCGCCCTTTGCTGGCGGCTGCATAGTTTCTGCGGTTTTGCGGCTTTTTAGACCGACTGAAGATGTCCAAAATGCCCATTAGCTAAATCTAACCTTTACAGTTGTTCCGCTTGCTCTGCCGCTCTTTATCGCCAACTTGCGACGATAGGCGAGAACCTCCTGACGATACCTGTCACGCGCGACCATCAGTTCGTCAAAAGTCATCTTCGTCAAAGAGCGCCCAGCAATGCTGTAATTAGAGACATCGCTGTCAGCCTTGCCTTCAAGTATAGTTTCAATCTTATCCAGCATGATCTCAGAGTGTGTCCGAGGGTCAGCCCCGTTTACATCAAGATCAACAACAGCTTCAAATTCACCGCGCTGAACCACGATGCGGTTCCCGCTAGATGTTTCTGTGATCTCAAGCTGCCAGTGATAATAGCCTGGTGAGAAGTCCGACGATGTGTCGCTATCAACGGTGAACAGGTACTCAGTCTCACTACCAACGCCGAGAAGTTTAATCTCACCGCTTCCGCCCGCAGTAACCCTTGCCACATATTCGACAGAGTGCGTTGCCGCTGGGTAGTCAGATACTAAGTCGCTGCGCTTCCACTGGATGAAGTCGCCAACAACGACTTGTAGTGGTTCGCCTTCAGGAGCATTAGTGGAGTCGAAAAGATTTGCCATTATTTGTACCCATGCACAAAGCCGCTGCGTTTAGGCATTCTCGGACCCCTAGACGGACGTGAAGTTTCGTCGGATAATAACCTATTTTGTGCCTGCTTGTAAACTGCCTCAATATTTAGGTTCAACACGGCCAATGCGGCGGTAGCGTAAACTCTACAATCCAAGGCTTCATTCCTCTGCCTGATCTTAACCCACTCACGTCTTGGGCGACCCTTAAAATACTTTGTGACCTTCTTCTCAGCGGTCAACATGCGAAAATATTCCGCATTTCGATCCTCTGGGAAGTGGCAATAGCCGTCACCCTCATCCGTCATCTTGAGCCGAGCATACACTAATTCCTTGGCGGTGTCAGTCCCTACTGGAAAAAGGTTGATCTTTCCTATATTATTCTTGCTTGGACGGCCAATGATCGGCTTCCCCTCGCCGCCGATACCCTTGATTGCAAAAACCCTGCGCCCCGCCCTCTGTCGAGCATAATTGTAAACCTGCTGTGTGTAGTGACCGCCGGAGTCAATGCAGGACGATCTAATGACCATCTCACCGTGAAGCGGATGCGTAAACGTCTTTTGCAGCAAGCTGTCTAAGCGTATCCACAATTCAGAGGTGGATGGATCGCCATACAACGTATCATACGAGATGGACCAACTCTCTTCGCCCCGGCCCCAGCCAACGACCTCAATCTCTAATCGATCATCCTGAACGTCGATGCCAGCAGTCATCAGCAAGACCTCCGACGGTAACTCATCGCCCCAATCTTCCCGGCGATCCATCAAGTCGAACTCATCAATCCTATCGCCTTGCTCTTCCCATGTCTCACCCAGAAACGTGTTCACCCAAGTTTTCAGCCTCATTGGGTCTTTCTTTGAGGCCAGAAAGTCCCTCACCGTGTCTTCCATCGGCGTCCAGGGCGAATATAGGCCAGAAAGATGGAAACCAGCAGTTTTTCCATCGCCCTCGGAGGTAGCGCGCCACTCACCGTACCTGACAGCCGCAAAACGCTTCACATCGTTCCAGCAGCTCCCACAATGCTCACAAATATACTCCGCAGAAGCAGGCTTTCCCTCTTCCCACTTCACATTTGCCCACTTTAGGACTTGATGCTCCCCGCAGTCTTGGCACGGAACGAAATATCTGCGCTTGTCGCTTTCTTCATACGCAGCCTCAATCCGGCTTGCACCCTTGTCAGTTGGTGTACTGACCATGATAATCTTGCGGTTCCAGAACGTAGTTGAACGCTTCTTGGCCAACGACACTGGATCGCCTTCAGTCCCAGCAGAAAGCGGATACCGATCAACCTCATCGCACAAAATTACCCGACATGGGCGAGATGCCAGCGATGAGGGCGAGTTTGCGCCACAGGCTGTGACGTGTCCGCCGGGGAAGACCTTATGCAGCGTTGTATTGCCACTGTCTCTTGATCTCGGATTCTTGATCTTCTCAGATAGCACGGGCGTATCTCGGATCGCCGGAGATAGCCTGTCCTTTGACCAAGTTTGCGCCATTTCCAGAGTTGGCTGCACAACCAGCATCGGAGCCGGGTCTTGATGTATATGATAACCCACAACATTATTGATAAGCTCAGTCTTGCCGATCTGCGCTCCCGTCATCAAGACCACTGTTTCGACATTGGGATCAGAGACAGCATCCATCATTCCGCGCTGATATTCCGCTCGTGATGTCGTCCATCGACCAGCTTCAGCAGAACTCTCGCTTGAAAGCTGGCGATAGTTATCAGCCCATTGGCTGACATTTAGCTTCGGCGGCGGCTTTAGTGCCGTTGCGATGGCCGAAGACAGGCGAGAATCAAGTTTCTTCGCTTGCTGCTTCTTTATCGTATCCGACCAATTCATTCAGTGCCTCTACTATTTCAGCCTCAATCAAACTCTGGACCTCTTTGACCGTCGCAGCAATGTGAGCTTCAGGTGCAACCTTCGTCGGGACAGCCAACAACTTGGTTCGGACCTTCGTTAGCTGCAACTCAAACTGTTTAGCTACATTTTCAATATACACAAGATCGCCGCGCTCTACAGCATTTTCCATTTCCTTGGCATCGGCTTGCTCTTTTGCCAGCCGCGCTCGCTCTTCTTGCAGGTCAAGATCGCCAACCTTTGCTCGGCCAGCGGCTATTTCGCGAACATGCAGGATGTATTCCTTGCGAGCCAGGTCAATGTCGTACTTTCCTCGCTCTTGCTTGGTGATAATCCCCTTATTTATCATATCATGCACGGTTTTCGTGCTTGTTTGAAGATGCGCAGCTAATTCTGACACGCTAGACATTTTGTGCTATCCTTTCGCAGACACCTCCATATATACAGTTCTATCGCTAAAAAACAAACGTGCCTCGCGCGTACCCGCAGGGCATCTTGGCCAGAGGACCCGCTTGAGAGCAATTGTGCGACGTTTTGAGTGGGGAATGGGTGTCCGCATAGGTGCCAGGTCATATTTGCGCAAACCGCGCTTAAAACGGCCTAAAAACGGACCCTTTTTAGAGCCGCTCATTGCCGTAATATCCGACGGGCCTAGGGGGTAGCGCGATTGATTTAGGCATTGTAAGGCGATATTTGCGCGGCGCGATTTTAGCCTGGCAAGCGGGCGGGCAATCGGACAGCAAAAAGCCCGCGCAAATGGCGGGCGGGCGGGCGGACTGGCAAGCGCGCAGCAAAAAGCCCGCGCAATGGCGGGCTTGATGTTAGGTTATGGCGGCGCGCTTAAATTAGCGCCATGATTGCTATCATGATTGCAATTCCGCAAAGGTTACAGGTTTTTTCCATTATGCAAATTCTTTCTGCAATAGCTCTGGCATATAGCGCGCAGCGCAATCGCTTATGGCGTCCCATGTTATGTAATGGCAACCGATTGTCACGTTGCCACTTGGATCAATCTCGTTAAGATTGTAATGACCAATTTTCAATCCGCCCTTATATCCCTCATTGTCATTGCGGCAATGCTGCGCAAATTTGAAAAGGCGCATTGCATCTTTTAAAGGTACGCGGGCGCCGCCACTTGTTTCCACATTGTCATTATGCACGCGGCAAATAATATCGCGCCCGCTTATCGAGTGAATTTCACGCGCGTGAAAGCGGCTCTCTTTCTCTTTCCTGGTCATATCTTGAAAGCGCTTAACCTCTGCGCAGGCGACGGCATAGATTGGATCAATATATCTTTCGATTGCCAATTGAGCGTTATTATATGCCGCCTCTAATTTTCTTTGCATTGCTTTGGTCATAAATTCACGATTGCCCGCATTTATTGCAACGCGCGCTCTGCGCAGGTCCGCCATTCTACTTTCACAAGCGGCCCTCACTCTTATTGCAATATATTCCAAATCTTTCCCGCCATGCACGTCGCGCTTTAAATTGCGCCGCATTTTGGCAATTTCCAAAGCATATTCCCGCGCCTTTGCGAATTTAGCGCCGCGCGTAAATTGAGATAAATCAAACTCAATTGCCGCAATCAAACGTGCTTTGCGTTCTTTCTTATCTTGCTGCAATGCGCCTTTGATAGCATCTGTTTTCCTGCCCGCTATATCTTGCCACGCAAAGCGCGCCGCCCTTTCATGCAATTCAATTTCGCCTTGCCAATATTCTTTCATCCAATCAGAGCGCGCCCGATTTAATTTTTCCTGCGCGTTCTGAATTTCCCGCGCCATGCCTTTGCAATATGCGGCCGCTTGCTTTGGTAAATCTTGCTTATGATATTTGTCGCCTTGCTTTGCGCGCTCTTTGATCCAAAGCAATTCTTGAACAACGCGCAGCGCGGGCAATTCTATGCAATCCCTATGGCGCAACGCGCTGCGCGCTTGGCTAACATGCTTTGACGTGGTCACGCTATAGCTATCGCGGGTAAATAGATATTTGCCGCCATATTCCAAGGCGATTGGAAAATGCTTTCCATATGAATAGAGAACGCCATTCTCAAAATATACGTTGCCGTTCGCAGAGCGGCCGTATTTTTGCGCGCCGCTTGCATAGATATGGAATAACTCTTGATTGCTAAAAACTGTTTTCATTGCCTTACCCTTTCGCTTGAATTTGGATTGCTTTCCGTAGGCGCTGCGCTAATTCCGCGCGCTGCAAATAGAAAACCAAAGTTTCAACGTCATTATAGTCGCACTCACCATGCGCGCTTATTTCAATATCGCTTTCGATACATTGCAGCGCCATTTTCGCTTGCTCTATAGTTAAACTTACCATTTTCTTTCCTTTCCTAGTTTACGATTGATTGCGATTGAATTTGTGCAGCGTCGCAAAGCGCGCTTGATGACGATTGAAAATAATATCCAACCTCAAGCCAATTGTTAAAAACGCCATAGCCGCATGTATCGGTCCAGAATTCGGTTGCCATAAGCGCGGGCGCATAAAACACAAGCGCGGCGAATAACATAACGCCAAAAATTCCGGTCACGAATTCGCCTGCTATTTTATAGTGGCAATCAATTGCGCCAATCTCTTTTAAAACGGGGTATGTTCTGCACTCTTTACACATTGTTTTTTTCCTCATGTTATCGCGGCCAATCAAACCGCCTATCACCTCAATATATTCAAAGCATATACCTGGCAAGTAAAAAATGCACCAATTGCCATTTTTTATCAATTAAATCAGTCCGCCAAAATGCTGCGACGCGGCGTCAAAATCATGCCGCAGCGCAGCGAGCAGGCAGGAAAACGCCACCGAAAACGCACAAAACCATGACCGAGGGAAAAGCTCACCCCACCGTGGAAAAAGCTCACCAGTGGAAAAGCTCACCCCACCGTGGGAAAAGTTCACCGAGGGAAAAGTTCAGCCGCGAATTTTCGCGGTGCGCAGCGCGCCGACAAAAGATTTGCGGAAAAGTGTGGGGAAAGTTCGCGCGATGCCGCGCTTGGCCGCTGGCAGGGGATCATAGACGCGATTAATCTTTGCGCTTGGTGCCAAAGTATAAAGCGCCTTCACCTTTGCATTCTTCTTTTTGCCAGTGCGCTCCATAATCATGCTATTGCCAGTGCGCTTGCTGGTTCCAATAAATGTATTCTTGCGGGCTAAAATTTGCTTTGGCTTTGACGCCTTTGTCATCGCGCCTTCCATCGAGCCAGACCGCCGCCTGGTCAGCTTCGCACCAGTGACCGGAATGGCCAGCTTTGTGCGCCCAGATGTCTTTATCCCACCTTTGACATGCCGCTTCATGAACTGCGTGCCAGCTCTGGTCTTCTTTGTGCCTTGGGGTGCGCCAGCAAACCCACTTGCCGTTGTTCCCGTCGGCACTGGGTCATCAACAGGCTGAATGGACGCCACAGCCACCCCTGTGCGCTTGGCAAACGATGCGTTGGCGCCGTACACCCGGTGAACCGCCATGATGAAAGATAAGTTTCGCGCCTCAAATGTGCGCATGTATTCGCGGGTGATGTCCTCGTTCCGTACCTTCACCGCTGTTTGCGTGACTGCCCTAGCAACCGCAAAGGGGATCTGACGCCGCGCCAGGTTGTCCAACTTCTTGTACATCTGATCGGTGTCGGCCTTGATTGAGAAGCGAATAGACATTTGACCCCCTTCGATGGAAAAGCTCAACTCCGATGGAAAAGCTCACCCATATAGTACACGATCAGTGAATAGATTGCGAGGTGCTTGCGGATTCCTGTATCATCTGAACCACGCAGAGCATGGCAACCATGATCTGAGCGGCGTTGTATCCTTCGTCATGGCACTCATCCATAAAGTCAAACACGGCATCAATGATCTCGGCGTCAATCTCCAAGCCCTTCGACATAACAAAAAATTCACTTGACATAGCTCAACCTTCCCCTGCTGCGGCGACCTTACTGGCAAACAAAGCAAAAAAGAACCCCCGCTAAAAAGCAGGGGTCCAGGTGAACAAGAGCGCGTGTCTGGGAGGAGGTGCGCTCCGACCCACTTATCACATATTGGCCACAAAGTCTACTGACCTTCATCGCACTCAGCTCCCAAGGCCATATAGCCAGCGCCGTCACAACTGGAGTCTCTGTGCTTTCCATTGCGCAACCTGGCTATTTTAAGGAGCGCCATCATATGACAAACGTCAGCCGCGCTGACCGCGTATCCAAGATAAGCTGACCACATTGCGGCAATGCAGCCAAAGTTCTCATGCGCGTCCCCGTAGTCGGAAGCCCGCTGCCCGTTGATAAGCTGGGACGCCTCTTTCAGCACCTGTGTTCTCACATTGTCTGTCATTTTACTCTCCATCTGGTTCAAAGTTAATCTCGTCATCGTACATCCTGACCGCTGTGATCTTGGCTTTCGGGAACTCATTGACCACAGGGGCCACCAGATCGTCTGTAAGCGCGTTTAAGACGGCACAAACGTCTGACAGGTGGTACACAGCCCAATTTGGGTTTGCGCGTCTGACGGCGCTTATATCGCCGCTGGCGAGGAAGCAATATATCTTGCCACCCCACTCGCATATATGCCCGTCAACTTTTGGCGGCTCATGGCCATCCTGCCGAGCTTTCAGGTTCATCATCTTGAGTGCTTTAATCAAGTTGGTGGCCAGCTCTGCACATAACGTGTAATCGTCGGCAACCATCGCGGCGTCCAGATCACCACGCAGCTCGCGGTATCTCAGCGCGTAGGCTGGCGGTACGCAATTGACCAACGTATCACCCCAAACTTTGCTGGCCGCTGCTGACGCGAAGACAAACGGCTCAACCGCTGCTGCTACCTTGTAGTGGATCGGCTTGTCATGGTCAGTGTGCTTGCTTTCAAACGTGCCGCGATTGGCCATCGCCTTGGCTGTCTTTTTAGCCATTAATTTTCTCCCGACACGCTACGACGATTGCCCTATAGGCAAATCGTCGTTTTCGTAGGTCATGTCCAATCATACGATTCTGACTACGATTAGCTACGAAAAATACGAAAAACGTGTTTATACTGTGTAAAATCAACAACATGAAAATCGTAGCAAAATCGTACATCATGTGACCCTGCCTTCCTTGGCAGAAATCCATATTTTGCCCTCATTTTGCACCATATAGCCGCTTGAGATTAGCCCTTTGATAGCCGACGTGTAGGCTCCAGACGGGTTGGCGGAGGTCATTTTACCTCTGGCAAACTCCCTCAGACTCTCTTCGTCGATGCACCAGAAGCGCCCACTTTCGGGCCAGCCTGGTCCCGCTGGGTTCTCTCCGCCGATGCCCTCGCCGCGCAGTTGCTTGAAGGCTGAGACCACAACCTTCTGGTTTGCCCCCGACGGTCTCTTCTGCTGCATGTCGGCTACATCGTCGGGATCAGCCTGCTCGATGGTACAAGTTGTGACTGCATCGCCATCCTCATCTTTGCCCAGCTCATGCACCTTTAGTGTGAACACAAAAGGCTCCTGCGGCTCCAGATCACGCTGTTTAGTAGCGGTAGCTGTGCGCATCTTGCCTTCTACCTCAAGTTCAATCTCGGAATCGCATCCGGCCCGTAAACTCGAATGGCCCCGAGCACCACGCGCTGCATCCTTTCCGGAGTGATGCACGATCATAATATGTGCGCCTGTGACATCACGAAGAGCATCCACGTTGGCAATAAAAGATGTCATATCTGTTGGCCCGTTTTCATCGCCGCCAGCCATTGCGCGGGATAGAGTGTCGATCACGATCATTGCCAGCGGCTCACCCTTGTCAGCTTCAATCTGCTTGCACAGCTCGATTAGGCCAGCCAGGTCGGCCTCTGGTCGCAGCAGATCAACGGGCGATGGCCTGACAGCCAGCGGAGCGTCAAAGATGCCATATTGTTTGCGCAGCGCCACACAGCGAGACCGGAAGGCATTGCCGCCCTCTGTGGCCAAGTATAGCACTGGTCCGCCTTTGACCTTGCTTCCCTGCCACTCGACGCTGGCTGAGACGCAAAGCGCCATGTCAAGACAAAAGAACGACTTGCCGACG
>Ga0209653_1001688_pt1 | contig 17398 bp, 20 predicted proteins | sample SaaInl6LU_22_DNA_FD_184644 | JGI IMG/M metagenome (GOLD analysis project Ga0209653, IMG submission 184644) | Marine microbial communities from expanding oxygen minimum zones in the Saanich Inlet - ESP_116LU_22_DNA (SPAdes) (version 2) | ecosystem: Environmental > Aquatic > Marine > Intertidal...
TTTAACATGCTTCATTAATTTAATCCTGTCGGAGTTGTCCTGGGTTTTGCCTCGAAGTGGTAGAACAGGAGGGTATGTTTAAGTTATGGTCGGCGGACTGAATTCCCTCCAGTTATTATCCGGCGGATTAGTGCTGCAGTTGCTTTATGATTGATGACATCATCCGCAGCAGCGGCAGCGATCTCGTGGGTTTCAGCTGCATCTGTGAGGATATTTATAATCTCTTTTTCTTCTAAAACCCCTGCATCGTTCAGCGCGAGAAGCAGCACTTCGCAGATACTAAGGGCAGCCATTCCTGAATGTATTTGGTCGTCTGTCATGGTGTGGTTGCCTTTCTAAAAAGTCCACAGCAGCGGATGCTTCGACTGCCAGTGTTTCAAATTGGAAAGAAATTTGTTGAGACGTACTTACGTAAATCAGTCATAGTTTAGTAACACAGCGCTATTTTTGAATTCATTAACCATCGGCTTAGACCGCATAGGGATAAAATTAATGAACATGCCGAGCGCGCTCGCACTTAAGCTTAGAAGTTTCACGGATCTTTCGGAAGAAGAGGCTTTGGTAATTGAAGCACTACACAAACGCCGTCGAAGATTTGTCGTCGGGCAGGATGTGGTTAGTCAGGGACTATGTGATCAGAATGCCTACATTCTCGCTTCCGGATGGGCTTGTTGCTACAAGATTCTGGAGGATGGTCAGCGGCAGATAGTAGATTTCAAAATTCCTGGAGATTTCTTAGGGCTGCGCAGTATTCTCTTTAAAGTCTCGGATCACAGCGTTGAACCAGTGACGGATATTGAAGCAATACAAATTGCACCCAATGACATTATCGAAGCCGTTTCAAACACGCCAAAGCTAGCGGTCGCCATTCTGTGGGCTATGTCTCGTGACGAAGCGATGTTGGTTGAGCACTTAGTGGGTTTGGGACGTCGCGATGCGGCTCAACGCGTGGCGCATTTTTTTTTAGAACTTGGTGTAAGGCTGTCTCTAGTCGGACTGGCAAGTAAAGATGGCTATTTCTGTGGACTAACGCAATATCTTCTGGCAGACGCGCTTGGCCTTACTGCCGTTCACGTAAATCGGACGTTGAGGCAGTTGCGCGAAGATGGATTGCTTACTTTTCGGGATGGGTTGGTTTCGTTCGATAATTATCAACGGCTCGTCTCTTTCGCACAGTTTGATGCAGGTTACATGGATGCAAAAGAGCCTTTTTTCGATTGATTCAGCTGCGCGGGTAGCCTGCTGTCAAATATAGCCCAGCAGCATGAGAACTATAACGACAATCAATTCAGTCCCTAGCACAATGGTTCCAGCGCGGCCAAAGCTGTAGCCATGACCACCCAAGCGCCCACTTAATCCGCCGAGCAGAGCAATGATAAGAATGATGATTAGAATTGTTCCGACTGACATAGTGCTTTCCTTCTTGAAGATGGGTGGCTGTCAAATCTGTTGGGACCATTTTTTGTAATACTGGGCCTAAAGAAATTTCTTATCGATTGCAGTCAGCGCTAAGGGGTGATGATGATTTCGACACGACGATTTTGCTCGCGGCTTGTTGCGCTGGCATCCATTGTTATTGGTGCGTCATGGCCCCGTCCTGCATAGCTAATTCTTGATGAAGACACGCCGTTTATGAGCAAGATGCGGGCAATGGCCGATGCTCGATGTTGGCTGAGCCGACGATTATATGTAGAAGAGCCGACGTTGTCAGTATGACCCAGGACACTGACAGTTGAGCTCGGATGTGTGTGTAGCCAATAAGCTATACCGCGCAGGGCGGGAAGGAAACGGGAGACCACCGTGGAAGACCCTCTTGTGAAGGTTATACTCTCGGGCAGAATAACACGAAGCTGGTTGCTATTGTTGCTGACGACCGCGCCAGTGCCTGCGACCTGTTGTTTCAATTCACGTTCGTATTGGGCAATATTCATCGTGATAGCTCCACCGACCACAGTGCCGATTTCACCGCCGATGACCGTGGATTGCCTGTATTTCCAAATAGCATTGCCAGTGGCCGCCCCTGTGACATCTCCTGTAACACCACCCATTACGAGTTGGTTCAGTGAATTGTCGTTCTGGTTGCAACTAGATAATGTGAGAACGATTGCTACGCATAGATTTTTAGTCACTTTTAACACTTAAAGTGGCCTTTTGTAGTGCGTGTCCACTGGCAGATCGGGATCACCCATGCCAGCGGAGCAATCATTATAGTCTGCGTAAATACAACGGTATCGGTAGAAAGGAATTGGAAATGGGGGCTGCGTTCGGCAGAATCGCTTTTGGTAAGGGGCATGATGAGATCCTTTGCCTGCCCAGTCATGAAAAAGAACCGGCTGCAAACTTAATCATGACGTAGGATCGCATATGGCGGACTGACTGAGGTTAGGCTGCACGCATCAAGTAAGCTTTTTGATCAGAACGCGAGCTGTCCGCTGGGTGCTTTACCTAAACCTTGAAGCCCGTTAGGACCTACTTCTGGCAGGTCTCTCATTCAACTCAGCTGGATCTGTTGGTGCGAAAGGTGCAGCCACTTGCCGTCGTTGTTCAGGTAGGTCGAGGTGCAAAGCGCTTCGTAGATTGGTTCGTTGATCCGTTTGGCAAAGACGCGATAGGCAAACACGGAAACCATGTTCGGACATGAGAGATAACGCTTGCACATTTTGACCCAATGCTACCGATGGGCGACGTCTTTTCCTCTTTAGAATGCGTCGCCCTGACGAATATCGGATGGAAATGGCAAGACAATGACAGCGCCCTTTGAAGTCGCGTGACGCGCACTGTCAGCGCCTTTTTCCGAGAAGCGCTTTCCAGACCCCAGAGTGTGTCATCTCTGGTCATTTAACGCTTCGTTAAAGATTGGTGGTTGTTCAGGGAAATGGCTGTTTCGTAAAGCTAAGCATCTCACTGGCCTTGTGCTAGCATGAGGATCCAACCAAGAAAAAAAGCTGCTGCGATGATCCAGTAGAATTGGGATCCCTGCGGTAGTATGCCGAGCTTGGCCGAATTGCTGGCTTGGGGCGAAATTGTGGTCGTCGCCCGCCTCGGCAGCAGAGCAAGAAGGTCCGAGACAATCTTACTCCGATCCGGAACAGGGGTAGGTATGTCATGGAAACGTGTCATTAGCGCCTCTAGCCTTTGCCGTGCCGCCGCTATTGGCAACCTAGAAAGCTCTGATGCTTCTTTCCAGGGGTCGACGCCGAGCCGTGCGAGCATAGATAGAACGGTGACGCTGCTTCCGCGTCGATCTTCACCCAAGGACGCATATAGAAACGCTTCAAATTGCGGGTCTTGTCCAAGTTGCGTCGGGGCGTATGCCATTGCAGGATCCTTGCTGGTGCCGTTTGCATGAGCCGCACTGGTCGATGTCATGGCGTTGGGCAAACTAAGACGTGCGGATGCCGCACCGTTGGTAACGAGCAACATGACGGAAATCGCTTCACCTCGTGCTGACCCAGATCAATAAGACGACACCATAGACCGTTAGCGCTCACCCTGCGTCATGCGGAGATGTCGTGCCGGTCCCCAGTTCTATGATTTCGGCTGTAATCGCTTCCTGCCTTATCTGGCGTAACTTCGTCCTGAATTCGTCCAGCTCGCGCGTGATCTGGCTGCCTGTAGTGGACATGGCCTCCATTCTTGCCTCGTTCTCTGCGGCAAAGGCATGAAGCGCCGCTTTGCACACCAAGGCATGGAGATAGTCCTGACTGAGGCTATTGATCAGGGCGTCGGTGGGTAGCTGGGTCAGCGGACGTGTCGTGCCAGGCGGCGGCAGGGCCGACAGATCGACCGGCAACAGAACCTGCCGGAGGACTTGAGGTCGCCCGGACGCCCATGCGGCATGGATCATATCCATACGCTCAAAACGACCCTCGCCCAGGGCAATGTAGATCGCCTTGGTAATCTGATCGGCCAGTTTCGGGATGCCGGGCGTGTGCGAGGACATAGGCGCAGACCAGACCGGATCGAGCCCACGTGCGGCGGCGATCGACTGACCACGGGTGCCGATCAGAAACAGGCTGGTGGTCGACAGGTCGTCTTCGATGCTGTCCAGAACGCGTTCGCTGAAGGTTCCTGCGAAGCCCTGTTCGGCGCAGAATACCAAAAGACCGATGCTGCCGTCGGCTTGGCTTTCGGAGGTATTGGCTGATGATGCGGGACTCGCGGGGCCAAGTGCATCGGATATGGCGGTTGCAATTGTCGTGGCATAGCTGTCGACGGCCTTGATCTCTGCGCGGGCGGTGCTAGCGCGCGCCGCGGCGATGCCCTTCATGGCGTTCACCACGGCCCCCAACTGGCGAATGCCGTCGATCCGGGCGCTGACATCGGCCAGGCGTTCGGTCATGTCGCTGGCTCCGTATCGCCAAGCTGCGTTGCAAGGCGGGTCATCGCGGCGATCAGGGCAGCCCGTGCCTCTTCGTCCAGTTCCCCGGTCTCGGAAAGGACGCGCAAGACATCGGCGGCGTCCCGGTCAAGGATATCCGGCAGTTCATTCCGAAAGTCGGCAACAGCATCGAGTGACAGGGGATCAAGCAGTCCCGACTGCACAGCGAGCAGGAGCGCCACCTCATCTGCCAGGCGAAGCGGCGCGTTCTGCGGCTGACGCAGGATTGCGCGGATCCTTTTCCCGCGTCTGAGTTGGTCGCGCACGCGACCTTCGGGCATGCCTCCGAACCGGGTGAAGACCTCGAGCTCCAGAAACTGCGCATAGTCGAGCCGCAGCGTGCCGGCCGCCTTGCGCAGCACGGGCGCCTGGGTCTTGCCGCCGACACGGCTGACGCTCAGCCCCACATCCACCGCCGGTTTCTGCCCCTGATGAAACAGGCTCGAATCCAGCACGATCTGCCCGTCGGTGATCGAGATCAGGTTGGTCGGGATATAGGCTGACAGGTTCCCGGCATCAGTTTCCGCAATCGGCAAGGCGGTCAAGGAACCGCCGCCACGCGCCGGTGACAATTTGGCGGCCCGTTCCAGTAGGCGGGCGTGGATGTAGAATACGTCCCCCGGATAGGCCTCGCGCCCCGGAGATTGCCGGGTCAGAAGGGCGATCTCGCGGTGGGTGGCGGCGTGTTTGGACAGATCGTCGATCACCACGAGGGCATGACCGCCCTGGTCGCGGAAATATTCTGCCATTGTCGTGCCCGCGTAGGGTGCTATCCATTGCAGCCCCGGCGCCGAGGCGGAGCCCGCGACCATCACGATGCAGCGTGCGAAATTCCCATGCGCCTGCAGCGCGTCGATGGCGCGGCGCACGCTCGATGTCTTTTGCCCCACCGCGACATAGACGCAGATCATGTCGCTGTTGCGCTGCGCGATCATCGTGTCGGTGGCCAGCGTCGTCTTCCCGGTGGAATGGTCCCCGACGATCAACTCGCGCTGGCCCCGGCCAAGCGCGAACAGCGTGTCCATCACGAGTATCCCGGTTTGCACCGGCTGGGTCACGAGATCTCGTTCGATGATCGACGGCGCCGGGCGCTCGATCGGCCACCGCTCTTCGGCCTCAATTGCCCCCTTTCCGTCCAGCGGGCGGCCAAGTGGGTCCACGATGCGCCCAAGCAGCGCGTCGCCGACAGGCACACTCACCACTTCGCCGGTGCCGAAGACGGCGTCGCCCGCCTCGACCTTGGTCACGGCGTCAACGAACACGCAGCCAATCAGATCGGGGTCCAGAACCCGTGCGAACCCGAATTGACCGCCCTCAAACCGCAGAACCTCGTCCAACCGCACGTCGCGCAAGCCCGAGATCATCGCCACACCGTCCCCGATCTCTTCTACGCGGCCTCTGTGTTCGGTTCTCGGACCCAGTGCTGCGCGACGCACTGCGCCTTGCGCCGAGGTGAACCAGTCTGGCGCGTCAGGCGGCATTCTCGACCTCCTTGAGGATATTCTCCAGATCGGCCCGCCAGCTGTTGTGAAGCACGAAATGCCCGCTGCGGAGTTCCAGTCCGGCGATCAGGCTGGAATCGGTTACAAGACGAACGTTGGGCGTGCCGCCCAACGCATCCTTTACCGCGTGTTCAATCTCCACCCTTTCCGCACCCTCCGGGGCTGTCGCTGTGACGATCTCGGTGCCATCAGCCGAGGCTATCAGCGCCGCACGGTCGGATGCGGACATGTCCGCGATCGCCTCGACAAGTTGCGCAAGGAATGTCGCCTGAACCTCGGTTGTGTTGAACCGTCCCAGAAGCCGGGCTGCAATCGCGACAGACAATTCGGCGGCCCTCGTTGCATTCTCTTTCCGCGCGGTGTTTCGGTCGCGGTCAATGGCGGTGCGCGCGGCAGCGATCAGGGTGTCTGCCTTGGTTTGCGCATCCTTCAACGTGGCTTTCGCGACTTTGTCCGCAGCCGCCTTGGCCTTGACAAGTATAGCGTCGCGTTCTGCCGCGATTTCTGCTCGGGTCTCAACTACCTCGGCCAGCGCAGCGTCGGCTTTCGCTTGTGCTGTCTTGCCTTCATCCAACATGGCTTGCGCCGCGTCCTGGCGCCGGGTGATCGCTCCGGCAACTGGACGCCAGAAAACGCGACTGAGCAGCCAGATGAGGATCAGGACGTTGATGGCCTGAAGACCCAGTCCCCACCAATTGAGGGTCATGCGCTCATGCCAGTAGCGGGTTGGCGAAGAGCAGCAGGAGCGCAATCACCAAACAATAGATTGCCGTCGTCTCGATCATCGCAAGCCCAACGAACAGCGTGCGCGAAATCGTATTTGCCGCATCGGGCTGGCGGGCGATGGCATCCATCGCGGCGGCGACCGCGCGACCCTCGGCAAGTGCGGGTCCGATAGCGCCAAAGGCGACCGCAAAGGCCGCACAGAAGATACTGGCAATGGCAGCGTAGTCCATTAGGAATCCTTTTTCGTTGGGGAAGGGGCATGGTCGATATTCGGTGGGGTGCGCGTGCCGTCCTCGACCGCAGAGGTAATGAACACCATTGCCAGAACTGCAAAGATGTAGGCCTGCACCAGCCCGATCAGTAGATCCAGCGCCATCAATGGGATCGGTACCAGCAGGCCCGCCAGCGAGGCGACAATGCCGATGACGAACACCCCACTCATCACGTTGCCGAACAGGCGGACGAACATGGAAAAGACCCGCGTCAGGCTTTGCAGGATATTCAGCGGGATCATCACCGGATTGGGCGCGGCGAAAGTTTTCAGCCAGCCGCCAACGCCGCCCTCGCGTATGCCGAACCAGATCACTGACAGGAACACCAGAACGGTGAGGGCGGCATCGGTCTCAAGCTTTGCGGTCGGAGGGTCGATCCCCGGCACAAGCGAGGACCAATTCGCCACGAGGATGAATAGAAATAGTGTGCCGATGAACCCGCGATAGGGGGCGGGCGCGGCACCCGTCGTCTCGGTGATCTGGGTGTCGAGCGTGGCGACCATCAGCTCCAGCGCGGCCTGACGCCGGGTTGGTCTGAGGTCTAAGCGGCGGGTCAGGGTAAAAGCCCCGATCACCAGTATCGCCATGATCGCCCATGTCGTGACAATGGCTTGCGTGATCGGAACGGGTCCAATCTGGAACAGGACGGTGGAGTCGAGCGGAGAGTTCATGTTGGGACATCCCGCATCCCGCGGAGCATGATCCACTTGGCGCAGAGGACCCCCGCAAGGGCCGCCAGTAGGGCAAGGCCGCCTGCCAGAACGGCGATGAAGAAGCCAGTGGCCAGAAGCGAGATGCGCGCGAGGGTCAGGACGATCGCCCTGAGCGGTTTGCCTCCGCCCACGATCAGGTTGGCAGTCTCGCGAAGCGCACGGAAATAGCCCCATCCGATGAAGAGCCCACCCAGAAAGCAGATCGGAAGAAGAAAGACGAGCGGGAGAGAGGAGAGATATGTCATCCTGCGTTCACCCATTTCCAGGCGGTCCAGCCGCCTATGCAAAGCCCAAGCAGCATCATCGGGGCGCTCCAGAAGATGCCTGTCTCAAATTGCGCATCGAGCCAGCGTCCGAAGAACAGGCCCGCCAAGGTCGGCACCACGAAGATCCAGCCCAGCACGCCGATCTGCGCCAGACGCCTCCCAACAGACATGTCACCTTCGTGCAGCCACTGTTTGTGACGGCTGCGATGCTTGCGGATTTCCTCGACAAGAGGATCGGTTTCTGGGGGTTCTGGTGGGTCTTCGGTCACCGGAACTGCCCCCCGTCCGCGCCCCGACGCAACCCGCTGATCATCTGGCGGATGGCGTTCATCTGAAGTCGCATCGTTTCGACATGTTCGACCCGTTCTTCGTCGGCGTCGGTCTGAAACTGGGTCAGAACGTCCGCGTCCAGCGTCGCTAGATCGTCGCCCGCCACTGCCTCGCGGGTGGCGATAGCGACACTGCTGCCGCCGGTCACGGTCAGCACCCCGCCGCGCAACGCGCAGAACCGCTCAAGCCCGGCGCTCTTCCAATTGAGGATGGAAACCGAGAGCGCAGTCAGGAATAGGGCGTGGCCGGGCCAAATGCCGAAGCTGCCGCTGGCGTCCTGAGCCCGCAAGCTTTCGGCATCCTCGTCCACAACGACGGACAGGGGGGTCACGATCCGCAACCTCATGCCGCGTCCTCGGCGTCTGCCGAGGCATTTGCAGCCGCCTCTTTGTGTCTTGCGTCCTCCAGCGTGCCGACCATGTAGAGCGAGCTTTCGTACCAATCGTCGGCCTCACCGTCCAGAATGGCGCGGCACCCCGCGAGGGTCTCGGTGAGGGGCACGCTGGCGCCCGCTGTGCCGGTAAAGGCCTCGGTCACCATAAACGGCTGGGTCAGGAACCGTTGCAACCGGCGTGCGCGTTTGACGATCAAGCGGTCGGCGGTGCCCAGTTCCTCGACTCCCAGCAGCGAAATGATGTCGGTCAGCTCGCGGAATCGTGCCAGCGCCTGCCGCACCGCCTCGGCGGTCTGGTAATGTACGTCACCGACAATCAGCGGATCGAGCAGCATCGATGACGAGCCCAGCGGGTCAATCGCCGGATAAAACCCCTCAGAAGCCTGGGCACGGCTCAGCATGATGACGCAATCCATATGGCCGGAAATCGTGGTAACGGCGGGGTCGGTGAAATCGTCGGCTGGCACATAGACCGCCTGAATGGCGGTCACGGCAGAGCCTGCCACGGAGGCAATACGCTCTTGTAGGCCCGCGACCTCGGTCGCAAGCGTTGGCTGATATCCCACGCGCGAGGGCAGGCGGCCCAGAAGACTTGATACCTCGGCCCCGGCCTGAACAAAACGGAATACGTTATCCATCAGAAGAAGGACGTTCTTGTGCTTTTGGTCGCGGAAGTATTCCGAAATCGTCAAGGCTGTGAGCGGAGCCCGCCAGCGCGCGCCGGGTGGCTCGTTCATCTGACCATAGACCAGCACGGTGCGCTCCAGTACGCCCGATTCCTGCATTTCGGTCAGCAGCTCATGCCCCTCGCGTGATCTCTCACCGACGCCCGCGAAGACGGAGATACCTTCATATTTCTCGACCATGGCGCGGATCAATTCCATCACCAGAACGGTTTTGCCCACGCCCGCGCCGCCGAACATCGCGGCCTTGCCGCCCTGCGCCATGGGCGTCAGCAGGTCGATCATCTTGATCCCCGTCTCGAACACATCGGTGGCGCCAGTTTGGGATTTCAGAAGCGGTGGCCGGGCGTGGATCGACCTTCGCGGCGTATCGCCAGGCAGGGCAGGCCCTTCGTCCTGCACGTCACCAACTACATCCAGAAGCCTTCCAAGAACTGCTTCACCCACGGGTACGGTAACCGACCCGCCGCTGGAGTGAACTAAAACGCCACGGGAAAGGCCTGCGGTGGATTGGAATGCTACCGCGCGTACTGTCCTCTGATTAAGGTGACTGTGGACTTCAAGAATGAGAGCGGTCGGCCGATCCCATTCCGCCACTAGTTTAGAATTGATTGATGGTAGATCAGCCTCGGCGAATGTCACATCTACAACTGCTCCGCGGACGGTATGTACGACACCTTTTTGAGGCAAGCCACAAGCACTGACTTTTGGGCCGTTCTCGGGGCAATTAACTCTAGCGTTTAGCGTCGGATCTGTTCTTTTAGGTTTCAAGTGGCACCTATTTGATTGAGTATCGCCGGTAGCCATGCAGAGAATAGTCTGGGTAGGTATAGACCGTTGCACGATAATGAGCGCTAACTTGTGTCAGTGTAATGGACGCGAACGCTCATTATTCACCGTACATTCGTTACTTAGGCATTTGTGAATCCGAACAGGTTCATCCGGAGAGACACATTGAGCAACAATAGACATTATCAGGAAATAGGCTTAACGCAGTGAGAGTATGCCGTGGATTAGAATAGCCAATTGAAACGCGGTGTGTTGCCAGCATTCCGTGAATATTTATATTAATCTAAGCTCCATGGGATGTGACGGATAATCGTAACTGACAAGCACGTGAACCTCGGACAGCGGCTGCCCATATATCAGCTGACTTTCACGTTCATTCAGTTATTGAAACTTGAAGCGAGTGTCAAAAAGCACCCAGGGACAAACTTCTTTAAATATTTTCAACTATTATTTTGCTCAGAGTGTGCCTTGTGGGGTTAGTCCGCTAGCTATCCAAACTCATTCTGGCTAACCCTACCACCGTGTATTGGACCCATAATATAACTTACCTCGATCAGTGTGGTGAAAATTTACTTGGAGTAAGAATGTTAATCTCGTCAATCCAGACGGTGAAATAAATGGATGTATATGATGAACGAATATATTAATAAAATTAACGAGCCTACAGTCAACGGCATTGAAATCAAAAACGGCGATGATTCTAGCTCCAAACTTCCAGTAGTTCTCATGTCACTAGAGCCAAACTCGGTCATCAGCGTTGGCTGTGAGATGCACCCGGACATGGACCAGTTCATGCGCTTCGAACAAGGCAAAGGAATGGTTGTGATTGACGGAGTGACGCACACGGTCGACGCAGGCGCCGCCATCATCGTTCCGGCGGGCACGCATCACAATATTATTTGCTCTGGGCATGAAGCGCTTAAGCTCTATTCGGTTTTCTATTTTCCACCGAATTATGAAAGCCAGCTGATTTGAGCGAGCAAACCGACGGCTAATCAACTAGATTAAGTTTTTTAGTAGGTGCCGTGGAACGCGAAGTAAATATACGGGCGGGTTTATCTCGCCATACTGAAACTGTTATTGGAATGATGAGGCTGACATGGTTGTAGATATCGGAGAAATTGTACCTTATTTCACTTTTTCCAACTGATACTGATTTGCTTAAAGATTGCAGGTTAGCATATGCGTCTTGCCTGCGATAACAGCCTCTTCATCTGTTTGAATAACCAATATACTAATATTTGAGTTACTTGATTGGATGTTTATCGCGCCTTGCTCATTTGCAGTCAGATTCAGATCTGCTCCCAACCATGCTAGGCGTTCACAAATCAGGCGTCTTACCAATGCGGAGTTTTCTCCTATCCCAGCTGTGAATACAATTGCGTCGATCCCTCCCATATCTGTCGCAAGAGCCGTGATTTCGCGGGCGGCGCGATAACAAAATAGTTCTATTGCTTCTTTTGCTTGCAAGGATACATCTGCTTCTAAAGCAAGCATATCATTACTGATGCCAGATACGCCTAGAAGGCCAGATTTATGATAGAGTAGCGATTTGACTTGCTTGGGTGTAAGTGCTTTTTCTTCTAATAAATAGAGAACAACGCCAGGGTCTAGCGACCCGCAGCGGTGCCCCATTATAAGCCCATCAAGTGTGGTAAACCCCATGCTGGTTGCAACGCTGCGCCGCGCTTTTATCGCGCATATACTAGCCCCGCTGCCCAAATGCGCGACAACTATGCGTCCATTAGCCTGGTCGCCAAGATACTGGGGCAATGCGCTGGAAATATACTCGTAAGAAAGGCCATGGAAACCGTAGCGCAATATACCCTCATCAGTCATTGCACGTGGCAGACCAAACAGTTGTGATAGCCGGTCTTGCGTACGGTGAAAGCTAGTGTCGAAGCAGGCGACCTGTGGCAATGTTGGATTTGAGGCGGCAACGTAACGGATTGCCGCCAGATTGTGTGGCTGATGGGTTGGCGCTAGCGGTACTAGTGTGTCAAGTTCGGACAGTAAATCATCGGTGACCAACGCTGGTCCATTGTGCATAAGCCCGCCATGTACTACGCGATGCCCAATGGCTCGGATTACGAGTCCATCATGATCGGAATTCAGCCAATCCAATAATTTTGGAATTAGATCGTCTAGTCCTGAAGACATATCAAGCGTCATCGGACTGGCTTGCGGCACCGCAGTCCCGACGCTTTTGAGTGCTAAAAAGACTGGGTTTGTGCCTATCCCTGCGATCTTACCGCCTAATATTGGTGGTGGGCCTCCCGGAGCAAACGGATACAATGCAAACTTGAGGCTGGAAGAGCCCGCGTTGAGCACAAGGATCGAGTCGTTCATGGTTTTGTCAATGGTTGGTGGTTTATGAACAGTTGTGACAATGCGCAGGAGGCAAGGCGCGACACCTTGCTGTCGGACCTACTGGTAAGGATGATTGGCACCTGCGCGCCAAGCACCATGCCAGCCGCGTCGGCGCCAGCCAGATAGATCAATTGCTTGGCTATCATATTTGCGGCTTCCAAATCAGGTGCTACGAGGATGTCTGCGATGCCCGCCACATTCGAAACGATCCCTTTGGCTGTGACTGCTACTGGAGAGACTGCATTATCAAAAGCTAACGGACCATCAATCAACCCTCCGTTGATTTGCCCCCGATCTGCCATTTTGCACAACGCGGCGGCGTCTAATGTCGCAGTTATCTTTGGGTTCACTGTCTCAACCGCTGAAAGAATTGCAACTTTTGGCTGTGCCGTGCCAAGCGCGAGTGCTAGATCAATGGCGTTTTGGACAATGTCGCGTTTCATTGCGAGATCAGGATAGATGTTGATAGCTCCATCTGTGATCAGTAGGGGTTTTGTGTAGGTTGGAACGTCTAGCACATAGACATGGCTCATCCTCCGCTCCGTTCTAAGGCCAGAGGTTTTGTCGATAATTGCCTCCATCAACTCATCGGTGTGTATTGTTCCTTTCATTAGAGTGTCTACCTTACCCGCTCGAGCCAGCGCTACTGCTGTCAAAGCCGCTGCGTGGCTATGGGGTGTGTCAATCAGTTCAAGTGCCCCAAGGTTAAGTCCAGCATCTCGCGCTGCTGTCTCGATTTTTATCTTTGGCCCAACCAGAATAGGAACGATAATTCCTTGCTGAGCAGCCTCTAAGACGCCGCTTAACGAAAGAGCATCGCAAGGATGCACCACAGCGGTGCGAACTGGCTCAAGATGTTCAGTGGCCGCGATTAATCTAGCATATTGCGCTCCTTCGACATGTAAATGGACCTCGGGCAGAATGACCCGTATGCGCCGCACTTTTTCATTCGGGGCGATGACACGGGCAATGCCTTTAATGACTAAAATTCCATCTTGATTGATGCAGGTGCAAGCAAGAAGCAAGCGGCTATTTTGCAATTTTTTTGTTACTTCAACCCGTACAGTAATTGTATCTCCCAAGCATACAGGGGCTTTAAATTTCAGGCTTTGATCCAAAAAAATGGTGCCGGGGCCGGGCATTTCAGTACCCAGAACCGCTGAAATTAAAGCGCCACCCCACATGCCGTGCGCAATTACACCATGGAACATGTTTGTATTGGCGTATTCTGTATCAACATGCGCGGGGTTCACGTCGCCGGACATTACTGCGAACAATTCGATATCCTGTAGCTTTAAAGTGCGTGTAATTTCCGCGTGGTCGCCTACGGCAATCTCCTCGTAAGTATTATTTGTGATATACTGCGTTGGCTCAGGCGAGGACATGTAGGCCTCCGTCGACATCAGTAACGTCGCCAGTGACGCTGTGCATGCCGTCACTAGAGAGCATGACTGCAACGTTACCCACGTCCTTTATTGTCACAACGGTTTTCGTTGGAGCGCGAGCTCGTTTGGAGTCAATTAAATCAGAAAAATGCGCGAAGCCTGATGCAGCTCGGCTTTCAATTAGTGCTGGCGAGATCGCGTTGACCCGAATTCCTTTCGGGCCAAGCTCGAACGCGAGCGCGGGCATTGTGCCTTCGAGCGCTGCTTTGACTGGTCCTATTATATTGTAGTTATCAACGACATTGCTTCCATTGTAAGTGATTATTAAGGTCGTTCCACCGCGTGTCATCAAGGGCTCGGCCAACTTTGCCATGCGCATTAGTGAGTGGACCGAAATGTCCATAGTCCTCGAAAAGCCTGTTTGAGAGCAGTCGACAACCCGCCCTTGCAAATTCTTTGTGGGGCAAAAAGCGATATAATGAACTAAAACATCGGGCTTTCCCCAGCAATTTTTTTTTATCGACTTAAATACAGCGTCCATTTGTCTATTCGCGTCGACGTCCATTGGCATTAAGACCCCTGCACCCACAGCATCAGCTACTGGCTGCACGTGTGGTTTGGCCGTCTCGTCCATATAGGTCATTGCGATCACGGATCCGGCATCAGAAAAGGCCTGTGCACAACCAGCGGCGATGGAATGGGAGTTTGCTACTCCGACGATAAGTGTGATTTTGTTCGCCAGCGGTTTCATCGCTGCATCACATATGCACCGGGCGCATCACATAACACCTTGTACCTGCCAGACTGTTCACCCATGCCTGGCGGTGCGGCAGTTTTACTGGATCGAGTGGCAAGCCAACTCGCAAATTCAGTCCACCATGAGCCTTCGCTTGCGACGTGTTTTTCAAGCCAATCGGCAGGATCGCGATACGTCTGATAAGCTTTGGTCTCAGCGATCCTGAAATGCCGTCCTGCATGGCCGGGCTCTGAGATAATACCTGCATTATGCCCCCCGTTTGTGAGCACAAACGTCACGTCGGTGTCAGCTAGAAGCTGCATCTTGTAGACTGATTGCCATGGCGCTACATTGTCATCCTCGGTGCTGACAGCGAAGATCGGCACGCGGATATCAGAGATAGCAATGGCCTTTCCACCGACATGATATCGACCTTCTGCCAAGTCGTTATTGAGAAACAACTTGCGCAAATATTCGGAATGCATCCGAGCGGGCATCCGCGTGGCATCATTGTTCCACTCCATCAGATCAAAGGCGTCAGTACGCTGTCCCAACAGATAGTTGTGGATCGCAGGTGCCCAGATAAGATCACGCGCTCGCAACAGCGCGAAGGCACCAGCCATCTGATCCGAGGACAGATAGCCCTTTTCGGACATCATGTCCTCAATTAGCGTCACTTCACTGTCGTTGATGAACAGGCGGAGCGGTCCAGCTTCGGTGAAATCGACCTGTGCCGCAAGGAAGCTGGCAGATGCCAGACGCGCGTCACCGTCCCGGCCCATCGCCGCCGCAGCGATCGACAGAAGGGTGCCGCCGAGGCAATAGCCAACAGCGTGCAGCTTTGGCGCTTTTGTGATGGCGAGAGCGGCATCAATAGCCTCCATTACGCCAAGCTGACGGTAGTCTTCCATGCTTAGATCGCGTTCTTCTGCCCCAGGATTTTTCCATGAGACGATGAATACGGTAAAGCCTTGGGCTACAAGAAACGCTACGAAAGAATTCTGTACTGATAGGTCAAGTATGTAATATTTCATGATCCAGGCAGGCACGATCAGGATCGGCTCAGGTCGAACTGTGTCAGTGGTGGGCATGTATTGGATCAATTCTATCAGACCGTTTCGGTATACCACTTTGCCCGGTGTGGTCGCCAGATTGTGCCCCACTTGAAAGTGTTTCGATCCTTTGTGCTCTGCAGTTCCAGTTTGTGCAATTAGGTCTTCAACCAGGTTCTTTACGCCACGTACAAAGTTTTGACCTTGTTCCGCATGCATTGCTGAAATCACGTCTGCGTTAGTTGTCGCGAAATTCGATGGTGCGGTCGCGTCGACCATCAAACCCGTCACAAAACTCAAGAGGTTTTCATGTTCGGGGTTCACGCCGTGCACGCCCGTCACAGCGTTCTGCCACCAATCCCAAGAATTCTGGTGTGCCTGACACCAGACGTTGAAAGGGTATTTTTGCCAGGCTTTACTAGAAAAGCGGCGATCGGTTGTATTGGCCAATGTGTCTTGCACCGCTCCCGGCTTGCCAAAAGAGAGACTGGATATCCAAACGTCCTGAGCATTGCGCAGTCCCCTTTCTAATAGGTGCAACTGCTTCCCGGGCGACATGGAAAAATGGGTTGCCCAGTCGACCCACGCTTCGGCTAGTACCGAGGGAGAAAGCCCTGAGGTTGTTTCTCCAACGATTGAGTGTGCCATTCGGTCAAGCTTTTGAAAAGCTGTGAGCGGTTGAGCTTTTTCAGCAGAAACGACGTATCTTTTGATTTTAGATTTTTGTGGAAATGATAACGATTGATCCGCACGCAGCTCTTTCGATTTGGGCTTTTTTAACATGAGTCGTTCTCCCGATGACAATTTACTGTGGCTATCTCTTTCTGGACAATTATTGCAGGTACCAAACATCGGTGTTGATCTGCGTTAGTTTCTAATTAGTTTTGATCATCATGTTAGATAAAATCGTTCTATTTAGTTTTAGTTAAAAATATTATTGTGGATTACCTGCGGCTTATCAACTACTGCCAAATCCAACAATTTCAGACTTCATCGTCTCTAGCCTTATTTGGAGCTCTGTTGTTTTTAGCTTTGTCTCATTTGAGAATAGGTTGAAAAAATTTTTCCTGATTTTGGCTTCGTTGTTGGCGACTAAGATATTTAGTACTGCCTTTTAGGCCGGGCCCTTGAGTGGATCATAGCCAATTTAAGAGGTAACTTTAACGGATGGCGCTTGCCGGAAGATTAGTTGGGCTAATTCGCAACCGATGTCGCCAAACAAGTACAACGCGACCTGACCACTAATAGATGAAGGTGATATAAATGCAGTCAGTCTTCCAAAAAGTGACCGCCAGGAAGTTGTCGTCGCGGTTCAGCTCGCGATGTCTAGAATTATTAAGGATACCTGTAGTGCTTTTTGCATATTAAAACTCAAACGGGCATATTGTTGACCATTTCTTCAAATTGTTCATCACCGCTTGGCTTTTGGACTTTAGTAACCTTAGTTGGTGTTTGAACCTCATTTTTTTGCTTTTCGTCTGTTGTATCGGCTGGCATTTTTTTTCTTTTCGGTTTCGTAATGCAAGCGCTCAGCTCTTTTTCTGAATTTACATTGATCATGTGTGTTTCACTTTCTATGTTTGGTGGTAAGCTCGTTAACCATTCTGTAAATCGTTGACAGCTTGCATTAATCTAAGTTAGGGACAGCAGCCTTTGCCGAGATACGATGATATTGGCGCCACACGGATGCTTTACGTCAGTGAAAATCCTAACCAGTGACAAGGCCGTCTGCGACGACACGTGGCCTCTATGACAGCCACAGCTTGCCAAACAATTGCATTTTGTGCGGCGGCTTCCAG
>Ga0209653_1001692_pt1 | contig 17372 bp, 18 predicted proteins | sample SaaInl6LU_22_DNA_FD_184644 | JGI IMG/M metagenome (GOLD analysis project Ga0209653, IMG submission 184644) | Marine microbial communities from expanding oxygen minimum zones in the Saanich Inlet - ESP_116LU_22_DNA (SPAdes) (version 2) | ecosystem: Environmental > Aquatic > Marine > Intertidal...
CTACATCGGTTTTGTTAGGAATAGACAGAACGAAAGCTGCCCGTTTTTCTTTTTTAATGGTGGTACCATTAATTTTTGGAAAAATAAGTAAAGATGTTTTAAGTGGCAATTTAAACTTTCAATCTTCTGAAATAATTCCTATTTCGGCAGGTTTTATTACGGCCTTTCTAGCTGGTTTATTGGCTTGTAAATGGATGATTGCCCTTGTTAAAAAGAGTAAATTGGTATATTTCTCTATCTATTGCGCAATTGTAGGTATAATTGCTATTGTATTTACGTTATTTTAATATTATTTAATGACACTAGACGAAATAAAACAAGGCAAAGTTTTATTGGTAGATAAACCACTACACTGGACCTCCTTTCAAGTTGTAAACAAGTTGAGATGGCATATTAGAAAACACTTTAATATTAAAAAAATAAAAGTGGGCCATGCTGGTACTCTAGATCCATTGGCAACAGGCTTACTTATTATTTGTGTTGGAAAAGAAACAAAAAACATAAACACCTATCAAGGGCAAATAAAAACCTATACAGGTACAATTTCAATAGGGGCAACAACACCAAGTTATGATTTAGAAACTGAAATAGACAAAACGTTTTCTACAGAGCATATTACTGAAGAATTATTACAGCGTACTGTTAGGTCTTTTACTGGAGAAATTGATCAGAAACCACCTATTTTCTCTGCTATAAAAAAAGAAGGTAAACGCCTATACGAATTGGCCAGAAAAGGAGAAACTACCGAAATAAAAGCTAGAAAAATTACAATAGAGAACTTTATATTAACCTCAACAGCATTACCAAATATCGATTTTAAAGTGGTTTGTAGTAAAGGAACATACATCCGCTCTTTAGCTTACGATGTTGGCTTAGCGCTTAATTCTGGAGCTCATCTATCAGCTTTACGAAGGACAAAAATTGGTGATTTTTCAGTAGATAATGCTATTTCTATAGAAGAATTTCCTAGTTTATTAAACTAAAAAACTCATACATAACAGTATGAGTTTTTTATAATTTATAGAAAATAATTACTCTCTTAGAAAGAAGCCTTCATCAATTCTCTGTTCATTCTTGCAATATTGTCTAAAGAAATTCCTTTAGGGCATTCAACCTCACAAGCACCGGTATTGGTACAATTCCCAAAACCTTCTAAATCCATCTGAGCCACCATGTTTTTTACGCGATCTGCAGCTTCTACTTGCCCTTGTGGTAATAAAGCATATTGAGAAACTTTTGCTCCAACAAAAAGCATTGCAGATGAGTTTTTACAACTTGCCACACAAGCACCACAACCAATACAAGTTGCAGCATCCATAGCAGTATCAGCAGCTTCTTTTGCAATTGGAATTGCATTTGCATCTTGGGTATTCCCTGAAGTATTTACAGAAATATACCCTCCTGCGTGTTGGATTCTATCAAAAGCAGAGCGATCTACAGCCAAATCTTTAATTACAGGAAATGCTGCAGCCCTCCATGGTTCAATAGTAATGGTATCTCCATCTTTAAACATACGCATGTGTAATTGACAAGTAGTAACACCTCTATCAGGCCCATGAGCTTCACCATTAATGTACATAGAACACATACCACAAATACCTTCTCTACAATCGTGGTCAAAAGCAACAGGTTCTTCTCCTTTTGAGATAAGCTCTTCATTCAAAACATCCATCATTTCTAAAAAAGACATGTGTTCTGAAATTTCAGATATTTTATAATCTACCATTTGACCCTTTGATTTTGAGTCTTTCTGTCTCCAAATTTTTAGCGTTAAATTCATATGTTTTAGTTTTTGGTTTTTAGTTGTTTGTTGTTAGTTTTTGTTTCCAGAAACCAACAACCATCAACCATCAACTATATTATTTATAACTTCTTTCTTTTACTTCTATATTTTCGTACACTAAAGGTTCTTTATGCAATACAGCATCTTTTGGTTCGCCTTTATACTCCCATGCAGAAACAAACTGATACGCTGTTAAACGTTTTGCTTCTCCTTCTTCTGTTTGGTGTTCTTCTCTAAAATGACCTCCGGCAGATTCTTCTCTGACCAAAGCGTCTTTAGCAAACAGTTCACCTAATTCTAAGAAATCTGCAACACGACCTGCTTTTGCCAGTTGCTCGTTAAACTCATCAGCTTCTCCAGGCACAGTTACATTTTCCCAAAAATCTTTACGAAGTGCAGAAATTTCTTCAATTGCTTCTTTTAACCCAGCTTCGTTACGAGACATTCCACATTTATCCCACATGATTTTTCCTAGTTTCTTGTGGTAATAATCTACAGAATTTGTTCCTTTATTGTTTACAAAGAAATCGATTCGTTTTTTAACTTCAGCTTCAGCAGCATCAAACTCTGGTGTATCTGTTGAGATTTTTCCTGTTCTAATGTCATCTGCTAAATAGTCTCCAATAGTATAAGGTAATACAAAATAACCGTCTGCTAAACCTTGCATTAATGCAGAAGCACCTAATCTGTTTGCTCCATGATCAGAGAAGTTAGCTTCTCCAATTGCATAACAACCAGGTATTGTAGTCATCAAATTATAATCAACCCAAACACCACCCATTGTGTAGTGTACTGCCGGATAGATCATCATTGGTGTTTCATATGGATTTTCATCAACGATTTTCTCGTACATCTGAAATAAGTTACCATATTTTGCCTTAACCATTTCTTTACCTAATTCTTTGATTTTTGCTTCAGAAGGGTTGGTTATATTTTTAATTTTTGCCTGTTCTGTTCCGTAACGGATAATTGCTGCTGCAAAATCTAAATACACTGCTTCTCCAGTTGCATTAACACCATAACCTGCATCACATCGCTCTTTAGCTGCTCTAGAAGCTACATCACGAGGTACTAAATTACCAAACGCTGGATAACGTCTTTCTAAGTAATAATCTCTTTCATCTTCAGATAAATCAGTAGGCTTTTTCTTACCCTCTCGGATTGCCTTTACATCAGCCAAATTTTTAGGTACCCAAATACGTCCATCGTTACGTAAAGATTCTGACATCAACGTTAACTTTGATTGATAATCTCCAGAACGAGGAATACATGTTGGGTGAATTTGTGTATAACAAGGATTTGCAAAATGTGCACCTTTTTTATGAATTTTCCATGAAGCAGTAACGTTAGAACCCATTGCATTAGTTGATAAGAAATATACATTTCCATAACCACCAGAGGCAATTACTACCGCATGTGCAGAATGACGCTCTATTTCTCCATTCACTAAATTTCTAGCGATAATCCCTCTCGCTTTTCCATCAACAACTACAACATCTAACATTTCGTGTCTGTTAAACATTTCTATTTTACCACGAGCAATTTGCCTGTTCATGGCAGAATAAGCTCCTAATAATAATTGTTGACCTGTTTGTCCTTTGGCATAAAATGTTCTAGAAACTAAAACACCACCAAAAGAACGATTGTCTAACAAACCACCATAATCACGTGCAAAAGGAACTCCTTGTGCCACACATTGATCAATAATATTTGCAGAAACTTCTGCCAAACGATATACGTTTGCTTCACGAGAACGGTAATCTCCTCCTTTTACAGTATCGTAGAACAATCTGTATGTAGAATCTCCATCTCCTTGATAATTTTTTGCAGCATTGATTCCTCCTTGAGCAGCAATTGAATGTGCTCTACGCGGTGAATCTTGATAAGCAAATGCCTTAACGTTATATCCTAGTTCTGCTAATGTTGCAGAAGCAGAACCCCCTGCTAGCCCTGTACCAACCACAATAATGTCTATGTGACGCTTGTTGGCAGGATTTACCAAATTAATTTTGTCTTTATAAGATGTCCATTTATCTTTAAGTGGACCTTGAGGTACTTTTGAATCTAAAGCCATATTATGTAAGATTAATGGTTAATAAAATGATATAATGCGATAATTATAAACCCTAGAGGTACTATTAACGAGTAAACAACACCTACTTTTTCTAACTTCTTTCTTAAAGAAGCTGCTCCAACAGATTGAAATGCAGAAGTAAACCCGTGTGCTAAGTGTAAACCTAAAAAAACAAATGCAATAACATAAGCACCAACCCTCAATGGATTTACAAATTTATGCACCAACTCTTCATAATATCTAAATTCACCATTGTGCAAACCAGACATGTCTCCTTGTATGTATTTTGTATTGATTTCTGGAATCCAAAAGTCGATAAAATGCAGTACAATAAAAGCTAAAATTGTAATTCCACTTAATATCATATTTCTACTAAACCACGATGAATTTGCAGCTCCATTGTCTTTAAAATAACCTCCTCCTGTAGCTTTTTTGTTTCTTAGTTCTAAAATGAAACCCATAACAAAATGGAATACAACCGCAAATATTAAAACAGGTTGTAGTAAAAACTGAACCACAGGGTTTGTTCCCATAAAGTGAGACACTTCATTAAATAAATCTGGGTTTACTACAGACAATACATTTATTGCTAAATGCTGCAATAAAAAAAACATTAGAAAGAGTGCAGACAATGCCATGGCTACTTTCCTTCCTATAGATGATTTGAAAAAACTCATTTTTTACGTTAATTTATAGCCAACAAAGTTACGCGGAAACAGCATAGCAACAAATAATTTTAATATTTTTCAATAATATTTAGAACAATTATAAATAAAACGAATTAAAGGTTCAAATCCTATTGTTTTCAAAGGTTTATCAAATTATTTTATTAACATTTTTTATAAAAATTGTTAAATTTAAAACGCAAATTAAAAAACAAAAACACCGTTTTTTTATCCAGTTAACCTGGTTGTTGAACACGGTCTAAGAGGTGTCGTTTTTCTACTTACTCAATAGCTTCTTTTTCGATCATTTTCTTCTTTACAGACAACCTCAATCCAATATCTGTATTCAATAAATCCATCTCCAAAGAAATTTTCATCAAAAATATTTCTTTTTGATTTTTGTAATGTGCAACTGTTTTCCTTTAGCATCAACACGACCCTTGGTGTTTTGTGAAGAAATGCTTCCGCTTACAATACCTGTTACCTCCAAATTTTAACCTAAACACTCCACAACTTTCGGATGTTTAAATACTTGCTGTTTTGCATAAGCTACGGGTTCTGTATTCGTTATTAGTTCATCTAATGAGGTAACTGCACCTAAAAAAGTAGCTCCAATACTAGATACAAATACCAAAATAATTAGAAAACAACGACAACCACAAACAATTTCTTTGAAACCAATTTTTTTCTTGAAGTTTTTTCACTTGGTATTTTTTGGGTAATTATTTAAAATTTAGTTTTCTCAAAAGTTCAAAACCAAAAGTTTGATTAATTTTGTAATACAAAAAAACGACCTTTGATTACACCCATTTCTATCACTGGATTATCTTCTATTTCTGCTTTAGGAAAAACTACTGAAGAAATTTGGAACAACTACAAAACACAACGCCATTTTTTAAGTTTAAAAAAACTTGACAAAACTACCGTTTATGTAGGTCGTTTATCAGACGAATTGGCAATTGAAATAGAAAATATCAAAGAAGCAGATAACAAGTATAGAAACCTAGATGCCTCCGTTTTATTTGCAATTTACGTTTCAAGAAAAGCTTTACAACAAAGTCGTTGGAAAAGCGATCATTTTGGAGTTAACTTTGGATCTTCAAGAGGGGCCACAAGTTTATTTGAAAAATACCATACAGAATTTTTAAAAAACGGAAAATCTTCTACATTAAGTTCTCCAACCACAACTTTAGGAAACATATCATCTTGGGTAGCCCATGATTTGCAAACTTCAGGACCAGAAATTTCACATTCCATTACCTGCTCAACAGCGTTACATTCTTTATTGAACGGAATTGCTTGGATCAACTCTGGTTTAACCGATCATTTTCTAGTTGGTGGTAGTGAGGCTCCATTGACTCCTTTTACAATAGCTCAAATGCAAGCTTTAAAGGTATATTCAAAAGCAACCAAACAGAATTCAGATTTGAACAATACTGCATCAGAATTCTACCCTTGCCAGGCTTTCAACTTAGAAAAAAAAACCAATACCATGGTTTTAGGAGAAGGGGCGGCTGCCATATGCTTAGAAAAAGGAGATTCTAAAAACGCATTATGTACAATTATTGGCATTGGTTATGCAACTGAAATTTTAAAACACAACACTTCTGTATCTACTGATGCCATATGTTTTCAAAAATCTATGAAAATGGCTTTGAAAAATATAAACCCAAATGATGTTGACGCTATTGTAATGCACGCTCCAGGTACAATAAAAGGAGATTGTTCTGAAGTTAATGCTATTGAAAAAGTGTTTGCTAAAAAAACCCCTTTTTTGACTACAAATAAATGGAAGATTGGGCATACTTTTGGAGCTTCAGGCTTATTAAGCTTAGAATTAGCTGTTTTAATGCTACGCAAACAAGAAATAATTGAGGTTCCTTTTACAGCACCTCAACAAAAACCGAAACAACTTCAAAAAATCTTGGTGAATGCAGTCGGTTTTGGTGGAAATGCTGTTTCTATATTATTATCAAAAAAAGCATAAATTACAATTCAGAATTCCTATTTTTGACTATTAGAACGAATTCAAGTTTATGAGCAAAGTAAGACACAATTGGACAAAAGAAGAAGTTTTAGCAATATACAACAAACCTTTAATGGAACTGTTGTACGAGGCTGCTACAATCCATAGAAAGCAACATGATCCAAATGTTGTGCAAGTATCCACTTTACTCTCTATAAAAACTGGAGGCTGCTCAGAAGACTGTGGATATTGTCCACAAGCTGCTCGTTACCACACCAATATAGAAGGTAATGATTTAATGAGTGTACAGCAAGTAAAAGCGCAAGCTTTGCGTGCAAAATCGGGAGGAAGTTCTAGAGTTTGTATGGGTGCTGCATGGAGAAACGTAAAAGATGGTCCAGAATTTGACCAAGTGTTAGAAATGGTAAGAACCATTAACAAGCTAGATATGGAAGTCTGTTGTACCTTAGGAATGGTTACCGAAAATCAGGCACAACGTTTGGCTGAAGCAGGTTTGTATGCTTACAATCATAATTTAGATTCTTCTGAAGAATATTATAAAGAAGTGATTTCTACAAGAGGCTATCAAGACAGGCTAGATACTATTGATAATGTTCGCAAAACAAATGTTACTGTTTGCTCGGGTGGCATAATAGGTATGGGAGAATCTGCAGACGATAGAGCTGGAATGTTGGTTGCGCTTTCTACATTAAACCCACAACCAGAATCTACACCAATTAATGCCTTAGTAGCTGTAGAAGGCACACCTTTAGAAGACCAAAAGCCTATTGAAATTTGGGATATGATTCGTATGGTTGCTACCACAAGAATCGTACTACCGGAAACACAAGTACGTTTATCTGCAGGAAGAACACAAATGACAAGAGAAGGACAGGCCCTATGTTTCTTTGCAGGAGCCAATTCTATTTTTGCTGGAGACAAATTGCTTACTACTCCAAATCCAGACGTGAATGAAGACATGAAAATGTTCGAAAAACTAGGCTTAACTCCTCAAAAACCATTCACTAAAAAAGTACAGCCACCAACGGTAGAAGCCACAGATTCTGAATACAAGGATTTAGGTGAAAAACCAAAGTGGACGAGACCAGAGCACAAAATAAAACGCAACGAAATAGCAAAACAAACGAGAAAAAACGCCAAAGTATAATTGTTTTTCAAATACCACGAAAATGTACAAATCCATAACAATTGTGCTATAGATTCATTTGACAGTTAACTTCCAGAAAAGAAAATAGGTCTAAAATGAGTTCTATGCCTTTTTTTGCGAAAAATCATTAACATTTTTAGCGTTTTTTTGAACGTAGAGTAATTTCTATATCTATACAAAAAGAAAAAACCTCAACAAACTATTACAAGTTCGTTGAGGTTTTATTTGTACTCAAGGTGGGAATCGAACCCACACTCCCGAAAGAACTGGATTTTGAATCCAGCGCGTCTACCAATTCCGCCACTTGAGCAAGGTAATTTATAAGGAATTGCAAAGCTAAACATTTTTTATGTTCTTTTAAAAAAATTAAATCGAATCTGAATAATTATTTTCTACTTTTGTAATTAATAAACAATCTTTTAAATTTTATACAAAATGCAAACTACCATATTAGCACCAAAACTTTTTGGATGCAGGCAAAGTATGGATTTGGCAAAGAAAATAGCCAAAGAATACAACACAGATTTAGGTAACGTAATAACGACTTACTTCAGTGATGGCGAGTTTCAGCCAGCTTTTGAAGAATCTGTTAGAGGTAGAAGAGTGTTTATAATTGGTTCTACCTTCCCAAATGCAGACAATTTAATGGAAATGTTACTGATGTTAGATGCTGCAAAAAGAGCATCTGCAAGACATATTACAGCAGTTATGCCTTATTTTGGTTGGGCTAGACAAGATAGAAAAGACAAACCTAGAGTTGCTATTGGTGCAAAATTAACTGCCAAATTATTAGAAGCTGCTGGTGCAACCAGAATAATGACTATGGATTTGCACGCTGATCAAATTCAAGGTTTTTTTGAAAGACCTGTAGATCATTTATTTGCATCTACTATTTTTATGCCCTATATAAAAGACTTACAGTTAGATAATTTAACAATTGCTTCTCCAGATATGGGTGGTTCTAAGAGGGCTTATGCATATTCAAAACACCTGCATGCTGATGTTGTTATTTGTTACAAACAAAGAAAAAAAGCAAATGTTATCGGTCATATGGAAGTGATTGGAGATGTAAAAGGCAAAAATATCATTTTAGTAGATGATATGATTGATACTGGAGGAACTCTCGCTAAAGCTGCCAATTTAATGATGGAAAGAGGCGCATTAAGTGTACGTGCAATATGTACACACCCATTACTTTCTGGAGATGCTTATGAAAGGATTCAAAACTCACAACTAACAGAGCTTATTGTCACAGACACAATTCCATTAAAAAAGAATGTTTCTAAAATTAAAGTTGTATCTTGCGCGCCTTTATTCGCGGATGTTATGCATAAAGTACAAGATAACAACTCGATAAGTGGAAAATTTATAATTTAAATAGAAAAAAAGTAATGAAATCAATTACAATTAAAGGATCAAAAAGAGAAAGCGTAGGCAAAGTAGCTACTAAAGCCTTACGTAATGCTGGAATGGTTCCTTGCGTTATTTACGGAGGAGAACAACCAATACACTTTTCAGCAGAAGAAAAAGCGTTTAAAAACTTGGTATATACTCCAAACGTTTATACTGCATCAATTGATGTTGATGGACAAAAAATACCTGCAATTTTACAAGACATTCAGTTTCACCCTGTAAGTGATAAAATTTTACATGTAGATTTTTATCAATTATTTGATGATAAAGAAGTTACAATGAATATTCCAGTGCGTTTAACAGGAAAATCTAAAGGGGTTGCTATAGGGGGTGCTCTACGTCATAACGTCCGTAAAGCTAAAGTTAAAGCATTGCCCGCTAATTTACCCGATTTTATAGAAACTGATATTACTGAATTAGAAATTGGTAATAAATTGTACATTACTGCTTTAAAAAACGACAACTATACCATTTTACATCCAGATAATACGGTAGTTGCTCAAGTAAGAATGTCTCGTAACGCATCAAAAACTGAAGCTGAAGAAACAGAAAAAACTGCAGCAGAATAAATCTATAAAGGTTTTTTAAAAAAAGACGTTACTTAATGGTAACGTCTTTTTTTTTATTTAAATTCTTTCTATTTTTAATGAATGCTATTGAGCATCCTTTTTTTAAATTTAAGAAAGAAGCAAACGAAGAATTCATGAAAAAGTTTTTAATTGTTGGGTTAGGAAATATTGGTGATAAATATGAGAATACACGCCATAATATTGGTTTTAAGATTCTAGATAAACTAGCTGAAGAACGAGAGATTTGTTTTGAGACAGAAAAACTGGGAAACTTAGCCTCTTTTCGTTTCAAAGGAAGAACTTTTATCCTTTTAAAACCAAACACCTTTATGAATTTAAGTGGAAAGGCTATAAAATACTGGATGGATAAAGAAAAGATTCCATTAGAAAATATCCTAGTAGTTACTGATGATATTAACATCGATTTTGGAAGCATTCGCATTAAAACCAAAGGTTCTGCTGGAGGACATAACGGATTAAAAGATACGGAAGCCAAATTAAATAGCCGAGAATATCCGCGTTTTCGTTTTGGAGTGGGTGCGAATTACTCGAAAGGAAGACAAGTAGATTTTGTTTTAGGAAACTGGTCTAAAGAAGAAACAAGCCAATTGATAACACGTTTACCAAAAGCAACAGCTGCAATTCTATCTTTTGGCACAGCTGGCTTAACAAACACAATGAATACTTTTAACGGTAAATAATACTATTGCCTTACAAAAGAAATCTCTATATCAGAGATAGCTGTAATTTGATCTTGAACTGTTACCTCATCTTTTTGAAGTGCAAACCTTTGCTCAGAAAAGTCGGTCACCAAATACGTACCCTCTAAAAACGCTTTTGTTTGTGAACTAAACGTAACTTTATTCTCTGTTTCGTCTACAGAAAAAATTCCTGAATCTGTTATCGTAATAATTGTTGCAGAGGTTTCAGACGATTTTCCTGTTGGTGTAACGGTATTTATTTTTCGGTAGGCTCCTGAAACAGTATAAGTATTATCATTATTTAATATAAATTCAACTTCAAAAGTATCTGCTCTACTCTTAGTTTTAGCAACCTCAACTTCTATGCCTGAAGTAACGACTGTCGTTGTTATTTTTTCATTAATCTCTTGTATCTTAAAAGATCCTATAATATTTGATTCTGAAAAAGGGAGCTCTGGTAATTCCTTTTTTTCCGTACAACTCAAAAAAGAAACAAAGAAAAAAATTATCATTAAATACTTGATAAGCTTCATAAAACTAATTTTAGTCAAATATACTATAAAAAAGAATTTTGTGCATTGTAGTAAATTATAAAAAATCTAATTGGTATTGAAAAAGGTCGTTTCTTCATGTTGGTGTTTGTTGATGGAGTAATTCTTGATACATTAGAGCTAGAGCACGTATATATAAAAACTTTAAATACAAAGCGACGCAATGACAAGACAGACACAAGACAATCCTATTCAGCTTTTTTAGCGCTGGAGAAAATCAAATACTTCAAGAGAACAACTACGTTACCTCTTTAATTATCACAAGCAAACCACTCTGCATAAGAACTTTCGGTCTCATGTAACTTTAAGGAGTGTAACAAAATATTCTCTGGAAGCCTTGCTTGTATTTTACTCGCAAAATCAATAATCATCATTTCACTTGTAGGCTGATAATCTACCAATATTATATGATGCCCTAATGCTTTTAAGTCTTTAGCTAATTCTAAATGAGGGGTATTTTGATTAAATACAGTAGCATGATCAAATACATCAACAACTTCTTCTTTTACAATTTTTTTCAAATCTCCAAAATCAATGACCATTCCGTATTTTACATTAGTACTGTCTGAAATGGGTTTACCAGATACAGTAACAGTTAATTTATAAGAGTGTCCATGAATGTTTTTGCATTTGCCATCATAACCATACAAGGCATGTCCTGCTTCAAAATTGAACTGTTTGGTAATTCGTATTGTGCTCATTGAATTAATTAAAAATAGTAGTGCAAAATTAGTAAATCTAATTGTTTTATTGCTGAATAAATTGTTGTAAAACGCCTGCTATTTTACGATTATCTGAAAGTTGAGGAATTTTATTTTGTCCACCAAATTTACCAATAGACTTCATGTACTCATGAAAACCTCCCTTTTTAACTTTTGTAATTTTTAAAGGAGTTAGTACTTTTCCTTCAATTAAATCAAAATAATAAATGTTCTGCTTTTGCATAGCAGCATCTATTTTTTTAGCAAATTTTATGATGTTTTTTGGTTCGTTCTCAAACTCAATAAACCATTCATGATAAGGCAACCCTTCTTCTGGATTTACTTGAGGAGCTACAGTAAATTCGCTAATAGTTATGTCTGTTTCTAAAATAGCATCATTTAATGCTTTCTCTACCTCTTTACCAATAACATGTTCTCCAAAGGCAGAAATAAAATGTTTTATTCTACCTGTGACTTTAATACGGTAAGGTTTTGTTGATGTAAACTCTACAGTATCTCCAATATTATAGCCCCAAAGACCTGCTGTGGTATTTAAAATGATAACGTAGTTGACCCCAACTTTTACATCTTTTAAAGAAATTCGTGTTGGATCTTCGTTAAAAAATTCGTCGGCAGGAATAAATTCATAGAACATACCAGAATCTAACTGCAACAACATTCCTTTTTCTTTTTGAGAATCTTGGTAAGCAATAAAACCCTCTGAAGCAGGGTACAGTTCTATATAATCAATTTTTTTTCCTATTAAACTTTCAAACTTATTTTTATAAGGTTCAAAATTTACGCCCCCATAGATAAAGAAGTTAAACTCAGGGAAAATTTCATTGATTTTTTTACCTGTTTTAGAGACAAGTTTTTCAAAATACATTTGTACCCAAGAAGGAATCCCACTGATCACGGTCATGTTTTCATTAAGGGTTTCTTCAACAATTTTTTCTACCTTATTGTCCCAGTCTTCAATACAATTGGTCTCCCAACTTGGCAACCTGTTTTTTTGCAGGTATTTAGGAACATAATGAGCTACAATACCGCTTAAACGCCCTAATTTTACCCCATTTTTATCATGTAAAATAGGGCTTCCTTGTAAAAAAATCATTTTCCCATTTACAAAACTTGCATCATTTTTTTCAATAATATAGAACAACAATGCATTTTTTGCCGCTTTAATATGAGTAGGCATCGATTCTTTTGTTATCGGAATGTATTTTGCCCCAGAAGTTGTTCCAGACGTTTTTGCAAAGTACAACGGTTTTCCTGGCCATAAAATGTCCGATTCACCCTCAACAACACGATCTACATAACTTCGTAAGCCCTCGTAATCTGAAACTTTTACCTGTTTTTTAAAGTCTTCATAACTTTGAATTGAAGCAAAATTATGGTCTTTTCCAAAAGCTGTTTTACTGCCTTGTTTAATTAAATTTTTAAAAACTTTTTCTTGTGTTTCAATAGGTTTAGCTGCCCATTTTTTAACTTTTTTAGTGTTTATTTTAGCAAAGGGAATAGCCAATATAGATTTTAAAGACACTTTCTAATTTTTTATTTAATGATTACTTATAATTTCTTTTGTAACAATTTAAAAACGCTAATTAAAATCAATTAGGTTGGTAGGGTCAACTGCATAACCATTACTCCACAATTCAAAATGCAAATGTGGCCCTGTAGTTAACTCACCTGTAGAGCCAACAGTAGCAATAGCTTCTCCAGATTTTACAAATTCGCCCTGCTCTTTTAACAACGTACCATTGTGCTTGTATACCGAAACAAAGTTTTTGGCATGTTTTATAATAATCACATAACCCGTTTCTAATGTCCACTCAGAAAAGATAACAGTTCCATCTGCAGTTGCTTTTATTGGTGTACCAACCTCTGCAACAATATCTACTGCAAAATGGTTGGTATTTGGATCGAAATGTTGAGTAATTTCTCCATTTAATGGAGCAAAAAAAACAATATCTACATTTGATTTGGTGTTGTTTTGTAAAGCAAATTTAGTTTTAGCATCTACTTTTTCTCTAAACAAAGAATCTTGTCTAGAGGCATTCAATTTATCAGTATCTATGGCTCGTTGTTCTGCCTCAATTGCTATTGAATCAATGGCCTCTGCTTTAATTTCTCCTTTTAAAATTGGTTGAATGGCTTTTGTGTAGTTTTCTAATATTGCCAACTGCCTTGTTAAGGAATCGGACGCTATATTTAATTTGGTAGCTTTTACCTTTAAAAGAGTAGATGAATATCCTGGTATGTATTCTTTTATTGGTGTAAAAGCAATAATAATGGAAGTAACAGCAACTAATAGGACAGAAAAAACACCGCCTAAAACAAAAACATTTAGAAGCGACAACTTTAAAGAAATGCGTTCCTCAAAAGTGTTTTCATTCAATACTACTAACCGGTATTTATCGGTTAATCGTTGTTTTATTTTTTTCTTTTTTGCCAAATTGATTTATGCTTTTAAAACAAATATATAACGAAAAGTTTACAAGTTTGATTGTATTTATAATCTAATATTATTGTAAAATGATAAAGTGTTAGATGTAATAAAGCAATTTGCATATTTCGTCAAATAACTTAACTCTTATAAAAATTCATCTCATCTACATACTCCCAAACTTTTTTTGGAAGTAACGGCTTTACATTTTTATCATTTTTGATATGCTTTCTAACATCGCTAGAAGAAATTTCTATTATCGGAGCAGCAACTTTAGTTATTTTTTTGTGATCCTGAAATTGATGAGAATCTTTTCCTGCTACAATTCTTGGGTACACATAAATATTGTGATGTTCTAAAATGGTTTCATAATTTTTCCATTTATGAAAAGTGTTTAAGTTATCTTCTCCCATAATTAAGCTAAACTCTTTTGCTGGATATACTTCTGAAATGTGTGCCAACGTAGTTACGGTATAATTAGGTTGAGGCAATTTAAACTCTATATCTGAGGGTTTGATGTTATCGAAATCTTCAGTTGCTCTGTAAACGAGTTCCAATCGATGATGATTGTCTAGCAGTGTGTTTTTGTTTTTAAAAGGATTGTGAGGGGTTACAACCATCCAAACTTCGTCTAAATCTGAATGTTCTACCATATGATTGGCAATAATTAAATGCCCTATGTGTATGGGGTTATAAGTGCCAAAATACAAGCCAACTTTCATAAATTCCTTTTGAGTTTATCTATTTAATCCTAAAAAATTAGCCACTAAACCTTCTGCTTCTTCTAGTGCTGTTGGTAAATCGTAATTTTTTATAATGGTATCAAATTGAGGTGCAGTAGCCAATTCTACAGAAGCTTTTGCAATACGCATATTTATTTTGTCTTCACTTTCTGTTTTACGCTTTTTAAGCCTAATTTTAAGCTCATCTATACTTGGTGGCTTTACAAAAACCGAAAGCGTTTCTTTAGGAAATTTCTTTTTAATACGTAAACCGCCAGCAACGTCTATATCAAAAATAACGTGTTTTTTCTGTTTCCAAAGACGTTCAACTTCTGTTTTTAACGTACCATAGAAATTGTCTCTGTACACTTCTTCCCATTCTAAAAAAGAATCTTTTTTTATATGTTTTTTAAACTCTGTTAAAGAGATAAAATAATAATCTTCTCCATGTTTTTCTTCTCTACGAGGTGCTCTTGAGGTTGCAGAAATAGAGAATGCTAAATTAAATTGTTCTTGTGCCAATAAATGACGTACAATCGTAGTTTTACCTGAACCAGATGGCGCTGAAAACACAAATAATTTTCCTTCAAAATTATTTTCCATAATTAACTTTGTTATGCTGAGTTTATTGCAACAACTTCTTACGTTTTTAAGTTTCTAACATATGATTTGAATTCAAATCTTACTTATAAAACATTTAGTATTTGTTCTTTAATTTGCTCCAATTCGTTTTTCATTTGAATTACAGCTTTTTGTATGGGTGCAAAATTTGCTTTCGATCCCATTGTATTTATTTCTCTTCCTATTTCTTGAACAATAAATCCAAGTTTCTTTCCGTTTGAATCTAAGGTTTGTAAAGTTTCTAAGAAGTAATTTAAATGATTTTCTAAACGAACTTTTTCTTCGTTTATATCTAGTTTCTCTAGATAATAAATCAATTCTTGCTCAAATCGATTAGAATCAGCTTCAACCTCTAATTCGTCAATTGCTTTTTTTAAGCGTGCTTTAACATGTTCTATACGATCGCTATCTAAAGCTTTTACCTCTTCTAAAAACTTACGGATATTTGCTATTCTTTCTTTAAAATCTTCTTCTAAAGACAAAGCCTCATCAACTCTATATTGAACTATTTCTTTAATAGCTCTATCGATGGTAGTTTCTATTTGTTGCCATTCTGTTTCATCTAATTCTTCTCTCTCAGTTTTTAATGCATCAGGCAACTTTATTGCCATGCTCAAGAATTCTACTTCATCATTCATTTTAAGATTTAAAACTCCTTTTAATTGAGAAATATACTCTTTAACAACCGCCTTGTTTACAGAGGTTGAAGTTTCATCTGCAGTTAATTCTATGTAAATAGAAAAATCTACTTTTCCTCTTACTAGAGCTTTTGCTAATTTTTTACGAACAGCTAATTCCTTTCCCTTATAATAAGAAGGAATTCTAACATTTAAGTCTAAATTTTTACTGTTTAACGATTTTATTTCTATGGTTACTTTTTTAGTGGGCAGTTGTAAGACTTTTTTTCCATAACCAGTCATAGATTGAATCATATAAATCGTATTTTTAATGAACTGCAAATATAGTTTTTATTTAACAGTTTAACTGTTACAGTTTGATTCGATAAAACGAAAAAAGAGTTTTAAAACAGGCTATTTACCTGAAAATCTTTACACTTGTGCTTACCTATTAGAAGAGTTCTAACTCAAAAATCTAAACATTTCAAAAAAATTGTTACGAGTGTTTTTCTAAAAATAAAACTTTCCAAAAACGACACACACAATAATAATTGCAAATATTACAGATTGTATTGTCTTTTTGAGAATCAATTCTAATCCATTTGCGACGACAATAGCTGCTGGAAAGAGTAAAAAAACAATAGGTAGTTGATCAGACTCGTTACTTATTAATCCTATAGCAAGTGCAATGAAGAAGTTGATATTTATGAGTACCCAGCTTTTTCTAAATGTATTACTTACTGCCATAGCCTTGGGTGTTTTTAATAAAAACGCAAGGCTGCTTAACAATAGAACAAAGGGAATAAACCAACCATTTTCTATTGTTTTGAAGTATGCTACATGGAAGTGAATTTTTGAAAAAACATGAAAAAGAGCAATAGGTTTATCAACATAAAAAAAATAAGTAGTCCCTAAAAAAAGAGGAACAAACAACCCTGTAAGAGGTATTAAAATTGTTTGAATAGTTATTCTATTATACACTAAAACAGCAGTGTAAATAAGGATCAGAAAAAGAATACTTTTGGGTTGAAAAAACAATAAAACTCCAAGCCATAAACCTGCGTCAAATAGTTTCTGAATCAATTTACTATCTTTTTGTAAGCTATATATTTTTCGTAAAAAGAGAAAGTACAGTAATACACAGAGTAGAGATTGATAACTTAAAATTGCTCTGATAAAAACTATAATAAAAAGTGTAAAAAGAAAATAGGCAAATGTATTGTCAAATGTTAGCTTGTTTTTGGTTAGGATAAAATTGACAAAGAAAAAAATAGCCGAAAAAAAACAAAAAAACACAATACTTGCTACAACCCCTTTCCAAAGAAAGGAGTTTAAGAAAAATAACGTGTAAATTTCCAATAAAAAAAAGACAAAA
>Ga0209653_1001693_pt1 | contig 17369 bp, 8 predicted proteins | sample SaaInl6LU_22_DNA_FD_184644 | JGI IMG/M metagenome (GOLD analysis project Ga0209653, IMG submission 184644) | Marine microbial communities from expanding oxygen minimum zones in the Saanich Inlet - ESP_116LU_22_DNA (SPAdes) (version 2) | ecosystem: Environmental > Aquatic > Marine > Intertidal...
CCGTAGATATTGCGCATTTGCCTCCCTTTATATTTAAAGAAGTTTTCTATATGAGCAATTTTGTTTTCAATAGTTTTAGCACCTTTTATATTATCAACAACTCTTGAAAATTCAAGTTTACCTTGAGCCTCTCCTATTAAAGTTGGGTTGTTTCCAGATCTTAATATTGGAGCTTTTGTACCTGCAATAATTGGAACATGCAATACCTCAACTACATTTTCAAATACGTCTTTGTTAACGTATTCTAATTGAGTTTCCCCTTGCTCTTTAAAAGCATTTTGTTTTTGAACTTCGCCTAGAGCTTGTTCGATTGCTTTTGAAATTTCTTTTCTTACTTTTTCAGAATATTTAGACAAGTATTTGTCAACCACGTTATTTATAGAAGTGCCAGAAGAGTAATCAATATACATTTTAGGGCTAAGATCACGCAAGTCTTCTATTAAAGAAGCATTAGATGTTAATTCTTCTCCTAAAGAATATTTTAAATCAAGTGACGCTGGGTTTCTATCTAAAGCAGTAGCCAATGTAATACCTAACCCTTGAATTTCATCAATAGCAGGCATTCTTTGTTGGTTAAGGAATTTAGATCTTGTATCGTTGCTATTTAAATAAGTTAAGAAGTTATCTTTACCAAGTTCTTGAGAAATTAACTCAGCCATTCTGTTTTTTATGGCAGCTCTTGTAGAAGCTCCTTTGTCTGCGGCTAACCAGTATTCTGACCACTCTTCCTTAGTTATTTTTTTCTTTTGGAATATAGGATTTCCTTTTGCGCCACCATAAGTTCCAGCTTGAGATGTTGTTTCCCTTTTTTGTTTTCCAGTAGCTTTGTCAATAACAGGCTCAATCCAAGACTGAATTTTTTTGTTTAAAAACGATTGAGGAGTTATATCATAAAGCTCAAAAGAATTTCTAATGAATTTAGTGTATGTGTCTTTATTAGCTAATACAGTAGATTTAAACTTTTTAGAGTATTCTTTTATAAATGACTCTTCTACAAGCTTTTTAAAGGCCTTTTGTTCTTCTGGTTGTATTATTATAGAATCACCTTCTTTTGTGTACTGTAGCTTCTTAAAAACGTCATCAGAGGTAATATAAGACTCTACTACACTGTTTAATTCTGTAACAACTTCTTGACTTACAAATTCAGGAGCTATTTTGTTAATTTTCTTTGTAAAAGACGTAGAAGCAAGCTCTTTTGCAACAGGCATATATTGATCTTCAGCCATTATAGACTTAGACAATGTAACATCCTGCATAAACTCTTGATTTACATTTTTGAAGATTAAAGGAATCCTTTTCTTTACAATAGGCATAACCCACTTAGTAAGTCTATCATTTTTAGAAGGATTATAACTTCTTATAGCTTTTAAAGCTTCAGTCATTAATATAGACTTTGCGTCTTCAATTGACATAGCTTCTTCAGTCTCTTGTCTAAATTTGCTTTTTACAATTGTATCAACGTAAGCTTCAAATTCTGGTAACAATCTATTTTCTAAAGCGGTAGGTAATGGTGTTTTTTCATTAAACACTTCTCTTGTGTCATTAACCATTCCTTCTTCGTATACACGCTGAATATTATCGCTTCTTTCAGAAAGTTTTTTATTAGCGTCGTCAGATTTTGCTCTTGTAACTTCAACAACAGGTTCTTCGTAGTTTTCTATAGCTGTTTCTAAAGCATCCAATTTAGAGAAGTATTCGTCATCGGATATTTCCTGCATTGAATAACTTTCTTGAAGTGATTCTATTTCGTTTTCTAAATCAGAAATAGAACTAACAACTTTACCTTCGCTATCTACATTTTTTAAAGAACTCTTTTTGTCTTTAATAAACTTATTAAAACTTCTTAAATATAGTTTTGCATCAATGGATCCATCTTCTTTAGTAAACACCGCGTTAGCCGTACCCCCAAATACTTTAGATCTAATTGATTGTATGAAGCCTTTTAAATTTACCGCTGAATTAATATCCGAGTCATTTATAACACCAGTGGCATTTAAATCATTATAAAGGTTAAGAATTTCTTCACTAAAATCTTTAGTGCCTTTGTACTTAGCTATTCTAGCATCAATACTAGCTTTATCTTCTTTTGATATTAATCCGCTTTCAGCTTTTTCATTTATAGCATATTGCAATTCTTGAGACATTGCATCAAGTTGCTCTGGAGCAATACCTTTTTCAATAGTATATGTATGAAGCGTTTCGTGATTTGCCGTGTTTAACGCCATCTTTTTACCAAGATCGCTCACGTTTTTATCAGTCAATGTTCTAAGTACCCTTGCGGAGTTTAAAAAGCTTATACCGTCAATGTTCTGTCCGTTTGCTCCTAAGAAGTTTGCTACATTGTTAGCTTTTGAAAAATGCTTTAAAATTGCATCTTTTTTAGTGTTTGGTAATTTTAAAAATTCCCTATTACCTTTTAGTATTCTAGAAAACTCTTTAGTGTCTTCTTCTGTAATTTTGTTTTTCTTATTTATTAAAGAATTTAAAGAAGTATTTTCTGCTTCGTTTTCGGTTAATCCAAAATCAATAGTTGTATTTTTTGTTTTAGCGATACCTCTAGCAACATTGTAAGCTTTAATATTGTAGGTTTCTTCAGGGGTCATCCCTTCTTTAGTTGATATTTCACTTTCTTTTAAAGTGCTATCTATTATTTGTTGCTGCTTATCAAACTCATTCTTTAAATCAGTAATTTTGCTTTTAGTAGCAGCGTCTTTTAACATATCCCTGTCTTGCTCTGCCGCAATTCCAGCAACTTCACTTGCTTGCAAATTTAATTGTCTTTGCGCTGAGTATGCTTTATATATAGATTTTAATTGAGTTTCATTTAAGTTACCTACGCTAGCTAGAACTTCAGCATCCATAACACCTTGTTTTGCAAAAGCGTTTGCTACATTAGATTTAGCCATATCTAGTTGCGCTTTTTGCGCGTCTGTAATATCGGCTTCAGGTATTGCAGAAAGCTCTTGTATTACCGCGGAATTTTTCTTTACTACTCCCAAGTTTGACAAATACTCTAACTTAGTTGAGCTTGTTTTTAATGCGGTATTAGCAAAGCCTATAGTTCCAAGAGAAGCGGATGTTGCTCCTGTGCTGATTGCTGTTTTTACGTAAAAATCTAAATTTGCTATCTGATCCCAATCAGCTTTTACGCCGAGTATAGCTTGGTCGGACACCATAGATAATCCGGCAATAGTAAATTCTTCTATTGGCTCACCAATTAGGGGATCAACTACTGCTTGTCCAACTTTGCCTAATGCTCCATAAGTAACTACCTTGTCAATACCAACTATTTTTGGCAATAAAGATTTAGATATATTGCTACCAATTTTAGAGGCGGCAAATGTAATTCCACCTTCAATAATACCTGTAGTTAATGCAGCGGTTGTCATCTGCGAATTGCTATAGTTTGTTATCTTTGAATAATAATCAATTTCTTTTAACATATCAGCCCTTAGTACGGGGTCTGTTGTTGTGGAGTATGCTTTGTTTAAATTCTTTAATTTTTTATCGGCTTCGGATCTTTGATAAACTAAATCTGCGTATTTACCTCCGCCTTCTGACAGGGCGGCTACGGTAGTTGCAAATCCTCTTCCAATTGGCCCTAAATATGCGGCAATACCGGTAACATTAGAAAAAGCTTGATCAGTTAACGTTTCTCCTACGTACCTAAGCATCTTTGCTTTATTCTGTTTTGCTTCGTCTATATCTAATAAAGCGGGTTTATCTTTGTTTCTTTTAGCTCTAGATTCTCCTATGTATCTTGCTTCGGCTTCGCCTAGCTTAGGGTCTATTAATGAAAGTATTGGAACTAAAGTAGAAGTTACCATTGCTTCTCCGCCGGTAACGACGCTTTTCAAGGCATTGTCAAGTAAGCTATAATTTTTACTGAACGCATCAGCTATAGGTGCTTGGTCAGAATATTTTTTTACTCTTTCTTGTTGCTCTAAAAAATCTTTTTCAGCTTGTTCAACAGTAGAGTTTATTTTTGTTATTAAGTTCCTAGAGTATATACCTTGATCGCTTTCAAAAACATTAAGATATACTTTTTGAGCTCTTGTTAAGTCTTCGCTTGCTTTTGTTTTAAGCGCTGGGTTATCGGCTAAATCGTAAGCATCTTTAGCTTTTTCAAAATCTGAAACAGCTTCTGTAATTTTTTTAGAATAAACATCTAATACAGGATCTTGTTTTAACTGGGCTATCCTATCAAAAGTATTTTGAACATTTGCTGTTTTAAAATTTAAGTATTGCAAAGCTTCGTCCTGCGTATCAAATTCTTTTTCTGGATTCAGTAAGTTATTTAATATAGCACGTTCTTTGTCGTTGTAAGCACCCAATTCTTTTTGCAAGAAAATACTTTTTTCCGCAGGGTCTTGGATGGTTTTAAGTTTTTTGTTTAATTCGTCTGTAGCTTGTTGAAGATATTTTATTTCTTTTGGCAATGAGCCGGTTACTACGACTTCGTCAAGTTCTATTTCTTGTATATTAGGATCTGGTAAATCCAAAGAACCATTTTCCAATGCTAACTCCATATCTGGAGCTGTTGTTCCGCTTGGAACATTTGCACCCTCCACCGCATTGTTGTTTTGGGTGATCAGCTTTCCCTCTTCCTTAACAGGATCAGGAGATTTAACTTTAATTCCAGCTTTATTTATATACTCTTCAATAGATAAATTAGACGCTTGCGCTGCCTTATTTATTTGATCTAATGATACGTCTTGATCGTTATATTTAAACATTTAGCACTATTTAATTATTATTGTTTTATTACTGGCAACTCAAAAACGTCAGGATGGTTAGCACCTATAGCAACCATAATCTTTCTGTCTATGTTAGGCAATGTTTCATTAAACATTAAATCTTGCGAATAATTTTTAAATCCAGCAGCGGGGTTAAAAACTCGCCACCCTATTAGTTCTCCAGACTTAGCGTCTGATATAGGCTCAGCTGTTAATCCGTATTCAGTTATTTTGGATTCAAATTCAGGTCCGCCAAAATTCTTAAATAATGTAGACGATGGATTAGTTACACCTTCCCACCTAACATCATTATTAGCTTTGCTTAAAAACGTTTTTGCTTGCTTAACAACATTTTTCTCATCTTGTACTTTGTCATCACCAGAAGTTTGTTGCAATGGCGGGAACGCGTTTTTAAACAAGTCTACATAACTATTTGATACAAATTGTTTTAATTTATCAATAGCTTCTTCGTCTGTGCTAACCCCAAACTCGCTCTTAGCCATCTCTATTATTTCAGGCTTTGTTTTGTCTTTATAAGTTTGATCTTGTATTGGACCTGTTTTTAGCTTGCTATTTGATAATGAGTCAAATAAGAAATCATCACCTGTATCTTTATCATTTAGCCTCTGCTCTATTTTACCCTTTAATAATAACTGTTTGCCTTGATTAAAATCATAACCAACTTTTCCATCTTTAGTAACTTTTGTTGAGGCAGCAATTTTATCAGCTTCATTAAAAAGATTTTCATAATCAGCAGAAGCGGTGTAGATAAAATCATTAACTAAATTTTCTAAACCCTCACTGTCAATTTGTTCTTTTTTACCATTAAGCTCATATTCATATAACCCCTCGCCAACTGGTTTTGAGGTTTTTAATATAGCCGCAGCTTTTTCTTTTAAATCTGGGTCATTTACAGGGCTAAAACTTCCGTCTTTATAATCTTCAGCAAGCACGCCTAATACTTGAGTGTCACGTAACAGTGTTTGTTTTAATTTTTCAGGCTTGGTAATTAAATCGTTTCTATCAGTAATAAACTGCATCTTTTGATTAAGATCTAACGGTCCCGCTTCAGTTTCTTCTTTAATAGTGTTAACAAAATTTAATCTATATGAATCAGATATGTTTTTAGCACCGCTTTCCCAACTTTTTAAATAGCCAGCATTAGAAATATCAAAACTCTTAAGGCCGGCTTCAAGATTTTTTTCAGCTTGTTTTTTTGCTTCTTCTTTTTGCTTTGCGTTTTCAGCGGCAGCTTTTTTAGCGGCTTCAGCAGCGGCTTTTTCTTTCGCTGCTTTAGAGGCCACAATTTTATTTAAACCAGGAGTAAATCCTTCTGAAAAAGATTTTCCGTAATCTACGAACTGTTTGCTTTGTCCAGCAGAAACTCTGCTAGCTAATTCTGGATTGTATGTATTTGCCATATTTTTTTATATTTAACCCAATCCTCCTGCAAAGAATTGAGCAGTGCCACTTGCCATTTTTCCTAATCCGCCAACTAATGCTTGAGTAGCTTCTTGTCTTGCTTGATCGGCTCTTAATTTATTTTGAGCAGATATATCTAATAATGTAGAAGTTCTACCAAATTCGCTCTGCTGCACGTCCATCGCTCCGGCTGCTTCTTGAAGATTTAATTGCTGTTGTGCTTGAGCCGCCGCCATTTGGTTTGCCGATTCTTGAGTGCCTATAGAGGCTGAAGCTTGTATTAAATTTTGTGATTGTTGATTAGCCATAGCCTGAGCCAATGCGGCAGCACCTAAGCCACCACCTCCACTTCTTAAAGTATCTAAGGTATTAGCTAAGCTTTGTTGCTGTTGTTGTGAAGCAAACTCTGCTTGTTGTGTATTTACGCGCAAATCTTCTAAAGGGTTGTCTATGTCGGCATACTCATTTACAAAATTAAATTGCTCATATTCGCCCATTCTTTGCTGCAATTTTCTGCCGGCTTCCTTTTGGGCTCGTCTTCTTGCCCTACCGCCAAACAAGCTTCCAGCAAAACCTACGAGACCTTCTACGGCTTCGCCCATTCCGCTTATTTGATCTGAATTTAAGTCACTTAATGCCATTTTTTATTTTTTAATTACTACTTACAAATATTTCCGAGTTAACAGCAAAAAGTTCCGCATACTCAGTTGAGTTATTTACAAATTCTACTTCCGCATAATAACCCGCTAATCCAGAAGTATTTATTTCGTTATCTTTACCAAAAAATATAAAGCTAGTATCAGTTAATTCGCTTACATTACCGGTAGTGTCGCATGTGATAGAGCTACTCCCTATACTTAAACAAGGCCCTATTTCTCTAATATCATCCGTACTGTTAAGATAATAAACAATATCCCCCGGCTGCAATGATACATTTAGTTTAAAATCAAATGTTAAGGTTGTGTTTGCCATAATAATGTTATTACGATTTTTAAAGTATTGTTAATATTATAAGCCTCCCCAATTACCTGTACCATAATGCTTAGTAAATACAAAATCGCTATTATCATATTTACCATAAGGGTTAAAATTACAATGTGGTAATATTTTATGAGGAATATTTCTGCTGTTAAAAAAATTTGATAACGCTATTGGGCCAACCATTGTTCTAACAAATGTACCGTTTAAAGCTTTAGGTATTTCGTATCTTTCTATTATTTTCTGTTGGTTTTCTATTAAGTTATTTCTAACAAAACCTAAGAAATCAGTCCATACATTTGATGGTGGAGAAATCATAAATCCATTTTGATAAGTTTCATCATTGCTAAATGAATCTAATAGATAAATACTTTTATTATCTAAATAAGGAGTAAAATCTTTTATAATTTCAAAATCCATATCAGTTATAATCCCACCTATTTTTTCTGCTATTAAATATCTAACGTAATCTATTTTATATATAACAGGAAATTTATTTAATAAATCAAATATATAAGGGTCATATTTTTTTATAAAATTATCTATGTCTTCTCGATCATTCCATATTTTTCTTTCATAACCCTTTATTTTACTCCATGATTTGTCACAAACAAACCATTCTTTAGACCATCTTTTTTTATCTGCAGGAGCTACTTGATGTATTATTTTTGGAATCATTTTAATTTGTAATGTACATAAAAATTTCTATAAAAATTTCCTTCAAAAGAATCTTTTCTACCGTGCAAACATACTGCGGACTCATATAATAATATATCTCCGGGTTCCATAAAAACTTTGTGTTCTTCCCCGTTATGATCAACTATATCTAATCCCCAATCATTGCCAAATTCTTTATTTTGGCAACCGCATCGCAAATCTTTATCAACCATTATGATAGAAGATATGTGATGAGTTTCTACCCTGTCGCGATGCATTATTAAGTTAGATCCTTTTCCGTATGATCTAATGCCGTATATAAATGTTTTTTCCAACTTACGCCCGCACCATTCTTCGTGTATACTTTGTAATTGATCATGTATTAAAGCTCTTTCCTCTGGTAAATTTTCAAAAGAAAGTAAAGTTGAATTACTTGTTCCTTGAATAACATTCTCTTTACCTTCAAAAGCTTCGTCTTTTTCTTTGTTTTTAAGAATAGAATAAGAATTTTGTATTAAATCCCAAGTTTCTTTAGGGCATTTTATTAATTTAAAACCAGTAGGGGTTAATTTAGGTAGTTGGTTATAATCAGTATATGTTTTAGGAGATTCAATAAGCTCGTTATAAAGCTTTAAATCTTGGGATCCATCCCAATTATTTTCTCTCCACCAAGAAGTTATAATGTATTTTGTTCCAGAAACAACGTCCATTCCCTCATGTAACGAATTATGATCGCCATTACCTTCCGGAGTTAAATTAGTCCAAGTTACAGCTTTGCCTGTTTCAGGCTGAACAGTCATTCCTTTTTTAGAAAAATCTGTTCCGCCACCTTCAAAATTATCATTTAGATAAATCATAAATGTATTTGTTCTGTTTCCAGAATAAAGACAATGCTTATTATAAGCTGCACCCTTGCCAAACCAATCGTTATGTGCTTTAAAATATTGACCAGGCTCATATTTTTGTCCCTGTAAATGTTCTCCTTTAGATAAGTCTAGCCCTAGTTTATCTGCAATTTTTTTATGTATTTTAATTACTTCATAATCATCAACAGGAAGGTTACAGGTCGATGAAGTGCGACTAGTATCATGTTTATCCCTTTCAAGTCCCTCAGAAACCACCATTGAGGGGGTATTGTTTTTGTCTATTAGTGATATTAAATAATCACATTCTTCTTTACTTAAAAAGTTTTTAATTTCATTCATATATATTTAATTTAATTTTAAACTTGATTGCCGCACTCTAAATTACATTGCTTTAAAGTTGAATATTGCGCTCCTGAACTTACAAACTGACAAGTATTGTTTATGCAGCTATACCCAGAAGTGTTTGCGGTAGGTGCCGGAACCGGCGGTGGTGGAGCGGGAGTTGGAACAATACAAGGACCTTCTATAGTTCCGAACACAGATGGATCAACCACATGAGCTGTATTCATTATTTCTAAACAAGTTGTTCCATGAACTGAAGATGTTACAAAATCACCTATACTGTAACCTTGAACTAATTGTAAATAATCGCCAACAACTCCTGTTGCCTCTACAACAAACACATTATCTACTGGAGGCGTTGGTGCTGGAACAGGCGGAGGAGCAACTGGAGCGGGAACAGGCACTGGAACCGGAGGTGGTGTAGTTGGCGCTGGAACTGGAGGTGGTGTTGTTGGTGCGGGGACAGGTACCGGCACCGGTGGCGGGGGTGTATTACAAGATGAACAATCAGCAAATACGTCTGAAGGTATTTCTTCTGCCGAAAGTTCACTAGGGAATCCAATTACTGAACATCCTGATCCTAGCTGAACAGAAGTTTGCCCAATTGAATAAGATGCGTTATACGGCACTCTATTTGTTGGAACGCCTGAATTACAATCAGTTGTTTCCCAAGAGTTATATGTTGGCGCAGACGGGGCAGGGACCGGAGGCGGAGTAGTTGGAGCAGGAACTGGCGTTGGGTTACAAGCTTCACATGAAAAGAACTGCTCATATGAGTCTATATTACCGTCAGATCCATTTCCTGTTTCTATTGAGTATTCGTAACATATTCCGTCTTTTTTAACTACTAACGGGCCAGATATTGGCGAATTACTAAATAATTCAATGCCTGATGCTCCAGAATCACAATCCGTGAATCTTCCATAGTATACAGGCGCGGCGGGCGCTGGAACTGGCACAGGCACAGGCACAGGCGCTGGTGGTGGAACACAAGCAGAACAATCAGGGAATGCTTCTACTGGATCATTAGAGTTTATAGGCGCACCTGACGCTCCTACTTCATAGCATGTACTATCACCTGATAATTTAAATACTTCGCCTGGACTAAACGTTGTAACAGATCTCATGTAAATTGTAGTTCCCCCTCCACAAGGTTGAGCGAAATAATAGTTATACGTTGGCTCAACTGGGCAAGAAGCATAGGTTAAGGCGTCTCCAAAATTATCTATTCTTAAATAATTATCGGATCCTTCTTGGTAATACTCATTACCGCCTGTAGCGGCTAATATATTAGTTAAATTCTGATCTGTATAAACTTTAGCGTTTGATCCAACAACATCATTCCAATCTGAATGTATTGGTTGAACATAAACAGTTAAAGGTGTTCCAGTTCCATCGCATGCTAAAGTTGAAGATGTCCAACCATAAGGAGCGTTATTAAGATTCATTCTTAATGACAAAGCAGTAAAAGTTGCTGGGGCCGGAGTAGGCGTTGGAGCTGCTGGAGCAGGTGTTGGAGCTGTTGGAGCAGGTGGTGGAGGATTACAAGCATCACAATCAGGGTAAGCTGTATCCCAGTCATTGCTGTTTACTGGCGCACCTGACGCTCCTACTTCATAACAAGTTGAATCCCCTGCGAATTGGAATACTTCACCAGAAGAGAATGCGGTTGTAGACCTCATGTATACGGTAGATCCTCCACCACATGGTTGAGCAAAGTAATAAGTATAAGGCGGAGTTGGAGCTGGAGTTGGCACTACAGGGCAATTCAATTCTCCTGGAACTTCTGAAATTAATCCAATATTTGTTCCTGTTGTTGTTTCTCCTGTTATGTAATAATATGTTGGACCTGAACCTACTACTCTTTGCGGAGTTGTTAGTCCTGGTAGCTCGGTTGTTGTTTGCTGCGATCGCCATCCGGTTGTATCATCATCGCATTTATATAACGCATAGTATACTGGCGGGGCGACCGGCGCTGGCGTAGGTGCTGAAGGAACTGGCGTAGGTGTGGTTGGTGTTGGAGTAGGTGTGGTTGGTGCTGGGGTAGGTGCCGTTGGTGTAGGGGTTGGAGCTGAAGGAACCGGCGTAGGTGTAGTTGGAACTGGTACAGGCACAGGTACTGGCGAAGGTACGGGCGCTGGTGCTGGCACAGGGGCGGGAACAGGTACGGGTACGGGTACAGGTATAGGTGCAGGAACTGGTACGGGTATAGGTGCAGGCGGCGGAGCTGTATAAGAAGAAACATTTCCAATCCCTTGTATAGAAAACTCTTTTGAGTCCATATTGCTAATTGTAGTGCTTATCCCCTCTATATTATTAAACCACTTGCCTTCTTTTCCCTTAAAATAAATTACTTTACCAGACTGCAAATCAGTTTCTATACTAGTACACGACCAACCGTCTTTGGTTAAATTTTTACCTTGTGTACCCTCAAAAGCAATTGTTTTAAAGTTTTTAACTATGGAAGGCTCATCGTTAAATATAAACTTTACAGATGAGTTATATTGAGTGTTATAAAAATTATTTATACCATTGCTATGGTGTTTCCAAATTTCTCCATATTTAAATGTAAAATACTGTCCATTTAATGAAAGCCCATTTTCTGGCACGTAAGACAATTTACTGGTCCATCCATCAACCGCTTCTGAAAACGCAACACTTTCATCGCTGGTTAATGACAATATATATTGTCTTGTGTGTATATCATACGACCCTATTATAGTAGAACTATGGCTGTTAAACTTATCTCTAAAATAAGTAGACATGCCTTTATCTGATATTAATGTAAGCCCATCCCTAGAAAGTCTTAATACAGCGCCTCTTGCTTTGTCCGTAAAATAAACTTGATAGCCATAGCTAGCAAACGATTCTGGATTTTTAGAAATACCAAATTCACCTAAATACGGAACAGCTGTACTAAGTACTAAATTTGAAACAGCAACATTTGAGCTACCGTCGGCATTATACAGCATGTCTTTATTTGCTTTTATTTTTAGTACTTTGTCTTCGCAAAAAGCAATTAGATCGGTATCTCTTGTATGTATTTTTTGAATTGAACCATATTCAGGATTTAAATCTTTTGTTATAGCTTCTCCTGTGTTAAATTGGTTTAATCTATTAATACCATTCCTTGAATTAAATAATCCAGACCATATAAGCCCACTCGTGTTTTTAAATCTTTTATATTGCTCTGAAATTGTTGTTGATACTCTAACTTGATTATCTATAATAACCTCATTAAAATCGTCCCTAAGCCTATTTGATTCTATACCATTACCAAAGTTAAAGCAGTTAAACCACCTTAAAGTATGCGGATTACCATATTCACTAATAGGGTAAGATTCTTCTGTTTCGTAATATATATCTAGTAAATCATCTTTAACGGCTGTTTCAAAAACAGCAGGCCCCCCTCCAGCGCCAGCGCTTGATGATGCATAACAAACAAAAACTTCAATATCTCGACCATCAAAAATAGGTCTTGTATATACTGTAACCTCCCCTGTTGAATCTGTGTATAAAGAAGTATTAGTTTGCTCCCATCCATCTGCGGCCAAGAGAGTTGTCCCATTACATGTAACGTCTGAGGTTATAGGTAGCCCTACTAAAGTTGGGGAGCCGCCATCAGAACAAGACTCCTGCAATGAATAAACATTGCCATCTTTAAACCAATACGAATATTTATCACCCCTGTCATCACCTTGATAAACTATGCAAATTCTACCTAAATATAAAGCGTCTGTCTGCGGTATACTTACACTTATAAAATCATTTGATTCTATCAAAGATGAATCACCAGCGATACCTGAAGAACTTAAAAATTCTGCTGATATAATACTGTCTTTTTGCACCTTTACAAAAAACCTGTCGTCAAATTGCCCAGTTGCAGTGATACTGTCTGGTTTACTCGACTGTATATCTAATACTTTGTATTTAGCATTTTTATTATTTAAAGGAACGTTTGTGTTAGCGCCTTTTTTAAGAATAATATAGTCCTCTTCATTAAACTTATTTACTTCATAGCTTGGCACTGACAACCATAAACTTTCTTCAGTTGTGCTATCATTGTATGCTTTATCAACTATAAAATTATAATATTGTTGAGCGGATTCTTTTATATATATTTTAAATTTATCTATTTTAGAATCAGTAGGCTGCGGGCCAGTCATTTGAACATTAAAGGCTTTTCCTTTACCTCCATCTCCAAGGTCTATTTTTTTAATACCAAAATCATTAGCCACAATAGGAGTTTGTCTTCCGTATTTATCTTCAAACAAAATACCAAATTCGTAGTTTCTATTTGATTTTATTGATCTTAAAGTATTTGTGGCTCTATCATCAAGACTTATATTAAAGTTTGGAGAATATCCAGTTAAATCAATGCCATTCTCATAATTAGCAAAAACAAGTCTATTCGCAACAAGGTCCATTGCTAGTGCCCTGTTCGGAACCGCATCAAATTGTCTTAATAATTGATCGCTTGGAAGTATAGAATATACATTTTCTTTTTCAATAGTTACATTGCCTAAAAAATTATCAATTGGCAAAGTTTTATAAACGTATATATTTGTATTATTAGTTTCTTTATATAATATATCAATTTCAGAAATATCATTAACATTATACTCAATTCCAGTTAAAAACAATCCAGTAATACTATTTACCATTTGATTGTTAAAACCAGTTTCTAAATTATAATCGGAAATTTCTTTTGGATAAAAAGCTGTTTCAGAAAAAGGTGCCATTACAGAATACTGGCCGTTGTTAAACTTCCATCTATATGAAAATCTCACAAATTTTTCTTGAAATATTGGCTCAATGTATTTTTTAACTACATACCTAACAGCATCCGTATTAGCGTTGTTATTTTTATAAGTTAAATTTAAAGTTAAATTTAAGTTTGGAGTTAAATTTTGGCTTACAAAGGAGCCTTTAGCGTAGTAGTATTTCTGTGTAGAAGGGTCAACATAACTTAACTCAACCGCATCACCAACAGCAATATTGCTTATTGTGTCAGGGCTATTAGTTACAACTGTAAAATTGTCTCCAATAGCAACAGAACTAAGATCTAAAACAAGTAAAGGTTCTACAGAGCCATCTAAGTAATCTGAAAAATTAATTACAGGGGCGTTTAACGGCTTTTGCTTTATTATAGTTACATCTGACTCAATAAAATTTGTTGAGTTTATTTGCGTATGCGTATTAAAATCATTATTAGAATAAGAAATAAAATCTTGTATATCTAATATTTTTGGCTCGTTAGTATCGTCTGTCCAAGCTAAAAATCCTTCTATAATAACAATGCCTGTTATTTGTGTAGAAGGAAAGTTTAAAATTGACTCAGTGTCAACAATAACTGGTTTTACAGTATTCTCTATTGTATTATATTCGGCTATAAAATCTTTATTATTATCTTTAACAAACCAGTATACTTTATTTGTTTCTGTATCAGCAATTGATCCGATACAAACAGCATCATCGTTGCTAATAGAAGAAAGAAACTTATTCCCTTTTAGGTTCTGTATCGCTCCAACGTTATTGCCATCAGTACTAGCTAGCTGAATATTAAGAGCATCTCTATATTCGCCATTTGGTATTAAACGTTCATCTAGGTCTTGATTCATTCGACCCGCGTTGAATAGGTGCTTAATTTCTGGCATTTAATTAATGTTTAATTTGTTTGCTCTTGCCTCTCATTACCTGAGTAAGCTCTCTTAATTTTAAATTTGAAAGGCGTAGCTTAGCGTTACGCATTGTAGCTCTTCTTTCTTTTTTAAACCTATTTACAATGTACTCTGGCATATTTGCTTTAGAAGCAATTATTGCATGAGCTATATACTTATAAATAGCCTCTTCAGCTAATTTATGTACTTTCATTTCTTTATCAGTACCTAAACCGTCAGAAATGTATTTTATAGTTATAACCTTTCCAGCTAAGTTACTGCTAAAACCAAATTGACCATTTAATTCATCAACAACAAAAACACCGTTAACTTGAGTAGTTTCAGGGTTTGATCCATATCTTCTACCTAAACCTATAACACTATTGTTATGATCTGCGTTTGAAAAGAAATAATCGTCGTTGTTTGATAAACCTATAGTATCATTTGTTTCAACACCTTTAAAATGTTCTGTAGCAATAGACGTACCAGTTAATAAACTGTCATTATCATCGTATAGGTAATTAGCATCATCATCTTGTAACACAGGTTGTGATGGCCTTGAAGTGTCGTTAGAAGGATATATAATTCTTTCTAAACCGTTACCATCTATCCAAGCTAGTTGAACGTACCCAACATAATCTTGGGGCATTGGTATAGTCAATGTAGATCCAACCTCAACTTCTTGTATTTTTTCTATTCTTGAAATATCATAGCTAAATTCTTGTATTGCTCGTTTAGCATGGAACATCACATCAAGCTGCTTAGCTGTGGTTATTATTTTGTCGTCTCCAACGTATGAAACCATAAAGTTAGCTATAATATCTTCTAATGATATATACCTATAGCTTCCATGCTTTTGGTTATCTAGTACTACTTTTACTTCTGTAGCGGAAACTGGAGCAACAGAAAATGTAATTACACCTGCATTATAAGTATAGTTACTGTCGTCTATTTCTACTCCATCAATAAATACAATGAAATCTGTAATAAGACTTGGAAGCGGATCAAACGTAAGTGTGAAGATAGCTGTTGAGCCATCTCCAATAAATATTTCTGATAGGCTATAATACTGCCTTGCTGTTTGATTTATAAGTCCCATTTATTAAGATTTTTCTTGAGTTATTTTTTTTGTTTCTTTAGCGTCAGCCACTTGAGCTACACTTGGATCTTTTATAGTTAATCCAGCATACATCAATATCTTAATAACTAAAGTTGCTTCTTCTGATTCGTGTAATTCAAAATCTTGAGAGTTGTTTGCGTTATAAAGAGCATTGTTGTTCACATTGGTATATGCCCATTCAACTTTTATAGGTTTCTTAACGTAAGTACAAGTTACACCAGATGTAATTGTAGATGGATATAGCGTAACACCCCAAGACCCATTAACGTCCTGTATATAAACAGGCGATGCCGTAGAAGGCTGCGTAAGCTTAGAAGTTTGGTAGTCAAGTAATTGCTTAATGTCTACTTTTTCAACTTCATTACTATTGTATATAACAGTACCTATTTTATGTAAGTCAGCAGGAAATGTAAATGCTCCAGAGGAATATGTAAGATTTCCATATGTTTTAAACTTACTAATTTTTTCATCAACAAGATTGTACAGTTGTGCGTATTCTGTGTTGTTATCTTTTAATCTCATATATTGATTAAGATCAAAAAAATATTGCTCAAATATTTCTAATTGAGCTTGATTCGCAAAAAGATTAAACTCTTGCGGTGTTAAATAACCTCTTTGCTCTTTATTTAGAATAGCAAGAACCCTTTGGTAAACTGTATCTATACTTATCATGTTGTTTATTGTTATTTATATTAGTTAGGCCACGTTTAAGCGGCCTAACCTCTATAAAATATTACGTGTTATTTAAGCCTTTTTTCAACAGACTGAAAAACTTCTACGCCTTCGTCTGTTTTAAAGTAAGCTGCTAACGCCGAATATGGATTTTCATCAAATGGTACAGTAATTAACTTTCTCCCTGTTGATGCCCAACTAAAGGTTCTGTTGTCATCTGATAAATTAATAATCCTTTGTTCTACCGACTTAATAGCTAAGTTTCTAATATTTATATTTTCGTCATTAACCAATTCTAAGAACAAAATAGGATCTTTCTTAGCAAATAGCAATAGATCTCTTTTAAGCTCCTTAGAACTCATATCTGACACCCTAGAACCAACCTCAGTACGCAATATTGCTTCTGCTTGATCAATATCTATAGAACTAGCTGCTGTTAAAGCATCTAATTCTAATTCTAAGTAGTCTAATTCGTCTTCTGCGTCTTCTTCAGCATCAAACTCTTCAAACAATTTACCTTTTTGAGGGTGATATAATGATAATAGTTTTTGTAACGTTTGTTTCTCTTTTGGTACTACCAATGTTCCATCAGTAAATACAATATGTCCTAATCTAGCAGGACCTTGAAATTCATCAACAAATGGTGTTTTTTGATTTAAAGTATACTTGATTTCTCTTTCGTATCCCTTCTCTTCATCAAACCAGTAAATTCCTTTACTTCTTATTGTGTATGTTAATGCGTTTCTACCGCCTTTTAAATAATATGTGCGGTCTTTAACTTCCCAAGAGTTTTTCTTAGGTTTTGGTTCTTCCTTCACAACAACTTTTTCAATTGGTGCTTCTAAAACTTCTGCTATAACTTCAGTATCTCTTGGTACAGAAGTAGATTTTTTTGGTGTGACTTGTTTTGCCATGA
>Ga0209653_1001697_pt1 | contig 17341 bp, 24 predicted proteins | sample SaaInl6LU_22_DNA_FD_184644 | JGI IMG/M metagenome (GOLD analysis project Ga0209653, IMG submission 184644) | Marine microbial communities from expanding oxygen minimum zones in the Saanich Inlet - ESP_116LU_22_DNA (SPAdes) (version 2) | ecosystem: Environmental > Aquatic > Marine > Intertidal...
TTGACCTGTAGCTATTGAATTAGCCGTTCTTAATTGGATGCTGACATCACTGCCTGGTTGACCTCCTACAGGGGAAACAGATAAACCTGAAATTTTACCTTGAAGGGCTTGGCCTGCGGATGTTGCAGGAACATTATCCAATAATTCATCATTAACTCGTCCGACTGAAAAGCTGAGCTCTTTAATTGATTTTCCTGCCGCACTACCTGTCACCACCACCTCATCAAGCGTGTTGTCTGCTTGCAGCATCACATCGTGTGTAGCCGCGCTGACCGTTACTTGTTGTGTAGCATAACCCACATAACTAAAGGCTAAGGTTTGCCCTTGGGTTGCATTTATTTGATACCGCCCATCAAAGTCCGTGGAGGTACCGTTGTTTGTGCCTTGCACAATTACAGTTGCTCCAGGAAGCGGTTGGTTGTTTTTATCTGTTACGGTACCAGACACCGTTTGTGCCCATGCTGCCGTACTCATAAGTGCTAGTAACAGCACTCCAATAGGTCGTATGAAATTCATATGATTTGGTTTTTGGTTTAATAGCGCCAAATTGATATGTTACTACCAAATCCCAAAATCATTAGCGCCTTATTGTGCTACAAAAACCTCAAAAACCATCATTTTTGGTGATTTCACGCAAAAATTTAGTTACTATTTTACCCAGCTTTTTTTATGTTAAGGAAACGTTAATGAAAGGGGTGTGTAGACGCGTATTGTAGAAGCAATGGGCACTTCGGCACTTCGGCACTTCGGCAAGCTCAGTGTCCGAAGTGCCGAAGTACTATATTTGTTTTTTCAAATTGTTTGCTTAGCAGGAAACTTTTATATTTGCATTAAAATCAGCTCCAAATGATTACTAGATTTAAAGTTGTTTTTATGGATGAGGTTCTTGAATTTCTAGATACGCTTGATGACAATGCTCGAGAAAAGATTTTATTTAATGTAGACAAGTCCAGACAGCGTTCAGATCCTAGATTATTTAAGAAACTGTCTTCTGATATATGGGAGTTTCGAACCATTTATGCCAATATGCAGTATCGTCTTTTTTCATTTTGGGATAAGCGTGATAATCAGCATACACTTGTAGTTGCTACGCATGGTATTGTTAAAAAAAGTCAAAAAACACCTAAAAAGGATATAGAAAAAGCAGTCGATAAAATGAAAAGATATTTTGAAAGTAAAAAAAGAACAAGATGAAAACACATACATTAGACGAGGTAAAAGATCGTTATTTGGGTAAAGTAGGTAGTCCAAAGCGAGATATTTATGAAAATGAGCTACGCCTTGACTTTATAGGCGAAGCAATAAAAAAAACGAGAAAAGAACTTGATTTAACCCAATCTCAATTGGGCGACTTAATTGGCGTGAAAAAGGCGCAGATTTCTAAAATTGAAAACAACTTAACCGATGCTAGGTTTGAAACTATTTTAAAAGTCTTTAGAGCGCTTGATGCCAAAGTCAATTTTAAAGTAGAATTACAAAACCAAAAAATCGTAGTACCAACAGACTAATTATTAGCTGAGGTGTTTTCTAGCTCCTAACAAAACGAAACGCACTTTGGACACTTCGGACACTTCGACACTTCGACCGTCTCGAGAGCCTCGCCGACCGAGGCGCAGTGTCCGAAGAAGGCGCAGTGTCAAAAGAGCAACACCTTCACATATGTAAACTCTTATTTGTAGCTTTTCGATCCAGCTTACCCGAGTGCGTACGCACAAAAGCATCCAAACAACTAACTTGCTTAGGAACATGGTGTTTGTTGGCACCCAAATGTTGCTGGGCAATTGCCATAATCGCTGCTTTTTCAGTAGTGGGGGCTTCAACCAGCAGCACCAGTTTTTCGCCTAAGTCCGCATCAGTAAGCGCCGTAAAAAAGAAAGGGAATTTGATAAAGGGCGTCAAGACTTCTTCTAAGGCCTCTGGGAAAATCTTCATGCCTCCAGAGTTGATTACCCAATCCCGTCTGCCCAACAGACTGAAAGCGTCATCGCCTTCACGCCTTACCACATCTTGCGTAACAATGGGCCACAGCGGTACATACGGAACCTCAAGCACCAAACAATCATTTTCATCTGTGGCAATCCCAATTCCCGGCATCGCCCTGAAGGGGATAACCGCATCACGTACAACTCGCGTTGCCACATGCGTAAGCGTTTCTGTCATGCCATAGGTCTCAATGCAGTGCTTGTGTTTTTTGCTGATGCGCTTGCGGAGGTCAGTGGGTATGGGAGCACCACCAATCAATACGGTTTTAAACCGCCCCAATACATCAAACGAAGCATTTGCCTGCAAGGGAATCAAAGCGGCAAAAGTGTAGTCCTTTTCAATAGGAAGTTTGGTTTTGGGCGGTATGATGTCCAAATGTAATCCCAATACCAAGGCCCGCACTAACATCATTTTACCCGCAATATACCGTATCGGCAAGCACAACAGTGCCGAATCGCCCTCCGATAAATTAAAAAAGGCAGCTGTTCGAACTGCCGAGGCATACATGGCCGTTTTTGGCATCTGGATTTCTTTTGGTTTTCCAGTGGAGCCTGATGTATGCAAGGCAATATGTTCTTCGTCGCTAAGCCAATCCACTAGAAAATGCCCCAACCCTTGCTGCTCTTCATCTGAACTGACGGCCCATTGCTGCGCAGCCAAATCCAAGGCATTGCGCTCATACGCCTTTCCATTGAGTCGAAATGAAGCATGAACCAACATTAGCGTATGTATTTTGTGTCCCAACCCAGGGCATTGTTGTATTGCAGTATGCCCTTGCCTGCCACCAAAGGGCTATCGATATTATTGGTGAACAATCCGCCTGTTCCCAGCCCTTGTGGCATGGAAGTGTTTTGTGTTGCAGTCCATTGGGCAATGGCGTTTAGGCCTATGTTGCTTTCAAGTGCACTCGTAACCCACCAACCTATATTACGGGCTTCGGCCAGTGCTATCCACGCTTCAGCAGCCGTAAAGCCACCCAAGAGGCTTGGTTTTAAAATAATGTATTGCGGCTCAATTTCATCCAGTAATGCGGCTTTGTCTGCTGCGTTCAATACGCCTATCAGCTCTTCGTCAAGGGCAATGGGTATGGGGGTTTGTGCACATAGCTTTTTCATGGCCTCGAACTGACCAGCAGCTATAGGCTGCTCTATGCTGTGCAATCCAAACGGAGAAAGCTTCTCTAGTTTTTGCAATGCTTCTTCAGGGCCAAATGCCCCGTTGGCGTCTACTCTTAGGGTAACTTCTGCCGGCGAATAGCGTGCTCTTATTTCAGCCAACAACTGGCATTCCCGTTCAAAGTCTAAAGCACCAATTTTGAGTTTGATGCAGTCGTAACCCTCTTCAATTTTGTCAAAAACCTGCTGACGCATAAAATCAATACTTCCCATCCATACCAGTCCGTTTATGGAAATGGGCTGTTCTCCATTGCTAAAAGGAGTGTTATATAAATGGAATGGCGCATCAGCGGCAAAAGATGTTAAAGCCATTTCCACACCCATGCTTATGGCAGGGAAATCAGCATAAAGCAACGTAGCATCCACGCCCTTTTCCAACGCAGCGCAGACCTTTGTGAGTTGCTCCTCAAAATGGGGTACATCGTCGCTGCTTAACCCACGAAACAAACCACATTCGCCAATGCCGTATTGTGCTCCGTTGCGAATCTCAATAAAGAATGTCTCTTTTTGCCTTAGCACCCCCCGTGAAGTCCCGCTGGGCTGCTTAAAATCTAAAACATATTTACGGTAGCTTACTTTCATGCCAATAAAATTTGCGTTAGCAGCAGTAACATACTAGTGCCAAATGTTGTTAGCGCCAACGGCTTAAGCAGTGCATCAAAGTCTTTGTGTGTTTTTATTTTTAGCGCTGATGTCAATTGTGCCACCAAAGGAATAACTACGACTACGGGAATATACCCCACCCATCCGTTGCAATTGTGTAACAGCCCAACAGTTAATGCTGTGATGCTGCCTAGTATCAGTATGCTGTGATAGATTTTTGCTCCTTGAAGCCCCAAAAGTGCGGCCACGGTAATTTTTCCTACTGCGCTGTCATTTTGCATATCTCGCATATTGTTTAGGTTCAAAACCCCAGTGCTTAACCCACCAATGGCAATGGCGAACCACCACATACTATTGTCTAATTGTTTGGTTTGTAGGTAATATGACCCACCAACAGCCAACAGTCCAAAAAAAGCAAATACAAATACGTCGCCCAAGGCGTGATAGCCATAGGCCCCTTTGCCAGCCGTGTATTTATAAGCAGCTAGGATAGCAACCACGGCCAATCCTAAAAATACCAATACGCTTTTTAGCTCGCCCACTTCAAAGGCAACGGCAATGGTGCCAGCGGCCAATAAAAATCCGATAACCGCAGTAATTACGATGCCCTTAAAAAGGGTTTTTGCCGACAATAAGTTTTGTTGTAATACGCGTTTGGGTCCAATGCGTTCGTGGTTATCGGTTCCTTTTAGTCCGTCGCCGTAGTCATTGGCAAAATTGGACAGTATTTGAAACACAACAGCTGTGAGCAAGGTTCCCGCAAAAACATAGGGGCAAAACCCATCGTTTCCGATGGCTAATGCATTGCCCACAACAATCCCCGCTACCGACAAGGGCAATGTGCGCAGTCGTGCTGCAGCTACCCAAACCATAAACAAGGATTTTTTTGACACTATGGGAACTTAGGATATTGCTTAAAGTTAGGCTTGCGCTTTTCTAAAAAGGCGTTTTTACCTTCTTGGGCTTCGTCCATAAGGTAGTACATAAGCGTCGCATCACCGGCAAGTTGCATCAGGCCGTGCTGCCCGTCTAACTCGGCGTTCATACAGCGTTTAATCATACGCAATGCCAAAGGGCTGCGTTGTTGCATGATCTGACACCAATCCACTACGGTGTCTTCCAATTTATCTAGTGGAACAACCTTGTTTACCATACCCATGTCTAGTGCTTCTTGCGCAGAGTATTGCTGGCATAAAAACCAAATTTCACGTGCCTTTTTCTGGCCTACGTGGCGCGCCAAATACGATGATCCAAAGCCGCCGTCAAAGCTACCTACCTTGGGACCCGTTTGCCCAAAAATGGCATTTTCACTTGCAATGGTTAAATCGCAAACCACATGCAGTACATGACCGCCCCCAATAGCATAACCGTTTACCATGGCAATAACGGGCTTGGGAATCTCGCGAATTTTTTTGTGTAAATCCAAGACATTTAAACGTGGAACGCCATCTTCGCCTACATAGCCACCAACGCCCTTCACGTTTTGATCGCCGCCACTGCAAAATGCCTTCTCTCCAGCTCCAGTAAACACCACCACATCAATGTCCTCACGCTCGCGGCATATATCCATAGCTTCCAACATTTGGTTGTTGGTCTCGGGTCTAAATGCGTTGTAAACGCTTTCTCTGTCAATGGTAATTTTTGCTATTCCCTCGTAAAATTCGAAACGGATGTCGCTATACGTTTTGATGGTTTCCCATGTTCTCATAATTATTGATTTAATTCGTTTTTAACCATGGCCTTAAAATAATCTAAAAGTACCACATTGTTTATTTTTCTGGGGGTGCAAATTTCTAAAATTTTAGCTTTTGCACTAGGCTTAAAAAATGATTTTAATGCTTGCTTTAATCCCCACTTGGTCTGAACACGCTTATAGCCCAGTCCAAAGCTTTTGGCCACATTTCGGGCACTGCGGTTGTGGATGGTTTCAAAATAGGTGTCGTATTTGGGTGTGTCTTTTTCGCCTGGAAGTATCCTAAAAATACCACCCCCCTGATTGTTGATTACAAGGATACGCGCATCGCTAGGAATATAGTTGTTCCACAAGCCATTCACGTCATAAAAAAAGCTTAGATCGCCAGTGATTAGCACCGTTTGCTTGGGGTTGATTTGCGCGGCACCCATAGCGGTTGCCGTACTGCCATCTATGCCTGCGGTTCCTCTGTTGCAGAACACCTCTGTTCCTGTTGGTAAATCAAACAATTGAATGTAACGTACCGGAGAACTATTGGCGATTTGCAGATGTGTGTTTTGGGGTAGGGCAGTGGTAAGCATGTCAAATACCCGTAGGTCTGAAAAGGGTATCTTTTTCAAATACCCCGCAGCCGTTTGTAGGTATCTGTTGTAGTGTGCTAGCACAGTTGATTGGTAGTTGCTCTTGTGTCCGATCTCCAAGCTGTCTAAGGTTGCTGCTGCCGGCGCATCAATGTGTTCAGTTAAATAAAAGAAGGTGTCATTTGCTGCGGTGTTGCCTAAGTGGAAGTGGTGTTTTGCTTGGTGCTCACGCAGGAAAAATTTGATTTTTTTTGACACCACCATACCGCCAGTAGTAACCAGTATGTCGGGTTGTAGGTCTGCTTGGTTTTTGGGTTCTAGCTCTAGGGGTGCCATAAGGCAGTCAATAGCGCCAATGGCTTTTGGGTGTGAAAAGTTAGAGGTCTTTTCGGTCAGCACCACCACTGTTGGGTCTTCCAGTAGTTTGGAAAGCACAGTAGATAGTTCGGCATCAGGTTTTGATACGCCCACCAAAATCATTTTTCTTTTTGCTTTGCCCCAAAGTGTTTGCAGGGTTGAGATGTCTGTCTTTTGATTAGTGCTGGCTTGTGCTTTGCGTTTTGGAAAAGCAATGGGTGTGGTGGTCATCCCGTATAAGGGTTCTTCCATGGGGACGTTTAAATGCACCGGTCCCTTGCTGTGATTTACCAATGCAAACACGCGTTGCAGCGCTGCAATATTGTGTGCTTGATGCTTTTCTTGCAGGCTAGCCACTTCTTTTTGGCTGGGTTTTTTGGTAAAAAAAGGCTGTTTATTGCTTTTGAGTAAGGTTTCGGTAGCATGTGAAACGTCTGGTAATAAATCAGCGGAGCTTAACAAATGCGGTCCAAAAACGCCTTGCTGTTCTATGGTTTGTCCATCGCCAATGCCAATGCGGTGCGGCATGCGATCTGCGGACAGGATAACAAGAGGTGTGCCACTGTAATAGGCCTCTGCTACGGCAGGGTAGTAGTTCAACAGCGCCGATCCAGACGTACATACAATTGCCACCGGGCGGTCGAGTTGTTGCGCCATACCCAATGCAAAAAATGCAGCAGCGCGTTCGTCGACTATACTATATGTCTTAAAAAACGGATTTTCAGCAAAGCCGTTTGTCAATGGGGCGTTGCGTGAACCTGCAGAAATGACAATGTGCTCAATGCCGTATTCCTCACAATAAAACACCACTGCTTGTGGCAGCGGAATTTCTGTGTAGCGTAAATGCTGTGATTGGGAATTGGACTTCATAGCCCTGCAAAAGTACAAAACCGCATGTGAGTGTACTAACGGTTGTTGATTATATGACGTTGAGCAGTGTTTCGGCCTTGCGTTGGCTTTCTTCCCACTCTGCTGCAATATTGCTTTCAAACGTTATGCCACCACCAACATAGAGCGTAAGTTGTGATTTTTCTACTGCTGCGCAGCGCAAATTGACATATATATGTGCAGCCTCTTTGTTTATGGGACCTAGAAAGCCAGCGTAGTATTTCCGCTCATGTGTTTCAAACGCCTTTATAAATTCCAGGCTTTTGGCTACAGGCACACCTGAAACAGCCGGCGTGGGGTGTAGTGACTGCACCAGATCGACCAGGGCTACTTCGTTGATGTTAAATTCAAAATCAGCGCATAGGTGTAACAAATTTCCAGCTCTTTTGGTGTAGGTTTCAGCGGGCTTGATGGCATCATTTGGATACAAGACTTCCAGTTGCTGCTTGATAAAATCAGTGACCATTTGTTGTTCGTCTACTTCTTTGGAAGACCATTTTGGGAGTTTGTTATTCTCATGGGCCAATGTTCCTGCTAGCGCCATGGTTTTACATTTGCCACCCTCTAGGTTTAGTAGTGTTTCGGGAGTGGCGCCCATCCACGTGCCTGTTAGTGGGTGAAACCAATAATAAACCATAGCATTGGGGTAGGCATCTAGGAGGCGCACAAAAGACTCCGCTATGTTTTGTTTGAATGCTTGCTTGTGAAGCCGTGACACCACCACTTTTTGAATTGCTCCTTTACTTATCGCTGTAATGGCATCAGCGACCAAGTCATTGTAATATGTTTTTTGTGCCGTTGTGTCAGTTGCCGTTGGCGTGTTGGTTCTGGCTTTTGGTTCAGGAATAACAACTTGCGCAACCCGATGGTTTGGTATGTAGGTAAATTGATTCGTGCGGATAAAGGGTGCAAACACAAAGCCTTCTTCTTTAAGCGATGTGGTTGTATGGTGACGGCTATCATCTTGCTGGATGCAGATAAGCGCGTTGGTATTGGGCAAACGATAGAGCACAAAAGGACGGTTGGCATCGCTTAGTTGTGCAAATAGGTCGTAAAAGTTGTTTTCGATTTTCATCCCGGCAGGCGCAAAATTACATACAGTAAATTGAATTTTAGCACTTCCTTTTAACATTCTGATTTTTTAGGATAATTATCCCTTCTTTTGCACGGCTGTTTAACGAAGAAATAAAAACAGCAAAAAAATTATTTGAAAGCGACGAAAATTATACTACATTTGCAGCCCTTTAAATAAAGGATTAAAGCAAGTATAACGTATGCCAACCATATCGCAACTAGTTCGGAAAGGTCGCAAAGACCTTGCAAAGAAGAGTAAATCCGCAGCTTTGGATTCATGTCCACAGCGAAGAGGCGTGTGTACCCGTGTGTACACCACCACACCTAAAAAGCCTAATTCTGCTATGCGGAAAGTGGCAAGGGTGCGCCTGACCAATGGAAATGAGGTAAATGCCTACATTCCAGGGGAAGGACACAACCTGCAAGAGCACTCAATAGTGCTTGTGCGCGGAGGTCGTGTAAAAGATTTACCTGGTGTTCGCTACCACATTGTTCGTGGAGCGCTTGACACCGCTGGTGTAGAAGGCCGCTTACAGCGTCGTTCTAAATATGGTGCTAAACGACCAAAAAAATAGTTTAGACCCGATAGGAAAACATGACGTTCAAGTTTGCTTGAACCACTCAAACCCAGAATATGAGAAAAAGAAAGGCGAAAAAACGCCCGTTACTTCCCGACCCGCGATTTAATGACCAACTGGTCACGCGTTTTGTCAACAACCTGATGTGGAACGGGAAAAAATCTGTAGCATTCAAGATATTTTACGATGCGATCGATATCGTAGATTCAAAAAAACAAGATGAAGAGAAAGATGCACTTCAACACTGGAAGGATGCATTGTCTAATGTGATGCCCCATGTTGAGGTTCGCAGTCGTCGTGTAGGAGGTGCTACCTTCCAAATTCCAATGCAGATACGTCCAGATAGAAAAATATCAATGGCTATGAAGTGGTTGATTAGCTATGCACGTAAACGCAATGAAAAATCTATGGCACAAAAGTTGGCTGCCGAGATACTAGCTGCTGAAAAAGAAGAAGGTGCTGCCGTTAAGAAGCGTACAGATACCCACAAGATGGCGGAAGCAAACAAGGCATTTTCTCACTTTAGATTTTAACAAACAGTAGCATATTCAATTATGGCAAGAGATTTAAAATATACACGTAACATTGGGATTGCAGCGCACATTGACGCTGGCAAGACCACTACCACTGAGCGTATTTTATACTACACTGGTGTTAGTCACAAAATTGGAGAGGTGCATGATGGTGCCGCTACAATGGACTGGATGGAACAAGAGCAAGAGCGTGGTATTACCATTACTTCTGCAGCGACCACTTGTGAGTGGACATTCCCTACAGATCAAGGTAAGGCGCTTGACGGTGCAAAACCGTATCACTTTAATATTATCGACACCCCCGGACACGTTGATTTTACTGTTGAGGTAAACCGTTCACTACGTGTGCTAGACGGCTTGGTGTTCTTGTTTTCTGCAGTTGATGGTGTTGAGCCACAATCGGAAACAAACTGGCGTTTGGCTGACAACTACAAAGTGCCACGTATGGGCTTTGTAAACAAGATGGATCGTCAAGGATCAAATTTCTTGAATGTTTGTAAGCAGGTTCGTGAGATGTTAAAGTCAAATGCAGTACCTATTGTATTGCCTATTGGTGATGAAGATAATTTTAGAGGATGTGTTGACCTAGTTAAGAATCGTGCGATTATTTGGCATGAGGATAACATGGGCGCAACTTTTGATGTTGTTGACATTCCTGAAGACATGAAGGAAGACGTTGAAAAATTCCGTGGTGAGCTTATTGAAGCTGTTGCAGAATATGACGACACCCTTTTGGAAAAATATTTTGAAGATCCTGATAGTATTTCTGAAGACGAAGTGCACAACGCCCTTCGCGCAGCGACACAAGACATGAGTATTATTCCCATGATTTGTGGTTCTGCCTTCAAAAACAAAGGAGTTCAATTTTTGTTAGATGCCGTTTGCCGTTATTTGCCTTCACCAGAAGACAAAGAGGCAATTTTAGGTACTGACCCTGATACTGGCGATCAAATCTCACGTAAGCCATCTGTAAACGATCCGTTTTCGGCCTTGGCTTTTAAAATTGCTACCGATCCTTTTGTAGGACGTTTGGCATTTTTCCGTGCTTATTCTGGTCGTTTGGATGCAGGTTCTTATGTATTGAACAATCGTTCTGGTAACAAAGAGCGTATTTCTCGCATCTATCAGATGCACGCCAACAAGCAAAACTCACTCGACTTTATTGAAGCGGGAGATATTGGTGCAGCTGTTGGATTTAAAGACATTAAAACAGGTGATACACTTTCTGCTGAAAAGTCGCCTATTATTTTGGAAAGCATGGACTTCCCTGATCCCGTAATTGGTATCGCAGTAGAGCCTAAAACCAAAGCCGATGTAGACAAACTAGGTATGGCATTGGCCAAACTAGCGGAAGAAGATCCTACTTTCCAAGTAAAAACGGACGAGGCTTCTGGCCAAACCATTATTTCTGGAATGGGTGAGCTTCACCTTGACATTATTGTTGACCGTCTAAGACGTGAGTTTAAGGTTGATGTAAACCAAGGACAACCGCAGGTAGAATACAAAGAAGCCATTACAGCTGCTACAGATCACCGTGAGGTGTACAAGAAGCAGTCGGGTGGACGTGGTAAGTTTGCCGATATTGTATTTACACTTGAGCCAGCCGAAGAAGGTAAATCAGGGCTTGAGTTTGTAAATAAAATTAAAGGGGGTAATGTTCCTAAGGAATATATTCCTTCTGTAGAAAAAGGATTCAAGCAAGCCATGTCAAATGGTCCATTGGCTGGATTTGAAGTAGATGCCATTAAGGTTACACTTAAAGACGGATCTTTCCACCCTGTGGATTCGGATTCATTGTCTTTTGAGTTAGCTGCTAAAATTGGTTACAAACAAGCTGCGAAGGCTGCTGGTGCCGTTATCATGGAACCTATTATGAAGCTGGAGGTATTAACTCCAGAGGAAAACATGGGTGATATTGTAGGTGACCTTAACCGTCGTCGTGGACAAGTGATTAGCATGGACGACCGTGCTGGTTCAAAGGTTGTTAAAGCCACTGTCCCGCTTTCAGAAATGTTTGGTTACGTAACCTCGTTACGTACACTTTCATCTGGACGTGCAACTTCCACTATGGAATTTTCACACTATGAACAAACACCACAAAATATTTCATCTGAAGTAATTGCGGCAGCAACAGGTCAGAGCTAAAAATATAAACGATGAGTCAAAAAATTAGAATAAAACTTAAATCGTACGACCACAACTTGGTAGATCGCTCTGCTGAGAAGATCGTCAAAACAGTTAAGTCTACGGGTGCGGTAGTAACAGGACCTATTCCGTTACCAACACACAAAAAACTTTTCACCGTTTTGCGTTCACCTCACGTAAACAAAAAATCGCGTGAACAATTCCAATTAAGCTCTTATAAGCGCTTATTGGATATTTACAGCTCTTCATCAAAGACCATTGACGCCTTGATGAAACTTGAGTTACCTAGTGGCGTTGAAGTAGAAATTAAAGTATAACACCCTTTTTAGGGAGTAAATATTCAGATTATGTCTGGTTTAATAGGAAGAAAAATTGGTATGACGAGCATCTTTGACGAGAATGGGAAGAATCTTCCCTGTACCGTTATTGAAGCCGGTCCTTGTGTTGTAACACAAGTGAGATCCAAAGACGTTGATGGCTACGATGCCTTACAACTTGGTTTTGATGAAAAGCCTGAACGTAAAGTAACCAAAGCCGCTAGCGGACACTTTAAAAAAGCAAGTACTTCTCCCAAGCGTAAGCTTGTTGAGTTCCAAGGCTTCGACGCGGAGCACAAACTTGGTGATACCATTACAGTTGACCACTTTGCTGCTGGTGAATTTGTTGATATCACAGGAACTTCTAAAGGAAAAGGATTCCAAGGGGTTGTAAAACGCCACGGTTTTGCCGGTGTTGGTCAAGCCACACACGGACAACACAACCGTTTAAGAGCTCCTGGTTCTATTGGTGCAGCTTCATATCCAGCTCGTGTATTCAAAGGAATGCGCATGGCAGGTCAAATGGGGAACGAAAAGGTTACAGTTCAAAACCTTAAAATTTTGCAAGTAGTTCCTGAGAAAAATTTATTAGTGGTTAAAGGTTGTGTGCCTGGTCACAAGAATGCATTTATCTTAATTCGTAAGTAATGAAAGTAGCTATAGTTGATATTAACGGAAAAGAAACAGGTCGTACTGTTGCCCTAGACAAAGCTATTTTTGGTGTTGAACCAAACGAACACGCTTTGTATTTAGATGTAAAACAATACCTAGCGCACCAACGTCAAGGAACGCACAAAGCCAAAGAACGTGCAGAGATTGTGGGTAGTACGCGCAAGATCAAGAAACAAAAAGGTACAGGTACTGCTCGTGCGGGTAGCATCAAAAACCCATTGTTCCGTGGTGGTGGACGTGTATTCGGACCTAGAGTTCGCTCATACAATCAGAAAGTGAACAAGAACGTTAAGCGTTTGGCTCGCAAATCTGCTTTCAGCCTTAAGGCACAGCAAAAAAACATTACGGTTGTTGAAGACTTTCAGTTCGATGCACCGAAAACAAAATCGTTTCAAGCAGCACTGAGTGCACTTGGTATTTCCGATAAAAAATCACTTTGGGTATTGGGTGAAACCAATAAAAACGTGTTTTTGTCTGGACGTAACCTTACCAAAACAGAGGTGCTTACAAACGATGAGTTGAACACATACAAAATAATGAATGCCCAGCATTTGGTACTTGCAGAAAGTGCCGTTGCTGCCATTGAAGCTAACCTGAGTAAATAACAAACGATGCGTATTTTACTAAAACCTGTTATTACCGAAAAGGCAACTCGCGAGAGTGAGTTGAGAAACCGTTATACTTTCTTGGTTGATCCAAAAGCCAATAAGGTAGAAATTAAAAAAGCAGTTGAGGCTACTTACGGCGTTACCGTCGAAAAAGTGCGTACGCTTAACTACGGTCCTGAAAGACGCTCACGTTATACCAAAAATGGTATACAGCATTCGAAAACCAACGCTACCAAACGCGCAGTTGTGGAAGTAGCAGCGGGAGAAAATATTGATTTTTATAGCAATTTATAAAATAGGATATGTCAGTTAGAAAACTAAAACCTATAACACCTGGACAGCGCGGTAGAGTGGTAAATGGAAACGACGCCATCACCACTGATAAGCCGGAGAAAAGCTTGCTTGCTCCGAAAAAACGTTCAGGCGGTCGTAACAACAGCGGACGCATGACGTCCCGCTACATTGGTGGTGGACACAAAAAACGCTACCGTATAATCGATTTTAAACGCGATCGCTTTGATGCACCTGCAGCGGTGAAAACCATCGAATATGATCCAAACCGATCGGCATTTATTGCCTTGATTCAATTCGTGGACGGCGAAAAGCGATACATCATTGCTCAAAGCGGTCTTAAAGTTGGACAAAAGGTGGTTTCTGCTGAAAAGGCGCAACCCGAAATCGGAAATGCCATGCCTTTGGAAAATATTCCATTGGGTACGATCATTTCTTGTATTGAGCTTCGTCCCGGTCAAGGTGCAACCATTGCCCGAAGTGCTGGTGCTTTTGCACAGTTAATGGCACGTGACGGCAAGTTTGCGACCATCAAATTACCTTCTGGTGAAACACGTATGATATTAACCACATGTATGGCTACTATCGGTACGGTTTCCAATTCAGATCACCAATTGGTTGTTTCTGGTAAGGCGGGTCGCAGTCGTTGGCTAGGACGTCGTCCAAGAACACGTCCAGTAGCGATGAACCCTGTCGATCACCCCATGGGTGGTGGTGAAGGGCGCGCCTCTGGGGGTCACCCACGTTCACGCAACGGTATTCCTGCAAAAGGATACAGAACGCGTAACAAGAACAAGGCGTCAAACAAGTATATAATTGAACGTAGAAAAAAATAAACGATGGCTCGATCACTAAAAAAAGGACCTTACGTACACTACAGCTTGATTAAGAAAGTTCAAGCTAACGTAGCTTCAGGAAAAAAATCTGTAATAAAAACATGGTCTCGTGCCTCGATGATTATTCCAGATTTCGTTGGACAAACCATTGCCGTTCACAACGGTCGTCAGTTTGTTCCTGTCTATGTTACTGAAAACATGGTAGGGCATAAGCTTGGTGAATTTTCACCTACTCGTTCATTCCGAGGTCACGCAGGAGCTAAAAACAAGGGAAAAAAATAAGCTATGGGAGTTCGTAAAAAGGAAATGGCAGCACAATTGAAAGAAGACCGAAAGCACGTCGCTTTTGCAAAACTCAATGACTGTCCTACATCACCGAGAAAAATGCGTCTTATGGCAGATTTAATCCGCGGAAACGAAGTAGAAAAGGCATTGTCTGTTCTGCGTTTTAGCGCAAAGGAATCGTCCAAAAGACTTGAAAAACTCTTGTTGTCTGCAATCGCAAACTGGCAAGCTAAAAACGAAGACGCTGATATTGAAAAAGCAGGTCTTTATATCAAAGAAATCCGTGTGGATAGCGGAGCAATGTTAAAGCGTTTGCGTCCAGCACCACAAGGAAGAGGTCACCGAATTAGAAAACGTTCCAACCATGTTACCATGGTGTTGGGAGCACAAGATAACGCACAAAGCTAAAACCGAATATGGGACAAAAGACAAATCCAATAGGCAATAGACTAGGCATCATCCGTGGATGGGAATCCAACTGGTATGGTGGAAACGACTACGGAGATAAGCTAGCCGAGGATGATAAAATCCGCCGCTATGTTCACGCCCGTCTTGCTAAGGCTAGCGTTTCTCGTGTAATCATTGAGCGTACGCTTAAGTTGGTTACCATTACCATTACTACAGCCCGTCCGGGTATCATCATTGGTAAGGGTGGTCAAGAAGTGGACAAGCTTAAAGAAGAGCTTAAAAAAATTACAAACAAAGAAGTACAGTTGAACATCTTTGAAATCAAGCGTCCAGAGCTTGAAGCCCAACTGGTAGGCGCAAGTATTGCCCGTCAGATAGAGAGTCGTATTTCTTATCGTCGTGCCATTAAAATGGCAATTGCAGCGGCAATGCGTATGAATGCCGAAGGGATTAAAGTGCAAATTTCAGGTCGTTTGAACGGCGCTGAGATGGCACGTTCTGAAAGCTATAAAGACGGTCGTATTCCTTTGTCTACGTTCCGTGCAGATATTGATTATGCTTTGGTTGAAGCGCATACTACTTACGGTAGATTGGGCATCAAAGTATGGATTATGAAAGGTGAAGTATATGGCAAGCGCGAGTTGTCTCCTCTAGTGGGAATGAGCTTGAATGCAGCCAAAGGTAAAAATGATAAACGTGGGGGACGTACTCCTCGCCGTAGAAAATAAAGTTAGGTCATGTTACAACCAAAAAGAACAAAACACCGTAAAATGCAGAAAGGCCGTATGAAAGGCCTGTCGCAACGCGGACACATATTATCCAATGGCATGTATGGTATCAAGGCACTTGATTCCAAGTTTATCACGTCACGCCAAATTGAGGCTGCGCGTATTGCTGCTACACGTTACATGAAGCGTGAAGGACAACTATGGATTAAGATTTTTCCAGATAAGCCCATCACTAAAAAACCGCTTGAGGTTCGTATGGGTAAAGGTAAAGGGGCATTAGATCACTATGTGGCTGTTGTCAAGCCTGGACGTATCATGTTTGAGATTTCAGGTGTGCCTATTGAGGTTGCGAAAGAAGCATTGCGATTAGCAGCTCAAAAATTACCAGTTAAAACAAAATTTATTATCGCTCGCGATTACGAAGCATAAGAAGTAGATATGAAACAAACAGAAATTAATGAGTCATCGGTTGAGGAGCTAAACGAAAAGCTAGCTGCTTTTCAAAAAAGCTATGAAAATGCACGTGCTACACATGTATTATCGCCGCTAGAGAATCCGCTTTCTTTGCGTAAGCAGCGTAGAACCATTGCACGAATCAAAACAGAACTCACAAAAAGAACTTTAGAGCAAGCATAGTATGGAAACTAGAAATTTACGTAAAGAACGTATTGGCGTTGTAACGAGCAACAAAATGCAGAAGTCTATTGTTGTTTCTGAAGTAAAACGCGTTAAGCACCCGATGTATGGGAAGTTTGTTTTAAAGACAAAGAAATACGTCGCTCACGATGAAACCAACGATTGCAACATCGGAGATACGGTAAAAATTATGGAAACACGCCCCATGAGCGCATCAAAGTGCTGGCGTTTGGTTGAAATTATTGAAAGAGCTAAATAATGTTACAACAAGAATCAAGACTTAAAGTAGCCGACAACACTGGCGCCAAAGAAGTACTCACCATCCGTGTGTTGGGAGGTACAAAGCGTCGTTACGCTTCTATTGGCGATAAAATAGTTGTTACGGTTAAGGAAGCAACACCAAATGGATCTGTTAAAAAAGGACAGGTATCTACTGCGGTTGTTGTGCGCACCAAAAAAGAAATTCGTCGTCCAGATGGGTCATATATCCGATTTGACGAAAACGCATGTGTCTTACTAGATGCACAAGGTGAAATGCGCGGTACGCGTGTTTTTGGCCCTGTCGCTCGTGAGCTACGTGATCGACAGTTTATGAAAATAATCTCATTAGCTCCTGAAGTACTATAATTATGAGTAAGATAAAATTAAAAAACGGAGATAAAGTTCGTGTCATTGCGGGAGACCACAAGGGTACGGAAGGCGAAATAGTTACGCTAATCCGCGAAAAAAACAAAGCGATCGTTTCGGGCGTGAATGTTGTAAAACGTCACACCAAACCCAATGCACAAAACCCACAAGGGGGAATTATAGAAAAAGAAGCACCTATTGCTATTTCTAACCTCTCTTTGTTAACGGCAGAAGGGCAAACCACTCGAATCGGATATCGCATGGAAGACGGTAAGAAAGTACGTGTATCACGTAAAACCAATGAAGCTATTTAACATGAGTTA